>ENA-ORNQ01000084-ORNQ01000084.1-human-gut-metagenome-genome-assembly--contig:-NODE-84-length-96540-cov-17.327398_pt1 | contig 96540 bp, 89 predicted proteins | sample MGYA00242116_ERZ509024 | MGnify/ENA primary metagenome ERZ509024 (study PRJEB26280, sample SAMEA2338697) | human gut metagenome | biome: human gut; feature: human-associated habitat; material: faeces...
TGGAATTTCGGTGCCAGTATGTTGCTTAAAAATTTCATATCCCTGCATAGGGTGGTTTTTTGTGCTGTCCGTACAATCTGGGGCAGTTCAATTTGGAACATACAGGCTTTTCGCATCAGAACATATCGATTATCTCAATTTTATAAATGTCCTCGAACAGCACCTTTTCGCCGTCGAGCTTGAGATACTTAAACGGGATGCTTATCTCCGTCACCGTGCCCTCGCCGACAATGTCGTGGAACGCACGGTAATACTCCATGCGCACCCGCATACCGCGGCCGAGTGCGCACAGCACACGGGAGTTTTGCTCTATCGCCTCGTCGGAAATGTCGTGCTTTTCGACCCGCAGGTGCCGCTCCTCACGGTCACGCAGCGCCTCGCTCAAGCCCTTCATTGCATCAAAGGCCATGAACTGCTTAGCCCTTTCCTGTCTCGTCATAGCCTGCTCTGTGCCCTCCTATCATTCCGTTGCGCTCACGCTGTGTTGCCCCGGGCATGAAATTTATGCCCCGCAGCACGGCGTTTTTGCCGTATTTGTCCATGATGCCGAGCACCGCCTTCTCCCGTGCCTTTTCGCTCTCAACCGCTTCGAGGTCGGTGAAAAAGTCGTAGCCCTCGCACAGCTCGTCGCAGATGTTGCCGAAGCTTATCGACAGCTTGCGGATGGGCGTGTCACGGTCGGCAATGCGGTCAAAAAGCTCCAGCGCATGGGGCGCTATGAGCGAGTTTACCGCCGTTGCGCTCATCAGGCGCACCTGCCCGTGGGCGCTCGGCAGCGTGTCACGGCTGTAGCCCACGCCTATCCACACGCTGCGGCAGATGACCCCTTGGCGCATCATGTTCTGACAGCCGTGCAGCACCATCTCGCTGAGCACCGTGCGTGCCTCGGCAAAGCCGTAGTCGCAGGGCAGTATCTGAGAGCTTGACAGCGAGCGGGTCTTGGGCTGATAGCTTTTAATATCCTCCATCAGGCAGCTTTCCCGACCCCATGCGTGGTCTATGAGCAGCTCGGCGTTCACGCCGAAGGCCTTGTACACAAGCTCCTGCGGGCACTCGGCAAGGCTGCGCATCGTCGTCACGCCGAAGCGCTCCAATCTGCGTGCCGTGCCGACGGATATCTGCCAGAAATCCGTTATCGGCCGGTGATCCCACAGCGTTTTCTTGAATGTCTCCTCGTCGAGATAGCCCATGTGCTCCTTTGAGTGCTTTGCAGTGATATCAAGGGCGATCTTGGCGAGAAAAAGGTTCGTGCCTATGCCTGCGGTCGACGGGATGTGCAGCTTCTGCGCTATCTCGTCCATGAGCTTTTTGGCAAGCGCTTTTGCGTCCGTGCCGTAGGTCTTGAGGTAGTCCGTTGCGTCGATGAACGCCTCGTCGATGGAGTAGACATGGATATCCTCCGGCGCAAAATAGTCAAGGTAGATCGAATAAATGTCGGCGGCATACTCGATGTAAAGCTGCATCCTCGGCGGCGCCGCCTCGTATTCTATCGTTTTCGGTATCTCGTAGAGCCTGCATCTGTTGCGCACGCCCTGCGCCTTGAGCTTCGGCGATATCGCAAGGCATATCGTGCCGCTGCCACGGCTGAGATCCGCAACGACAAGGTTCGTCTCAAATGGGTTGAGCCCTCTTTCCGCACACTCGACCGAAGCGTAAAAGCACTTCATGTCGATGCAGAAATATGTCCTTTGCTTCGGCATAATGCACCTCAATACAAGTCCTTGAGCACCTTCACCGCCACGCCCTGTATGACACAGTCACGGACGATGATATCGTCATAGCTCGGGTTTTCCGGATGCAGATACACGCAGTCGGCCTGCGGACGGAAGCGCTTGAGCGTCGCCTCGTCGTCAACGAGCGCAACGACTATCTGATTGTACACAGCCGTCGGCTGCTGCCGCACGACGACAAGGTCGCCGTCGTCTATCCCGGCGTTTATCATCGAGTCGCCCTTGGCACGCAGCAGAAAAAATTCACCGTGGCCGAAAAGGGAGAGCGGGAGCTTGACATACTCCTCAATGTTTTCCTCGGCAAGCTTCGGGATGCCGCAGGAAACGGCGCCGAGAACCGGCGCACGGAAGCAGCCGTCGTTTTGCATCTGTCGGGTCGCGGCGCTTCGGCAGCCGCCCATTTGCAGCATGTCCCGCTGCTTCATGAGATTTAGATACTTTGATACCGTCGACTTTGAAAGCCCCACTCCGGCGGCCATCTCCCGCACGGTGGGCGATACGCCGTTTGCCTCGGCGTAGTCGTTTATGAAATTTTCAAGCAGCGTGAAGTTTTCCTCATTCAGACGACGCATATCGGCAGCTCCTTTCTATCTCGGACAAATGTCCACGATAGAATCATACCACCGATATGCGCCGAAGTCAAGCCCTACAGCTTCGGAACGATACCTCGGGAGCGGAAGCACAGGGTGTTGTCCGTTTGCAGCCACGTGTGTATCTCAATATACGGCTCACGCTCGAATATCGCGGCGGGCACACTTTTTGCCTGCGCAAGGGTGCGCTCGGCTTCACGCACGGCGCAGCGCTCATCCTGTCAAGCTTATTTATTCCGCACTTTTTCTCCACGCACCAAACAGCACACAGGCAGCATCATAAAACAAACAGGCAGCACCGGTGATGCTGCCTGTTTGTTTTATGTAGGTTTATTTCTCCTGACGGAGCTTGCGGATCTGAATTTTCTGCTGCCGCTCGGCGATGAACTCCGGCAGCACCTTTTTGCGGAGCGGGTACTCGATGCTCTCGACATTCGTGCGCTTTCTCAGATGGATAGCGTCGAACTTGCACCTTGTGGTGCAGATGCCGCAGCCGAGGCACTTGTTCGGGTCAACGACCGAAGCTCCGCAGCCTAAGCAGCGTGCGGTCTCCTTTTTGAGCTGCTCCTCGGTGAAGGTCTGGCGGTTATCCTTGAAGCTTGCGACATCGACGGTGTGCGGCACCTGTCTGGGCGTGCTGTCGTAATCGGCCTTGATGCCGTCAAAGTCGAGGTTATCCTTATCAAGCGAGCGGTACTCGAGCCTGTCTCTGCCGATGGTGAGGCTCTGCCCCTCCTGCACATAACGGTGGAGCGAGATCGCTCCCTGCTTGCCTGCGGCTATCGCATCAATGGCAAATTTCGGGCCTGTGTATATATCGCCGCCGACAAAAATGTCGGGCTGCTTAGTCTGATAGGTCATGCCGTCTGCCACGGCGTAGCCCTTGGCGTTTTTCTCGAGCGCACCGATATCGAGCTTGCCCCAATCGGCGGTCTGGCCGATGGCGGCGATGACGGCATTGCACTTTACCGTGCCCTTGTCGCATACAAGCTCCGTGACCTTGCCCTTTGCGCCCTTGAGCTCAACGGGCTTGTGCTCGAAGATAAACTTCACGCCCTCGGCCTTGGCCTCCTCGACCTCGGCGGGGTCGGCGGGCATATCCTTTTCCTTTCGGCGGTAGACGACCGTGGTGTCGGCGCCGAGACGCACCGCCGTGCGGGCGACATCCATTGCGACATTACCGCCGCCGATGACGACGACCTTTTTGCCGAGCTTGAGCTTCTGCCCGTCGTTGACGGCACGCAAAAAGTCGATGCCGCCGTAAACGCCCGAAAGCTCCTCACCCGGGATGCCTAACTTTGCCGACTTCTGTGCGCCGATGCCGAGGTAGAACGCCTCAAAGCCCTGCTTGCGCAGCTCGTCGATGGTGATATCCTTGCCGACCTCAACGCCGCACTTAAACTCAACGCCCAGCTCACGCAGGACATCGATCTCGGCGTCGATGACATTTCTTTCGAGCCTGAATGCCGGAATGCCGTAGCGCAGCATGCCGCCGGGCTGTGCGTTTTTGTCAAACACCGTGACCTTGTAGTCGTCGCAGGCAAGGTAGTATGCGCAGCTCAAGCCCGCAGGGCCTGCGCCGATGACGGCGATCTTCTTTCCAAAGTGGTGCAGCTTCTTGGGCACAAAGCGGGTGGCACGGTCAAGCTCTCTGTCGGCGATGAACTTCTTGACCTCGTCGATTGCGACGGCCTTGTCGATGCTGCCCCTTGTACACTCATCCTCGCAGCGACGGTTGCATATGCGGCCGCAGACGGCGGGGAAGGGGTTTTCTTTCTTTATAAGCTCGAGAGCGTCCATGAACAATATCCGTGAGCGAGCAACTGAGGTTGTTAATTCAGAAGTGGTTCTCATATGAGAAAACGAAAATTCTATCTACGCCTAACCAATACCGAACAACACCTCATTCTTCAATGCTTGCTTAAATACCGCAACAAGCTAATTCCCCAAGGCAAATACACCGACGGTGTCGATGAACTCATAATCAAATACGCAAAATAACAACAGGCACGGGAGCAAATCTCTCGTGCCTGTTGTGTTTACCTCATTACCCTTCTATATTAGAATGCTTGTTCATTATTTTTGTAGAGCCCACACACGTTCAACAATAACCTTAAACCTCTCTCAAGTATTTATATTGTGTTTTTTAATAGCGCTATTGAAATTTTCTTTCTAAATACTCTATAAACAGATTGGCTTTTTCTTGCAGTTCCACAAGCTCGTCAAAAGTCTTGTCCAATTTGTATTCAAGAAAATTTCCATGGGCCATCTTATTGCGCTCAGAACCTATTATCATAAATGCTTTGATTTGATCTGCAAGATTCTCTGATGACTTAATTTCCGTTAGCACTTCTTCTTTGAAATTTGGTCCAAACAACCCCAAAAACGTATTAATATTATTTGTTTGTTTCCAATCGAAGTAGGTATGATACTGACGTTGAATTGCTTTGTTATTAACAAATTCACTAATGCGAGAATCGGAAGACTTGGAAGCAACAAAAGCTTTTATAATCTCTACAATTCTTGTTTCATAGTAACTCGCACAAGAGAATAGCAAAATCTTTCGATAGTGTTCATTAACATCTACTGATGCGGATACTTGTCCGTTTTCTAAAAGAAATTTATGTAGATCTTGGTAATCGACAATCAGTTTTTGAATAGGAGATCCCATAGAAAACCTCCTATTCAAATTTCAGCATCTCAATAGCCTTAGTAATTCTTGTTGTAACATTAGTTTTTGAAGCAACACTTCCTTGGTTGGAGTTGATGAATTCTTCGTTTTCTTTTAATGCAAAACAGGATACATACCTTTGGTTTGCAGAATGAGATGATTATCAATAGCCCATTCAATGATAGCAACTAAAGATTCTCTGTCAATCTCTTTAAGCGAAGCATATTCAGTGATGCGGTTCAAACCTGCATCCATAATTTTTTTGCTTTGTGAACCTCTCAAAACATCAACTAAAACTGAAACACCATAGTATTTTTTATCACTAATATGCGATAAGCACTGTAATACTGTGTGAAGAACATCGTTTAAGTCTTTTTCGGCATAGAATACAGATTTAATATTTGCTTTTTTAATATTATTTGATTCTGCATACTCAGGTTTAGTTATTTTTGTTTGAGGTTTTGAGTGTTCCGTATTATTCGGCAATATATCCTTGGCTTTTGGAAATGTTTTTGCAGGAGCAGGATCAGGTGAGAGTTTGAACATTTCATAATAGTAAGATGGAGTAATATACCTACCGCAACCGGTCCCGTTTTTATTGTAATTTGTGCACCCTAAAAAATATTGATTTTCTTTGCCGGGTTTCACAATCAAATAACCGTCTCTGCATTGATCGCATTTCATAATAGAAAGTTTTCCGGCTTTGTATTCATTAGTCATAAAGCCGCAAATTTCAGGCTCGTTTGTGCAAATGTATAGTCTAAGACCATAAGCATTTTTGTATCGATATTGCAAAGGATAGCCGCAAATTGGGCAAGTTTTTTTCGCATAATTGTTTTCCGGCGCTTCTTCATTCCAATTTCCACGCAACACTACATTCTTGTAATCTTTTTTTATTTCGAGAAGAAACTCAGAGGGATTTTGTTCGGGAGCAATAAAGAATACACGATTTTTTGTTCTTGTCATTGCCACATAGAAAAGTCTTCTCTCTTCTGCATAATCTATGGAACGGTCACCTTTGATAACAAACGAAAGTACAGGATCATCTTCAATTTTCGAGGGAAAACCATAGGTTTCATTTCTGCCGTTCACAACAATAACATTGTCATATCCAAGACCTTTTGATGCGTGTGCTGTCATAAAGGTTATGTTGAGTTTGGGATATTTTACGCTTTTGATTTTGTTGCCGCGATCGATATATTCGAATAGTCCAGATTTCTCGAGCTTATCTCCGTCAAAGCCAAATCGCCCGAGCAAAAGAATTGATGAATCTTCGGGTTTTCCTTCTTCTTTGTTGTATTCTATTATTTGTTCTAGAGCTACTTCCACAGCATGAGCAATAGCATAATTTGCTCCGGATTTATTATTATCATTTGCTTTTTTTCTGGTGGCATCGTAGGTGTAAATTATGACCGGATCTGTAATGTTTTTGGGAGATTTTAGCTCCTTGGAGATTTGAGCATCATTTTTTTGAATGAAATTACCGGCAATATCGATGACTTCTTGTGAGTTGCGGTATGTTTTTACGATTTTCAGTAATTTCGCATACCCCATTTTTTCTTCAAACTTTGTAAAAAGGGTAATATCTGAGCCGCTAAACGCATAGATTGATTGCCAATCATCGCCTACAGCTATAATTTTTGCATCTGTCACATCGGAAAGTGCCGTTACCAAATCAAAGCGCTGACGAGAAATATCTTGGTACTCATCAACTATGATGTACTTAAAATTAAGTTTTTGCTTCATTTCCTTTACTTCACGAAGCAAACGAGCAGATTCGTTAATCATATCCTCGAAATCTACGGCATTATTTTCTTTCAAATAGCGCTCATACTCGAGAAAACAATCTTGGCAAATATCTAAAAAGAGGCGTGTTCTAACATTTTGTGTGGAATGATACATACGGTTAAATTCATCCGCAGTAAATCCGTTAGTCTTAAAGTTTCCGATGAATCTGCAAATAAGATTAACAAGTTTGCGTATATAACGATTTTCTTCAGATGAGACAAGCTTTTCCATAACTTCTTTATTTGAACGAGGAGTTAAAACAAATCCGTGATTTTCAAGTTCCTCTTGCAAATGTTCGGTTAAAGATCTTCTGTCTGAGTACTGAGAAAATGTATAGATAAGGGTGGTGCCATGTTGTTGATGAAGACGGATTTTATCTTGGATTGCTTTTTTATATGTCTCTAATTGATCATCACTGTATCGGTCGTTTTTACCATCTTGTGTGATACCAAAATGTTCAATATACGCTACTTTTTCTCCCTGACGAATTTCAAAATCCGGAGTATATGGCTTTCTGGCATACATTATATCATAGCGATAGATGGGTTCATATTCATATTCAATTGTGTTTAAATACAAAAAGTTTGCAATTTCGACCTCTTGATGCGAACGCATCACTTCGCTTTGTATGGTTACAGCCTTTTTTGTCCTTATGTCCATAACCCGGCGTTGAAATTCATTCAAGTCACTTCGTAATGTTGCAAAATTAGATTTTGCTATTTTATTAAAAAAGTTGTTCAAATCATTGCCTTCGTAAGGAGCATCAAAATAGGAGGCGAAGAACATGATAAGGTTATTGACTAAACTCTCATTTTTGAGAATTGAATTTTTAAAATAATCCTGAATTACAAAATAGAGCTTCGATGAATCAACAATGTTTAACTTTTCATCCGATTGCTTTCTTAATATTGCATTACCGGTAGAATGGAATGTTGCAATCGGACAATCAATTTTTAAATCCTTGTTAAGTTTATCTCTCAGTTCCTGCACTGCTTTATTAGTAAATGAAACTACAAGTATTTGAGAAGGATCGATATCTTTCTTCTCAACCAAATATTTAACTTTTGCTGCTACTGTCGTTGTTTTACCCGCACCTGCACCTGCGATAACAAGACAATAATCCTCATCAGTAAGAATAACACGGCGCTGATCATCGTCTAATTTGATTTTTGGGTCAACATCGTGCAAAATATTGTCCAAATATGTTTTTTCACTTTTCATCGCACGCTGAATGTATTCTTCGTTATGCGCATCGACTTTTGCTTCAAAATTTCTATAACGATTAAGTGTTGTTTCAACAGCGGATACATCTATTTTGTTGCTATCACAAAAAGATTTAAGCATACCGCTATTATCAAGCACAGCGAAATACTCTATCGTTTTCTTATCTTCAAGAAGTCTGTTTCTGTATCCGCTTTTAGGGATATATTGATTTTCGGATAATAGCATATCCATATATTTTTTTAATTCAAAAAGCTTAAGGCATTCGGGATTGCTTGTAGAAGAGTTCTCTGATGTTACTTCTACACTTGTATTCTTCTTAAAGAGTTTAGAAAATAGTCCCATAATTACCCTCTCTTTAAAATTGCTGTTTAGCATTTTATTTAAATTTTTGGATTAGTTATAATTTTACAAAATACATTATATCATTATGTGTACTTAAAATCAAGGATTATTGCGGATTTATAAAGGAAAGACAAGAAAATATTATAAAAGCGGAACTACTTTTGTTACAGTTCCGCTTGGAAAAATTTGTTTGTTCATTGAAAAAGGTCGCTTATTCTTTCTTCTTCCTATTCGGAAAGCTGGCTTCAAGCCATTCTTCAAACTCCGCAAGGGTGATTTTGCCGTCGGAGCATTCGTCACGCTTTGCCATCGCCTGATACTTCCACTTTTTGAAATCAGGCTCTTTAATCTGCCTTACACGCACACGGGCGGCATAGCGCTTATAATACTTTTGATATAACGGAATGGCGGCATTGTCTGCCATTTTCTTTTTATAGTTTTCTTGTGCGGCTAAGTCCTGGCAGTTGCGGGTTTCACCCTCGGCAATGCGGTCGCAGTAATTGGTGTCATAGTTGCCTTTCATAATAAAATACTTACCGCAGCGTTTACATTTACGCATTCCGATGTCGGACTTCAACAACTGTATCAGTTCAAACTCAATTTGCTGTTCAATGCTTTCACAAATACAGGTTTCATACTCGTCAGCTTGCATTGCAGAAAAGGCAATCATTTCCGGCATAGTAAAACCGAGCTTATCCAAATTCTTTTGAACGCTCGGAGAAACCTCCGAAGCGGCAGCCATTTTTATATCCAAATCAAAATCACTTCCGATATAGCCGTCAAGCACATTTTCTATCTGATGTTCGGCTTCAATGATACTGATACTATGCATAATCGTTCGCTTTTGCTCCGCCGACAACCCCTGTTTACGGCAGTAGCCCGCAAATCTCGTTTTATGGGTTAGATGATTGAAAAATCCGTCGCAAAAATTCTCGTCAAATGTCGCTTCAATTAAATTAACGAGATTATTTTGCATTTCTTTAAGATAGTGATAATAGCCCGTCAATTCTTGCTCAGAGCAATGAAGCAGAATCGGCGGAAATTCCGCTGTAAACAGCGAAGCTTCTATCAATGGCTTAAAGCGTTTTTGCGTTTCGGTTAAAGCCAAATAATAATACAATTTCTTTTCTTTTTCGATCAGTAAAGAAATATCAAGACTTGTCTCATCAGGCAAGTCTTTTTTTGTGCGATTCAGGCACTCATTATACGCCGAATCAAAATCAGCATAGAGAAAATTCAAAATTCCTTCGCCCGGTGAAAAAAAGACAGAAGCGGTGTTCGTCGGTGAGATATAAGCTCTGCTGTCGCCCATAGGAAGAAAGTCAAATGCAGAGTTTATTTTTTGTGTAACAGCTCGCAAATAAGCGAGCGTATCGGCAGTATCCTGATTAATTTGAGCAAGTTCACCGTCCGATAAAACAAATTCTTTTTTGCCGGTAACAGCCAAAGTAATCGCTTCTCGCTTATCGACCTCGATAGCGTTATAAAAAGCACAGATTCGGAAATTAAACTCATATCGGATTACCGCAAAATGCTCTACCGAGATATTGATTCTTGCCACAATCCCGAAGAAAAAGCAAAGCTTGTTGCCAAGCGAGATGACTGCACAAAGGCTCTGGCTCAGCTTCGAAAGGACAAGAAAACAGCGGCAAGGATTATAGAGGATAACCCTAAAATCAAAGAAAACATTTTCATTGAGGAGAATATGCGAAGCCGATATTTCGGACTTAATAAATCAAGAAAGAGAGGATACGAACGATGACAAAACGAAAATCAGATTTTACTTTACCGACTTTGGACGACTTATTTACAACGCAGGCGGAGCGTGACGACGCAAAGCTTGAGCGTGTAAAGAACATACCGCTTAACGAGCTTCACCCTTTTAAGAATCACCCATTTAAGATATTGAACAACGAAGAAATGGAGCGAATGATTGAAAGCATCCGCAAGGTGGGCGCAATCACTCCGGCACTTGCCCGACCGCTGCCTGACGGCGGCTATGAGTTAATCTCAGGGCATAGAAGATTGGCGGCGTGTCAGGTACTCGGAATTGAAACTATGCCGGTTATCGTCCGTGAGATGTCCGACGACGAAGCGGTGATTGCAATGGTGGACGCAAATTTGCAAAGGGAAACGATTTTACCCAGCGAAAAAGCGTTTGCCTATAAGATGAAACTGGAAGCGATAAAACATCAGGGTGTAGCTTCTGGACAACTTGTCCAGAAGTGGTCAAGAGATAAAATGGCTGATGAATCATCAGACAGCGGAAGGCAAATCCAACGCTATATTCGCCTGACCTACTTAATCCCCGAACTGCTTTCAATGGTAGACGAAAATAAAATTGCTTTCAACCCTGCGGTAGAAATCTCGTACTTAGATAAGTTGGAACAACGGGTACTGCTGGACGCTATGGAGCTGAACGACTGCACGCCGTCCCACGCACAAAGCATACGGCTTAAAAAGCTGTCTCAGGAGGGCATGCTGGATGATCAGATGATTTATGCGGTGATGTCGGAGGAAAAGCCGAATCAGCAGGAGCAGATAAAGCTAAAGCGTGAGGATTTGAAAAAATACTTTCCGGCAGGTTATACCGATGAGCAAATGCGTCGTGACATCATCAAGGGCTTGGAGCTGTTAAAGCGGCAGAGAGAACGCAACCGTGATGCACGCTGATTCGTATTGATACGAATACGGCAAAACAAATCGCACAGTGGAGAGAACTTCAAACCGATGGTATACTGGTGCTGTCGGTTTGGAGTTCTGTTCTGCAAATTAAAATTATTGGAGGAATTATAAATGGTAGCAGGACACTTATCCGTAAAGAACGGCAATTATTATGCCGTACTCAATTACAAAAACGCCGAGGGCAAACGAAAAACAAAATGGATTTCATTGGGACTGCCCGAAAAGGGCAACAAGCGCAAAGCCGAAGCCGAGCTTGCTAAACTGCGGTCGGAATTTGAAGTCCCCGAGGAGGTGGGCGATTTAAGCAGCGATATGCTGTTTGCCGATTATCTTCTCGAATGGCTGGAAATTGCCAAAGGACGGCTGGCCGTTGCGACCTACTGTTCTTATACGGCAATGATTAAAAATCCTATCGCCCCATATTTCCGCAAAAAGAAACTGACGCTCCGTGAGCTTGAAGCAAGGCATTTGCAGATGTTTTATTCCGAGCTACTAAAAAAGGTCAAACCGAATACCGTCATTCACTACCACGCAATTATCCATTCGGCACTCAAATATGCGGTGAAAACCGATATGTTATTGCAGAATGTGGCAGACAAGGTTGACCGACCGAAGAAAAACGACTTTCAGCCTGTATTTCTTTCGGCGGAGGAAATGCAGAAAATGTTTGAAGCACTCCGTGGGACAAGGCTGGAGCTTCCTGTACTGGTTGCCTCCTTTTACGGCTTTCGCCGTGGCGAGGTGCTGGGATTGAAATGGGACGCTATCGACTTTGAGCGTGGCACGATTTCGGTCAAGCGCACGGTAACGACAGTTTCTGTTGACGGAAAGCATAAGGAAATTGAACAGCAGTCGGCAAAAACAAAATCAAGCTTACGAACCTTGCCGCTTATCGGCAGCTTTCGTGACTACTTTATGCAGGTGAAAGAGGCGCAGGAGCTGAACAAGAAAATCTGCGGCAACTGTTACAACTACGAATACGACGGCTTTGTGTTTGTAGATGAAATGGGCGAGCGTATGAGAGCGCAGTATCTTACCTGTGCTTTTCCTAAATTTTTGGAGAAACACGGACTGCGCCGTATGCGATTTCACGATTTAAGGCACAGTTGTGCAAGCCTGCTTCTTGCAAACGGTGTACCGCTGAAGCACATTCAGGAGTGGCTCGGGCACAGCGATTTTACCACGACGGCAAATATCTATGCGCACCTTGATTACAGCTCCAAAATCACCTCGGCACAGGCAATGGAAACAGGGCTTGAATTACCTGAAAGCGGCGATTTCGGAAGTCGCTGGGAAAATGGCGAAACTCAAATTTAGGAGAGAAAAAATGCGGTATGCTCTAACCACTTGCTTTTAGAAAAAGACATAAGAAAAAAGCCTGCAATCGGCTTGATTACAGGCTTTTTCGGTGGCGGAGGGTAAGGGATTCGAACCCTTGGTCCGGTATGAGCCGGACAACTGATTTCGAGTCAGCCCCGTTATGACCACTTCGATAACCCTCCGTGTATATTTCCATCCGCTTTTAACTCAAAAATTTTTTGGAGAGAAAAGCAGGAGAGAACACTGAAAAATATTCGATTTTTGATTTTGAAAACCCTTTAAAATCAAGGATTTCCGGCGGACGAAACGACCAAGCAGCCGTAAAATTTCGAGTCAGGGCCGTTATGACCACTTCGATACCTATCCGTATTTGACTTTTTCGGGCGAGGACTCAGTTGTTATCCTCAAAATCGATGGTGTCGTCATCGACATCCATGCTCATCTCACCGACACGCATGCGGCGTGCGATCTTCATCTTCTCGACATATTCGTGAATGAGCTCCTTGACCTCGTTCGGCTGGCGGATATTCTTAATCACAAGCTCGGGAATGCTCTTATCGGTCGAGATGACCGTCACCGTGCCGACGCCGAACAGCCGTTGCCACAGCGACACCGACACACGCAGGTCACGCACACGGTAGAGCACGATCTCATCCTGCTTGACATTGATAACGCCACGCTTCAAAAACAGGCGATCCTCGCTGAGGGCATATCTCGTGAACGAAATGGGCAAGCCGAGAATTCTCTTTCTATCGTGCCAAATTTCAACGATCTTGGATACGAGCTTAGCCATAGACGATACCCCCATATCAATTGTTTACGCCAATTGTTTACGCCCCATTGTAACCAATCTTCGCAGAAAAATCAAGAGAAGAATGCAAATTTACTTAAACAGGCACACAAATCCACTGGACAATCGGGCTTTTTTGCAATATATTTATTAAACTGTAGGAGGTGAAAGCCGTGGCTGAGTTTAAAAGCACTGCGATAAGCGCAGGAAAATACTTCAGAACATTCTACCGCTGGGTACTGCTGTCAACGGTGACGGGGGCTATCTGCGGCCTTGTCGGCTCGGCATTCAACCTGACGGTCGGCTGGGTGACCTCGTTTCGCGGCAGCCATCACTGGCTCATTTACCTGCTGCCGGTCGGCGGCGCCCTGATCGCCGCACTGTACCATGTGACCAAGACCGAGGGCGCAGGCACGAACAAGATAATCGACTCGGTGCACGAGGGCAAAAAGGTGCCGCTGATGCTTGTGCCGGTCATTTTCGTCGCAACGGCGATAACCCACCTTGTCGGCGGCTCGGCAGGCCGTGAGGGCGCAGCCTTGCAGATAGGCGGCGGCATCGGCTTTCGTGTTGGCAAGCTTTTGCACCTCGACGAAAAGGACATGCCGCTCGTCACGCTGTGCGGCATGAGCGCGGTTTTTGCGGCGCTGTTCGGTACACCTCTGACGGCGACGATATTCGCCCTTGAGGTCATCTCCGTGGGCGTGGTGTACTACTCGGGCTTTATCCCCTGCCTTGTCGCCTCGCTGGTGGCATACGGCATATCACGGCTCATCGGCATTGCACCCATGGGCTTTGACATGATCTTCGAGCCGCTGAAGGTCGGGATGATACTTCGTACCTGTCTCCTTGCAGTCGTCTGCGCCGTGGTGAGCATAGTTTTCTGCGTCACGATGCACCAGACCGAGCGGCTTGCGGCGGCGAAGATAAAAAACACCTACCTGCGAGGTGCGGTCGGCGGCGTTGTGCTCATTGTACTGACAAAGCTCGCCGGCAGCTACGACTACAACGGCATCGGCACGCAGATGATAGCGTCGGCGCTTGCCGGAGCGGACACCCCCGACTGGGCGTTTTTCTGGAAGATAGTTTTCACCGCCGTGACCATCGGCTTCGGCTTCAAGGGCGGCGAGATAGTGCCGACCTTCTTCATCGGGGCAACGCTTGGCTGCGTGCTCGGCCCCGTGCTCGGCATGCCTGCGGGCTTTGCGGCGGCAATTGCGCTCGTTGCGATGTTCTGCGGGGCGGTCAACTGCCCGATAGCGTCGATAATCCTGAGCGTAGAGCTTTTCGGCTCGTCTAACCTCATCTACTTTGCCCTTGCCTGCGGCATATCCTACATGCTGTCGGGATATTTCGGGCTTTACAGCAGTCAGAAGATAATATATTCTAAGACCAGAGCGGAGTATATAAACCGCTACGCAGAATAAGGACGGATACATATGAAATACAAAATAAACGACCACGCAAAGGCATTTTTGGAGGAAAACCTCCCCGAGGCGCTCGCCGCCGAGAGCAGCTTCGAGGCACTCAAAATGCTGTACGCACTCATTGACGAAAAGGGCTTTGAAGCGCCGAAATACGACAAGCTCAACGACTTCGGCATCCTCGCCGACGAGGTCTACGACGAGATCTACGAGCTGAATATGTAAGCGTGGATATTAGCGCAAACTAAGGATGTAACGGGTATCGTTATGTCCTTTTTTGCTTTTTTACGAATAAAAATTTTTTTGTTGTACGCAAATGTACAAGTTTTGGCCAAATGCAGCCTATTAGCGAAGGGACTATTCTCTAAAATGACAGAAGAAAATTTGGATTGCTTCAAAATTCCCGACACAAGTCGCCGGGACTGTGATATAATGTCAGCATACATGATATCCGCCGGAGGCGGAAGCGCTTACGGCGGCAAATGGAGACCTGCAAAGCTGGCTGACGAACGGTTTATGGGGAAGCCGGGTGAAATAAAAATAACATATACGAAAAAGGGGACGAAGATTGAAACAAAAATTGGTCCTAACGGATATGCTGTTGCAGAGAGACACCATGATAGTGCGCCAAACCCAAAGTTCCATAGCAATCCGCACGACCATTTAATTGACTGGAATACACCCAAACGAGGGTTTCCGAATTTTATAAAGCCTCACATCAACTATTGGCCTGATGAGTATCCAAACGGTGCGCCGGAATTCAAAAGTATGCAAGGAGCGAAGGTTATGAAATATTTATACAACTCGGATGAGGATAACAGGTTTAAGACGATAAGCGAGTTCGTTGATTGCATTATCCGTGGAGGTGAGCCTGTGTTCGAATGGAACAACGAATGTTACGGTGTGTGCTTTGCAGAAAACGGATACTGCATTGCTCATCTTGACGGAAGCGCTGAAAAGCTTTGCAGCACAACCGATGATGTCTTGGAATACATGCTTGGCGACTACAAGCTGCGAGATGTCATAACCAAGGTCAATGTAATAGACAGAACGCTTTGACGGTGTGAAGGAGCGGTGATGATGGACGGAATGATCGGAGAGACAATAATAGTGCCGCCGGACGCAAACCTGAATTTTGAGTCTGCATCAGAATTTAAGAAAGTTTTGAGTTGGGGCGCAGAAATACAGTTTGACTGGAAAGGGCACTCTTACGGAGTGGTTCGCTACGGGGTTGATAACAAGATCACAGCTTATGAGGCACGCAAGAGCGGTTCGGAAAAGGTTTACGAAACACCTGACGATGCGCTTGAGTTTATGCTCGGCGAAGATAAACTGCGTGATGTCATAACAAAAGTAGAAGTGACAGACAGAACGCTGTAACGGCGTAAGGGAGCGGTGACAATGAACATCACAAGCAAATCGAACGATGCATATAGGTTTAAGACGATAGGCGAATTGACGGATGTCCTGAGCCGTGGCGCTGAGATAGAGTTCGAGTGGAAGGGTGTTGAATACAGCCTGACGCCGGTAGACGGGCGCTGCTTCAGCATAGCCGTGGCGCTTCAGCAGGAGACGGAGAAACTTTACGACACCGCAGACGGCGTTTTGGAGTACATGCTTGGCGACGACAAGCTGCGTGATGTCGTGACCAAGGTCAATGTAATAGGTAGAACGCTTTAAACTAAAATTAAATAACATGAACATGAAAAACCCGGCGGGTGCGGAAGCACTCGCCGGGTTTGCGTTTGCGTTAGATTACTTATTCTTTGCGTTGTAGGCTTCGATGCCGGCCTTGAGCAGCTCCATCGAGCGGGTGATGTCCGCTTCGTTGATAACATATGCCATGCGGATCTCGTTCTTGCCGGTGTTGGGAGTCTTGTAGAAGCTCTCTGCCGGAGTGAACATGAGCGTCTCGCCGTTGTCGTCCCATTCATTGAGCATGAACATCTGGAGCTTTTCTGCATCGTCAACGGGCAGGGCGGCCATGACATAGAACGCACCCTTGGGCTCGGAGTACACGACACCGGGGATCTTCTTGAGACCCTCGACGAGGCAGTCCTTTCTTGCGCAGTATTCCTTGCGGACAGCGTCAAAATACTCGGGGCCGACGGTGTACAGCGCAGCGGAAGCGACCTGGTCAATGGTGGAGGCGCACAGACGGCCCTGGCACCATTTCATGGCGTTGTTGTAAAGCTCTGCGTTGCGGGTGATCATGCAGCCGATCCTTGCGCCGCAGGCGGAGAAGCGCTTGGAAACGGAATCTATGACAACGACATTGTCCTCATAGCCTTTAAGCTGGAGAAGGCTCATGAGCTTTTCACCGCCGTAGACAAACTCACGGTAGACCTCGTCGCCGATGATGAACAGGTCATGCTCCTTGGCGATGTCGGCCATGAGCTTGAGCTCCTCCTCGGTGAGGACGGTGCCGGTGGGGTTGCCGGGGTTCGTGAACATTATTGCACGGGTGTGCTCATTGATGCAGGCCTCGATGCGCTCACGGATGGCGAACTTGTAGCCCTCCTCGGGCTTGGTGGTGACGGGACGGATGGTCGCACCCGTGAGGGTCACGAAGGTCGAGTAGTTGGGGTAAAACGGCTCGGGGATGATTATCTCATCGCCCTCGTCGAGAATGCTCGACAGAGCCATCTGCAGTGCCTCGGAGCCGCCGGTGGAGATAAGCACCTGCTTGTTGGTGATGGGAGCGCCGATCTTGCCGTAGTAGTCGACGACAGCGTCGATCATCACGGGCACGCCGTCGGACGGAGCGTATGCTAAAACGGGCTGGGAGAAGTTCTTGACTGCCTCAAAATATGCAGCCGGAGTGGCGATATCGGGCTGGCCGATGTTCAGATGATACAGCTTCTTGCCGTTTTTGACGGCCTCGTTTGCGTAGGGAGCAAACTTGCGCATAGGGGAAAGACCGCACTTTTCGATCTTGCTGGAAAACTTCATTTCATTCATCCTTTCACTATGTTTACAAAGTTCATTTCTCCATAAATTTGCATGGTCATTTTATCACTGTATATATGTATATTCAACCAAAAACGCCGAAAAACATTGACAACATTCAGTCAAGACGACATAAGAGCAAGGGCTCCCACTTGCCCTGCGGCGGATAGTTTGGTAAAATGCGAGTGAAGGCGGTGAAAAAATGCTTCAGATAGTTTTAGGCAAGGCCGGCACGGGCAAAACTGCGGCGGTCATGGCGAGAATCAAGGACGCTGTGGATAGAGGTCTCGGCGGCAGACTGCTCATCGTTCCCGAGCAGTACAGCCATGAGGCCGAGCGTGAGCTGTGCCGCATTTGCGGGGACAGCCTTTCGCTGTACGCAGAGGTGCTTAGCTTCACGGGCTTGGCCCGAAAGCTCAATGCCGAGCTCGGCGGCGGCGCTGCGCCCTATCTTGACAAGGGCGGCAGGCTTTTGTGCATGGCGCTTGCAAGCGACGGACTGTATTCAAGGCTCCGTGTCTATTCCTCGGCACGCAGAAAGGCGGAGCTTCAGACGATGCTGCTTTCGGCGGTGGACGAGCTTAAAACGGCGTGCATATCGTCAGAGCAGCTCATGGAAGCGTCACAGAATTGCGTCGGAGCGCTCAGCGATAAGCTGTATGACCTGGCGCTCATTTTGGAAGCGTTTGACGCCGTGGTCGCAAACGGTCACGCAGACCCGACCGACCGGCTCACCCTGCTTGCCGAGCAGATAGGGCAAAGCTCCATGGGCGAGAAAAATGAAATATTCATCGACGGCTTTACCGACTTCACCGCACAGGAAAGGCGCATAATCGAAGCGCTGCTGTTAAAGGGCGCAGCGGTCACGGTGTGCCTCGGCTGCGATGGTCTTGGCGGCGGCAGCGAGATATTTGAATTAAGCCGCATGACCGCAAGAGGCTTGCTCGCCTTTGCAAAGGAAAACGGCATACCGCACGAGGTCAAAGAGTTTGCACAGACCAAAAACGGCAATGCCTCGCTCGGATTTTTCGCCGACAATATGTTTTCCTATTCATCGAAAAAGTTCGAGGGGGACACCTCCTGCGTTTATATAAAGACCGCACCGAATATGCAGGCTGAATGCGAGCTTGCCGCATCCCGTGCGATAGCCCTCGTGCGTGACACGGGCTGCCGCTGGCGGGATATCGCCGTTGCGGTGCGTGGCTTTGACGATTACCGTCTTTCGCTCGAAAGCGCCTTTGCACGCTACGGCGTGCCGCTTTACACGGCGAGAAAAACCGACCTTTTCGCCAAACCCCTGCCTGCGCTCATCGCCTCGGCGTATGAGATCATAGGCGGCGGCTGGGAGGTAAACGATGTACTCTCGTACCTGCGCACGGACCTCACGGGGCTGACACTCGATGAGTGCGACGAGCTTGAAAATTATATTCTGATGTGGCAGCTTCGGGGCAGCGCATGGACTCAGGAAGCCGACTGGCGGCTGCACCCGGACGGCTTCGGCGGCGAGTATGACGATGAGGTGAACGAACGCCTGCGCAGGATAAACGCACTGCGCCGTGAAGCCTCCGCACCGCTTCTGGCGTTTGCCGAAAAGACCGAGACTGCCGAGACCGCCGGTGCGCAGGCAAAGGCACTTGCCGAGCTTTTGCAGGACCTGAACCTTGCCGAAAAATTAGAGAAAAAATCGCAGGCGCTTGCCGAGAGCGGCAGGCAGGCGGCAGCGCAGGAATATGCGCAGCTTTGGGATATCATCGTGTCGGCGCTCGAGCAGTGCGACGCCATTTTGGGCGACACGCAGACCGACCGTGACAGCTTTGCACGGCTGTTCACGCTGATGCTGTCAAAATACGATATCGGCACGATACCGACGGCGCTCGACCGTGTCACGGCGGGCGACTTTGACCGTATGCGCCGCAGAAATATAAAGCACCTCATCGTGCTGGGCGCATCCGATGCCCGACTGCCGCAGTCTGAGAGCGAGACGGGGATGTTTTCGCCCGATGAGCGCCGCAGGCTGCTCGAAATGGACATCGACCTCGGCGGAGCGGGAGACAGCGAGCTGTGGCGTGAGTTTTTGCTCATCTACAACTGCCTGACCCTGCCGTCGGAGACGCTGTGCCTGTGCTATCCGGCTTTTGACACCGCCGGTGAGCCGCAGCGTCCGGCGTTCGTGGTGAGCCGTGCCTGCGCAATTTTCGATACTCAGCCCGAGCAGGCTGACATGGCGCAAGTGCGCATGAACGCCAAGACACCGGCGCTTGAGCTTGCCGCCAACGCCCTGCACGGCGGCGGTGTCGCCGAGGCTTCGGCGGCGGAGCTTTTTAATGAGCTCGAGCCGGAGCGGATGCAGGCGCTGCACAGAGCGTCGGAGATGACGAGGGGCAGCCTGTCCCGCCGCTCGGTCAGAGCGCTTTACGGCGAGAGTCTGCGCCTGTCGGCATCGAGGATAGACAAGTTTGCCTCCTGCCGCTTTGCGTATTTCATGCAGTACGGCCTAAAGGCCAAGACAAGACAGCCGGCGGGCTTCACTCCGCCCGAAATGGGCGTTTTCATGCACTATATCTTAGAAAAAACCGCACACGAGGTCATGACCCACGGCGGATTTAAGAAGGTCGATGACGAGACGCTTGAGCGCATCACCGACAAGTATATCGCCGAGTATGTGCACGAAAAATTAAACGACTTCAAGGAAAAATCCAAGCGCTTTGAGTATCTTTTCCGCCGTCTGACGAAGAATGTCCGGCAGGTTGTGCAGGACATGGCAAACGAGCTGCGCTCGTCAGACTTCGTGCCGCTGTCTTTTGAGCTGGACTTCGGCAAGGCAAGCGAGCTTCCACCCATGCGCCTTGGCGAGGGCGAGGACAGCTTGGTTCTAACCGGCATTGCCGACCGTGTCGACGGCTGGCTGCATGAGGGCAAGCTCTACCTGCGGGTCGTCGACTACAAGACCGGCAGAAAAAGCTTTTCGCTCAGCGATGTGTGGTACGGTATGGGGCTTCAGATGCTCCTGTATCTGTTCACCCTCGGCGAAAACGGCAAAATGCTGTACGGACACGATATCGTGCCTGCGGGCGTTTTGTATATTCCGGCTCGTGATGTCATGCTCTCGTCGGGCACCGACATGAGCGATGAGGCGATAGCCGCCGAGCGGGCAAAGCAGATAAAGCGCAGCGGACTTATCCTGAACGACCCTGCGGTCATAAACGCAATGGAGCACTCGGACGCCCCGAGGTATATCCCCGTGAAGTTCAAGGACGGCAAGGCTCAGGGCGATGCGCTTGCATCGGCAGAGCGGCTCGGCCTTCTTGCACAGCATATCGACAAGACTCTGCGCAACATGGCGGCCGAGCTCAAGCACGGCAGCATCGCTGCCGACCCGTACTATCGGGGCCAGCAGGAAAACGCCTGCTTAAACTGCGATTACTTCGACGCCTGCCATTTTGCCGACGGCGAAAACGGCGAGACGGTGCGCAAAATGCCGAAGCTTGCCGCCACAAAGGTGTGGAGCATCCTTGAGGGAGGTGAGGGCAATGGCTGAATTTAAACCTACACGCTCGCAGCAGGCGGCGATCGAGACCCGCGGCCGTGCGGTGCTGGTATCTGCGGCGGCGGGCAGCGGCAAGACAAAGGTATTGACCGAACGCCTGCTCTCCCGCATAAGCGACGACGCCGATATCGACAGCTTCCTTATAATAACCTTCACCAAGGCGGCGGCGGCCGAGCTTAAAAGCCGTATTGTCGATGAGATCGCAAAGCGCCTTGCCGCCGAGCCGGATAACCGCCGACTGCGCCGCCAGAGCGCACTGTGCCAAAAGGCGCAGATAGGCACGATACACAGCTTTTGCGCAGCATTTCTGCGTGAAAACTGCCATGAGGCGGGGCTGTCGCCGGAGTTTAAGGTCATAGAGGAGGATCGCTCCGAGGCGATACGGGCTCGTGTCATCGGCCGTGTCATGGATGCGGCGTACGAAAAGCCGACACCGGAGTTTCTGCTGCTTGCCGACTCCGTAGGCGCAGGGCGGGATGACAGCCGCCTTGCCGAGATAGTCCTGAGCCTGCATAAGAAAATGCAAAGCCACGCCCGCCCCGACCTGTGGGCAAAAAAGCAGATAGAGCTGATGAGTGTCGGCGCCGACGATATCGCCGCAACGCCGTGGGCGCAGGAGATACTGAACTGCGTCACGGCGAGCGCCGGATTCTGGGCGCAGGCGATGGAGGATGCCGCCCAAAAGGCGTATTCAAACGAAAAGATAGGTGCAGCCTACGGAGAGAGCCTGAGTGCGACCGCACTCGGTCTGCGTGACCTTGCACGCTCAAGCGCCGACGGCTGGGACAGGGCACGGCAGTTTCTGCCCATAGAGTTTCCTAAGCTCAAGTCCCTGCGCAATTCGCCCGACCCGGAGCTTTCCGAGCACATAAAGGCTCTGCGGGACAGCTGCAAAAAGGCGGCGGGAAAGCTTGCCGATATGCTGAGCGCCTCCGAGGAAAAGCTTGCATCGGATATGCAAAAGACAGCACCTGCCATGCGTGCGCTCCTGGAGCTGACGCTCGATTTCGACAAAGCCTATGCCGCCGAGAAAAAGCGCCGTGCCGAGGTCGACTTTGCGGACCTTGAGCACTTCACCGCCCGGCTTCTCACAGATGAAGCGGGTGAGCCGACGGCGCTTGCGAGGGAGCTTTCGCAGCGCTACACGGAGATAATGGTCGACGAGTATCAGGATGTCAACCGTGTGCAGGACGCAATTTTCCGTGCCGTGTCCAAGGACGGGACGAACCTGTTCATGGTCGGCGATGTCAAGCAGTCCATCTACCGCTTCCGCCTTGCCGACCCCACGATATTCACCGAGAAATATCTGTCCTACGCAGACCTTGATGCAGCGCAGGAAAATGAGCCCGTGCGCATAATGCTTCAGGAAAATTTCCGTTCCAGAGGCGAGGTCATCGAGGGCGCAAACCATGTGTTCCGCACCTGTATGTCGGCAAAACTGGGCGAGATAGATTATGATGAAAATGCCGAGCTCAAGTGCGGCGCAGACTATGACGGTGCCGTCCCGAAGCCTGAGCTTATGCTCGTTGATGTGACCGCCGACGGCGAGGACGACTCGCCCGACAAAACTGCGCTCGAAGCGCAGGCGGTCGCCGAAAAGATACATGCGCTCATGCGCTCTGGAACGCTCGTTTCCGACAGGGGCGTGCAGCGCCCGCTTAGATACAGCGACATTGCGGTCTTGATGCGCTCCATGGCGTCCGCCGGCGAGGTGTTCCGCCGTGAGCTTTTGAATGCCGATATTCCCGTTTTGGGCGGCGGCAGCGGCAGCTTTTTTGAGAGTGTCGAGGTCTCGGCACTCGTGTGTCTGCTTGCCGTTATCGATAATCCCCATCAGGATGTTCCGCTCATCGCCGTTCTGCGCTCGCCGTTTTTCGGCTTTAGCGCCGATGAACTTTCGGAGATTCGAGCCGCCGACAAGAAAAGCGATTTTTACACTGCGCTTGTTAAAAACGCCGGGCACAGCACCCGCTGCGCCAACTTTATCGGGACGCTTGCAGATTTCCGCCGATGCGCACCCGACATGGAGCTTGGCGAGCTGCTGCGGTACATCGGCGACAGGCTCGACCTTGCCGCCGTGTGCGCTGCGATGACAGACGGTGCGACCCGCCGTGACAATGTGATGCTGCTCAGCGACTACGCAAAGCGCTTCGAGGCGACCGGCTTCAAGGGCTTGCACCGCTTTGTCGAGTGGCTTGGCTCCCTTGCCGAGCGTGGCGACGAGCCGGGCAGGGGAGCTGCGGGCAATGCCGTGCAGATGATGACGGTGCATAAGTCCAAGGGTCTGGAGTTTCCCGTGGTGTTCCTGTGCGGCACGAGCAAGAGGTTTAACCGCTCCGACCTGCGTGAGGCGGTGCTCATCCACCCGGAGTTAGGCTTAGGCCCCAAGGTCACGGATACCCGCCGCGGCATCGAGTACGCCTCCTTGCAGCGCAACGCCGTCAGCCTGCGGGCAGACCGTGAGATGCTGTCCGAGGAAATGCGTTTATTATATGTTGCGCTGACACGAGCCAAGGAGCGGCTCGTCATGACGGCGACAATGTCAGAGCCCGAGACGAAAATGCAAAAGCTCATGATGAGCACCGTTTTTCCCGTATCACCGGAGATACTCATGACTGCGCAGAATACGGCGGCATGGCTCATGTATGCAGCGCTTTCCGATAAGGACGGGCGGCTCGGTCTGAGCATTTACAGACCCGAGAGGGCGCAGACCGAGAATAAAGAAACCGACGAAGCGACCGAGGCTGCGGCAGACCCGAAGTTGATTGAAAAGCTGCGGCGCAACCTTGATTTCAGCTACCCGTATCCCGTGGCCGAGACGCTGCCGTCCAAGGTCACGGCGACCGAGCTTAAAAGCTGCGATGAGCCCGACCCCGAGAGCGTCAGTCTTGCACCGAGCGTGCAGCGCAGTTTCCGAAGCCCTAACTTCCTGCGTGAGGATAAGCCCCTCACGGCGACGGAAAAAGGCACGGCGACGCACATGGTGCTGCAATTTATCGACTATAATAAGGCCGGAACGCTCGACGGCATCCGCTCCGAGATAGCCCGCCTCACCGCATCACGCCACATTTCCGAGCGGCAGGCGCAGGCGGTGAATGCCGAGGCGATCCGGCGTCTGTTTGCCTCCGGGCTCGGACAGCGCATAATGAACGCCGACAGGCTCATGCGTGAGTTCAAGTTCTCCATTCTCTGTCCCGCCGAGGACTTCTTTGACGGCGGCGAGGGAGAGAGCGTGCTTTTGCAGGGCGTCATCGACTGCTGCATCGAAGAAAACGGGGAGCTCACCATAATCGACTACAAGACCGACCGAGTGCGTGGGCAGGAGCTAAATGAGCGTGCCAAAAGCTACGCCGGACAGCTTCGTGCGTACGCCATCGCCATCGGGAAAATGACCGGTAAGCCCGTCACGGGCTCTGCGCTGTACTTTTTGGATGCCGGGCAAACGGTTTTTGTGCCGGAAAATTAAAAAAAGCTTGCAAACACGGTAACGGTGTGTTACAATCCAATTTGCGTCTTGTAACCATGTTTCATGCTCAAGACAGCCTATGACGAGGAGATTAGAACAATGAAGGCAGGAATCCATCCTAACTATCAGCCCACCGTTATCAAGTGCGCTTGCGGCGCAACCATCGAGACCGGCTCCACCCGTCCCGGCATCACCGTCGAGATCTGCTCCAAGTGCCATCCCTTCTACACCGGCAAGCAGAAGCTCGTTGATACCAGCGGCCGTGTTGATAAGTTCAATAAGAAGTACGGCATCAAGTAATTTCAATTTACTTAAAGAGCACATCAATTTGATGTGCTCTTTTGCCGTCTTTGTGGTATAATACCCTTGTCACCCGAGGGTAACCATTGAGGTACATTGATATGGAAAACAACGAAGTAAAAACCGAACGAGCCGTGCTGTGCGGACTTGCCGCAAGCAGCATGGATATCTCCGAGCGCTCCACGGATATCTCCATGGACGAGCTTGCCGCTTTGGTCGAAACAGCCGGCGGCGAGACCGTCGGCATGATGATGCAAAACCGTCCGACCCCCGATCCGAGAAGCTTCATCGGTGACGGCAAGGTAGCCGAGCTCAAGGAGTTTATAGATGCAAACGACATTGACCTTGCGGTTTTCGACAACGAGCTTTCGCCCTCGCAGATGAGAGTTCTCTCCGAGGAGCTCGGAGTCAAGGTTCTCGACCGCTCGGGGCTTATTCTGGACATTTTCGCCCAGCGTGCGCAGACCCGTGAGGGTCAGCTTCAGGTCGAGCTTGCGCAGTACAAATATCTGCTGCCGAGGCTGACGGGTATGTGGACGCACCTTGTTCGCCAGACCGCTTCCGGCGGCTCGTCGCCTATCGGCACCCGAGGCCCGGGCGAAACGCAGCTTGAGACCGACCGCCGCCACATCCGCCGCAAGATACAAAAGCTTGAGGAGGAGCTTGCCGCCGTGCGCAAGGTGCGCAGCACCCAGCGCCGCAAGCGTGAGAAAAACGATATGCCCATCGTGGCGCTCGTGGGATACACGAATGCCGGTAAGTCCACGCTTCTAAACTGCCTTACAAACTCCGACATTCCGGCAAACGACCGCCTTTTCGACACGCTCGACACCACGACCCGCAAGCTGCGCATCGACGAGCTTACCGAGGTTCTTATCTCCGACACAGTCGGCTTTATCCGCAAGCTGCCGCACCACCTGATCGAGGCGTTCAAGGCAACGCTTGAGGAGCTTGCCTACGCCGATGTGCTGCTGCATGTTATAGATATCAGCAACCCCGATTGGGAGGAGCAGGCGAGAGTCGTTGACTTGCTCATAAATCAGCTCGGCGCAGAGCAGACCCCGTGCATTCGGGTGTTCAACAAGTGCGACGCTTACATGGGCATCCTGCCGCACGGCGAGGATATCGTGTGCCTGTCGGCAAAAAGCGGCGAGGGCGTGCAGGAGCTTGTACAGAGGCTCTCGGAGCTTCTTGACCGCGGCAGCCACCATGTGACGCTCAGGATACCGTACTCCGATGCGGGCATCATGGATCTGTTAAACCGTGAAGCGTCGGTCAGGTCAACCGAGTACACCGACGAGGGCATCGAGGCGGAGGTCATCGTGCCGCCTGAAATTTTCGGGCGTGTAAAGCGCTACATCCCGGGCTATGTCGAGCCGAAGGAGGACTGGGAGGATTGAGCGAATACTTCATCCCCGCAGGCGCAGGCGAGGCGGAATTTGTCGAAAAGCGGTCAAGCTTTTTGGGCCATGTGCGTTATGTCGAGACCGAGGACGAGGCAAAAGCCTTTGTTGCCGAGATGAAAAAGAAATTTTACGACGCACGCCACAACTGCTGGTGCTACATTATTAAAGACGGCGCAGTGCGCTACTCCGACGACGGCGAGCCGCAGGGCACGGCGGGTATCCCCATGCTCGAAGTGCTCAAGCGTGAGGGCGTTACCAATGTCGTGTGCGTTGTGACCCGCTATTTCGGCGGCGTGCTGCTCGGCACGGGCGGACTGCTGCGGGCGTATACCAAGAGCGCAAAGGACGCTCTCGACGCTGCGGGCATCTGCGTTGTGCGCCGCTGGGTCAAGGCGGAGATAGCGTGCAGCTACGCAATGCTCGAGCGGCTCAAAACCGAGTGTACGGCCATCGGCGGTGTTGTTGCGGACATCGAATATTCCGCCGAAGTGTGCTTAAAGCTCCTGCTTCCCGAGGACAAGGCCGACGCCTTTTCGCAGCGCACGGCGGATGTTACCGCAGGCGCAAGCGAACTTGAGATCACCGGCGAGGAGTTTAAGCCGGTCAGAATCAGATAAATTATTAAAAAGCAAAAAATTTTTCAAAAAAAATAAAGGGAAATACAAATTTGCGTCGTATAAAGGTATTAGAATCAATTTTCTGATACCTTTTATTTTATGATAAATTTTTGTGAAGGGAGAAACACCATGAGCTGTCCGAGAGAGAAAAGACAGGCCGCCGAGCACGGCTTCATTGGCCCCTACGGCGTGCTTTCGGAAAATTCAAAGGGTCGGCCTGAACCGGAAGCCGAGTGCAATATACGCACCTGCTTTCAGCGTGATGTCGACAGGATAACCCATTCAAAGGCGTTCCGCAGGCTAAAGCACAAAACGCAGGTGTATCTCCAGCCCGAGGGCGACCATTACCGCACAAGGCTCACGCACACCTTGGAGGTCTCCCGCCTTGCCCGCACGATTGCAAGGGCGCTCAAGCTAAACGAGGACCTGACCGAGGCAATGGCGCTTGGGCATGACTTGGGACACACCCCGTTCGGCCACGCAGGCGAAAGGGCGCTCAATCGTTTGTACGAGGGCGGGTTCAAGCACTATGAGCAGTCGCTGCGAGTGGTCGATGTCCTTGAGCGGGACGGCAGGGGGCTTAACCTTTGCTACGAGACCCGCATGGGAATCCTGCACCATACCCACGGCGACCCGAACGATACACTCGAAGCGACCACCGTTCGCCTTGCCGACCGCATTGCGTATATAAACCACGACCTTGACGACACGATACGAGCCGGCATCTTAAGCGCCGACCAAGTGCCGGAGATAATCCGTGTGCGCTGCGGAGAGCGCAACAGCGAGAGGATAAATTCGATAATAACCGACCTTATTGAAAACAGCGGGAACGGCGTAATTAAAATGTCCGGCTACATGCAGGAGGCGGTTGACTTTTTCCACGAGTTCATGTACTCGGATGTGTACACAAACCCCATCGCCAAGGGCGAGGAGAGCAAGGTCGACGGCATACTTGCCGGCATCTACGACTACTACCGCAAGCACCCCGAGAAGCTGCCGGATGAGCTTCAGACGATAGCCGAGCGGGAGGGCGCCGACCGTGCCGCCTGTGACTTTGTCTCGGGCATGACCGACGGCTATGCGATGGAGAAGTACAGCGAACTTTTTATACCCATGTCGTGGACGGTAAAATAAAATCAAAACAAATTAGCTATCCGGAAAGGAGAGTGAGGACGCATGGCGTTTCCGGAAGCATTTTTGCAGGAGCTTGTTGAGAGAAACGATATAGTGGATGTCGTGAGCGGCTATGTGAGACTCACCAAGCGCTCGGGCGCAAACCAATTCGGCCTGTGCCCTTTCCACAGCGAAAAGACCCCGTCGTTTTCCGTGTCGCCGGACAGGCAGATTTACCACTGCTTCGGCTGCGGCAAGGGCGGCGGCGTGATAAATTTCATAATGGAGATAGAAAACCTCAGCTTTCCCGAGGCCGTCGAGTTTCTGGCAAAGCGTGTCGGGATGCCCATCCCCGAGGAGGAAAACAGCGCCGAGAGCAAACGCCGGCGCAGGATGCTCGACTTGAACCGTGATGCGGCGAGGTTTTTCCACACCTGCCTCAAATCCCCCGAGGGCAGGGCGGCGCACGCGTATATGAACGCAAGGCAGATAACGCCGCAGACGGCGACCCGATTCGGCTTGGGCGCAGCGCCCGACACCTGGGACAGCCTTAGAAATGCGATGCACGAGCTGGGCTACCGTGACCAGGAGCTTTTTGAAGCGGGGCTCGTGCGCAAGGGCAAGTCCGGCGGATTTTACGACACATTCCGAGGAAGACTCATGTTCCCGGTCATCGATGTTCGGGGCGATGTTATCGGCTTTTCCGGCAGAATACTCGGCGACGGTGAACCAAAATACATGAACAGCCCCGAAACGCTCGTGTTCAACAAGAGCCGCAATCTTTTTGCCATGAATTTGGCTAAAAAGTCGAAGAGCGGATACATAATACTTGCCGAGGGCAATATAGATGTAGTCATGATGCATCAGGCGGGGTTCGATTCTGCCGTTGCGTCGCTGGGCACCTCGCTCACCGCCGAGCAGGCAAGGCTCATTTCAAGGTTCACAAACGAGGTCGTTATCGCCTACGACAGCGACGGCGCAGGAAAAAAAGCCTCGCAGCGAGCAATAGGACTTTTGGAAAAGCTTGATGTCAAGGTCAAGGTGCTGAGCATGACGGGCGCAAAGGACCCGGATGAGTTTATAAAGCTCAAGGGCGCAGACGCATTCCGAAATCTTTTGGAGAAATCGGAAAATCACATCGATTACCGCTTGCAGACGGTGACGAATAAATACGACCTCACGGTCGATGAGCAGAAGGTCGAGTTCTTGAAGGAGGCGTCGGAGTTGGTCGCCCGCCTGCCCGGCTCTGTCGAGCGGCAGGTGTACGCAATGCGGGTAGCCTCGCTTGCGGGAGTGCCGAACGATGTCGTGGCGCAGGAGGTCGAGCGCAGGCACAAAAAGGCCGTGCGCACAGCCTACCGTGAAAACGAAAACAAGCTCAGCCACCCCGAGCGGCAGTTCCAGCCCGGGCAAAAGGAGTTTCACTACGAAAATCCCGAGTCTGCGGCGGCCGAGGAGGGCATCATAAGGCTTCTGTTTTTAGATCAAGGGCTTTTCAAGGGCAAGGACCTGCCCGAGCCAGAGGAATTTTCCTCGCCGGCGCTGGCGCAGATCTACTCGGCGCTCAAAACAAAGTTTGAAAACGGCGACATTATAAGCACCGCAACGCTGTCGGCGACACTGCCGCCCGAGCTTGCGTCGCTGCTTGCGGGCATTCTGCAAAAGCCCGAGGCGCTGCGCAACGGCGAAATGGCGCTTAAAGATTACATAGCAAGAATACGAAGGCAGCGTGAGCTGGCGGCCGACACCGCCGACCTGAGACGGCTTGCCGAGAGACTTAAAGAAACCAAAGGATACGAGGGGTAAGACAATGGAAAACAAAGTGGAGAAAAACGAAACAATGACAGATACCGAAGAGCTTGAAAAGACCGCCGACGCTCTGCTTGTGCAGGCCGATGAAAAACCCGCACCCAAAAAGAGGACCCGCAAAAAGACAAAGACCGAGGAGCCCGCTCCCGCCGAGACCGCAGACAAGTCCCCTGAGGAAAAGCTCACCGAGCTGTTAGAGCGCGGCAAGAAAAACGGCAAGCTCAGCACCAAGGAGCTCGCCTGCCTTGAGGAGATAGGTGCAGACACAGATACCATAAGCAAGTTCTATGACGCACTTGAGGCCGCCGGTGTCGATATCGACATTGCAGGCGAGGACGCAGTCCCCACGCTCGACGATATTGGTGTTCCGGAGCTTGCCGAGTTAGAGGAGATAGAGGAGGTCACCGAGGAGGAGATAGTCGAGACCGAGGCCGAGATAATCGCAGACTCCAACTTCTCCACCGATGATCCCGTTCGTATGTATCTCAAGGAGATAGGCAAGGTTCCGCTTCTCACCGCCGACGAGGAGATAGAGCTTGCAACGAGGATGAGCGAGGGCGACGAGGAGGCCAAGCGCCGCATGGCCGAGGCTAACCTGCGTCTTGTCGTTTCCATCGCAAAGCGCTATGTCGGCAGAGGCATGCTGTTTCTCGACCTTATCCAGGAGGGCAATCTCGGCCTTATAAAGGCGGTCGAGAAGTTTGACTACACTAAAGGGTACAAGTTCTCGACCTATGCGACATGGTGGATCCGCCAGGCCATCACCCGCGCCATCGCCGATCAGGCCCGTACCATCCGCATCCCCGTGCACATGGTCGAGACGATAAACAAGGTTATCCGTGTCTCCCGCCAGCTTTTGCAGGAGCTCGGCCATGACCCGAGCGCCGAGGAGATAGCCAAGGAGATGGGCATGCCTGTCGAGAAGGTTCGTGATATCCTCAAGATAGCGCAGGAGCCCGTTTCGCTTGAGACACCTATCGGCGAGGAGGAGGACTCCCACCTTGGCGATTTTATCCCCGACGAGGATGCATCCGAGCCGAGCGAGGCCGCAAGCTTCTCGCTTCTTAAAGAGCAGCTTATGGAAGTCCTCGACACCCTCACTCCCCGTGAAAAGAAAGTTCTTGAGCTGCGCTTCGGCATCGTAGACGGCCGCACCCGCACCCTTGAGGAGGTCGGCAAGGAGTTCAATGTTACCCGTGAGCGCATCCGCCAGATAGAGGCCAAAGCACTCCGCAAGCTCCGCCATCCGTCCCGTAGCCGCAAGCTCAAAGATTTCTTAAACTAACAGCGCAAGAACGGCACAAGACGGTGAGAGGCCGGTTTTGAACGGCTCTTTTCCGCCCATACTGCGTAAAAAATTCCGGTAATACACAAAGTATTGCCGGAATTTTTTGCTTGTCTGAACGAAAAATAGCTCGCTCGAAACTGCTGCGCACCCCTTTGGGGCGATTTCTCCCCATCTCGTACAGCTCTTGCGCTGCTCCTCAAAATCTCGTTTTAAAAATTATATAAAAAATTGCGCAAATTTTTGAATAAAAGCCTTGACAAGGGCGCAGAATAATGGTATATTAGCACTCGGATAAAGAGAGTGCCAGCAATATTTAATTCTGAGTGCTAAAAGGAAGCTCAAATGGGTATCAGCGACAGAAAAAAGAAAATACTTGCCGCCCTCGTCGATGAGTACATCAAAACGGCGGAGCCTGTCGGAAGCAAGGCGATTGCAAAGCTTGCCAACCTCGGCTGTTCGTCGGCGACTATCCGCAACGAGCTTGCCGAGCTTACCGAGATGGGCTACCTTGAGCAGCCGCACACCTCGGCCGGCAGAATACCGACCCCCGCAGGGTACAGAATGTATGTAAACGAGCTGATGGAAAAGCAGAAGCTTTCCCTTGAGGAGACGGAGGAGATAAACCGCCGCCTCAACGATAAGATGATGCGGCTGGACAGCATGATGAGCGATGTCGGTAAAATAGCCTCGCAGCTGACCGATTATCCGGCGCTTGCCTTTGCGTCATACGCACCGGCGGTCATCACCCGCTTTGACCTTATCTATATTGATGCCAACACATTTATAATTGTTGTGATGCTAAGCAACAATACGGTCAAGAATAAGCTCGTGCACCTGCCCGTTTCCGTTGATCAGGGCATGATAAACAAGCTTTCGACCCTGTTCAACGCAAACTTCACCAACATCAAAAACGACAAGATAACGCCTGTGCTCATCTCCGCAACGGAGCGAGCCGCCGACGATACGATGGGACTTACATCGGTCATAGCGTCGTTCGTTATCGAGACGCTGTCGAGCCAGAATGAGATCGAGGCGTATGTCACGGGCGAGAACAGGCTGTTAAGTCAGCCGGAGTACCGTGACCCGGACAAGGCGCACAAGCTTATAAGCTATCTTGCCGATGGCAGTCATGTGCTCACGGGTTCTGCCGAGGAGCTCATGGAGGGCGACTCGGAGGTGAGGGTGCTCATAGGCCCCGAGAATATCGCCGAGGAGCTTAAGGACTCAAGCGTAGTTATAGCAAGCTACGATATGGGCGACAATACGAAGGGACTTATCGGCGTTGTAGGACCCACAAGAATGGATTACTCCACCGTTGCCGCAAAGCTCAGCTTTCTGGCAGCCGGACTTTCAAGACGGCTCGGCGGCGGCGCCGCACCACCCTCGGGCATGCATAACAAACTGATAATCAAGGGAGATGACATTATAGATGAGCACTGAAAAGAAAGAGACCAAGGCCGCCGAGACCAAGGAAGAAAAGGTCGAAGAAGAAGCCAAGGCCGAAGAGACCAAAAAGGAAAAGAAGCCGAAGAAGGACTCCAAAAAGGAGGCCGAGATAAAGGAAACGGCTGAAAAGCTTATCAAGGAAGAGCAGGAAAAGTACCTGCGGCTTGCCGCCGAGTACGACAATTTCCGCAAGCGCAGTCAGAAAGAGCGTGAGTCGCTGTATAACGACATCAAGGCCGACACACTGTTAAAGTTCCTGCCGGTTTATGATAACCTCGAAAGAGCGCTCAAACAGGCAACGGCCGATGAGGCCTACCGCAAGGGCGTTGAGATGATAATGACCCAGTTTTGTACCACCATGGAGAAGCTGGGCGTCACCGAAATTGAGGCCGCCGGTCAGAAGTTTGACCCGACGATACACAATGCGGTGATGCATGTGGAGGACGAGAGCTTCGGCGAAAACGAAGTAGTCGAGGTCTTCCAGAAGGGCTTCAAGCTCAATGACAAGGTGATCCGTTTTGCGATGGTCAAAGTCGCAAACTGATTATAAATTTTAATTTTGTATACTGTTTCATTTTTAATAGGAGGAAAAAACAATGGGAAAGATTATAGGTATTGACCTCGGTACAACTAACAGCTGCGTGGCCGTCATGGAAGGCGGCGAGGCTGTCGTAATCGCAAACGCAGAGGGTGCTCGCACCACTCCGTCAGTCGTCGCATTCGCAAAGACCGGCGAGCGTATGGTAGGTCAGGTCGCAAAGCGCCAGGCTATCACCAACCCCGACCGCACCATCTCGTCTATCAAGCGTGAGATGGGTACCTCTCACAAGGTCACTATTGACAATAAAAACTACACCCCGCAGGAGATCTCCGCAATGATCCTTCAGAAGCTGAAGGCAGACGCAGAGAGCTACCTCGGCCAGACCGTAACGGAAGCTGTCATCACCGTTCCTGCATACTTCACCGACGCTCAGCGTCAGGCAACCAAGGACGCAGGCAAGATCGCAGGTCTTGATGTAAAGCGTATCATCAACGAGCCTACCGCAGCAGCTCTGGCATACGGTCTTGATAAAGAGACCGATCAGAAGATCATGGTCTACGACCTCGGCGGCGGCACCTTCGATGTCTCCGTTCTCGAGATCGGCGACGGTGTTATCGAAGTTCTTGCAACCGCAGGTAACAACCGCCTCGGCGGCGACGACTTTGATGCATGCATCACCAAGTACCTCGTCGACGAGTTCAAGAAGGCAGAGGGCATCGACCTGTCCGGCGATAAGGTCGCAATGCAGCGTCTGCGTGAGGCTGCCGAGAAGGCAAAAATCGAGCTGTCCGGCGTTACCACCTCGAACATCAACCTGCCTTACATCACCGCCGATGCAACCGGTCCTAAGCACCTTGATGTAACTCTTACCCGCGCAAAGTTCAATGAGCTGACCCATCACCTCGTCGAGAAGACCATGGGCCCCGTAAAGCAGGCTCTTGCCGACTCCGGCCTGTCCGCCAGCGACATTTCCAAGGTCCTCATGGTCGGCGGCTCGTCCCGTATCCCCGCTGTTCAGGAAATGGTCAAGACCCTCACCGGCAAGGAAGGCTTCAAGGGCATCAACCCCGATGAATGTGTCGCTATCGGCGCTGCAATCCAGGGCGGCGTTCTTGCAGGCGATGTAAAGGGCGTTCTGCTTCTGGATGTAACCCCGCTGTCCCTCGGTATCGAGACCCTCGGCGGCGTGTGCACCAAGCTCATCGAGCGTAACACCACCATCCCGACCAAGAAGAGCCAGATCTTCTCCACCGCAGCCGATAATCAGACTGCCGTTGAGATCAATGTTCTCCAGGGCGAGCGTGAGATGGCTCAGTACAACAAGAGCCTCGGCCGCTTCAACCTTGACGGCATCGCACCGGCACGCCGCGGCGTTCCTCAGATCGAGGTCACCTTTGATATCGACGCAAACGGCATCGTAAATGTTTCCGCAAAGGATCTCGGCACCGGCAAGGAGCAGCACATCACCATCACCTCCTCGACCAACATGACCAAGGAGGATATCGATAAGGCAGTCAAGGATGCAGAGATGTTCGCAGCCGAGGATGCAAAGCGCAAGGAAGAGATCGATGTCCGCAACCAGGGCGATCAGATAGTCTACCAGACCGAGAAGACCCTTGAGGACATGGGCGACAAGGTCCCCGCCGAAGTTAAGAGCGAGATCGAGACCAAGCTTCAGACTCTTAAGACCGCACTTACCGGCACCGACACCGAGAGCATCAAGCAGGCCACCAAGGAGCTGACCGACGTGTTCGGCAAGCTCTACGAGGCAGCACAGGCAGCTCAGGGCGCACAGGGCTTTGACCCCAATGCAGCAGCGGGCGGCAGCGCAAACGGCGAAGGCGGTCAGGATTACTACGACGCAGACTACACTGTGGTCGACGATGACGACAAGAAGTAATTATCGCAAGTAATAAGATGTGGGCGTACTCATTGTACGCCCACATTTGAGGTAGATTTATGGCAGAAAAAAGAGATTATTATGAGGTTCTCGGCGTCAAAAAGGGCGCATCGGAGGACGAGCTGAAAAAAGCATACAGAAAGCTTGCCAAGGAAAATCACCCCGACCTGCATCCCGGCGACAAGGAATGCGAGGCTCGCTTCAAGGAGATAAACGAGGCATACGAGGTGCTCTCCGACCCCGATAAGCGGGCAAAGTACGACCAGTTCGGCCATGCGGCATTTGACCCCAGCCAAGGCTTCGGCGGCGGAGGCTTCGGCGGCTTTGAGGGCTTCGGCGGCTTCGGAGATATCTTCAGCGACATCTTCGGCGGCGGCTTCGGCTTTGGCGGCGGTGGCGGCAGAAACCCCAACGCACCCCGCAAGGGCGATAATCTGCGTGCAACTGTCAACATAAAGTTTGAGGAGGCTGCCTTCGGCGTAAAGAAGGATGTCTTTGTCTCCAAGATCGAGCAGTGCCCCGACTGTAAGGGCACCGGCTGTGCCGAGGGCACGACCGCCGAGGTCTGCCACGACTGTAAGGGCACCGGCACGGTCATGTCCACAAAGCGCACACCGTTCGGCATGGTCCAGTCCAGCGAGCAGTGCCCCAAGTGCAAGGGCAGAGGCAAGATAATCCACTCCCCGTGCAAGACCTGCCGCGGCATAGGCAGCGTGCGCCGTCAGCATAAGGTCAGCGTCAGCATACCTGCAGGTATCGACGACGGCCAGACCATCTCTCTCAAAGGTCAGGGCAATGCCGGCTTAAACGGCGGACCTGCCGGTGATCTTCTTATCACCGTTCTGGTGCAGCCGCACGCACGCTTCGAGCGTGACGGCGCATCGATATTGCTTGACCAGGAAATCTCGTTTTCGCAGGCCGCTCTCGGTGCCGAGGTGGAGGTGCCGACACTTGACGGCAAGGTCAAGCTCAACATACCCGAGGGCACGCAGTCCGGCACGACCTTCCGTCTCAAAGGCAAGGGCATTCCCTTCCTGCGCAACGGCGGCCGCGGCGACCAGTTCGTCACCGTCAATGTCGCAGTCCCCAGGAGTATGACTTCAACTCAGAAGAACGCTCTGCGCCGGTACGCCGAGACCATGGGCGAGACCGTCGAGCAGAAGAACATCTTCGGCAAGCACAAAAAGTAAAACTGCAAATCTCCGTGGCTGATGCCGCGGAGATTTTTTTGTTAAAGCAAAAACGCTTATTTACAAACGGCTGATTTTGGCTTAAAATAGTCTAAAACTGCTCGCAAGGGGGAGAAGGAGTATGTTGGAGGAGAATTTCCTCGAGGTTTATGACAAGTTTAAGTTAGAGTTTTTCCGCAGGATATTTGAGCTTGTTCGGGAGCGAGAGGGCTCGCTGAGCGCCATGGAGGCGTTCTCCATCGAGGTCATCCATGCCATGCACGAGCCGACGATAGGCCAGTTTGCGGAGTTTCTGAACATTTCGCAGTCCAATGCGACCTACAAGGTCAATAACCTCATCAAAAAGGGCTATCTGAAGAAGCAGAATTCCGAGACTGACAGGCGTGAGTACCATCTGCTGCTGTCGGAGAAATATTTTGAGTATACAGACATCATGCGAAGCTATGTGAAAACTGTCCTTGACCGTATAAGCGAGGAGTTTTCCGCCGAGGAAACGGCGATGTTTTCACTCATGCTGCGCAAAATTTCCGACGACATGATGCCCGAGGTAAAAATGACAACATGATTTTAAAACGCACCGATCTCTCGGTGCGTTTTTTCATATATAGATTGACTTTATCGCTCACTTGCTATAAAATAGAATTGTTAATTCGGTAACAAAAATAATTGATATAAGGATGTGAATTGCCCATGTTACTTACCCCCGAACAGCAGGCTATGCTAAACGGCGAAAAGGGTGAAACGATGGCAAAGGTCGTCAAGACCCTCGTCATGTACGGCGAGACCTTCGGCGCAAAGCGGATGGTGCCCATTACCTCAAAGTGCGGCCACACCGTCATCAGCTTCGGCCTCAAGGTCATGAAGCCGGTGTATGATCTGTATCAGGAGATCATCGATGCCGGTCTCACCGCCGACCAGAAATTCACCGCCGACCCCAAGCCGCTGGATAAGCACGTGCCCAGCAGCCTCATTGAGGATCTTGTGTTCAAGAAATTCATGTACACCGTGCAGGACGATTACGAAAAGCAGCTCGTGCAGCTTGGCATCACCAGTGACGATGACTACACCTGCACCTGCTATCTCGACCAAGTCGGCAACAAGCCCAACAAGGGCGATATCCTCTCGTGGGCGGAGTCGTCGGCGGTCGTGTACGCAAACTCCGTGCTCGGCGCCCGCTGCAACCGCAACTCCGGCATGATAGAGCTCATGGGCTCCATTGCGGGCTTTGTCCCCGAGTTCGGCCTGCTCCTTGACGAGGAGCGCAAGGCAACTTGGGTGGTCGAGGTCAAGTGCGAGCACAAGCCCGAGGCGCAGCTGCTTGGCTCCGCCATCGGCATGAAGGTCATGGAGGAAGTGCCGTATGTCAAGGGACTTGACAAATGGCTCGGCACTGAGCTTGACGACGAGGCCTGCGCATACCTCAAGGACTTCGGCGCCGCAACTGCCTCCAACGGCGCAGTCGGACTGTACCACATCGAAAATCTCACGCCCGAGGCCGTCGAGCAGGGCGAGAGCATCATTGCCGAGAACGCACAGGTCTATGTCATCGATGATGCAGAGCTTGAGCGTGTCAAGGCAAGCTACCCCGTCATCTGGAAAAACCCCGATGCAGACCCGCAGCTTTGCTTTGTCGGCTGCCCGCATCTTACCCTGCGCCAGCTTATCGACTGGACGCAGAATGTCGGCAAACAGCTCACGGCAAACGGCCTTAAAAAGGTCACTGTTCCCACGGTGTTCACTGCCTCCACGCCGGTCATCAAGGAGTTTGAAAAGACTCCGTATGCAAAGCAGCTCAAGCGTCAGGGCATCATTTTGAGCTATATCTGCCCGCTTATGTACATGAATAACCCCCTGTGCAAGAAAAAGGCGGTCATAACCTGCTCGAATAAGCTGCGTACCTACACCAGTGCAAGATATTACACCGAGGCCGAGATCCTCAAAACCATCACGACGCCGAAGGAGGGCAGGAAATGAAAACTTTCAAAGGCCGTGTCGTAGTTCCCGGCACCTGCACCGCCGAGGCTCTGGTCTCCCACGGCGGCTTCAACACCCTTGCAAGCTACCAGATGGGCATGATGTTCGGCGATAAGAAGATGAAATGCGGCGATCAGAATAATCCCGATATTTATAAAAAGCCCATGATCGGCAAGGCGCTTTGCCTGCCGATGACCATCGGCTCGACCACGGGCGGCATGGTGCTGTTTACCGTGTGCTCGTCGGGCAAGCAGCCTGCGTGCATGCTGTTTTCAAAGCCGATAGACTCGCTTGCCGCCTCCGGCGCAATTTTAGGCGATGTATGGACCGACGCAAAAATGCCCGTCGTCGATAACCTCGGCGATGAGTTCCTCGACTATGTAAAAACCGGCATGACCGTCACCGTCAAGGACGACGGCGTTGTTGAAGTCGAATAATAAGAAAAAAGTTCGGGTCACTGACCCGAACTTTTTTATGCACCTATAAGCGCCATGAGCTCGCCCCAGAGCTCTAATATGCGGAATTTGTACTCGTAGCCGTCGTCCTCGGTGACGATGCCCTTCATGTCGTCGTTCATCGACTCGACCGCCTGCTCCTGCTCGGCGGCGGAGATGCACAGCGGCGGGAACACAACGCACCACCAGTTGTGGCCCTGCCCTTCACCGAGTATGACACGCAGCGACTGATACCTGCCCGCCGGCAGCGAAAATTTCTCGTAGTTGCGGGTGGGGTAGTATTCCTCGCTGAGCGTGACAAGCACGCTCCTGCCCTCGGCGGCGGTCTCGGCGGCTTGCTTTATCCCGTCAAGCTCGGCGGAAATTATCTTCTGCGCATCCTGCGCCGACTTAACGCCGTCAAGCTTCGGCGAAATATATGCGAGGACCTCGTCACGCACACGGAGCTTGAGCGCCTGCTCGTACTCATCGTCCGACACGGCGATGACATGCAGCCGCACAAGCTCGGAGCTGAGCGCCGCCTGCTTTGCCTGCGCCCAAGTGCCGATGCAAAGCGAAAAGCACAGCGCTAAAAGGAGCGACATTTCCCAAATTCTCATCCTGCTTTTTGTCATAACGAAAACCGCCTTTACTATGTACTGGTCATAGTATCGGCGGTTTTGCACATTTTTAAACATCGAGGGTGTAAGTTGACGGAAGCCGAACCCCATCGTCTGTCAGTGTGCCCTTTCGGATATTTTCGCCTTTTTTGTCTTGCCGGGTTACGACACGCCTTCACCAAAGAAATCTGCCCGTCAAAACCGATAGTGTTCGGCTTCCGTCAACTTGGGCATATTTTTTGCAAGGAAGCAGTGCTCATAATCGTGCCGAAGCCTGTCGCAGGCAGCTTTGGCGGTGTTCGGGTCGTCAAAAATGCCGAACACTGCAGAGCCTGTGCCTGTCATGATAGAGCCGAGTGCGCCGCTGTCGAGCATGGCGCTTTTTATCCCGGCAATGGCGGCACGCCGGCGGTCGGGTACATCCTCAAAGACATTGTACATCCGGCGCACGATGCCGCCGAGATCGCCCGCTTCAAGCGCGGCGCATATACCGGCAGTGTCGGGGTGGCAGCGCAGCTTGACGGAATCGAGCTTGCGGAAAAGCTCCGGCGTGGATATCGAAAAATCCGGTTTGCAGATAACGATGCTGCAATCGGGCAGCGGCGGCAGGGGAGACATCACCTCGCCTCTGCCGGAGGCAAGCTGTGTGCCGCCTGCTATGCAGAATGCGACATCCGAGCCTATCTCGGCGGCAAGCTCGTGAAGCTCGGCGGAGGAAAGCTTTGCGCCCGTGAGCTTGTTCAGCCCACGCAGGACAGCGGCGGCGTCGGTCGAGCCGCCTGCCATGCCCGCACCGACGGGAATATTCTTTTTGAGCACGATATGTGCGCCGGTGTTATCTATTCCGGCACGCTCAAAAAAGCGGTTCGCCGCACGAACGGCGAGGTTGCGCTCATCGCCCGGGACAAAGTGCAGGTTGCACTCGGCGCAGCTTTTTGCGTCCTCCGTGAGCGTTATCGTCACCTCATCGCACAGCGTGACCGACTGCATGACCATGAGCATCTCATGGTAGCCGTCGGGGCGGCGGCCTGTCACATCAAGCGAGATATTTATTTTTGCGTAGGCTTTTTCGGTTATATTTTTCATCTTTCAAACAGCATACTCATGAGGCTCACGCCCGAATTTACCTGCGGGCCGAGCTCTCCGCTTTTTTCGGTGTACGGCAGGCCGCAGCCGGAGTTTTCACGGCTGTCGTACAGCATGTACGGCACATAGCCGCCCGCATGGCCACGGGTGGAGGTCAGTGTCTTGTGGTCGGACAAAAACAGCATTCTGAAATCCCGGCCACGCTCGTTAAGCGCCTTGACCATTGGGCGGATAAGCCTTGTGTCGAGCCACTCGATGCCCTGAATTTTGCCCTTGAGGTCGCCGTTGTGCGTGCACTCGTCGGGAGCCTCGACATGCACGGCGGCAAAGTCGTTATCCTCCAAAATGTCGAGCGTCGCCTGCATCTTGTTCTCGTAATTGGTGTCGATCTCGCCGGTGGCACCCTCGGGGCACACGATGCCCAGCCCGACGAGTGCCGCAATGCCGTGGCACAGCGGAACGGCGGAGACGACGGCACCTGTGTGGTGGTTTTTCGAAACGAAGTCCGGCAGCTTCACCGCCGTGCCCTCGGCCCAGAACCAAATGCCGTTTGCAGGCATTTTACCGTCGGCGACAAGCTTTGCGTTTATGGGGCTGCGCTCTAAAAGCTCATTCGCCTTGACCATGAGCTCACGCAGAGTATCGGCATTTTTGCAGCCGGTGGGCAGCAGAGGACCTATCTTCTCGCCCAAATGGTCGTGCGGCGGGATGAGCCTGATGCCCTTTATATCCGCCTGCGACTGCACGGCAATGTGGCGGAACGAGTGGCCGAGATTCACGGTCATGCCCGCCTTAGCAGCGACAGCGGCAATTTCGGGATCGGAAAACAGCTCGGTGATTATCTCGTCGGACACCGCACCGTCAATTGAACCCGCCGAGTGCGACAAAATGCGCTTTTCCTCAAACGGCAGGTCGCCGGACTCTAAGGTCACCATGTTGCAGCGGTAGGCGACATCGCCGGGGTTTAATTTTATGCCCGTTGCCGCAGCTTCGAGCGGAGCTCTGCCGGTGTAGTAAAGGTTCGGGTCGCAGCCGAAAATGGACATGATGGCCGTGTCACTGCCGGCCGGGAGATTATCCGGCACATTGAGGACATTGCCGACCTCGCCCTTTGCAGCCAGCTCATCTATAAACGGTTTTTTCGCATATTCCAGCGGCGTGAGGCCGCCGAGCTCCGGCACCGGCTCGTCAGCCATGCCGTCGCCGATAACAAGAATATATTTCATATCATCACTACCTTTGATTTTTAATGCACCCATTATAAAATAACTTACCCGTTTTGAAAAGCAAAAACTTGCATTTTTAACGCAGGTATGAGAAAATCAATGCTGCATTCTATCACTTTGGAGGGAAACATGAGCAGGAAAAAGACAAGCGTCAGAAAAAGTGATGTTAAGGGCATTATGCGCTTTGCAAAGCGCTATCCCATCCTTGCGGTCATCATTGCCGTCATAGTCGTCGGAGTTTTCGTATTCCAAAGTGTGCAGAATAACGCAAATAAGGTCACCATCCCCATGGACGGCCTTTATGTGCATTACATCGATGTCGGTCAGGGCGACAGCGAGCTTATCTGCTGCGGCGGGGAGTATATGCTCATCGACGCAGGCGAGCCGAGCGCATCGGACACGGTGGTCGATTACCTGAACGACCACGGCATAGAGAAGCTGGAATATGTCGTGTGCTCGCACGGTCACGCCGACCATTGCGGCGGGCTTGACGCAGTGGTTGAAAACTTCGATGTCGGCACGGTGTTTACATCCCCCTACCCGGGAGATACCTCCTCGTATGAGATATTCTCCGACGCAGTAAGCGCAAAGGGTCTTGCCATGACCGTTCCCGAGCTCGGCGAGAGCTACAGTCTCGGCGAAGCAAGGTTTGAGTTCATAGGCCCGCTGGAGGAGTATGATAACCTGAACGACGACAGTCTTGTCATGCGCTTGGAGTACGGCGACACGAGCTTCCTCTTTACCGGCGACATGACCTCCAAGGCCGAGCGGGATCTTTTGGAGGACGGCGCAAATGTAAAATGCGATGTTCTCAAGGTCGGCCACCACGGCTCGTCCGGCTCGAGCAGCTACCGCTTCCTGTACGAGGCGGAACCGAAAATAGCAGTCATCTCCTGCGAAGCCGGCAACAGCTACGGCCACCCGCACGAGGAGGCGCTGTCCAGACTCAACGACTGCGGAGCGGAGGTCTGCCGCACCGATCTTGAGGGCAGCATCATCATATTCAGCAACGGAATGGAGGTCACGAAGAAAGCGGCATGAAAACCAAAAGCTTTTATAAGGCGATACTCGCTGCTGTGGGAGTGTACACGCTTTGGGGCTTCAGCTTCCTTGCATCATCGGTCGGGCAGCGGGACGCAACGCCGTTTGTCCTGCTGTCGTACAGATTTGACATTGCACTGCTTATTCTGCTCGTGCCGCTCGTTCTCGGCAAGGCAAAGCTGCGCCTGAGAGGCAAGAATGTCAAGATGCTGCTGCTGCTGGGACTGTTTGAGCCGTGCATATATTTTATCGGCGAGCAGTACGGCCTCAAGTACACCAACAGCGCCTTTTCCGGCGTGATGATCGCCGTTATACCCGTCGTGACGCTCATAATGGCGGCGGTGTTTCTGAAGGAAAAGCCGAGCATGGCGCAGTGGCTTTTCAGCATTTTATCCATTGCCGGTATCGTCGTTATCACCTTAGTCGAAAACAGCGGCGGCTCGGTGAGCCTGAAGGGCGTTTTGCTCCTTGTCGTTGCGGTGCTCACCGGCGCTGCCTGCGGTGTTGTCAGCCGAGGTATTTCCGATGAGTTCAGCGTTTACGAGCGCACATTTATGATCCAGCTCATGGGTGCGGTTTTCTTCACGAGCCTTGCCGTGATAGAGCACGGCGGCGATATCACGGCACTCATCCGCCCGGCCGCAAGCCTTGACTTCATGCTTGCTGCGCTGTTTTTGGCCGTGGGCGCATCGGTCGTGGGCTACTGGCTGTTCAACTACTCCGTTGCCAATGCGCCGATGGCAAATGTCATAAGCCTGTACAATCTGACGACGATCGTTTCCGTTCTCGCCGGAGTGTTTATCCTCGGTGAGTCGTTCTCGCTGCTGTCGGCAGCTGCGATGGTCGCAGTCATGGTCGGCATCTGGGGCGTTCAGAAATTCACGCCGCAGGAAAAGGGTGCTTCCGAAACCAACATGAAACGGGGGAAATTAAGCAATGCATGATGATTTAACAAAGCAGGATATCGCAAAGATGCAGGCGGAGCTTGACGAGCGCAACCGCTTGATGCCGGAGCTTATCGAGGAGGTCAAGCGCACCCGTGCCTTCGGTGATCTGAGCGAAAATTTTGAGTACAAGGAGGCCAAGCGTGCCAAAAACCGCAACGGCAGCCGTATCCGCTATCTCGAGAACATGATAAAGTCGGCGCACATCATCGACTCCGCTTCTGCCGATGATGAGGTCGGCCTGTACGACAAGGTCGAGATATACATCCCCGAGGACGATGAAACGCAGGTAATTCAGGTCGTGACGACTATCCGCACAGACCCGCTTAAGGGCCTTATCAGCCGTGAGTCGCCGTTCGGCAAGGCCGTGCTCGGCAAAAAGGTCGGCGACTGCTTCACCGTTTTCGTAAACGATAACTACAGCTATGATGCAGTCATACGCTCCATCACCAAAAGCGAGGACGACGGCTCGGCGCCGATAATGCAATACTAAAAAATCCGCCTCATAGGGCGGATTTTTTTCACGCTGAAAAAAGCGCAAGTATCAGCATATGGGCAGGGTAGAAAAGATAATTTGCGGCTTTGATGAAGCCGTTGTGCGGCCCTTGACTGCCGTCATACAGCCAAATTATCGGCAGCGACAGGACGGCAAGCGCTTGATACGGAAACGCAAATTCAATGCCGCCGAGGAGCACGAGGTTTATAAACGCAAGCGAGAGCAGCTGCATAAGCCTACACCACAGGGTATTGCCCCGAAAAGCGTAAAACGCAAGCAGCGTCAGAACGCCCGCAGACGAATAGTCCACACGGGCAATTATTGCGGCGGCAAGCGATGCAATAATTACGACGGCGCTAAGCATCTTTTTCAGGTCGGCGGATATATTCTCAAACGCCCGAATGCAACATAGGCCGAGAATTATCGTCCAGATGACATTCTGATGCATCGGGTCAAACACGCTGCCGCTCACGAGTAAGTCAAACGGAATCTCCGAGATGACCGCCAGCATGAGCAGACGCAGGAGATATTTTTTGAGACTGCGGGTGTGGAGATACCCCTCGACTGCCATGAACGCAAAAAGCGGAAACGCAAGCCTGCCGACGCACCTTAGTATAGGCAGATCCGGCAGCAGCGTTAGCTGCAAGTGATCGCACAGCATGAGCAGCATCGCCCAAATGTGCAGCGCAAACGAGCTCATAGACTGAACCTCCCGGCAAAGCCGCAGCGGCGGCACAGCGCCTCACTCGGAGTGCGGTTTGAAAAGCCGTCACGGTTTTTATGCCAGTCGGAGCCGAAAAACTGCCGCAAAAAGTCCAAGATCTCACCGTTGAGCGCCTCGCCGAGAATGTGCAGATACACATACTCGGTGTGACCCTTGAGCCTTTGCATAATGCAATTGAACTCCGCCGCCGTCAGCCGGTGCGGAGTCCTTTTCGTGCCGTGACAAAAGTCGCAGCTTAAATTGCAGATATTCGTAATTTCAACATATGCCTTTTTGAACATATCATTTCTCCGGCGTGGTCGTCGGCGCTGGCTCGGCAAACAGATCCGCATACATGGCCTGTGCGATCGTTTCGACAGTGACGGCACTTCTCATGCCGGGCATGACGTTTTCGAGCGAGAGCTTTATAAAACACTCGTTGCGTACACAGTCGAGGTATTTCAGCTCCGGATTTTCCTTGAGCGCTGCGACCTTGTCGTCAAAGCTCGAGCCCTTGTAGTCGTGAATGATGATGAAATCGGGGTTTGCCGCAACGATATCCTCGACCGTCACGGCGTCCCATGTTTTTTCACGGTCGCCGAAAATATTCTCGCCGCCCGCCGAGGCGATATAAGCGGTCTCGATGTTTGCCTTGCCTGCGGTGAATACCTTTTCGCCGATGAAGCTGTCAAGCACGAGCACCTTTTTGGGCTCTGCGCCCTTGACGACCTCTCCGACGGCGCTTATCCTGTCGGTCTGCGCCTTTACGACGGCGTCGCCGGTGTCCTCAAGACAGAACACACGGTTAAAATCGTTTATCTCCATCCACAGCTCGTCATAGGTCGTGGCCTCGTTGACATACACGATAATGCCCTTATCCTCAAGCGCCTTCACGGTGAGGGTATCGTCAAATATCCAGCTGCTGGCATAGAGAAAATCGCAGCCGCTGTCAACTATCTCGTCAAGCGTGGGGTAACCCTCGCACAGGGTGGGGATGGACTTGTATGCGTCCTTGTATTCGTCAAGCGCGCCCTTGGAGTGATTGGTCATGCACTTGCCGACGACCTTGTCCTCAAGACCGAGAGCGCACATCACTTCCGTGCAGTTAGGCCCTGCCGTGACTATCTTCTTCGGCATGGAGTGCACGATCGTGCGCTTGCCGTTGTTGCGGAAGCTTGTCGGCAGATAACTCGGCTCGGTGCTCGCAGGCGTGGGCACGGGCGTTTCCAGCGGCGTATTATTGCAGGCGCACAGGGTAAATATCATAATAAATGCAAGAAAGAAAGATACGGCTTTTTTCATGATTTCTTCCTCCGTAAGCTTGAAAAAGTATACCATGCCGAGAAACTAATTTCAACAACACTTTTGTTAACAAAAAACCGTTGTTATGACAGCACATCTATGATACAATGTGTATTTGTCAAAATACGACTTTTAGTTACGGGGGGTATTGAAAATGGCTCGAACTGCGGTCAAGAAAAAACGAAAGGCGAAGAAGGGCTTAGTTATCGCCCTTGCGATAGTGTTTATTATCGCCGTTATCGCCGCCGTTATCGTGTTCGGCGTGTATCGGGGGATGCACATTTATCTCAAAGCCGAGCTTGGCGACGGTGCTCCGGACGCAAGCAAGTTCATGAAAAACGACAGCAAGGCAAGCTATGTTGGAGACTCGGATGTGAGCCTCACGGAGGAGGGAACCTACCTGCTGACGGTCAAGTCCGAGAACATGACCCGCAAGGTCGTGCTCATCGTGCGTGACACCAAAGCTCCGCAGGCCGAGGCCAAAAACCCGAGCATCACGATCGACGATAAGACTCTGAAGCCCGAGGACGCCCTCACCGAGATAAAGGACGCTTCAGAGTACACCGTCAAATGGAAGACCGAGCCTATTTACGGCAAAGCGGGCAGCTACGACTGCGCCATTGAGCTCAAGGATGCCCACGGCAACGGGCAGACGATAAAGACTACCGTCAAGGTGCTGGGCGTTGTTGATGTCCTGACCCATGAGGCAGGTACGCCCCGCCCCACGCTCAAGGACTTCATGGTAGTCGAGCGTGAGAACGCCGAGCTCGCCACCGATCTTGACAGCATCGACTGGACAAAGCTCGGTGATACGACCGTTGAGATAAAATTTGACGGCAAGACCTTTACATCAACCCTGCGCATAGTCGACACCACCGCACCCGTGCCCGACCTTGTACCCGTTGCCGTCAAGGTTGGCGAAGAGGTCCCGGCATCGAGCTTCGCCGTCGGCTGCGATGACGCTACCGAGGTTAAGTATGAGTTTGCCTCCAAGCCCGACACGAGCAAGAAGGGAAGCTTCGATGTCTCCATAAAGGCCGCCGACGCAGCCGGCAACAAAACCGAGGTCAAGGGCAAGCTTTTCGTCTGCGATGATGTAGTTAAGATTGAAGCGTCAAACGATACGCTCACCGAGACCACCGTATTAAATAAGCTCAGCGCCGACTACGCAGGCTTTAAGATGGAGACGGAGCCGTTCATGCTCAACAGTCTCGGCGCACATGAGGTAAAGCTCACCAAGGGCGATGTCACCAAGACCGTCGGCGTGACGGTCAAGGACACCACCGCACCCACGGCAGACGGCATAAAGTGCGAGTGCAGCACCGGCTACTACTGCGAGCCGATAAAGTTCGTTGAGAATATCAACGATGTAAGCGCCGTCAAGGCAAGCTTCGTCACCGAGCCGGATTGGGACACCGAGGGCGAGCAGGAGGTCGAGATAATCCTCACCGACAGAGCGGGCAACTCAACGAAAATCAAGGCAACGGCGGTCATATCGCCGGATAAGACCGCACCGACCATTTACGCTGCCCGTGACCGCTACTGCTATGTCGGCGAGGCCGTGGCCTACTTCAAGGAGGCCTTTGCCGTCGATAACGCCGATCCCGAGCCGGAGCTGACGGTAGATAAGTCCAAGGTCAACGCAAAGAAGGTCGGCGAGTACGATGTTACATACACCGCAAAGGACCACGAGGGCAACTCAAGCTCCGTGACGGTCAAGTTCAAGTTTATAGAAAACAAGATCACCGATGAGAAGCTCAACGCCGAGGTCGACAAGGTGCTCGGCCGCATCCTCAAGGATGACATGACCCTTGAGCAGCAGGCATACGCCATTTTTGACTATGTCTACTCGAATGTGCTCTACACCGGCGATTCGGATAAGACCGACTGGAAGGCCGAGGCCTACCGTGGCCTTACCAAGGGCGTGGGCGACTGCTTCACCTTCTACGCAACGACCTATGCGCTGCTTCAGAAGATAGACTGCCAGGTGCTCAGCGTCGAGCGTCTCAACGGCAGAACGCAGCATTTCTGGTGCCTTGTGAATCTCGGCACGGGCTGGTATCACTTCGATGCCTGCAATGTCGGCCCGGAGCATCTGAGATGCTTTATGAAGACCAGCGAGGAGCTTGTGAAGTACAGCGTGCAGTACTGGCGCTTTGACACGAGCCTGTACCCGCAGGTCGAGACCAGACCCTATGTGATGGAAAACTGAAATGAAAAACATTCTTGAATTTTTGGAGCGTACCTCGGCACAATACGCCGACAAGACCGCTTTTGCCGACGAGGAGAGCGCCCTCAGCTTTGCACAGGTGCAGGCGATGGCACGCTCCGGCGGCAGTGAGCTTATCCGCCGTGGGCTTAAAAATGAACCGGTCGTGGTGTTCATGAAGAAAGCGCCGCAGACGATAGCAGCGTTTTTCTCGGTCATTTATGCCGGATGCATGTATGTTCCGATGGATGTCGGTATGCCGCTGCACCGTGTGCGCATGATATTAAAAAAGCTCTCGCCCAACGCAATAATCTGCGACGAAAGCTCAAGGGCAACGGCCGAGGAGCTCGGCTGCGGTGAAAAGATCATCGATTGCACGGAGCTTTTCCCGGCACAGGCGGACGATGCTGCGCTTGCCGCCGTCAGGGCACGGCAGATCGACACCGACCCTATCTACATCGTCTTTACCTCCGGCAGCACCGGCACGCCCAAGGGCGTTACCGCCTGCCACCGCTCGCTGATAGATTACGCAAACGCCCTGTGCCCCGTAATTGGGGCAGCGGCCGACAGTGTTTTTGCGATGCAGGTGCCTTTGTATGTCGATGCCTGCATGAAGGAGATACTCTCGGTCATAAAATGCGGCTCGACGGCGTATCTCATGCAGCAGAGCCTGTTCATGTCGCCGCTTAAGGTACTGAATTTTCTGAATTGCCACGGGATAAACACCGTGTGCTGGGTCGCATCGGCGCTCACGATGGTGTCGGGCCTCGGCGCATTTGCCGAGGGGCGTCCCGAGCATTTGCGCACCGTGTGTTTCGGCAGCGAGGTGTTTCCCGTAAAGCAGCTCAAGCTCTGGCAGCAGGCGGCGCCCGAAGCGAGGTTTATAAATCTCTACGGCCCGACGGAAGCCACCGGCATGTCGTTTTACTACGAGGTCGACCGTGAGTTTGCCGAAAACGAGCCCATCCCCGTCGGCAGACCCTTTGACAACACGGGCTTTTTCCTCCTGCGTGAGGACAATACCGAAGCGCCCGACGGCGAGCTCGGCGAGATCTGCATCAGAGGCACGGCGGTGACATTAGGGTACTTTGACGACCCCGAGCGCACGGCAGCGGCCTTTGTGCAGAATCCGCTGAACCCGCATTATCCCGAGCTTATCTACCGCACGGGTGATCTCGGCAGGCTAAACGAGCGGGGCGAGCTGGTGTTCGTGTCCCGCAAGGATAATCAGATAAAAAGCATGGGGCACCGTGTCGAGCTTGGCGAGATAGAGGCCTGCGCCTGCATGGCCGAGGGCGTTGAAAACGCCTGCTGCCTGTTCGACAAGGCAAAAAAGAAGCTGCATCTGTATTACATGGGAACAGCCGATGAAAAGTCGGTGAGAGCGTATCTCATAAAAGAGCTTGAACGCTACATGATCCCTTCAAAGCTATACCGCATGGACACCCTGCCCATGCTCCCGAACGGGAAAATAGACAGAAACTTACTAATGGAGAACTACAATGGACGAAATTTATGACATTCTCGATGACCTCGGTCTGACCGTCGATTACAAGACCTGCACCACCCTTGTTGACGACGCTTATCTTGAAAGCCTTGATATCGTGACGCTCATCTCCGAGCTGTCCGACGCTTTCGACATCACCATCCCCGCAAGGGAGATAACCCCCGAGAACTTCAACTCCGCCGAGGCCATGTATGACATGGTCAAAAGACTTCAGGACGAGTAAGCCGTGCTGTTTACATCGTATGGCTTTATAGCCTTCCTGATAGTCCTGTTTGCGCTGTATTATCTCATGCCCCGCAAATGGCAGTGGCTGCTTTTGCTCGTTGCCGATATCGTGTTCTACGCCTGCGCAGGCTGGCAGGGGCTCGTTTTCATGGCGGCAACGGTCACGGTGTCGTGGGCGGCAACGAACCTCATGGGGTGCTCGCTGCGCCGCCAGAAGGCATATCTTGCCTCGGATGAGGGCAAGGCGCTTTCACGCCCTGAGCGCAAGGAGTATAAAAAGCTTGAGGAGAAAAAGCGCAAGCGTGTGTTTGTGCTCGCACTTTTGATCGACCTCGGCATCCTTGCGGCACTGAAGTACACAAACTTCGTCATCTTTAACTTCAACTCGCTGTTTTCGGCCGATGTCGCCGCCGTGGACTGGGTGCTGCCGCTGGGCATATCGTTCTACACCTTCCAGACGGTGAGCTATGTCATCGATGTGTATTGGGAAAAAGTCGAGCCCGAGCGCAACATCTTGAAGGTTGCGCTTTTCACCTCGTTTTTCCCGCTGCTCATTCAAGGCCCGATATCCCGCTTCGGCGACTTGAAGGACACGCTTTTTGCCGAGCATAAGGCGGATCTCAAGCAGATCAGCTTCGGACTCCAGCGCATTTTGTGGGGCTATTTCAAAAAGCTCGTCATTGCCGACAGGCTTCTCGTTGCCGTTACCGCACTTTGCGGCGACCCGACGGCGTACTCGGGTGCGTATGTTCTTCTCGGTGCGGTGTTCTACGCCGCCGAGCTTTACGCCGACTTTACCGGCGGCATCGATATCACCATCGGCATTGCGCAGGTGCTGGGCGTTTCGGTCAGGGAAAACTTCATCCGCCCGTACTTTTCACGCAACATCGCCGAGTACTGGCGGCGCTGGCACATCTCGATGGGCACATGGTTTAAGGACTATATCTTCTACCCGCTGTCGGTCGCTCCGTGGCTTCTGAAGCTTTCAAAAAAAGCCCGCAAGTCTATCTCCGACGGCTTCGGCAAGAAGCTTTCGGTGTATGTTTCGACCATCGTCACATGGTTCCTCACCGGCCTGTGGCACGGCGCTGCATGGAACTTCGTCGTGTGGGGCCTCTTAAACGCATTTTTCATCCTGCTTGCCGAGGAGTTCAAGCCCCTGTCGGTAAAATTCAGGGAGAAGCATGCAAGGCTCGTTTCCGGCTTCGGCTACCGTGTGTTTGAAACGCTGCGCACATTCTTCCTCATGTGTTCTCTTAGAATTCTCGACTGCTACCGTGATGTTGCGGTGTCGTTCAAGGCCTTCGGCTCGATATTCACGACGAATAATTGGGGCGAAGCCTTCTCGGGCGAGCTATTAAAGCTTGGCCTTACCGGCGCAGACTACCTTGTTGCGGGCGTCGGCGTTGCGCTGATGTTTGCTGTCTCCTGCGTGCAGGAAAAGTGCGGCTGTGTGCGTGAGCTCATGTGGAAAAAGACCGCCGTGCCGTATGTCGTATTTGCGCTGCTGGCGCTTTGCATTCTGGCGTTCGGCGCTTACGGTGTGGGCTACGATTCAAGCCAGTTTATCTATAATCAGTTCTGAGGTCGGCCATGGCAAAGAAAAATAAAAAAGTTCATATCATCTGCCTTGTGCTGTGCCTCGTGTTCGTTGTTGCCGCCGTGTGGCTTCTGGGCAAGCTCATGCAGCCGAAGTATATGTCGGGCGTTTTAGAGGGCGCAATGACGGCGGAGTATTATAACGAAACGCAGCCCCACGATGTCATTTTCATCGGCGACTGCGAGGTGTACGAAAACTTTTCGCCCGTCACGCTGTGGGAAAACTACGGCATCACGAGTTATATCCGAGGCTCTGCCCAGCAGCTCATCTGGCAGTCGTACTATCTGCTTGAGGAGGCGCTTGAGAAGGAAAGTCCGGCGGTCGTGGTGTACAATGTACAGGCCATGAAATACGCACAGCCGCAGAGCGAGGCGTACAACCGCATGGCGCTTGACGGCATGCCCCTTTCGCAGCACAAGATAGATGCGATAAATGCCTCCATGTGCGAGGATGAGGATATGATAAGCTACCTTATCCCGCTGCTGCGCTACCACTCCCGTTGGAGCGAGCTCAGCTCCGAGGATCTTGAGTACATGTTCAAAAAAGACCCGGTGACAATATCCGGCTACCTCATGCGTGCCGATACCAAGCCAATGACGAAGCTTCCGAATGTGCCGGTGCTGGAGGACTACACCATCGGCGAGCGCTGCTGGTACTATCTTGACAAAATGCGTGAGCTGTGCCAAACTCACGGCACCGAGCTTGTGCTCATAAAGTCGCCGAGCCTGTGGCCGCATTGGTACGACGAGTGGGACGAGCAAATTTCCGCCTACGCCGAGAAATACGGGCTTGACTATATAAATCTTCTGCCGTATGCTGACGATATCGGCCTTGACATGCAGACCGATACCTATGACGGCGGCCTGCACCTGAATGTCTACGGTGCCGAGAAGCTGTCTAAGTATTTCGGCAGGATACTCAGAGACAAGTACGAGGTCCCCGACCGCAGGGATGCAGCGGATATCGCCGAGTGCTGGGCGCAAAAGTGCGAGGACTACTACGCACTGCTTGCCGCTCAGAAGGCGGAGCTTGAAAAATACGGCTATCTTAAAAGCTGGACATTGGGAGAATGAGCTATGAAAAAAATGATCGCAATTTTGCTTTCCGTTCTGACGGTGCTCTGCATGTGCGCATGCAGCAAGGGCGAGCCTCGCACCGAGACCAAGACCGACGACTACACGCCCGATTACGGTGAGCTGTACTACGCCTCGGGCGACACGAAGTTCGGCATCATGGATCCTGCCGAGGAAGTGCTCAATGCACTCGGCGAGCCTGTTAACGGCACCTTTGAGTCGGACAGCTGCGCATATCAGGGCAAGGACTATTTCTACTACTACGACGGCTTTGAGGTCATGGTAAACGATGTTGACGGAGTTAAGCGCATCACCGGCATCACCGTCGCCGATGACACCGTCCAGACCCCGCAGGGTCTCAAGATTGGCATGAAGCTTGAGGATGCTCAGGCGCTGCTGACCGGTGAATATAAGCAGGTCGGCGATGTGTACAAGTACACGCAGGGCTCGACGGTGCTCAAGCTTGCCGTCGGCGATGACGGCACACTGACGGCAATCGAATATGCCGTTGCGGCAAACGACAAATAATTAGACGCAGAAAAATCTCGGCTCATTTGAGCCGAGATTTTTCATCTCCAGTCACCGGCAACCCCATCGGGAGCCTTTGGTTCATGGGTCTTGTTGACGGAATTGTCCCTGCCGCGGTAATCCCGGTAGGGCACATTCTGATGCTCCGGCAGCGAGCCGGTGTTTTTCTTTTTGTGCTTCATTTTGATCACCTTATTAAACATAGTATAAGCCCGTACACGACGCTTGCGGCGATGCCGTAGACGATGACGGGGCCTGCGATGACGAACATTTTTGCCGCCGTGCCGGTCACGAAGCCTTCGGTCTTAAACTCCAAGGCCGGGGCTACGACCGAGTTTGCAAAGCCCGTTATCGGGACGAGCGTGCCGCCGCCTGCGTATTTTGCGAGACTGTCGTAAATGCCGAAGCCCGTGAGCAGTGCGCCGATGAAAACGAGCGTCACCGAGGTCGCAGAGCCGGCATCGAGTTTACTTAGCCCCTGCTGCATATACAGGTCGCTTATAAATTGCCCGACACAGCATATAAGCCCGCCGACCCAGAATGCCCTGCACATATTGCCGAGCATCCGTGAGCGGGGCTGATGCGAGTCTGAATACTGCTTATATTCGTCGTTTGTCATGTTCATGCGTGTATCTCCGAAAAAATAAACTGCGCCGGTCGCCCGACGCAGTTAGCTTTTGCGGAAAATTCAGTTTTATGTGTCCAGTCGGAGATTTGCAATGCCGTTTTTCTCAAACTCCGACATGTATTCGTCCATCCTGAGCGCCAGCGCCTCGGTATCGGTGTCGTCAAGGCCGTCGCTTATCATGTCACGGCGGGCGAGCTCCTCGGCTAAAATGTCGAAAAACACGGCGTCCTCATAGTCGGCGATCGCCTCATGGATGCCGCCGTCCTCGTAGGCCCGGGACGGGAACACATGGCCGTGCCATGTCTGCACGAGCGAGGGCATACCGTTTTTGGCGCAAAGCGAAAACAGCTTCTCCTGCACGAGATCGTAATCCTCAAAGCGGTCGGTGGTGCGGGTGGAGTTGAGTATCCAGTTGCCGATGTACACCATGTCGAGCAGCCTGCGAAATTCTTTGCCTGTCAGATCTATATTCAAAGTCACGCCTCCGATCAAAAATTATCGTCTGTTCATTATATCAGATTTGCCGTCCCAATTCCACACTAAAAAAGCCTTGTAATTTACTGCGATTTAGCATATTATATTACAGTTAGAGTAATTTGGAGTATTATCGCTATGAATAATAAGCCCATAGGCGTGTTCGACTCCGGCTTGGGCGGCCTTACCGCCGTGCGTGAGCTGCGCCGGATAATGCCAAACGAAAACATAATATACTTCGGCGACACCGGCCGTATGCCCTACGGCGGCAGACCGAAACAGCAGATCCGCACCATCGCAAGGCAGAACATCGCCTTTGCCGAGAGCTTCGGCGTTAAGGCGATACTCGCCGCCTGTGGGACGATATCGAGCAATGCGCCCGATATTCTCGCAGAGAATGCGACCTACAGCATAGGCGTTCTGACCCCGGGTGCTCGTGAGCTTGCCGAGACCGGCAAAAAGCGCCTCGGCGTTATCGCAACGAAAACGAGCATCGAAAGCGGCGCATTTCAGGCGGAGCTGAAAAGGCTTTGCCCCGATGCCGAGGTGACGGCCGTGCCGTGCCCCGAGCTTGTCCCGATGATCGAAAGCGGACACATTTCCGCAGACGATGCGCTCGTTGCCGATGTGGTCAAAAGGACGCTTGAGCCAGTGAAAAGCGCAGGTGTCGAGGCTCTGCTTTTAGGCTGCACGCACTACGGCATAATCGCCGAGGCGATAAGCCGCTATATGCCGGAAACGGTGCTCGTTGCCGCCTCCGACGCTTCGGCGAGAGCGCTGCACGCTTATCTTGCCGAGCACGATGCACTCTCGGACGGCCAAGGCTCGGAGCGGTATTTCACCTCCGGCAGCACCGAGGATTTCATCAGACTTGCGCCGGTGCTTTTGGGCGAGCTAAAGGGCGATGTTGGCTTTGTTGAGCCTGCACCGTTGGAGGATAAGCCATGAGAGCGCTCATAACAGTCTCCGGCATTCAGGGCATCGCCGGTGACGACACGGACACCATCGAGCTCGTGACCGAGGGCTATTACACACGCTCGGAAAACGGCTTTGAGATGTACTATCTTGAAAGTGAGCTGACCGGACTTGCCGGAACGGCGACAAGGGTCGTGGTCGAGCCCGACCGTGTCACCGTCGAGCGCAGCGGAACGCTCAACGCCCGCATGGTATTCATACCCGGACAAAAAAGCAGCTTTTTATATGATACCCGGTTTGGCTCGGCTACACTCGAGGTCGAAACCAAGAAGATAAATGCACGGCTGGACGACTTTGGCGGCGAGCTTTGCATCGACTACACGGTCAACATGGAGCACACCGTGTCCAGCAAAAATCAACTCAAAATCAGTGTAAAGGAACAGAGATAAAATGGCAAACATGATTCAGATGGCCAAGGAGCAGATAACGAAGCTTGTAAACGACGCATACCTTGCCGCCGCCGCGAAGGGCGAGCTGCCCGATGGGCTGACTCTCAACGGCAGCGTCGAGATACCCAAGGACACCGCAAACGGCGATTACGCCGCAAACTTTGCGATGGCAAGTGCAAAGCTCATGCGCATGCCGCCGAGGAAGGTCGCCGAGACGCTTATTGCGAATATGCAGCTTGACGGCAGCTGGTTTTCATCCTGCGAGGTCGCAGGCCCGGGCTTTATGAATTTTCGCATGGGCGACAAGTGGTACGGCGATGTTGTGCGCCTTGTGAACTCGGAGGGCGCAGATTACGGCAGCTGCGATATCGGCAAGGGTCAGAAGCTCATGGTCGAGTTCGTTTCCGCAAACCCCACAGGCCCCATGCACATGGGCAACGCCCGCGGCGGCGTGCTGGGTGACGCACTGGCTTCCGTTCTGCAAAGAGCGGGCTACAATGTCTGGCGTGAGTTCTATGTAAACGATGCCGGCAATCAGATCGAGAAATTTGCAGGCTCCATCGAGGCTCGCTGCCTCCAGCTTGTCAAGGGCGAGGACGCCGTCCGGTTCCCCGAGGACGGCTATCAAGGCGACGATATCAAAGAGCTTGCACGCCTGTTCTGCGAAAAGTACGGCGAGAGCTGGATGGATAAGACTAAGCAAGAGCGCCACGAGATGATGGCAAAGTTCGGCCTTGAGCACAATCTGCCCAAGATGAAGTCAGATCTTGAGCGCTACGGCATCAAGTACGACGAGTGGTTTTATGAATCGAGCCTGCACGAGTCGGGCTATGTCGCCGACAGTGTCGCCAAGCTCGCCGAGCGTGGCTACACATATGAAAAGGACGGCGCACTATGGCTCAAGACCTCCGAGATACTGCGTGAGAACCTGCTCAAGGCGGGCAAAAAGCCCGAGGATATAGACAAGCTCGAGCTCAAGGACGATGTTCTGCGCCGTGCAAACGGTTTCTACACCTATTTTGCCGCCGACATCGCTTACCACCGCAACAAGTTTGAAAAGCGTGGCTTCGACAAGGTCATCAATGTCTGGGGCGCAGACCACCACGGCCATGTCGCAAGGCTCAAGGGCGCAATGGACGCACTGGGTCTCGACGGCGAGCACAGGCTCGATATCGTACTCATGCAGCTTGTCAAGCTCACCCGTGGCGGCGAGGTCGTGCGCATGTCCAAGCGCACCGGCAAGGCGATATCGCTGTCAGATCTTTTAGACGAGATACCCGTCGATGCCGCCCGCTATTTCTTCAACTCCCGCCCCGAGTCGCCCGTGGAGTTCGACCTTGAGCTCGCCCTGCGTCAGGACAGCGAAAACCCCGTGTACTATGTCCAGTACGCCCATGCAAGAATCTGCACCCTCGTTGCAGCCCTTGCCGCCGAGGGTCACGCCGTGCCGAATGCCGATGAGGTGGACTTTGCACTGCTTTCGACCGATGCCGAGCGTGAGCTCATCAAGCAGCTTGCCGCCCTGCCGGAGGAGATTCGCCTTGCAGCCCATGACTATGACCCGAGCCGCATAAACAAGTATGTCACCGAGCTTGCCGCCCGCTTCCACCGCTTCTATAACTCCTGCCGCATCAAGGGCGCGCAGTCCGATGTGCTCGAAGCAAGGCTCTGCCTTGCCGACACCGTGCGCAAGGTCATTGCGGTCTCGCTGTCTATAATCGGCGTTTCCGCCCCCGAAAAAATGTGACCAAATGCAAATTAACTGTCCCCCGAGCAGAATTTACGGCTCGGGGGCGTATTTTTGCCGGAAAAAAGCAGAAAAGTATTGTAATTCAATGCTTTGAGTGCTAAAATACATTTTCGTGTTGAATTTAGATTAGGAGTTGGAGTTTCTATGAAAAAACTCAGAAATGTGGCGATAATCGCCCATGTCGACCACGGCAAGACCACTCTCGTTGACGAGATGCTCAAGCAGAGCGGCGTCTACCGTGAAAATCAGGAGATCGTTGAGCGTGTAATGGACTCCAACGACCTTGAGCGTGAGCGTGGCATCACCATCATGGCGAAAAATACCGCCGTGCAGTACGGCGATACAAAGATCAATATCGTTGACACCCCGGGACACGCCGACTTCGGCGGCGAGGTCGAGCGTATACTCAAGATGGTCAACGGCGTTATCCTGCTTGTCGATGCCGCCGAGGGCCCGATGCCGCAGACCCGCTTCGTCCTGTCGAGGGCACTTGAGCTCGGTCACAGGGTCATCGTCGTTGTCAACAAGATAGACCGCCCCGACCAGCGTATCCACGAGGTCATCGACGAGGTGCTCGAGCTTCTTATGGACCTTGACGCTACCGACGAGCAGTTAGATTCCCCGATGCTGTTCTGCTCCGGCCGTCAGGGCACGGCAAGCTATTCCCCCGATGTCCCCGGCAAAGACCTCAAGCCGCTGTTTGATACCATCCTTGAGTACATTCCCGAGCCTGAGCAGGATGTCGACAGCCCGTTCCAGATGCTCGTTTCCAGCATTGACTACAACGAGTATGTCGGCCGTATTGCGATAGGCCGCATTGAGCGTGGCGTTATCCGTCAGAATCAGGAGATCGAGGTCTGCAACTACCACAATCCCGATGCTCCGACCATGAAGGCAAAGGCCGTCTCGCTGTACGAGTTTGACGGACTTAACAAGGTTCCCGTCACCGAATCGTCTGCGGGCAATATCATCGCCATGAGCGGTATCGGCGATGTCACCATCGGCGACACTATCTGCGCCAAGGGTGCGGCCGAGCCTCTGCCGTTTGTCAAGATCTCCGCCCCCACGCTGGAGATGACCTTCTCTGTTAACGACAGCCCCTTTGCAGGCCGTGAGGGCAAGTTCGTCACCTCCCGCCAGATCCGTGACCGCCTCATGCGTGAGACACTCAAGGATGTCTCCCTGCGTGTCAGCGATATGGAGGGTGCGACCGACAGCTTCAATGTTGCAGGCCGCGGCGAAATGAGCCTGTCGATACTCATCGAGACCATGCGCCGTGAGGGCTACGAGTTCCAGGTCTCGCCTCCCCGTGTGCTCTACCGTGAGATAGACGGTGTTACCTGTGAGCCTATCGAGCGTGTCGTCGTCGATGTTCCGTCCGATTACATGGGCTCTGTCATGGAAAAGTTAGGCGCTCGCAAGGGCGAGTTTGTCGAGATGCTGCCTGTGGGCAGCCGTGTAAAGCTGACCTACCTTATCCCGTCCAGAGGACTTTTCGGCTACCGCAACGAGTTCCTGACCGACACCAAGGGTGAGGGCATCATGGCCTCCGTCTTTGAAAAGTACGAGCCGTACAAGGGCGATATCGCCCGCCGCAACACCGGCTCACTCATCGCATTCGAGACCGGCGAGGCAGTTGCCTACGGCATCTGGAACGCTCAGGAGCGTGGTGCGATGTTCATAAGCCCCGGCACGAAGGTCTATGCCGGCATGATAGTCGGCGTGTGCCCGAAGAGCGACGATGTGGCGGTCAATGTCTGCCGCACCAAGCATCTGACTAACACCCGTGCTTCCGGCTCCGACGAGGCGCTGCGCCTTATCCCGCCCAGACAGATGAGCCTTGAGCAGTGCCTTGAGTTCCTCGCCGACGACGAGCTTCTTGAGGTCACGCCCAAGAATCTGCGTCTGCGCAAGAGCATACTCGACCACGGCCTGCGCATGAAGACCGTGATGCGCAACAGATAAGAATAAAAAAATCCCGCTCATGTGAGCGGGATTTTTCGTTTATAGCTTACTTTACGAACTCGGCAGCGGTCTTGGCTGCAAGGCGTGCGTTGTTCAGAACGAGAGCAATGTTGCTGTCGAGACTGTCGCCGCCGGTGAGCTCCACGACCTTTGCAAGCAGGAACGGGGTGGTCTCCTTGCCCTTAATGCCCTTTTCGGAAGCTTCCTTTATGGCCTGATCGATCGCTGCGTCGATGACGGCCTTATCCATGGAATACTCCTCGGGGATGGGGTTGGTGACGAGCATGCCGCCCTTCAGACCGAGATCTCTCTGAGCCTTGAACATGGCTGCAAGCTCCTCGGGGGAGTCGGCACGGTAGTCAACGCCGAAGCCGCTGTGGCGGGTGTAGAACGCAGGCAGCTCGTCCGTGCCGTAGCCGATGACGGGAACGCCCTTGGTCTCAAGATACTCGAGCGTCAGGCCGAGGTCGAGAATGCTTTTTGCACCTGCGCACACGACCATGACGGGGGTGTTGCCCAGCTCCTCAAGGTCGGCGGAGATGTCCATGGTGACCTCCGCACCACGGTGCACGCCGCCGATGCCGCCGGTGGCAAAAATGCTGATGCCTGCCATGTGGGCGATCATCATGGTGGTGGTGACGGTGGTGGCGCCGTCTGCCTTGCGGGCGACGAGGGCCGCGATATCACGGCGGCTGGTCTTGGCAACATTTCTGCCGGACTTGCCGAGATATTCGATCTCGTCCTTGGACAGACCCGCTTTCAGTCTGCCGCCTATGATGGCGATGGTGGCGGGGACTGCACCGTTTTCACGGATGGTCTGCTCGACGAGCAGAGCGGTCTCCACATTGCGAGGGTAGGGCATACCGTGAGAAATGATGGTGCTTTCAAGAGCAACAACGGGCTTGCCGCTGTTGAGAGCTTCCGCTACCTCGGGTGAAATATCAAGATACTTATTCATGCTTTTGCCTCCTTGGTGTCATTTGAGAAACGCTGCAATCCCGGTGACGGTGCCGTGCTCAAAGGATAAGTACACGCTCACCTTGCCGTTTGAAGCGCTGCAGTAATTGTAGCCGCCGTTTTTTATGCTGTATCCGTAGTCGAGCAGCGAGGTCTTTGCGGCAAGCTCATTATCGCCTGTGCGGATACCCATGACCGAATAGTATTTCTCTGTTGTGGAAAAGCCCACTACGCGGCAATCGTCAACATTGCCGACCGGGTAATAGCCGAGATAATAGCGGGTGTTTGAGCCGAGGCTTTTGATCCCGCTGCCGTTATCGTCGGTAAAATACTCAAAGTGCTCCGGATCATAGCTCCTTGCGTCTTTTACGTTCGTGATGCCGTCGATATTGCCGCCGAGCTTCCAGTCCATCATTGAAGCGGAGTTAAACTGCGTAAGCTCCGTAGCGCCGGTGCGGCTGAGGATATACACTGCGGCAGCGGCAATGACGAGCAGCACCGCTATACATATAAAAATATGCTTTTTAGTGAGTTTCTTCATACATTTGATCTTCCATACTATAATTCGGTTCTCGTCAGCTATAATACCCACTAAAAGCAAAAATGTCAAGCAGTGAAAGCACTCTGCCAAGTTTATCGTGTAGCAGATTCAACAGCAAGCTGACAGTGCTTGCGGTATATTGATATGGCAAGAATTTTTTACGGAGGCATCGGCATGATAAGAAGAGTAATTGAGATAGACAAGTCAAAGTGCAACGGCTGCGGAGCCTGCGTCCACGCCTGCCACGAGGGTGCGATCGCACTCGTAGACGGCAAGGCGCAGCTTATGCGGGATGACTACTGCGACGGATTCGGCGACTGTCTGCCCAACTGCCCGACGGGCGCTATAAGCTTTGTCGTGCGTGAAGCGGCGGCATATGACGAGGCGGCGGTCAAGGCAAATATGGCGGCGAAGAAAACCGCCGGCTGCCCGGGCTCGATGCCTGCACGCATACAGGTCAAAAAGACAGACGCCGGCGACTGCCCCTCGCAGCTTTCCAACTGGCCCGTGCAGATACGGCTTGCACCGATAACGGCGGAGTATTACAACGGTGCTGACCTTCTGGTCGCTGCCGACTGCTCGGCATACGCCTACGGCAATTTCCATCGTGATTTTATAAGCGGAAAGGTCGTACTCGTGGGCTGCCCGAAGCTTGACCCCGTCGATTACGCCGAAAAGCTCGGCGAGATACTGGCGGCAAATGATATAAAGTCCGTCACGCTCACCCGCATGCAGGTGCCATGCTGCGGCGGCCTTGAAATGGCGCTGGGGCGTGCGCTCGCCGCCTGCGGAAAGCACATCCAATTCAAGGTCGTGACCTTTTCAAACGACGGGAGAATATTGTGAAATCTTGACTAATTTTTGTGCAAGCTCATTGACTTGCCCGAAAGACTGTGCTATTTTGATGCGAGAGATGAGATAGAAGCGTTATTTCGGAGGCGTATCATGAAAGATAAAATCAAAGACTCTATTTACAACCGCATGTTTGAGTTTCTCATGAAGCACAGGGCTGCGGATGTTATCCGTGCTGTCAACGCAAGCTCAACGGCGATACAGCGTGAGCAGAAGGCAAAGCACATTCTCGACTGGTATATCAACAACGCAGGGGAAATGGAGCCGTTGACCGACGAACAGCTTGCCGCCGTCAAGGAGACCTGGAAGGATATCTGGGACACGGGCGTTGTGAAGCCCGAGTGGGTGCAGATATACACAAACAAGACCGGTAAATTTGACCCCAACTATGTCGGCAGCGATCTGCATTATTACTACACCGAGTGGAACAAGATAGATTTTGACTATCTTCGTGCGTTTCTCGACAAAAACTACATGGATATCCTGCTGCCATGCGTCAAGCACCCCGTGACGCTGCTGCGCAAGATCCACGGCGAGTATTTCGATGTTGACTTTAAACACATAAGCCTCGACGACGCCGTTGAGATACTGTATGAAAATCGGGTCCCGGGCGCAGTCGTCAAGATAAGCCGCATGAGCTGCGGCGGAGCGGGCGTACAGTTTATCGACGAAAGCTCTACTCGTGAAGAAATGAAGCAAGCGCTTGAGGTCGACAGGGACATGGCCGTTCAGCGTGTCATGAAGCAGCATCCCGAGATGGCGAAGATGAACGAGTCGTCGGTCAATACAATACGCATAATCGCCGTCATGCTCGACGGCGAATCTATACCCCTTTCTGCCTGCGTGCGCATCGGCAACAGCGGCAGCAAGGTCGATAATTTCTCCAGCGGCGGTGTCGGCTGCGGCGTTCAGCCTGACGGCAGGCTGAACGAATACGGCTACAACTCAAGGGGCGACCGCAGCAAGGTGCACACCAACGGCTTCGTGTTTAAAGAAGGCAGAGTGCCGAACTTTGACAAGGCGCTCGAAGCGGTAAAACGCTGCCACAGCAGGGTGCCGATGTTCGGCTTTGCCTCGTGGGATATCGCCATCGACGAGGACGGCGAGCCTGTGCTCATCGAGTACAATGTTGCCGGTGCGGGCATCGATATCCACCAGTACAACAACGGCCCGCTTTATGGGCAGTACCGTGAGCGGATAATAAACGATGTGTTTAAAAATTATTCGGTGCGCCGCGCAACGCTGGACTACAACTATGCGATAAAGCGTGACGGCGTGCGCATAACGCGCGGCGGCAGCGGCATGAGAGAGGTCACCATCCCTGCCGAGATCGATGGGCAGAGGGTAGTTTGCATCGATATCAATGCATTTAAGGGAAACCGCAGGCTCAAAACGGTGACGGTGGAAGCGAACCTCAAGGAGGTCGCAAGCGGGGCATTCAGTAAGAACACCAAGCTTTCACAGGTCATCTTCAAGGGCAGCGTCGAGGCGTTCAGCCGCTCATGCTTTGAAGGCTGCGATGAGCTTTCGACGATTAAGCTTCCCGAGGGGACGAAGGATATCCGCAGCACGGCGTTTGCAAACTGCCGAAAGCTCGGCAGGGTCGTTATCCCCGCCTCGGTGACCTTCATCGATGAAACAGCGTTCCTCGGCAGCCCGAATGTCGTCATCTGCTGCAAAAAGGACAGCGAAGCATACGCATATGCACACAGGAACAAAATCAAATTCGAGCTGATATGAAAAATCGGAGTCAAATGACTCCGATTTTTATTGATTTACCGGCAAACAGTGATATAATACCGAATTTGTGAGAGAAAGAATGGGGGTGCGGACAGTGCGCATAAAAGCCTTTGCAAAGCATAATGCGGCGATGCTTACGGCATTTGTCGCAGCGGCGGTGACGGTGCTGTTTGTACCCATTGACAGCGCCTACGCAGGCTATCTTGACATGAAAACGCTTATTTGCCTTTTCTGTGTGCTTGCCGTGGTCTGCGCTCTGAGGGATGTTGACTTTTTCTATATCATTGCCTGCCGCATCGTGCGGGTATTTAAAACCAGCCGTATGTGCATCCTTGCGCTGGTATATATAAGCTTTCTCGGCTCGATGCTCATCACGAACGATGCGGCGCTGCTGACCTTCCTGCCGCTGGGCTATTTTGTCCTGTCGTCCACAGGCAAGGAGAAGTATCTGCCGTTTACATTTATAATGCAGAATATGGCGGCAAATCTCGGCGGCATGCTGATGCCGTTCGGCAACCCGCAGAATCTGTATCTGTACACGAAATTCGGCATTCCCACGGCGGAGTTCCTGCGCATCATGCTGCCGCCGTTTCTGGTATCGATGCTGCTCATCACGGTGTGCTGCCTGTTCGTCAGGTCCGAGCCGCTGAGCGTGAGCGGAAAAACCGTGGAGCTTAAGCCGAAGCCCACTGCGCTTTATCTTGCCCTGTTTGCGGTGGCGGTCGCCGTCGTTCTGCGTGCGCTTCCGCTATGGGTCGGCCTTACGGTCATTCCGGCGGTGCTTCTGGTCACGGATCGCCACGCCCTGGAGACGGTGGATTATTCGCTGCTGCTGACATTCGTATTTTTCTTCGTTTTTGCCAGCAACATGGCAAGAATAGACGCTGTGCGTGACTTTTTCTCGGCACTCATGGATAGAAACACGCTTTTGTACTCGGCGCTTTCCTGCCAGGTGATAAGCAATGTTCCGTCGGCGATACTGCTGTCGCAGTTTACGCAAAACTATGCCGAGCTTCTCAGGGGTGTGAACATCGGCGGAGCGGGAACGCTCATTGCTTCGCTTGCAAGCCTCATAACCTTTAACGAATATATGCGGCATGAGCCGAAGGGCGCAAAGCACTTTATCATTGAGTTTTCTGCCTTTAACTTTGCGCTTCTCGCCGTGCTGCTCGTGATATTCTCGATATTCTGAAAAAACTGCGGAGCTTCCTCCGCAGTTTTTTGCATATAAAAAGGAAGCGGCGTGGGAGAGCCGCTTCCTAAACCTCCGCTTTTTATACACGATACAAAAAACGAAGGCAACACTGGCATTATACGATGCCGTATTTTTTCAGGAGATCCACGACGACATTGTTCGTCAGAGGCTCCTTCAGCAGGCCGAGCAGCGGCATGATGCTCGGGAGCAGGAACTCGGCAGGCTTCTTGCCGTCGAGCAGCTTGCTCGTTGCGTACAGCAGGTCACGCACATCGTACACAGAGCCCCAGACCTCGGGGACGCCACGGTCGACATTGCACAGCGTGTAGACCGCTTCCATGCCGGTACGGATGGAATATTCGGTGGTGAACACGGTGTCACGGGGCGTATCGGCGAACTGGCCGACGAATGCGAGGTTGACGGAACCGTCGGGAACTACCTTGGGACGGTCGCCCTCTGCTCTGGGCATGAAGAAGGTGGTGACATACGGCATCATGCACGGAGTGGTGTTGCACTCGTTGGTGGCAAGATCCATGATCTGATCCTCGGGGATGCCGATATGGTACAGCCACTCGGCTGCAAGCTCGATGCCGGTGCACTGGTACATGGGCTTTTTGATGAAGTCGCCTTCGTCGTCCCAGCAATTCAGGCCGTAGACCCAGATGAGGCAATGATCATCGGGCTGCTCCTGGAACTGACCCTGACGGTTTATCGTCCAGCTGATGAGCCAGCTCGAGTCACCGCCGGTGACGACCTTGCCGGACAGGGGATCACGCTTGCAGATCTTCTGGATAGCGTCGAGTATCTGCTTGTTTGCGGTATCGACCGTCCAAGACTCCCAGGAGGTCTCCTTGATGCCTGCAAAGAACTTCTCGGGGCGGCCGAATGCCGGATCTTGAGCTGCGATTTTCTTCCACATCTCGATGGAGGGGCCTTCGCCGTTCTTGACGGTGATGACGGGGGCGTGGGTATTGTCACCGTAAGCGGAAGCGTCGCCCTGGCAGCCGTTGGTGCAGAAGACGAGGTCGTTTTCGGTCAGGTCGATGACCTTCTCAACGCCGCCCTGCGTGTACTCTATCTTCTTTGCGACCTTCTTCTCGGGGGTGCAGTCGCAGACGATGTTTGTAACGGTGGTATCGTAAAGGATCTTGCCGCCGTGGTCGGTGATGTACTTGCACATGGGCAGGATCATGGACTCATACTGGTTGTAGCGTGTAAAGCGCAGTGCGCTCAGGTCGGGCAGACCGTCGATATGGTGGATGTAGCGCTGCAGGTACAGCTTCATCTCAAGAGCGGAGTGCCACTTTTCAAAGGCGAACATCGTCTGCCAATATGTCCAGAAGTTCGTTGCGTAGAACTCGTCGTCGAACACATCGTCGATCTTCTTATCCTCAAGGGACTTGTTGGTCGCCATGAACAGCTTCAGAAGCTGGGTGGCGGCGCCGGGGGTGAGGCCGTACTTTCTGTCGGTGTGCGCATCCTGACCCTGCTTTTCGGTGACACGGCACAGGGAGAAGTTCGGGTCCTCCTTGTTGAGGTGGTAGTATTCCGAGAACACGGTCTCGCCGGGATTTACGATGGAGGGGATGGACTTGAACAGATCCCACATACACTCAAAGTGGTTATCCATCTCACGGCCGCCGCGCATTATGAAGCCCTTGGTCGCATCATAAATGCCGTCGCACGAACCGCCTGCAAGGGGAAGATGCTCAAACAGAGTGATGTGCTCGCCGGGCATCTGAGCGTCACGGATGAGGAAGCAGGCCGCCGCCAGACCTGCAAGGCCGGTGCCTACTATGTATGCCGATTTCTCGTCGATACCTTCGGGCTTTTTCGGGGTAGCAAAAGCTTCATAGTTACCGCTGCTGTAATACATTGTGGATCCTCCTAAAATTTTATTTTTGTCTGCACTATGTGCAGTAAGTCACACGCTTATCGATGGCTCTGATCGGGCAGGCAAGATAGCATACGCCGCAGCGGATGCATTTATTCTGGTCGATCACCAACGGCTTTTTCTCAGCGTCGATGCAGTCTGCGGGACATCTTGAGTGACATCCGCCGCAGCCGACACATCTTTGGCTTATAAAATAGGTTTCCACAGTGTTGTCCTTCCGGTATCATGTATCCGCTGCGGCGGCAGCTCCCACAGCCGCCGCAGTAGATTGGGGGGAGATCGATGATTTCTATTTAATATTTCTATCTATTTCTCTCGGCAGCTTGCGATGCCTTCAAGCCCTTTCCTGTCAAGAATATAAATTTTGCCTCGGCCGGTGCGGATAAGTCCAAGGTCACGCAGGTGGTCAAGCTCACGGCTGACGACGACCCTTGTCGTGCCGAGATTGTTCGCTATCTCCTCGTGCGTCACGAGCACCGTTCCGCTGTAGCCGCCCAGCGCATCCTGTATGGCGAGCTCACGGCAGATGCAGCTGCGCACGCTGTTGAAGATGCAGTAGTAGATGTTGTTGAGGATGGCCTGAGCGGTTTTTGCGCAGGTCTCGAAGACGAATTTTGCAAACAGCGGCTCATCATACGCCACCGGCGCCATATCCGAACGCTGGAGGTAGGCAAGCTGCGTGCTCTCGAGCGCCTGGAGCGATGGGACTACATCCGTGTCGCTTGCGTTATCGACCGTCATGATACTGAACGCATCGCCCTCACTCAGGTGAAACAGCGTGACCTCACGGCCGCCGCCGGATGCGAGGTATACCCTCAGCTCGCCGCCGAGAACGAAAATTATCCCGTCCTTTTTGACTGTTTTGAAGATGACATTTTCCCCGCACCGATAGCTACGGTAAATGGTGTTATCCTCAAGCCGCTTTCGGTGCTTTTCGCTGAGCTCGCTCCAAAACGAAATGCACTCGGAAATAGTGTGCTTCATATTATCACTCCACCAAACTTCTTCTCCCACGAGCCGCAGTTTATACGGCTCAAAAATATTTGTGCGGATGCTTTTCATTTATTTGTCTAAAGATTATCAAATTCTGAAAGCATTTCTGCACCTTTTGTTACTTAACTGATTAAATATCTTGTCAGATTTTAAATTTTGTTTAAATTCAATAATTAGAGCTGTTCAAATTTATGTATTATGCAGTATAAAAAATTGCGCAAGATAAAAACTTTTAAAAAATAAATCAAAAAACTTTTTGAAAAGTGTAATATTTGACGAAATTTTCCGTTTATATGGGTGAGGGCGCAAAAAGCGCAACGGTAACACATTAATAGAAAGGAGAATTACACAATGGGTGAGATTTATAAATTAATCAAGAAGATCATCATGGACAACGAGCCCAACGCAGACGACGAGTTCTTCTGGCTCGACAAGTTCTTTGGCAACCTCTAATTAAATAGCGTTTAAGAAATCCCCGAAGCGCTGCTTCGGGGATTTTTCTATATTATATCCTGCGATATTTTTTGTATTTGAGCTTGGGCTTGTAAAACTCGAATATGACGGCGTCGTAGAACTTCTCGTTGACCCAGTCGTGCGATGTCCATGCGACCTTCATTGCACCCAGCGCCTCGCACAGCTTCACCGTGAACGGCTTCGGCGTGATTTTATATGCGATAAACTGCGGGCGGGAAAGGAAGTTTAACAGGCAGTTGCCGAGGATGACCGCCGTTATGGGGCCGACCTCGCCGTTATAGTCCTTCGGGGGATTTGCAAGCTGACCTCTGATGACCTCGGGGGCATTTTTCTTGAACCAGCGGACGATAAAGGGGTTAAAGCTCTCAATGCAGTATTCGCCCGAGTATTTTTCCAGCAGTGCATAGGTCTTTTCGCAAAGCTCCTCGTTGCGCTTGCCGTTTTTCAGCTCAACGATGAGCGGACCTCTGCCTCTGACGGTTTTCAAAACCTCCGAAAACAGCGGAATGGTCTGTGTTGTTCCGCAAAGGCTTATTTTACTCAGCTCATCATATGTTTTTTCATCGACCCTTGAATCGACGCCGCAGACACGGTTGAGCGTATCATCGTGGAACACGACTACCTGACCGTCCTTTGAAAGCTGAACATCCAGCTCTATGCCGTAGCCGTACGAGGAGGCTCTCTCAAAAGCGGCGAGCGAGTTTTCGGGGACGGTCTTATCCTTTTTGTGCAGACCGCGGTGAGCAAAATTCTTGTACATAAACGGCTTTTTATCCTTCTTGCTTGCCCTGCCGGGTGCAACGAGGAACACAAGTCCTCCGAGCGCCGCCAGACCGGCTAACGAGGCTTCAAGAAGAAGCTTTTCGTGGGTTTTCATTGTGCGCACCTCCGTAATTTTTTGTTCGTGACCCTATTCTACACCAATATACCGGTTTAGGTCAAACATTTATGGCAAAATAATTGTTGTAGAAAAGTCAATTTTGTTATAAACTGTTCAGTACAATATATCGGAGGTTTGATATGAAACTTGATAACAAGCGCACGATACTGACGGGCTTTGCCTTTTTGTCGATATGCGCATTCTGGCAGATGTACAACAGCATCGTACCCCTCATTCTCACGAATACCTTCCACCTGAACGAGACCTACTCCGGCGCTATCATGGCGGCGGACAATATCCTTGCGCTGTTCCTGCTTCCGCTGTTCGGCTCCATCTCCGACCGCACGAACACCAAGATAGGCAAGCGTATGCCGTTTATCCTGTTCGGCACGGGTCTTGCCATCATCCTCATGAACATTCTGCCCATTATCGATAACAGCTATGCCGCAGCTCCCAGCACCTTTAAGACGGTATCCTTCGTCGTCGTGCTCGGTCTGCTGCTCGTTGCCATGGGCACCTACCGCTCTCCGGCTGTCGCACTTATGCCGGATATTACCCCCAAGCCCCTGCGCAGCAAGGGCAATGCGATAATTAACCTCATGGGCGCACTCGGCGGAGTTATCTACCTCGGCGTTGCTGCCGTCATGTACCCCAACAGCAAGGTCGCAGGTCTTGCACATGTCAACTATCAGCCTCTGTTTATCGTCGTTGCGTCTATCATGTTTGTCGCCGTTGCGATCCTTTTCCTCACGATAAAAGAGCCCAAGCTCATCGAGGAGCAGCGCAAATTGGAAGCTGAGCACCCCGAGTGGAACCTCGCACAGGACGACGGCAGCGGCCACGAGACACTGCCGAAGAATGTCAAGAAGAGCCTCGGCTTTTTGCTCGCCTCCATTGCACTGTGGTTTATCGGCTACAATGCGGTCGAGACATGGTTCACCACCTATGTGTCGCAGGTCATGGGTCAGGCACTGGGCGGAGCGTCCACCTGTTTGCTCATCGCCACCGGCGGCGCTGTCATCAGCTACATTCCCATCGGCGTTTTAGCCTCCAAATTCGGCAGAAAGCGCACCATCATGGCGGGTATCATCCTGCTGGCGTTCTGCTTCGGCCTCGGCTACTTCCTGACAACGACCTACAGCAGCATAAATGTCATCATGTTCATCGTCTTTGCGCTCGTCGGCCTTGCATGGGCGGCTATCAATGTCAACTCCCTGCCCATGGTCGTTGAGATGTGCAAGGGCTCGGATATCGGCAAGTTCACCGGCTACTACTACACCTTCTCCATGGCGGCGCAGGTCGTGACCCCCGTCGTCGCAGGCTATCTCATGCGCAATGTCAGCTACACAGTTCTGTTCCCCTACGCTGCCGCATTCGTTGCACTGAGCTTTGTCACCATGATATTCGTCAAGCACGGCGACAATAAGCCCGAGGCAAAGAAGGGCCTTGACGCTTTCGAGGACATGGATGACTGATGAATATCTGCATCTACGGCGCATCAAGCGCCACGCTTGAGCCGGTGTATTATGCCGAAGCGGAGAAATTAGGCGAGCTTTTGGCAAGTGCCGGTCACGCACTTGTGTTCGGCGGCGGCAGGGAAGGCCTCATGGGCGCAGCCGCACGGGGCGTGCATAAAATGGGCGGCGAGATAATCGGCATCGCACCCCGATTTTTCGACGAGCCCGGCATCCTTTACGAGCACTGCACCGAAATGCTCTATACCGACACCATGCGTGAGCGCAAGCAGCTCATGGAGGAGCGCTCGCAGGCGACCGTTGTTCTCCCGGGCGGCATCGGCACATATGAGGAATTTTTCGAGATGCTTACGCTAAAGCAGCTCGGCCGCACCGACCGTGCCATCGTCATCGTGAACACAAACGGCTACTATGAGCCTATGCAAAGGCTCTTGGAGCACACGGCGCAGACGCACTTCATGTCTCATAACTGCCTTGAGCTTTATAAGCTTGTCGATACGCCCGAGCAGGCGCTCGACTATATAAATTCATATGTTCCGCAAAGCGGAAGTATAAGGCGATTAAGCGATTATAATAAGTAAGAAAGACGGGAAACCCGTCTTTCTTTTTTTGAGCTGGTGAGAGCCGGATGCCTATCGGTTTTGCCGGGCCGATTTACGCTCACGCAGCCTTTTGACACATGGGCACCTGCTCAAGCATATCCTGTATGCTGATGCCGTAGCCCGAGGTAGGGTCGTTTACAAAGACATGGGTAACAGCACCCACGAGCTTGCCCTCCTGGATAATGGGGCTGCCGGACATCCCCTGAACTATGCCGCCGGTCTGCGCAATGAGCGCCGGATCGGTCACGGTGATGAGCACCGTTTTGAGACCGTCATTTTCATAAACGCGTTTTACCTCGATCCGATACTCATTGACCGTGTCGCCCTCAAGCGTGCAGTAAATGCTCGCCTTGCCGGTTTTAATATCGCCGGTCTCAAGGGGCTTGCCGTCAAACTGCGCCGCACCGTAGATGCCGCAGCCGCAGTTTATCTGAATATCGCCCAAAAACGCAGCCTCGTCCGTGCTCCCGTTGAGAGCGCCCGGAGCTCCGACCTCACCCTTTGCTATGCCCACGACCTGAGCGTCATAAATGCTGCCGTCGCCCAGTGGCAGTGTCATGCCGGTCTCGGAGTCGCTTATGCTGTGACCGAGTGCGCCGTAGATGCCCGTTGCCGGGTCATAGAAGGTAAGAGTACCTACGCCGCTTATGCCGTCACGCAGCATAAGGCCGAGCTTCCAGGAGCCGTCTTTTGCCTGCGCCGGAGTGACATTGAACTGGCGGGTCTTGCCCGAACGGTCGACCGTCACGGATATCTTGCCGCCGTCAAGGCCTTGCACCGCCTCGGTAAAATCCACCGCCGAGGAGACATCCATTGCACCTATGCGGGTGATTATATCGCCCTTTCTGATGCCGGCATCCTCGGCAGGCGAGACCTTGCCGCTTTTCGTTTCAACGCTCTGTACCCCTGCGACCATCACGCCGTCCGTGAGCATTTTAATGCCCAGCGCCTTGCCGCCAGGGATAAGCTCCTGCGCCATTGCCACGGTGCCCATCGTTAATATGAACACCACGGCGAGAAATACACCTGTTAATTTTTTTGTCGCCAAAAATTCTCACCCCCTTGGCTCAAGCCCAATCGGGCGGAGCCTGTTATAAGTATGCGTGTCGGGGCGTAGAATAAAGCAGGCTGATTTTTTCTCAATTACCTGCCGTGCGTTTTTCAATGCGAAAAAGCGGCAGACAATTTTTGTGCAGAATAAAGGAGCGAAAAATGAGAATTTTAAAATACGGCAGCACGGGACCGGCAGTCGAGCTGTTGCAGTTGGCGCTTGACCGAGCGGGCTTCGGCGAGCTTGCACTCGACGGAATTTTCGGCACAAAAACAAAAAATGCGGTGCTGCGGTTCCAGTCGTTAAACGGTCTTGCCGCCGACGGCATCGTCGGTCCTGCGACCCACCGTGCGCTCGTACCGTGGTACACGGGCTTTGCAACTCACAGAGTGCATCGAAACGACACGCTGTGGTCGATAGCCGAGCTTTACGGCTCGACGCTTCGTGCGATAAACATCGCAAATCCCGGGCTGATCGCCGAAAATTTGCAGGTAGGCAGCGTTGTCACCGTGCCGCTGCCCTTTGATATTGTGCCCACAAATATAAGCTTTACTTCAGCCCTGACCGCTTATTGCGCCCGGGGTATTGCCGCACGCTATCCGTTTGTGAAGATCGGCGAGGTCGGCAAAAGCGTCATGGGCAGGACGCTTTGGTATCTGTCCGCCGGCCGCGGCGACAGGCGGGTGCTTTATAACGCAGCGCACCACGCAAACGAGTGGATAACCGTGCCGGTGCTGCTGAAATTCTGCGAGCAGTACGCAAAAGCCTACGCCTACGACGAGAAAATTTTCGGCTTTGCGGCATCGGAAATCTTCGGCCGCACGAATATCTACATAGCGCCGTGCGTTGACCCGGACGGCGTCGACCTTGTGACCGGCGAGCTAAGCTCCGGCGAATACTTTGAAAGCGCAAAGCGCATTGCGGCAAATTATCCGTCCATTCCGTTTCCCTCCGGCTGGAAGGCAAATATCCGTGGCGTTGACCTCAACCTGCAATATCCGGCGGGCTGGGAGCAGGCGAGGGAAAACAAATTTGCGCAGGGCTTCGTAAGCCCCGCACCGGCGGACTATGTCGGCTCGGCGCCGCTCGTTGCGCCTGAGGCGCGGGCAATGTACGATTTCACGCTCTCGCTCTCGCCGGAGCTCATTTTGGCATATCATACGCAGGGTGAGGTCATCTATTGGAAGTTTCTCGACTATGAGCCGACAAACTCCCGTGCAATTGCCGACACCTTTGCCGCAGTCTCGGGCTACTCGGTCGAGGATACGCCCTACGCCTCGGGCTTTGCCGGATACAAGGACTGGTATATTCAGGACTTCAACCGCCCGGGCTACACCATTGAGGCAGGCCGTGGCACTAACCCGCTGCCCATCTCGCAGTTTGATAAAATTTACGCCGACAATCTCGGCATTTTAGTCTACGGCGCAATGGTATGAAGTTGGGTAGCTTTTCTTATTTATATAGCCTAAGAATGACCGACACGGTGAATTTGCCGTCTTTGCTCTCGGCTACGCAGCTGCCGTCGTGCTTTTTGGCAACGGATTCGAGAATTTGCGTGCCGACGCCACGCTCAAGCTCCGGTATGCGGCGCTTTTTATCGTTCTCCGGCTCGGGCAGAGCGGGGTTAGTCTCGCTGATGATAAGGTAACTGCCCTCTGTGCGTGCGTCAAGCTCAATGCCCGGATTTTCTATCCTTGCACACGCCTCAACGGCGTTGTCCATAATATTGCCGAATACGATGACAAGGTCGGTGTTGGATATCGGCAGCTCTGCGGGCAGGATGATGTCGGTTTTGACCGATATGCCCTGCTTTTTCGCTTCATCTACACGGCCGAAAAGGAATGCGTCCACAACGGGATTTTCGCACTGTCCGAGCATGGAGCTGCGGCGGTTCTCTTTCAAAAACTGCCCTGCATACTCTGCCGCTTCCTGCTGCTTGCCGTCTGCAAGCAGGTACTGGATGGTGTTGACATGATGCATGATATCGTGCCTGATTCTGCGGTTAGCCTCATACTGCGAGGTCAGCGCTTCATAGTGGCTTATCTGCATGTTAAGCTGCTTTTCGAGCATCCTGTTCGTAGCCTCAAGCTCCGCCTTGCGCCCTGCGTCTGCGATCGTTCGCACGAGCGCAACATCCGCCGCAATGCACAGCAGCAAAAATACAGCGAAAATGACAAGATGCTTGTGACTGGGCACTTGACTGAACATGGAGGTGAAAACGAAATAGACCGTTGCCAACTGCGAAAGAGGGAAGAACGAAAATATCGCCCATTGCTTGACCGTCAGACTATGCTTGGTTTTGGTTATCTGCGAGGCTGCAAACCAGAGAACGAGCACATAAAACGGAATGTAGGTAAACCACAGCAGAAATGTCTTGGAGTTGAGCCAAAAGTCCGTAGCGTCATAGTAGTTAAGATAAATCTCGGGATAAATAAACATTATGAGCAGTTCGTCAAGCAGTATGACAAGGGCGGGAAATGACGAGCAGAACAGGACCTTAAAATGACGACCCTTGAAGCATATAAATGCAGAAAAAATCATGAGTGCCGGAACGCCGAAGGTGCGTATAACGCTGCGGCTCGGCAGCGCCGTGGACATGGGGAGGACCACAAAGCAGATGAACACATAAACGAGAATGATCCACTTATTCCGAAGCCTCGGTGTCAGTGTTCGCCACATGAACGCAGCCCATATAAGTATCAGTGCGGCGTTGAACAGAAATTCCGACGGCGAAACGCAGATGCTTTCAATGTATTCTTTCATAAAACGCTCCAAAAACAGTTGTTAAGTTGACGGCTCCCGTCAACTTAATACAAATTATAGCATATTAGAGCAAAATTTTGAAGCATAAAAAATCCGCCGCATTTATTGCGGCGGATCTGGTGCTTGTATTACTGTTCGGCAGGCTCGAAATCCTCCGGACCATGGTGACACAGCGGGCAGGTGTAGTCCTTGGGCAGCTCGCCCTCGCAGGGCTCAAAGTGTCCGCAGACGGTGCAGATATAGCCCTTTTGCTTTTTGACAACGGCGGGCACGACCTTTTCAAAGTCCTCCGGACCGTGGTGGCACAGCGGGCAGGTGAAGTCCTCGGGCAGCTCGCCCTCGTGGAAGTAGCCGCAGACCTTGCAGACATAGCCTGCCTTCTGCTCGGGAGCGGGATTCTTCTTGGGTTTGATGTGTGCGTGGTAGTATGCGTAGGTGCAGGACTTTTCCTCCGACAGCACCTTTGCCTCAACGACATTTGCGATAAACAGCATCTGCGTCTCGACATCCTTGACATCGATCACCTCGCAGGACAAGACCGCGTTGGTGTACCTGGGAACATAGCGGATGCCGTTTGCGGTGCGCTCGTTGTGCTCGCAGTCTGCGAACTTGTCGACATCACGCCCCGACTGGAAGCCAAAGTGCTGGAACAGGCTGTACGGTGCTTCCTCGGTGAGGATGGAGATGTTGAATTTGCCCGCCTTCATGACCATGTCGCAGGTGTTGTTTTTCTTGATGACGGAGATGGTTATCTTCTTCGGGTCGCAGGAGGCGACCTGACCAGCGGTATTTATGATGCAGCCGTAGTCAACGCCGTCAACACGGGTGGTGAGCACCTCAACGCCGTAGTTGAACTTCGTGAAAACTGTGTTGTCGACCGGCAGCGCATCGGGGGTCTCGACCGGCTCAAATGCGGGGATAACGGGATTGACATCGGCGGCGATGGCATCGGCGAGTGCGTCAAGCTCGGCAAGCTGAGCGTCTGTGATATCGGACTTGAGAGAGATCGTTTCGCCGATAAACTCCGTGCCCTTGAGGCCGGACAGCGCCTTTTTGATAAGTCCGCCCGAGGCGGGAGCCCACGAGCCGTTTTCGAGTATGGCGACCTTGCGGTTGCGCAGATTGTGGTTTGCGATATCGTGCACGAGGTTTTCCATCGTGACGAAAATGCCGGCGTTGTAGGTGGTGGAGGCGAGCACCATGTGGCTGTACTTGAATGCGTTCGAGAGAATGTACGATGCCGGGGTGACGGAGGTGTCGAACACCTTGGTCTTGACCCCGCGCTCAGCAAGCTTGCAGGCGAGAATGTTCACGGTGTTCTCGGTGTGACCGTACACGGAGGCGTATGCGATCATGACACCGTTTTCCTCGGGAGTGTAGGAGCTCCACTTGAGATACTTGTCGAGAAAATCGCCGAAGTGGCTGCGCCAGACAAAGCCGTGCAGCGGGCAGACATAGTTTAGCTCGAGCCCGGCGGCCTTTTTGAGCACTGCCTGCACCTGAGTGCCGTATTTGCCGACGATGTTTGTGTAGTAACGGCGAGCCTCGTCGAGGTAATCAGTAAAGAAATCTACCTCGTCGTTGAACAGGTGACCGTTGAGTGCGCCGAAGGTGCCGAAGGCATCGGCGGAAAACAGCATCTTGTCGGTCAGATCATAGGTCATCATGACCTCCGGCCAGTGTACCATGGGCGCCATGACGAAGGTGAAATTATGCTTGCCGGTAGAAAGCGTGTCGCCCTCCTTCACGATGTGGTACTTGAGCGTGTCCGACAGGCGGAAAAACTGACCGAGCATGGTCTTTATCCTGTCGTTGCATACGATGGTGACATCGGGGTAGCGCAGCGTAAGCTCGTCAATGGTGGCGGCGTGATCCGGCTCCATGTGTGAGATCACGAGATAGTCGAGCTTTCTGCCGCCAAGAGCGTGAGCGACATTTTCAAAAAATGTGCGGCTGACGGCCTTGTCGACGGTGTCGAAAAGCACGGTTTTGTCGTCGATAAGCAGGTACGAGTTATACGAAACGCCGTCGGGCACGCCGTAAACGCCCTCAAAGCAGGCGAGGCGGCGGTCGTCTGCGCCGACCCAAGTCAGGTCGTCGGTAACTTTGCGAGTGCAATACATATTAAAAATCCTCCCTTTTTTGATCCAAACTTTTTGAGTATTTTATATTATAACATAAAACCGGACAAGAAAATAGTAGTAAATACTACATAAGAGTTACACTGTTAACAAAATGCGCAATAAAAAACTGCCACTCTTGACGAATGGCAGTTTGAAATAGCAGATTATCTCTTTGGGAAGTCTGGTTAACGCTTGCTGAACTGCGAAAGCTCCAAATATGCCATGCTGAATCTCAGGGAATTTCTTCGTTTTCTGCTTGGTTTTCAGCGTAAATCAGCGGTTTTTAGATGTATTCAATTATGATTTTCCTGCTCGTGGATTGACCACGAAAAACTGATTTTGCATCCTACGAGTTCCTTGTGTACAGCTGCCCAGGGCTTCACAGGGCAATAAGTGAGAAGCGAAACAGTGTGCTGTTATTTGATTCACCTCAAAATCAAATACACATACGGAGGACACACATCATGGAAAAATACATCTTTGACAGGAATAATGGCCTTTGGTACGAACTCCAAGGCGACTATTACATTCCCTGCCTTGTGCTGGACAAAGCTGATATCCAGCCCGTCGGAATGTGGGGCAGAAAGTATCTGTGTTACATCAAGGAATATCATCCGGTTCTCTATGCCGATCTGCTGACCAGTGGAAAGCTGAGCAGCTATCTTGTAGAAATAGATAACCGGGCCAAGGAGATGCTCGACCTTCTGGTAAAGCAGATGGCAGAAAAACAAGGCGTCACTGAACAACTCAAAGCACAGAATCAAATGGCCTGGATGCGGCGCATGAATATGCAGCGGAAGAAATCATCAATGCGGAGGTGATCTTCGCATGATAGAGAAATACATCCAGGCATTGAAAGAATACGTCATGTTCCATGAGTTGAACTATGGTAATGGAGAATCTATTCTGACGCTCCTGTATGAAGCCTATAGCGAGGTAAACAGGATGGACGACGACCAAATCAAGGCAGATTTCAACGCCCTGTATCAGGCCATGAACGGCATGACACTGAGAGAAATGGATCAGGTGATCTATCCGATCTGCACCCTCTGCCGTGACCATGAGAAGGCGGGGTTCGTGGAAGGATTAAAGGTTGGAATCAGATTAAAGGAAGAATTGATGAATAAGTGAGGATGGTACCACCGGCATATGCCGGTGGTACTTTATATAATTTGAAGGTATATATTCAATTCCTGAGTCTTTTTTCCACAGCACAAAAAGAGGAATAGTTATCACTATGTACCCTGAAGTTTGATTTCAATAATCTCTTTTTGTGTTTCCTTGTCTTTTACGATCTTGAAATCATCACCAAGTGTAATAGAAAAATCGAAGCCCTTGTCTTCGGTAGTGATCGAGCCTGTCCCATTTTCTATTGCTTCCGCATCTCCTTGTTGAAGCTTGAGCGTTGCAGAAAACCACCCTCGCAGCGTGATCTTTCCTTTTTCTACTTTCCAATCAGACAGTACCATCTTGGGGAAATCCAGGAGTTCTACATGATCTGCCAAAGGATCAAAGCACTCTGATTTGTGTTTTTCTGCATACTCGAAAACGGCATTTTCTTGTGTCTGAGGGAATTCCTCTATCTGAGAAATACAAGAGATGTAGTTTTGATAACGATGCTTCTCTACAGTAGCCTGAATGATCGGTCGTAGATCAATTTCTTTCTTGATGCTCTCGTTATATTTTGTAGTGCGGAACTGGCCGGAAACACCCAAGTAGAATTTCAGAATGTGCTTATCAACAATATGTAAGTTTGCTTGATACCTCTCCTTCAGGTTACCATCCTTATCAAGATCAATAATCGTCCTTTTTCGGACACAACTCGTCATCCCACTTCTGCACAAACAGAACTGAGGTCTTGGTTCCAGTGTGAGGTTTGAACACATTTCCGTGCAAGCCAACAACGGCGAGAATACGGCAGCGCTCAGCAATAAACTCGCGGATGTACTTATCGCTGGAATTGTTGAACCGACCCTGCGGCAGGACGATTGCCATACGGCCACCCGGCTTCAGGAAGTTCAGGTTTCGCTCAATAAACAGAACATCACGACCGACTTTGTTCTGCCACTTACCAGCGCTATTTTTTCCAAGCTCATAATGAGAAATAATTGTATTTTCTTTGATATCGCCAGCGAACGGAGGATTTGCTGATGTTAAGCAAAGACTAAAAAATATGGGCTGTTCAAGCCCACATACAAAGGAGCGGTACCCGGTAATCCAGGGTCCGCTCCTCCTGTTATTCTGCTGTATTCTCCTGCCCGATCAACCGGGCAATCTCATCGGAGAAGCGATAGATGATCTCCACCCTCATGCCGCTGTATACATTCACGCGGTCGATAAAGAACAGGAGCATTTCATTGGTCAGCTCGTCCGCAGTAAGCGTCCGGCGGGCCATGCCGCAGGTCTCCGTCAATTCACGGTTCTTGCTCTGTGAAAGGGATAAAAGCTCCTTTTCCAGCCGCTCTTTTTCCTCGCTTAGGCTGTCGCTCTCTGTGTTCATTTTATCGCGTTCGATGAGGTATATATCCCTCTGAAGTCTGCCTTCAGCGTATCGTTCGTAAGCACTGATCCTACCGACAGATATCTGCTTAAGGCGTTTTTCAATCTGTTCCATCCGAAATCTGAGGTTTTCCTCTGTGCCTTCGCTGGCAGCTGCCGCCGCATACAGGCGATCATCTGCATCCACCAGCAGACGGAGCTTCTCAAGCAGGTCGTTCTTCACGATGCGCTCCAGTTCGGCCTCTATAAACCGTTCGCCCACCGGGCAGGCGGTTTCTCTGTTGGATACAGACTTGAGGCAGGTGTAGTAAATCACCGGGGAGTGTTTCTGCCGCTGCATGGCGCGTCCGCAGGCCCCGCAGTGAACCAGACTGCGCAGCAGATACTGATTGGGACTCCGATCATAGCCCTTGCGGATTTTGCGGAACACCTTCTGCGCTTCTTCATACTCGCTTTCGCTGACAATGGCTTCATGGCAGTCCGGGATAATCTGCCACTCGGATTCATCCGTCCATACCGTCCGGGGATTGTCCAGTCCCTTCCAGCGGCGCTGATTCATGACCATCACGCCGGTATACTCCCGGCGCTTCAGAATCTCCCGCACATTGTTGGAAGTCCAACAGGCTTCCTGAGAAGCTGTACGGAACTTTTTGCTGTCGGGATTCATCCGCATAAAATAGGCTGACGGCGTTTCCAGCTTATAATCATTCAAAACAACGGCAATCTCTGTCGGCGTTTTTCCTTCCAGTGCAAGGTCAAAGATTTTCCGCACCACAGGCGCAGTATCCGGATTGGGAATGATCTTCCGCTTCACATCCGGGTCTTTCATGTATCCGTATGGAGGCTGCGAAGCCACGAACTCGCCCTTGCTCTTTCTGGTGCTCATGACGGTTTTGATCTTCTGGGACAGGTCGCGGCTGTAATAGGAGTAGACGATGTACTTCATGACCACTTCCATGCCGGCTGTAGAGCCCTTGTAATCATCGCTGTCATACCCGTCGTTGACAGCAATGAAGCGAACACCCAGGAACGGAAAGATGCGCTCCAGATAGTCGCCGATCTCCACATAGTCGCGGAAAAAGCGGCTGAAATCTTTACAGATAACCACGTTTGCCTCGCCGTTTTTCAGGCTTTCAATCATCCGCTCAAAGGACGGGCGGTTGCCGTTGGTGCCGGAGTAGCCGTCATCGATAAACTCAACCACTTCATAGCCGTCAAACTCCCGGCGGGCACGGATAAACCGATACAGCAGCGTGCGCTGATTGGCGATACTCTCGCTCTCAGTTTTAAATTTCAGGTCATCATCGGCATCCGACAGGCGGATGTACAGGTACAGTTTTTTCACCGGGCTTCGCCTCCTTCCAATTCGTGATAAGCCGCTTCCAGCGCGTCCCGTTCCTCCTGAAAGCGGAATATGATCTCCAGCCTGTGCTGGGCATAACCGGTTTTATATACGTTGATGTGGTCAATCATCGCCTGGGCGATTTCCGGCGTCAGCTTCCGCGCCTTGCGGATATTCCGGATGTTCACAAGCCACTTGTTCTCATCAGAAAGCATCCGGTTCAGCCTGGCCAGCTCCACCGACAGCTGATTGAGCCGGGAGCTCTGCTCCTGATACGCGGTGTCAAAACGGGTTTTCAGCTCGATGTAGTCCCCGGCAGAGAGAATACCGTCCACATAGTCATTGTAGAGCTGCTCCCGTTTGTTCTGATAACCGGACAGCTGGTTGCTGACTTCCAGCATTTCCTGCTGAAGCTCAGTCTGCCGCTTCGTCTGAATACCGCCGTCCTTCAGCCGCCCGGCCACTTCCTCAAAATCCGCGAACAGGGCAAACTGTATCTGAATCGCGTTCCAGACAATCGGCGCAAGCTTTTTCTCCGAGATGCCGACGGCAACATCGCAGCGGCCATACTGTTTGTTCCGGCAGTTGTACCGACCTTCTTTTTTCTCGCCGTGGCGGCTGTAACCGAGGTTGGAGCCGCAGTGCCCGCACCGGACGATTCCGGTTCTGAAGATCTGCGGATGCTTTTCGCGGTAATTCCGGCTGGCTTCCAGTTTGGCCTCATTCTCGCGGCGGCCTGCCTCCAGAATTTCTCTGACCTGATAGAAGTCACCCCGGCTGACCAGCGCTTCGTGCATATCCGGCAGAATACGCCACTTACTCTCATCCGGTTCATAGTGGTAATCCGGCTGTCCCAGATACAGCGCCGTCGGCATCCGCCCAAAGACAAGGTCGCCCATATAGGTCGGATTCATCAATATCTGTTTAATAACCTGCTGTGTCCAGAGGCAGTCGGAATAACATGCCCGCTTTGTCTGCCCGCGCAGATAGCGGAGCCTGCCGGGAGAAGGAATTCCTTCTTCATTCAGTTGGCGCACGATGGGACGCGCTCCGGTGCCGCTAAGAAACTGTGCATAGATTCTTATGACAATCGGTGCGGTCTCCGGATCGGGTTCAAACCGGTATTCCTGTGTGGTCGATTTGCGGTACCCGTAGGGAATCATGCTGGGAATGTGTTCGCCGGCCAGCTGCTTGGCATGAACCGCCAGCGACACCTTCTTGGACTGGTCTCTGGAATAGAAGCTGTTGATCAGGTTCTTCAGCGGAATCAGCAGGCTGCTGGCGGAGCCGTCCGTTTCAAAGCTGTCATAGCGGTCAACCACCGAGATGAACCGCACGCCCATGGCCGGGAAGATGTTCTCCAGCAGGTTGCCTGCCTCAATATAATCACGGGAGAAGCGGCTGAAATCCTTGATGACCAGCGCCTTGATTTTTCCCTCCCGAATATCGGAAAGCAGTCTCTGAAACTCCGGGCGGTCCGTGTTGGTTCCGGTCCAGCCGTTATCCACATAGGTATCTGCCAAATGAAGATACGGGTGCTCCGCTACATAGTCCCGGCAGATCTCAATCTGACCTTCGATGGAATCGCCATCATCATTCTTTTTGCTGTTTTCAACCGAGAGTCGGGCGTAGATGGCCGTCTCCCAGACGGACGGCAGCATGGCGCTGACCGGTTCCTGCGTCTGCTCCTGCTGTAAATACTGCCTTTTCTTTCTTGCCATTATGCGTTCCTCCTCTCCGGCATTGTTACGCCTTCCTCAGCTGGAAGGACATCCTCAAACCGTTCTATATACTGCAGTGCGTTTTCCAGTTCATCTTTGTAGCGGAAGCACACTTCGATGCGCTTGCCGTCATAGATCAGGATTTTCTCAATCAGGTGAACGATGCACTCCCTGTCCAGCTCCGTCAGGTGCCGGTACTTCTTGAACTGTTCAATCCACTCGATGTTCCCGGAGCTGTTCTCCATGGCCTGACTGCGTTCATCCTTCAGCTTTCCCAGCTGCCGCTGCCTGTCCGCAATCCTACGGTCATAGCCCGCATGGAATTCTCTGTACTCCTCACGGCTGATTACACCATCCGCCATATCCGAATACAGGTTGATTTTCAAATCCTGATACCGCTTGATTTCATTTTCCAGCGCCGTCATCTGGGCGTCATAATTGATGATTCGCCGCTCCTGTTCCGGCAGCGATGCAATGTAATCCAGCACCTGTTCCACCTGGGCGATCAGCTCAATATGGTCATTTACCACCCGGAGCACAATTGCTTTCAGCTTGTCCTCGCTGAATGTATGCGGAGAACAGCCCTTGCCCGCTTTGTTGGTGGAACAGACCAGGTAATGATACTTTTTCCCGCCGCTGGGGACGGTCTTCCGCACCATGGTATGTTTGCAGTCGCCGCAGAACACAAAGCCGGAGAAAAGATGAACCTTTTCCTGCTTCGGCGCTGTACGGACGTCCCGCAGCATCAGATTCTGAACGGTATCAAAATCCGAGCGGCAGATAATGGGCTCATGGTTGTTCTCGATGACAATCCACTCATCCCGGTCATACTCCACACGCTTTTTGATTTTGTGGTTCGGAGTGCCGGATTTATGCTGAATCAGCGTTCCGATATAGATTTCATTGGACAGGATTCGCTTCACCAGCATGGGGCTCCACTCTGCCTGTTCGTTGCTGCGGAATCCGCAGGAGTAATTGAAGCCCTGCGCCTGCTTGTATTCCATGGGGCTCAGGACGCCCATTCTGTTGAGCCGGTCGGCAATGGCGGAATTGCACAGTCCCTGTATGCGGAGCCGGAAGATCAGCTCCACCGTGCGGGCGGCCTCCTCATCCACCACCAGTCTGTTCCTATTCGCCTCGTCCTTCCGGTAGCCATAGGGTGCAAAGGCTCCGATGAAGTCGCCCATCTTGCGCTTGATGTCCAGCTGAGAGCGAATCTTGACGGATATGTCGCGGCAATAGGCGTCGTTGATCAGATTCTTGAACGGCACGATCAGCGCATCGGACTGCGCCTTTTCGCCGCAGGAATCATAGTTGTCATTGATGGCAATGAACCGCACGCCCATGAACGGAAAAATCTTTTCCAGATACCGTCCTGCATCGATGTAATTTCTGGCAAACCGGCTGAGGTCTTTGCAGATCACACAGTCGATTTTCTTGGCCTTGATATCCTCCATCATCTGCCTGAAGCCCGGACGTTCAAAGTTGACGCCGGAATAGCCGTCATCCGCATACTCCTTAACGATCACAAATTCCGGATGCCTGCGCACATAGTCCCGGATGATCTCCTTCTGACTCGTTATGGAATTGCTCTCCGCCTTGTCGCCGTCATCGCGGGAAAGACGGGTATATTCTGCTGCGTTCCAGATTCTGTCTGGCATTTTAATCACCTCCGCTATCATTGTATTGAAATCATCCGGGACAGTCGATGATGTCGATATTTGTTTCATCCCTTGCTGACCTGACTGCGGGCATAGCCTTCCAGCCGGTCATCTATCGTTTCGCGGGTGTTCATAAACCCGATCTTGACGACAACACCGTCGTCAACGTAGCAGTAGGGATTGCCGATCTGCTTCAGATAAGACGCAATGCGTTTTTCTCTCGGCTGACGGCTGTCGATGCGCACATCCCGGCGGTCATGAAGCGTTGCCGGGTCTACCGTCCGGATGTCCACTTTTCTCATTTCATCCAGTGTCATGGTCTGCTCCTTTCCGCACTCATCGCGAGTGCCTGCATATTACAAATAAAGCGCCAGGCTCACCGCAAGGCACTTACAGAATTCCGGGCTGTACAGAATATTGCTGTCCACTCGTCCCATGTATCTGATGATTCGGCGCTTATCCAGCGTTTTCAGCTGCTCCAGAATCACCATGGAAGGTCGGCTCAGCCCTCGCACCTGTTCCAGCAGGAAATGTGTCGGCTGATTCGGCTTTTTATCAATGTTGGAGGTGAGCGGCGCGGCAATCAGCGTGGGGCTGAAGAAATTACCCGTGTTGTTCTGAAGAATCATCACCGGGCGGATACCGCCGATCTCTGCACCCACAACCGGATCGAGGTTCGCCAGATAGACGTCTCCGCGCCGGTACTCCCAGTTTTTCCGCAATGGCTTCACCTCCCAAACCTCAAATTCTATATACTGCCTCCCATTCGTCCACGACTCCCGGAGGCGGGGAACTCACCAGGCGGCAGTCTGCGAAGCTGCCTCATAGGAATCTAACCTCCCCGCCTTCATTGTGGCCGGGCCGCGAATTACGGAAGTATCATTATCCCTTGTGCGTTTCATGGCCTTATCCGTTGCAGCCGGATATTTCTGATTGGTTCGGAATCGCTCACCGCCTTGCTTTCCGTAATCACCCGAATCGGGCAGGCGTGTCATCGCGCACCATCATGCAGCTGGAGAATCTCTCCCGCACAGGAACGTACCTGATGAATGTGTATGAAATTTTCAAGGTTCAGCAAGCAGAGCACGAATCGTTTTTATCAGACAGACCCATTTGCTCCTCTCACCCTTTAGCCGGTGGGAAAGCTTGTTTTCGGACAGGCTCAAAGAGATTTTTTGATTTTTTCTTTCAGGCGTGTCCAGCGCCGGTGCGCAGTGTTTTCGGATAACCCGATCTCCAGAGAAATCTCGGAAAATGATTTTCCCTGAGATCTTCTCAGCGCAATCAGAACGGTAATCGGGTCGGTTTCAGAAAGCAGACTGAACAGCGCAGGGCTGTCGATGCCGTCCAGAAAATCCGAAACGGTTTTCACATCCGGTTTCTCCTCATCTGCTGCAAGCTGTTCGAGATAATCGCCGCCATCCGCATGATGTTCGTAATACCGCCGGTCAGAATTGAAAATCTCCCAATCGTAGGCACGAAGCTGCGCAATCCTGTCCTCGCTGACGCCAAGCTCGCGCAGCTGTTTTTCCTCGGCTTCTTTCCAGAGCCGCCATTTTCTTTCTTCACTGGCCTTGTTGTATGCCATTGTCTTATCCTCCGAATTTCTGAATTTTGTTTGGAATTCAGAAACCGGAGGAGGAGAACGGCAGCGCGTTCTGCGCTTTTGGGTATAAAAAATAGAGAGGTCTTTGTCTGCCGGAACAAAAGCCTCTCTATGATGAAATTGTACCGGAGACATAAGAAAACCCCCGTAAGTTGTCGTTTAGCTTTTGCGCTAAAAGGCTAACTTACGGGGGTTCCTCAGCTGTGCAGCTGAAGTGTCACGGCTGTTCGTTCTATTCTATTTTACTGCTGGATTGTGCGCCCTCTGTGTTTTGGAAAAAATCGGGTGTTTTCTCTGTGCGCCGGATGTGTTACACGCCGAACAGCTCCTCATATCGAATCAGGCTGTTCTTTTTCAGATGTTCTGTCACCACATCGATTTCCTCCTGTGTCATATCGTCTTTGAGGCGGAAATATTCCTTCTTCGCCATATCGGCACCGGACAGACTGTATGTTGCCATGATGAGCCAGTAACAGATCAGGCCGTTGCCCGGGAACAGCTCATGCGCCCTAACAGCGTACTCCATGACGCCCGCATAGTCTTTCTGCTTTGCCAGCTCGCGCATCAGGGCATCTGCGGCCTTGATATAGCGAACCTCATACTGACTGACAATATCATTCAGCCACAGCTGGTCTCTGCCGCACATGAAAACCGGGCCTTTGTAAAGCTCTACCGCCTTGCGGAGCTCCTCAATTCTTTCAGCGCTTCCGGATGCCGTCTCGGCTGCTTTCAGGTGAAGGTCAAACTGCTCGATATCGGTCGTAATCTTCAGAGTCGGATTTCGCCTGTACCCGCTGCCTTCGCGGATAATCAGTCTTGCGGATTGTCCGGTGCGCTTTGCATACATATTGGAAAACCGATATATACTGCCGCGGATCGCATTCGTATTGCCGTCAAAATCTTCTCCGGGGTTCAGGTGCTCAAAGATTTCTCTCGGCGAGTGGGCGCGTTCCGGCTTCAGCAACAGATAGGCCACAAGCTGAATGGTTTTCGGTGCATTGATGATCTGCTCGGTCAGCGTACCGCCTGCCGTGTGGATTTCCAGGTCGCGGAAGAAACTGATATAGACATCATAGGTCGGCTCCATCGGGTTCATGGCCTCGATGATCTTCTCACGTTCCATGACATTCTGCTGGGCAAGCGCGCGGTGAAGGACATAGGCGAAGATGTACAGCGCTTCCGGCCGCTCCAGATATCTCGACGGATTGCGGATGACAAGAAAGCCGGTCGGTGCCGGAGAGAACGGGGATGCCAGGATGGCTCTTGCATCCAGGCGTTCATACAATGCAAATTCTGCCGGATTGGATTCCATGATTTCAGTTGTATCCGTGAGAACAATAGGCATGGCGCTGTGCATGGATTCCAGCCAGCGCGGCATGACCTCGGCATCCTCCAGTCCGCTCAGTCTGTAAAGCGTTCTGTCGGTTGCACCTCCCGCGCGGAACCAGCAGACCGGCCTCCACAGGCAGGTATCCATATCGATGTCCATGACGCCGGCCCAGTCCCCGCCATAGAACTCACATACCGTTTTCAATGTGACATCAATGATCTCCTTCGGATCATCGGTCTCATGCAGTGTGCTCTCAAGAACGGTTTCAACACGATCCTTTTCCACACAGTACAGCAGGTATTCATCATCATACTGCGCCAGTTTCTCCGGAATCCGGCGCGCCCTTCCATTTTTCTTAAATAAGCCTGCCATGATATCCCTCTCCTTTCTCGGACCAACAGCAGATACATTTCCCAAACGAAAAAAAGCACAGTCCGCCAGTGTATGATACCGGCAGTCTGTGCTGCAATGATTCTATATCAGCTATCCCAAGGATGAGGTCAGGTGTTCTGTTTCAAAAGGTTATCGAATTGTGTCGGTGCGCTCAGCAATGTTGCAGGCTCTATTTCCAACGCATCGGCGATGTTATAGAACACCTCAAGCGAAAAGGATTTGGCTATACCCGCAGCCTCGATTGAACTGATAAGAGAACGACTGACTGACGCACGTTCTGCCAGCTGCTCCTGGGACAGGCCGCGATACTTTCTGAACGTTGAAATGGTTATGCCCAGCTGAATGAGTCTGTCCCGATTCTTGAGGCTCATTTCCTTGTCCATGTTCACGCACCTGCCTTTCGTCTTATCTTGTATATATATTTTACCGCGAATAGGCGTATTTTTCTGCACCTGTACATGAGCGTATGCTCACAATTAAGAACATACGTCCTTAAAAGCATACGAATTATCTTTATTTCACGCATTTTTTCACTCTCCAAGTCAATTTGCATACAATTTCTATTGTTTCTGCAATGACCGGAGGCGACCGGCAGGGAGTGCGTTTATCTTAACTTCCAGAAATTTTTCCACTCAAATGTAAAGATTGGAGCCTACTTGTTGCAGCACTCCAATCTTCATTATTTTACGCCAGTATTCGTTTCAAAGATATACAGCACACCGCAAATAACTAATAAAACACCGGATACAAACAACATAGATTGCACACTAACAATGTCTGCCAATGGTCCCAGAAATAGAATAGCTATTGGCAAAGCACTTGTTGATGCTATTTGAATAATTGAAAAAACTCGCCCTAATACATCTGGCTCTGTAATTTCCTGAACATATACGGTTTGTACAGTAGTGAGTATAGGCATAAAGAATCCTGCTATTAAGATAAATACGAGATACAATGCAAAATTTGTCGCAATACTCATAAACCCAAATGCTATTCCAAATGCAATAAAAACAGCAGCAATTGCAAATACCTTATTTTTAATTTGCTTTCTTAAAGCAATAAAAACGCCTCCAATAAGAGAACCAACAGTCCAAAGAATTTCATTTGCAGTCAATCGCCATACTTCATTTCCAAATGTACGTTCAATCATTAACGGCGATAATGCCATTGCCGGGGTCAGCAAAATAAAGGCAATAGCATAGAAAGCAATTAGTTTCTTTAACTCGGAATGTTCAAATACATAATCTATTCCTGCACGAATATCTGAAATCATTGAGTTTGTATTTACTGTTGAATTTTGTTTTCCAACCTTGATCATGCTCATTATGGTAATAGCAATAACTGCTGTAACAACATCGACCATGAAAGCCCAAACAAGACCGATGGAACCAAGCAAAACTCCACCAATAGCAGGAGCAAGTAATAAACAAATTGCATTTACTGTTTGATTAATACCCTGAATTTTAGTCAAATTTTCTTTTGGCACTATTTGCGGATAAATAGCATTGACTGCCGGAGATTGAATGCCTGCCCCCGTCGAACGAATTGCTAAAACAACCAACAATAGAATTTTATCTTGAAAACCTGCCCAATACGATATTGCTAAACCCAATGTTGCCAACGCTATAAAACCGTCTGCCGCCATAATCATATATTTACGATTAAACCTATCTGCTAAGGCACCTCCCCATAAGGAGATTATTATTTGGGGCAGATTGCTAAATATAGTTGCCATCATCATCCAAAAGCCTGATGATGTTTCAAGGGTTATATGCCAGATTACAGCATAGCCAACAATTGACGAACCAAAAAGAGATATATTTTGGCTTAATAAAAATAATACAGCGGAAACTTTCCAGTTTTTATTTGATTTCATATATAGTATCCTTTCTTCTTCATAAACACAAGGACAACAAAAAAGCGACACGCTAAAACGCAACTGTCGCTTATATATCTATATATAAAATAGTTGTGTCTATGTGTTTTTAATTAAATTTATTTTGTTTATCCAAGATAATAAAATAATTAATAATAATTCCTGACATAAGAACGATGCTCCTTTCATATTTCATGATCGTTGAAATTGTATCTTAATGAGCCATGTAAGTTAAGCATCATGTAAATTCGGCCTAACAAAACTCCATACAATTACTCAATATTATAATTCATTTTAACTCAGCAGTCAACATATAAAACGCAATAATTAGAGTTATTTTTATCAGCACTATGATTCTTAACTTCCAGAAATTTTTCCACTCAAATGTAAAGATTGGAGCCTACTTGTTGCAGCACTCCAATCTTCATTATTTTACGCCAGTATTCGTTTCAAAGATATCAATAAGAAATGGCAACATTGCTTCCTGTTCCCTAACATATGATTGATAGCTAAATATTGCACCTGGTGCATCCAAATCATTTGCATTGCCAACGCATACAAAACCGTTACCTTCAATCCCTATGTAAGTAGTTATATGTTACACCCTTTATGGTACGCTCAAAAATCTTTCCTTTTTTCGCAGGAATTTTAACCAAAAAATCATAATACATAATCGTTTCTCACTCAAATATTGAGTATGTATACCTACTCAATTATTATAACAAGAAATGGGCAGGAAATCAAGAAATTTCTTGATTTCCTGCCCGTTTTGAGCATTTATTTTTCGATTGAGTGTCAACTTCTACTGGAAGTTAAGAGTTTATGTTGCAATGTATCGAAACAATCCGGAGGAATTTATCACCAAGGTGATCCGTCTGATTAGAGAGCAGAAAGCCACCATGATCGTAGAGCACATTACCTATGACACGATTGAAGGTAGCTATGACAGCAGCATTTTCACTGCCGAAAAATCCTCTTTGACGTTGGACAAGGCATATCGCGCGCAGAAAGCCATTCAGGATTATGTATTCACGGATGGTTTGGCAGAAAAGAGTGTTGAGCGTAGATTTGCGGAGAATCTGGATGGAGCTGAGGAAGTTTTCATCTATGCAAAGCTTCCCAAAGGGTTCTATATTCCGACTCCCGTTGGCCACTATTCACCAGACTGGGCCATTGTGTTCCACGAAGGAATGGTCAAGCATATCTACTTTGTGGCAGAAACAAAGGGTACAATGGAGAGCCTGAATCTGCGCCCGATAGAAAAAGCAAAGATCGACTGTGCCAAAAAGCTCTTTTCCAAGCTGTCAAATGGAGCTGTTACATACGATCATGTTGATAGCTATCAGGAACTGCTTAACAAAGTTCTGAGATGATCTCCATGATATGGTGATTGTATGAACAGGCAAGAAGTATTCGACTGGTGCAGGCAGCGTTATGGTACGGAGCCGGATTATCCGTGGAACGACTGGAATGCTGTCCTGCGCCACACAGATAACAACAAGTGGTATGGCGTCATTATTGAAGTGAACCGGTCTAAGCTGGGTATGGACGAAACCGGTATGATTGATGTCCTGAATGTGAAATGTGACCCGACCATCATTGGTATGCTCCGGATGCAGCCGGGATTCTACCCTGCGTACCATATGAACAAGGAAAAATGGGTTTCGATACTGCTGTGCGGACCGTCAGCTGATGATGAGATAAAAGAACTGATTGAATTCAGCTATCAGCTGACGAGCTCCCGGAGAAATGAGTCGAAGCGTACCAAAAAGCAGTAGGAATCTTCAAAGTGGGTTCGCGAAAAAAACATGCGCTCTTATGAGGCGAATATCATCGGCTCAGTAAAAGCACAATGGGAGGATTATACTATGGGAGAAATTACGCGAATAGATGGCACGGAAAGTCCTTCGGAAGGGCACGAAGTTATTCCTCATCAGGCAGATCTTATTGAAATCACAAATGGCATCCTGATGGATACACGCTCAGAGCTTCCGGCGAAGGCTTTATTCAGTATGCCCATCGCACAGCTTGCAACTTTGGGGGCTGGTGTATCTTCGCTGATTCCGGCGCTACATACCGTGACGCAGACGACAACGGTGAATGCACAGGGACTATATTATCTGGCAAATGCCGGGGTTGGCGATGCGCTGAAGGTTGCACGGAACGGAAACTTCTGGGGTGCATTCAAATGTGCCGATGGTTCATCAAAATTTGCGCAGCTCCAGTCTGCGGGACCGTTGACTGCAACAAGCACAGCCACGATGCCGATTGACCCTGCTACAATGCTGATGGCGGTTGCGCTGTTCTCCATTGAACAGAAACTTGACAGCATTGCAGAAATGCAGAAGCAGATTCTCACATTTCTTGAGATCGAGAAAGAATCAGAGATTGAAGCAGATGTCGAGACGCTGGTCAGCATGATCGGTAAATACAAATACAACTGGGACAACGAGCACTATCTTCAGAGCAATCACAAGATGGTTCTGGATTTGCAGAGAACTGCCAGGAAAAACATGCTGTCCTTTCAGAAACAGGTCACGGAAGTGCTGAATTCCAAACAACTGGTTGTCGCACAGATGAAAGTAAAATCCACATTGAAAGACCTGTTGAAGAAATTCAAGTATTATCGGCTATCCCTGTACACCTTCTCACTGGCTTCCCTTCTGGAAATCATGCTGAGCGGTAACTTCAAGGAAGAGTATATCACCGGAATCAAGGAAGAAATCGAATCGCTCTCCATGACATACCGTGATCTGTATGGCAAGCACTGTATATCAGAATTCTGAAGAGGATTTCAAAACATATTTTAGCAAATACAATTCACAGCGAATGGATCAAGCCAAAACGCAACTGTCTTTATTTTTAGGGGTTATTGGCGATATACAGAAAAAATGTGAATCCTTGTCTACGATATTGTCTGCGATAAAAACAATTCATGGTGAAATCCAAAAAGATATAGTACGGATGTTATCATCATAGATCAGCCAGAAGATGATTTGGATAACAAGGTAATATATGATGAAGTACTGAAGGTCATTCGCGCTATGAAAATGAATACACAATTCATTTTTGCTACGCACAATGCCAATATTCCTGTTCTTGGTGATGCTGAGATGATTTTAGCAGCCGATAGTGATGGCGAGTCGATTACTTATCAGAGTGGAAATATAGACACTCGTGATTCACAACAACAAATCATTACAATCATGGAAGGTGGAACAGAAGCTTTCGCACGGAGGAGACTTATTTATTCCTCATGGAGCAATCAATAGTACAAAAACATTCTTGCTGCGAATGGAATAAGTGGTCGTATCTATAACATTCGATTCATATATTCCCAGATTGCAAAATTGCTCCCACATGGTTTCTACCAATTCGATATTTGTCTTTCGGTCTAACTTTGAGCGTTCAACAGCTCGCTTCAAGGTTTCTTCCTTACTTGCCCTTAAAATAATATAATGCACCTCATAATGTTCCCGAACAAGACTTTGCCACGGCTTTAAAAACCACGGTCCGATAATACCGTCAACAATTACATCATATCCACCACGAGCATATCGCTTCGCAGCTTCTAAAAACGCTTCAATGACAATCAAATTTTGCTCATTTGATTCTGGCAAATGCGGTGGTATTGCCCCTTTACTCAAATAATGATAAAAGTCATCTGTGTGCATATGCACAGACTTTTCCAAATCTGATTCTTTTGCAACAGCAGATGCCGTTGTAGTTTTTCCTGTCCCCGGCGCACCTGTGATTACAATAATTCTACCTTGATTCATCTATATTTTACCTCCACAAATTACGATTTTCTTAATTCTACAAACTGGAATTTGAGTCTCTGTAAAGCTGGAATTAACCCATACAATTATTTTAATTTAGAGGTTCTTACGCAATTATCCGTATTTTGTAATTTTTCAATACTGGAATGCCAGTGTAAATCAGCATTCTCCATTTTTATTAAAGCGAAAAACGTAAAATTGCGGAAGAACCAATTTAGATATTCACAATTTTACTTGCCACAGTATCTCGAAAAACACTGTCATGTTCTACCAGGAGCATGGTCGGGGCAAACTCCGTTATGAGTTGTTCAATCTGCATACGTGAGTACACATCAATAAAGTTGAGCGGTTCATCCCATACATACAAGTGTGCCTTTTCACAAAGGCTTTTCGCAATTAGGACTTTCTTCTTTTGCCCGCCAGAAAAGTCTTTAATATCCTTTTCAAACTGTACACGCTCAAAGTCCATTTTCCTAAGAATTGCCTTGAACAAACTTTCATCAAGGTTGTTTTCTTCTGCAAACTCGGAAAGGGTTCCACATAAATACGATGTATCCTGTGGCACATAAGAAATTACAAGCCCAGAGCCAAGTGTTACTGTACCCGTATAATCTATGGACTGCCCGACTACCAACTTTAACAGGCTACTTTTGCCACTGCCGTTCTTTCCATCAAGCACAATGCGTTCTCCCTGTCTTATTTCAAACGAAACGGGTTCACAAACTGAAATGCCATCATAATAAACTACTACATTCGATAATGATGCAAGCAAATCTGTATGGTAATTAAGCGGTTGTATCTTGAGGGCTTCTGCGGTTTCCATATTTTTCAGCAATGCTGATTTTTGTTCGATTGTCTGTTGTTGTCTCGCTTCTATAGATTTTGAACGCTTCATCATTTTGGCGGCTTTATGACCGACATAACCTTTATCTGCTGCCCCAATTTTGGAAGCTTCTACACGTTCAGACCATACTGCAGCGCGTTTTGCCGACTGCTGTAATCGTCTGATGTCCTTTTGCAAACGTTCGTTCTGAGCCAGTTCAAATTCTTGCTGTCGCTCAAAATTTGACATCCATGATGAAAAGTTTCCTCTTTGCACTTCGATATTCGCTCGGTTAATCGATAGAATATAGTCAACACAATCGTCAAGAAAGCGACGATCGTGAGAAACTAAGATGAATCCCTTTTTCTTTTTCAGATATGCCGCCACACTTTTTCTCGCTTTGGCATCCAAATGGTTGGTAGGTTCATCAATCAGTAGGAAATGCCCTTCATTAAGAAAAAGAGCGGCAATCAAAACCTTTGTCTGCTCTCCGTTGGAAAGTGTTTCAAAAGGTCGCCAAAGCACATCGACATCAACATCAAGATAAGAAAGTTCTCGCATAAGTTCCCATTCTTCCGCAAGTGGGCAAATCTCCTGCAATATATCCTCTGTAATACGATTCTTATCTGAAACGGGATAAGGAAAATAATCAAACTGTACGGATGATAGGATTTTTCCACTATACTCATATTTCCCAAGCAGAAGATTCAGAAAGGTTGTTTTACCTCGTCCGTTTCTGCCCACAAAACCAAGCTTCCAATCGGTATCAACCTGGAAACTGACATTTTCAAAAACATTATCATAACTTGTCGGATATGAAAACGTAAGGTTTTCAATTTTAATCATTGACATAAATATTATCCTCCTTTGCATGTCATACGATACAAAGTCGGTTCGGTGAATGTTTACTACGTATAGATTTCACCAAAAGGAACCGACACTATACGGAGTGAATCATGTGTAACTATCTGTTCTGCACTATTCATAAAGCACCTCCAAAACAAAATAAGAGCCACAAGAAAGTTTATCCTTGCAGCTCGTCATAGCATAAAATAACACCACTAAGCAAAAGTGGCAACAGCACTATATTGAGTAAGATAGACATATAACTTTCTTGCAATAGACACAATAATGCCAAAGTATAGCACTACCGCATATTTTGATTTTATTTGCAAGAAAAGTTAATCATCTTCCCACCTCTTTCTAAATTTCAAAATATTATACCATAAATCGCAGGCAAATACAAGTGGTTATAAAAATTTAACAAATCGCTTATAATACAATCATATAACTTTACGCATTCCTTACTGACCGTAAAATTCCGATTTATTGCTGACTTTATTATACTTTATTGCCTATCGAAAAGATAGCATATTTTATGAAACTTGTCGGCTGGGAACAGCTTGCAACGCAAGGTGTCCCCAGATGGCAAGTCCACAAAAGGGTAGCTGGCGGCAGCCAGCGCAGGGGAAGCGTAGCGTCCCCTGTATGATTTGGAGCAGACCATGACTGCGGAAAATCACAGCCCTCCGGCGAGGAGCCTTCGGAGAACGCAATGCACCAACCTTTGGGTGGTGTATAATTGCGCCCTTAGTAAACTAAGGGGTTTCCGGCTTCTCACGTTCCAGCAGTTTCTTCAATAGTTCCTGCGTGCTATACTTATTCAGTTAAAATTTCAAAGCGATAAAGTGGAATTTATCTTAGAAATTACAGCAATGTTATTTTGATAAACTTTCAAGAATTGAAATATCATGCTTATCTTTATCTCTTAATTCATAACCTGAATGGAAAACTCTTTGGCCTTTTAAGGATATACAAGGAATTGTTTTTCCTTCAAAAAAAGCACTACCAAAGTAATCTTTTTCAAACTCATACCAGCCACCCTCTAAATCAGCTTGTTTTGAAGTTCCGTCCTCACTTAAAACGAACGGGTGAATGTCTAAGTAACCAAGTTCATCACTATATAACTCTATTCTAACCGGTTTCCAGTCTGTATCAATTTTATAGCCCAGATTCAAAAGCACATTTAACAATTTTTCCGTATGTTGAGCATCAAAATTTATATCTATATCTCTATGAATTCTTGTTTGTTTACCAGCTAAAATATCTACACCCCATCCGCCATCCAACCAGTATGTAATTCCAGTATTTTCGAATAATTCTATTACTTTCATTAAATCTTCTTTTGTTGTTATTTCTTTTCTACCCATACAAAGTCTCCTTTACAACTTCTAATTTGTAATAATCATTCTACCATACCGTTATGAATAAATCATCTCATGTAAAACAATTTCTTCTGCCCGGTTGTGAATGTTATTGCAACGCTGCACCCATTCCATTTGACGGGTACGCTTCAATTCCTCGGTCACGCCCTCGGCAGCTTTCATCTGCTCCATGATGGTGTCTAACCGTTTCTGTGCCTGTTCGTTCAGGTCTGCAAGATATGTCCACAATTCCCCGGTCAGGGTCAATGTGTGTAATCTGGCTGGGCAGACTTCTCTTAAATATTCCCGGTGCATCCGTCCGTACTTTCCGATGGGGCGGTGTTCCTCCGGCAACTTCAAGTCCGGGATGTAGTAATCTCCAACAAGGATATAATCAATTCCGTTTTCTTTTATTCTTGGTTTCAATTCGCTCATGTTCCTTACCTCCTGTGGAAGCAGGCTCGTCTGGTACTAACTCAAT
>ENA-ORNQ01000143-ORNQ01000143.1-human-gut-metagenome-genome-assembly--contig:-NODE-143-length-77275-cov-5.596970_pt1 | contig 77275 bp, 64 predicted proteins | sample MGYA00242116_ERZ509024 | MGnify/ENA primary metagenome ERZ509024 (study PRJEB26280, sample SAMEA2338697) | human gut metagenome | biome: human gut; feature: human-associated habitat; material: faeces...
GCCGGAGCCGACCCCTGCGCCGCCCGCAGAACCGACGGCGGCCCCCACAGAGGAGCCTACACCGGAGCCTGTGACGGCGGCCGAAACCGGAGAATGAGAATAAAAACAGTTTCCCCCTGCTCTTTTTTCGGCAGGGGGAATTTGTGCAAGTGAATATAATTGTGTCACCTCCGGTGACACTTGAGAGGAGCTTATTTGTGAGCATAAAAATAGACGGAATGGTGCGCGTAGCGGCGGCTACACCGCACGTGAAGGTGGCGGACTGCCCGTACAACAAAAACGAGATGGCGAAGATGATCCGCGAGGCGGCCGCAAACGGCGCTTCGGTCATCGCGTTCCCGGAGCTTGCGATGACGGGCTACACCTGCGGCGACCTGTTTAAGGACAGAAAGCTAATGGAAAGCGCGAAGGCGTGCCTGTTTGACCTCATCGAAGAGACGGAAGACCTCGATATTCTGTGCGCGGTGGGTATGCCGATCCCGTCCGGCGGGGCGCTGTATAACTGCGCGGCGGTGTTCAGCCGCGGCGTTTTGCTGGGCCTGCCGGCAAAGCAGAATATTCCGAATTACTCCGAATTTTACGAGCTGCGCCATTTTCCCCCCGCGCGGGAAAGCGGCATGCTGCGCTAGGCGGGCGACTGGTACGGCTGCCGTGACGTGGTGTTTGAGCTTGCGCCGGACGTGACCGTGGGCGTGGAGATCTGCGAGGATGTTTGGGTGGCAGACCCGCCGAGCGTGTTGCTTGCAAAGGGCGGCGCGACCGTTTTATTAAATCTTTCGTGCAGCGATGAAATTATCGGTAAGGCGCAGTACCGCCGCGACATGCTGCGCATGCACTCCGGTCGTCTGCTTGCAGCGTATGTGTACGCGGACAGCGGCTTTGGCGAAAGCACGACGGACATGATCTTTGCGGGACACAATTTGATTTGCGAAAACGGCTCGTTACTGAACGAGAGCGATTTGTTTACGAACGGCATCACCTACGGCGACATCGACGTGGAGCGCCTTGTGCAGGAGCGCCGCCGCATGAATACGTGGCAGGACGAGCCTGTGTGCGACATCATCGACGCTTCGATGGACCTGCCCGAGTTTGAGACGACGCGCACGGCGTACCCGTACCCGTTTGTGCCGAAGGACGACGCCGACCTTTCCGCACGCTGCGAGACAATCCTCAAAATGCAGGCGACGGGTCTCGCGACGAGACTGAAGCACATCGGCTGTAAAACGGCGGTCATTGGGCTTTCGGGCGGTCTCGATTCCACGTTGGCGTTGCTTGTGACGGCGAACGCGTTTGATATGCTCGGCCTGCCGCGCACGGGCATACGCACGGTATCGATGCCATGCTTCGGCACGACGGCGCGAACGAAGAGCAACGCGCAGTGCCTTGCGGAAGAGCTCAAGGTGCATTTTGATGAAATTCCGATTGCGAAGGCGGTGGAGCAGCACTTTAAGGACATTCAGCACGATCCCGAGGTGCTGGACGTGACGTATGAAAATTCGCAGGCGCGTGAGCGCACGCAGCTTTTGATGGACATTGCGAATCAGCACGGCGGCATTGTCATCGGCACGGGCGACCTTTCCGAGCTTGCGCTCGGCTGGGCGACGTACAACGGCGACCACATGTCGATGTATGCGGTGAACGCGTCTATCCCGAAGACACTGGTGCGCCACCTCGTGCGTTATGAGGCGATGCACGGCAACGACGAGCTGCGCCGCGTTTTACTTGATATTTTAGACACGCCGGTCAGCCCGGAATTATTGCCGCCGAAGGACGGCGAAATTTCACAGAAGACGGAAGACCTTGTGGGGCCGTATGAACTGCATGATTACTATTTGTATTATATGCTGCGCTTTGGGTTTACTCCGCGTAAAATTTATGCGATGGCGCTGCGCTCATTTGCGGGGCAGTATGACGCCGAGACCATTAAAAAGTGGCTGAAAACGTTCTACCGCCGCTTCTTCCAACAGCAGTTTAAGCGCTCCTGCCTGCCGGACGGCCCGAAGGTGGGCTCTGTGACGCTTTCGCCGCGCGGCGATTTCCGCATGCCGAGCGACGCGTGCAATACGGTGTGGAGAGAGGAGATCGAGACACTGTGAACATTTTAGTTGCGATGGAGACGAAGCCCTATCAGCGCGTGTGGCTCGAAGAAGCCGCGCCGGGGGAGACGTTTATTTATAAAGAGGGCAAGGCGGAGCGCGAGGACGTGCAGAACGCGGATATAATCCTCGGCAACGTGAGCCCGAAGCTCATCTCGACCGGCGATAAGCTTAAATGGTTGCAGACGAACAGTGCGGGCGTGGACGGGTATATCCACGGCTGTCTGCCGAAGGAGACCGTTTTGACGAATGCAACGGGTGCGTATGGCCTTGCGATTTCGGAATACATGGTCGCGGTGTGGCTTGAACTTTTAAAAAAGCTGCATTTGTACCGCGATGTGCAGCGCACGGGCAAGTGGTGCGACCTCGGGCAGGTGCGCTCGGCATGGAACTCGACGGTGCTGGTGCTCGGCCTCGGCGACATCGGTGGGGAATTTGCGAAGCGTGCGAAAGCGCTGGGCGCAAGGGTGATCGGCGTGCGCCGCACGGGCACGGATAAGCCCGATTTTGTGGACGAGCTCATCCACACCGATAAGCTTGACGAATATTTGCCACAGGCGGACTGCGTGGCCATCACGCTGCCGGGCACGACGGCAACGAAGGGGATGTTTGACGCAGAGCGTATGGCGAAGATGAAGGACGGCGCGATTTTATTAAACGTCGGCCGCGGGATGATCGTCGACACAGATGCGCTGTGCGCGGCGCTGGAAAACGGGAAGCTGGCGGGCGCGGGCGTGGACGTGACCGATCCGGAGCCGCTGCCCGCAGATCACCCGCTGTGGAAGATGGAAAACGCGGTCATCACACCGCATATCTCCGGCGGATACCATTTGCAGGAGACGCACGACCGCATTGTGCGTATTATGGCGGAGAATTTAAAGCGTTTTCTGGCGGGTGAGCCGCTTAGAAATGTGGTCGATTTTTCGACCGGCTACCGAAAACTGTAAGGGATAATGATGGATACGACACAGGAAATTTATTTGGACAACAGCGCGACGACGCGCGTTTCAAAAGAGGCGGCGGAAAAGGCGCTTTACATGATGACGGAATGCTACGGTAACCCCTCTTCGCTGCACAGCAAGGGCTTTGCGGCGGAAAAGGAGATGACTGCGGCGCGGGAAATCATCGCCGAGAGACTTTCGGCACAGCCGGGGGAGATTTATTTCACGTCCGGCGGCACAGAGAGTGACAACATTGCGATTTTGGGTGCGGCGCACGCGAAAAAGCGCGCGGGCAACAAGATTGTGACGACGGCAATCGAGCATCCGGCGGTGCTCAATACGATGGCACAGCTTGAAAAAGAGGGCTTTGAGGTCGTGTATGTGCAGCCGGAGGCGGACGGAAATATTCCGAAAGAGAAATTTGACGCGGCCATTGATGCGAAGACGATTTTGGTCAGCGTGATGGCGGTGAATAACGAAACAGGTGTTTTGCTGCCGCTGAAAGACATTGCAGGCATGATCAAGAGAAAAAAGGCCCCGGCGCTGTTTCACACGGACGCGGTGCAGGGCTTCTGCAAAATTCCGCTCCAGCCGAAAAAGCTCGGTGTTGACCTCATCAGTGTTTCGGGCCACAAGGTGCATGCGCCGAAGGGCGTGGGTGCGCTGTACGTGAAAAGCGGCGTACGCGTTTTGCCGCACAGCTTCGGCGGCGGGCAAGAGAAAAATCTGCGCCCCGGCACCGAGGGCGTGCCGCAAATTTGTGCGTTCGGCGAAGCGGTGAAGCACATGATGACGGAAAAAGAGGCGCTCACACATGTAAAAGCGGTGCAGGCGCATTTGATTGAACGGCTGAAAGCGATGCCGGAGGTTGTTTTGAACTCGCCCGAAAACGCGCTGCCGTATATTGTGAATCTTTCGGCAGGACGCGTGCGTGCGGAGACGATGCTGCACTTTTTGGCGGAGCGAAACATTTTTGTTTCAAGCGGTTCCGCGTGCGGCAAGGCAAAACCGAGCCACGTTCTGAGCGCGATGCAGCTGCCGAAGGAGCGCGTTGAAACATCGCTGCGCGTAAGCCTTTCGACGGAAAACACAGCAGAAGAAATGGACGCGTTTGCGGACGCCTTGAAAGAGGGCCTCCAAACGCTTTCGCACGCGTAAGCGTGAGTTTATAGACGGAAAGGAATTTTGTCATGCAGGAAGTGATTCTGGTCAAGCTCGGCGAGATCGTCTTAAAGGGATTGAATCGCCGCACGTTTGAAGACCGGCTGTTAAAGAACATTCGCCGCCGCATTGCGCGCGCGGGCAACTTTGAGGTGTACTCTATGCAGTCCACCATTTACATTGAACCGAAGGACGAGGACGCGGACATTGACGAGGCCGAGGAGCGCATCTCGAAGATTTTCGGCGTCATCGGCTATGCGCGCGCTTGCGTGTGTGAAAAGGACATGGACGCCATTACAAAAATGGCGCCGGAATACCTCAATGACACACTCGCGGGCTTTAAGACGTTCAAGGTGGAATCGAAGCGTGCGGACAAGAAGTTCCCGCTCGGCTCCATGGAAATCTCCCGCGAGGTGGGCGCGGCGCTGCTGCGTGCGAACCCGCACATTTCCGTAGACGTGCATAACCCGGAGATCACGGTGCGCGTGGAAATCCGCGAGAAAGCGGCGTATATCCACGGCGAGACGAAGCCCGGCGCGGGCGGCATTCCGGTGGGCACGGGCGGCAAGGCGGCCATTCTCATCAGCGGCGGCCTCGACAGCCCGGTGGCAGCCTGGATGATGGCAAAGCGCGGCGTGGAGCTGACGGCCATTCACTTTGCGAGCCCGCCGTACACGAGCGAGCGCGCACATGAGAAGGTGGTGGCGCTGCTGAAGAAGGTCGGCGAATACGCGGGCAGAATGGACATGATTACCGTGCCGTTCACCGAAATTCAGGAGCAAATTCGAGACAACTGCCCGGAGGAGCTTGCGACCGTGATTATGCGCCGCTTTATGATGCGGGCCGCCGAGCGCATTGCACGCGAGCGCGAATGCAGCGCACTCATCACGGGTGAGAGCCTTGGGCAGGTGGCAAGCCAGACGATACAGGCCATCGCCTGCACGGACGCCGCGGCGAATATGCCGGTTTTCCGTCCGCTTATCGGCAGCGACAAGTCGGAAATCGTGACGCTTGCGCACCGCATTGACACGTATGATATTTCCATTGAGCCGTATGAGGACTGCTGCACGGTGTTTACGCCGAAGCACCCGCGCACCCGCCCCACTTTAAATGTGGTGGAGGCTGCGGAACAGAAGCTTGATGTGGAACAGCTTTTAAAAAATTGCCTTGAAAAGACGGAGATCCGTCATCTGTAAGAAAGGGGAGTTTTACCATGCAGGCAGAAGTATTATCGGTAGGTACAGAGCTTTTGCTCGGCCAGACCGTGAACACGGACACAACAATCGTTGCAAAGGCGCTTTCGGCGCTCGGCATTGATCTGCTCTACGCCGCCGTAGTCGGCGACAACGTGGGCAGACTGGAAAAGGCTGTTTACGACGCGCTCGACAGAAGTGATATTCTCATCACGACAGGTGGTCTTGGGCCGACGGGCGACGACCTGACGAAAGAGACCGTGGCGGCGGCTGCGGGCAAGAAGCTCGTTTTGCACGAGCAGAGCTACCAGCATTTGCTCGATTACTTTGCAAACGGCGGCATGACCGAAAACCAGATGAAGCAGGCGATGCTGCCGGAGGGCTGCACCGCGCTGAAAAATGACAACGGCACTGCGCCCGGCTGCGCGTTCCGGACGGACAAGGGCAAGATCGTCATCATGCTGCCCGGCCCGCCTTCGGAACTGACCCCGATGCTGCACAACTATGCCGTGCCGTACCTTGAGGAATTCCAGAGCGCGGTCATCGCTTCGCACAGCGTGCATGTGTACGGCAGAGGCGAAGCGCCGGTGGCACAGATGATCGAAGACCTGATGGAGCAGAGCAACCCGACCGTGGCGCCGTATGCCAAGGAAGGCGAGATGTTCGTGCGCGTGACGGCGAAGGCCGCAACGAAAGAAGAAGCGGACGCGATGTGCGTGCCGGTGGTGGAAGAATTGAAGAAGCGCATCGGCAACTTCGTGTACGGTGTGGACGTGGAGACGCTGGAGGAGCTTGTGGTCAGTGAGCTTAAAAAGGCGGGCAAGAAGCTTGCGACGGCGGAATCCTGCACGGGCGGTATGCTTGCGAAGCGCATTACGGATATTCCGGGTTCCTCCGCCGTGTTTGAGACGGGCTGTGTGACGTATGCAAACTGCGTGAAGGAGCGTTTGCTCGGCGTACCGCACGAGACGCTTGTGACATACGGCGCAGTGAGCGAACAGACAGCGCGCGCGATGGCGGAAGGCATTGTGCGTGAGAGCGGTGCAGACATCGGCGTGGGTATCACGGGCATTGCGGGCCCGGACGGCGGCACAGAAGAAAAACCGGTGGGCCTTGTGTACATTGCGTTGAGTGACGGCAAGAACACGTGGGTGGCAAAGCGCCAGCCGATGGGCAGACTGAAATCCCGCGAATGGCACCGCCACTGCGCGGCCTCCAAAGCACTCGATATGGTGCGCCGCTACCTTGCCGGTTTGCCGGTGGACGAGGCGTAACGCGTGCGGCGCAAATACCGCGAGCCGGAGCATATGCGGCGCGTGGCGGTCTATGAAGACGAAGAAAGTATGCAGCCGAGAAAGCGGAGAATTCTGTTCCCGGTGCTCATCACGCTGTTTTCGGTGATTTTTGTCGTTTCGGCGGCGGTGCTTGTAATTGAGCTCATTGTGAACCCGTATGTGACGGATAAAAACGTAGGTGAGATTCAGAAAATCTACTCCGAAGCGGGCGACACGGAAAGCGTGGCCCCGGTTTCTTCCGAAGACGACACGGCGGACAGCGAACGCATGGCAGAGCTGGAGCGCCGTTGCGAAGCTGTTTTGAAGCTGCAAAGTGTGAACAGCGACATTACGGGCTGGGTGCAGCTGGACGGCACGGACATCAATTTTCCGGTGCTGACGCCGCCTGCAGACGACCCGCAGTATTACCTTTACCGCAACTACAAAAAGGAAAGCACGAAGTACGGCAGCATCTTTTTGGACGGTATGTGCACGGTGGACTCCGATAATCAGGTTTTGCACGGGCACAGCATGCAGGACGGCAGAATGTTCTGGCAGGTGATCGGTTTTGGCAGTGCCAAGACCGTGAAAAGCTGTCCGGTATTTCGCTATGACACCGAAAAGGAAGCGGCGGAATGGAAGATTGTTTCGGTATTCAAGACGAATACATACGATAACCAAGGGGAGCTGTTCAACTATCTGCGCGGCGATTTTGACTCTGCGGAAGACAAGATGCAGTTTTACTACGACGTGATGAAACGCAGCATGGTGAACACCGGCGTTGACCTGAACGAAAACGACAAAACGGTGATGCTTTCAACATGCTCGTATGAATATGAGGGCTTCCGCACGGTGATCGTGGCGCGCAAGGTGCGTGACGGCGAAGATGCGACCGTGGACACCTCAAAAATCACGGAGAACGAAAACGCGTTGTACCCGGACATTTGGTATCCCTCCGGCAAAGCGCCGGACTACTGGCCCGACTACTTTGAGGACGCTGTGCAAAACGGCATGGTGGATTGGTACACGGGCAATCTGTACAAAGATTAAAAGCTGAAACAGAAAAACGAAAAACGCCCTCCCGCTTACGGAAAAACCGCAGCGGGAGGGCGTTTTGGTATGTTATCTTTTATTCTTTGTACTTCAAAGCGCGGATGGCGTTGAGAACCGCGATAATCATGACACCGACATCCGCAAAGATGGCTGCCCACATGTTTGCAAGACCGAACGCGGTGAGCGCGAGACAGCCGAACTTGATGATGAGCGAGAACACGATGTTCTGCTTGACGATGCCGATGCACTTGCGGGAAATTTTGATGGCCTTTGCAATTTGCATCGGGTCATCGTCCATGAGGACAACGTCTGCGGCTTCGATGGCGGCATCGCTGCCCATGGCGCCCATGGCGATGCCGATATCGGCACGGGTGAGCACCGGCGCATCGTTGATGCCGTCGCCGACGAACGCGAGGTTTGCTTTCTTCGGCTTATTCTGAATGAGCTTTTCGACTTCGTTGACCTTATCGCCCGGGAGCAGCTCGCTGCGAACTTCGTCAATGCCAAGCTCTTTGGCGACCTGATCAGCCACACGCTTGGCATCGCCTGTGAGCATGACGGTTTTTTCAACACCGGCGTGCTTCAGCTTCTGAATGGCTTCCTTGGAATGGGGCTTGATGACATCGGAGATAACGATGTGACCGGCATATTTGCCGTCGATTGACATGTGAATGATGGTGCCGACGCTGTGGCAGTCGTTATATGGAATATTGTGCAGCGCCATGAGCTTTGCGTTGCCGGCGAGGACCTCGTGCCCGTCGACCTTGGCGGTGATGCCCTTGCCGCTGACTTCTTCAATGTCTGTTACGCGGCTGCGGTCGATCTCTTTGCCGTAGGCTTTCTGCAAACTTTTGCTGATGGGGTGGGAGGAGGCGCACTCGGCGAGCGCGGCGTACTCGAGCAGCTTTGCTTCGTCCATCGTGCTGTGGTGGACGGCGGTGACCTCAAACACGCCCTGCGTGAGCGTGCCGGTTTTATCGAACACGACGATTTTTGCATCGGAGAGGGCTTCAAGATAGTTGGAGCCCTTGATGAGCACGCCCTCATGGCTTGCGCCCGCCGATGCCCGCAAAGAAGCTGAGCGGGATGGAAATGACAAGTGCGCACGGGCAGCTGACGACAAGGAAGGTCAGTGCGCGGTAGATCCAATCGACCCAAGCGGCATCCATGCCGAACGCCATGCGCAGGAGCGGCACGGCGATGCCGAGCAGTACAGCGGAAATGCAGACCGCCGGAGTGTAAATTTTAGCGAAGCGGGAGATGAACGCTTCCGAACGGGACTTGCGGGAACTGGCGTTTTCGACGAGGTCAAGGATTTTGGAAACAGTGGACTCGCCGAATTCCTTTGTGGTGCGGATTTTCAGAACACCGTTTAAATTGATGCAGCCGCTGATGATCTCATCGCCCTCTTTGACATCGCGCGGGAGGCTTTCGCCGGTGAGCGCGCTGGTATTAAGGCTTGCGTTGCCGCTTTCGACCACGCCGTCGAGCGGAATTTTTTCGCCCGGCTGCACGACGATGATGCTGCCGACCGCGACTTCGTCGGGATCGACCTGTTCTAACTTGCCGTCTTTTTCAATGTTGGCGTAGTCCGGGCGGATGTCCATCAGCGCGGAGATGTTTTTGCGGCTTTTGCCGACGGCGTAGCTTTGGAACAGCTCGCCGATCTGATAGAACAGCATCACGGCGATGCCCTCAAGATAATCGCCGCTCTTTGTCCAAATGGCGAGGAAGAACGCACCGAGGGTGGCGAGCGCCATCAAAAAGTTTTCGTCGAACGCGCGGCCGTTTAGGATACCCTTGCCGGCTTTTCTCAAAATATCGTAGCCGATGACGAGATAGGCGGCGAGGTACGCGATAAGGCGCGGAATGCCCGTGATAGGCAAGAACTGTAACACGACCAGCATCACGGCGGTGATGATGATGCGGTACAGCGTAATCTTTTGTTTCTTTTTCATGAAGATACCTCTTGTGGTTTTATATAGCAGTTAGATGACACATTACCGTGTGAAAAAGACCGACTGTACCGAGAAAGCGGAGCCGGTCATTTTTTCTGACTATACGGGTAGACCGAAGTAAATTAAAGCTCGATTTCGCAGTCCGGCTCAACCTTCTTGCAGGCCTTGAGGACATTCTTCATGACAGCTTTAGCGTCCTGACCGTCTTCAAACTCAACGATCATCTTCTGGGTCATGAAGTTTACGGTCGCATTTGCAACGCCTGCGGTTTTCTTGGTTGCCTCTTCCATCAGGTTGGCACAATTTGCGCAGTCAACTTCGATGCTGTACGTTTTTTTCATGGGGAAAACCTCCGTAAAAAATCATTTTGTTTTGAAATGTGGTGCTAACGATTAAATACTTGCTTAATCGTTACAGTTGTAGTATACTGGGGCCGGAATAAAAAATCAAGGGGTTTTCGGGTGCTGCTTCCAAACGGGCGAACGGGATTTCCGAAATGGATAAACGGAGGGCTTTTTATGGCGGATTTTGCATTGCCGCACGACCACGGCAGGCACAAGCACGACGAAGCGCTGCATAGAGAATTGATGAATACGGAGCGTTTTTCGGCCGTGGCGGATGTGTTCAAGCAGCTGAGCGACCCGGTGCGCGTGCGCATTTTCTGGCTTTTAAGTCACCGGGAAGAATGTGTTATCAACATTGCAGCGATGATGGATATGTCGAGTCCGGCAGTTTCGCACCATTTGAAGTCGCTTTTAGACAGTGGGCTTATCATGAGCCGCCGCGATGGCAAGGAAGTCTACTATAAGGCATCGGACACCGAGCAGATCGGGCTTTTGCACGAGATTGTGGAGCAGGTGATGGAGATCACGTGCCCGGAAAAGGAAGTGGACTTTCAGGCTTCGCAGGAGGAGATCATTCGGAACGTGCACAATTACCTGATTGAACACATCAGCGAGCGCATCACGATAGAAACGCTGTCAAGAGAGTTCCTTATGAACACCACGACGCTGAAAACGGTGTTCAAAAAAGTGTACGGCACGACGATTGCGGCGCACATGAAGCAGCACCGCATGGAGCTTGCGGCGGGGCTGCTGCTGAAAACGCAGAACGACATTGCGTCCGTGGCGCAGGCCGTGGGGTATGAGAGCCAGAGCCGATTTACGGCGGCGTTTAAGGAGGCCTACGGCGAGCTGCCAACGGAATACAGACGGCGGCACGTGTGCGGGGCGAAGAAGCAGACGTGTGACGCTTGTGCAAAGTGTCCAATCTGTGAGCCGGAAAATTTTGCGAAAACTGCCTTTGAAAAAGTATTTTCAAAAGAGTAAAATAATAGAAAACGTGTGGCGTATGTGCGTAAATCCGGTTTGCGTATATGCGCCGCATTTATTTTGATAAGGAATGGTGAAATTATGAAACGAATTCAGTCTGCGTGTATCTGTCAAACGTTGCATTTCCAGCTTAAAGAGGGTGTGGTAAAGGATTACGCCATGCGCGCAGTACAGGAGGAAGTTGCGAATTACAAGAACGGGCTGGAACGCAGCCACACAAAGTATAAAATCGTAGAGGAGCATAAGGAAACGGACGGCTCAATTGTGATCAAAATTATTAAGCAGTACAATTCCGCTCCGGTGGGCGACTATTTGAACTGACGGCATACAAGTTTATAGGTTTCAAAATCGAGCAGCGAGATGCGTAAGTCCGGATTTTCGGGCGGCGTATTTCGCTGCTTTGTGATTTAGATTTATATCAGGGAGTAAAGGTATGGAAGAAAACACTAACGTATTTTTGGGCACGGAGCGTGTGGGCAAGCTGATGCGCGGTTATGCAGTGCCGTGTATCATTTCGCTTCTGGTCGGCGCGCTGTATAACATTGTTGACCAGATCTTCATTGCAAACGCGGACTACCTCGGTTCTTACGGCAACGCGGCGAACACCGTTGTGTTTCCTCTGACCGTGGCGGCGCTCGCAATCGCGGTAATGGTCGGCGACGGCTGCTGCGCGTATGTGAGTATCAACCTCGGTAAAAAGGACGTGAAAACGGCGAAGAAGAGCGTAGGCAACGCCGTGGTGATGGTTTTGCTTGCAAGCGCGGCTTTGACGGCTGTGTATTTGCTTTTGGCGGAACCAATTTTAACGATGTTTGGCGGGCGTGTGAACGTGGAGACATTTCGTTATGCGAAGGAGTACTTCTTTTATATTGCGCTCGGCGTGCCGTTTTATATGTTCGGACAGGCGCTGAACCCAATTATCCGCGCGGACGGCAGCCCGAAATTTGCGATGGCATCGACGCTGGCGGGCGCGATATTGAACACGATCTTAGACCCGGTGTTCATTTTCGTGTGCCGCTGGGGTATGATGGGCGCGGCGGTTGCGACGGTGCTGGGACAGATTGTGACGGCGGTGCTTGCAATCTGGTATTTGAGCAATATGCGTGTGATTCGCCCGGGAAAGGGAGATTTTAAGCTGAGCGGCGGGCTTTGCAGGCGCATTTTGTCGCTTGGTATGACAAGCTTCCTCTCGCAGATCAGCCTTGTGGCGGCAATGGCGGCCATCAACAACATGCTGCGCAAATACGGCGCACTGGACCCGATTTTCGGGCAGGCGCAGTACGCACAGATCCCGATGGCAGTGGTCGGCATTGTGATGAAGTTCTTTCAGATTGTGATCTCGATCGTTGTCGGTATGGCGGCGGGGTGCATACCGATCGTGGGCTTCAACATGGGTGCGGAGAAATTTAGGCGCGTAAATAAGCTGTTTACGATGCTGCTGATCTCGGAAGCAGCGGTGGGCGCCGTGGCGCTGATTTTGGTGGAGTTTTTCCCGCAACAGCTCATTTCGCTGTTTGGCGCGGCAAATGAAAGCGCATTTTACACGGAGTTTGCGGTGAAGGCGTTCCGTATTTACCTGTGTATGATGATTCCGGCGTGCGTGAACAAGGCGTGCTTTATTTTCTTGCAGGCACTTGGCAAGGCGCTGAGCTCGACGGTGCTTTCCATGTTGCGCGAGGTGGTGTTTGGCGTGGGCTTTGCCATCCTGCTGCCGATTTGGTTCGGCTTGGACGGCGTTTTATACTCGATGCCGGTTTCAGACATTTTGACGTTTGTGGTTTCGGTGGTGCTAATTCTTGGGACATATCGGGAGCTAAACAGCAAAGCGCAATAAAAGAAGAAATCCTCTCCGGACGCAGCCTGGAGAGGATAAATTATATTTAGGCAAAAAGTTTTCTGAAGAAAACTTGACGAAAGACTTTTAATCGCCATTGCCGTTAGCTTAGAGGATAAGGTTTTCCAGCTCCTCTGCATTATGGACGAGGGTATCGGCGCCGTTTTCTTCAAGCTCTTTTTCGTCCCTGAAGCCCCAGGTGACGCCGGCGGTGAAGAGGCCTGCGTTCTGCCCGGTCTGCATATCAACGCCGCTGTCGCCGACGTACAGGCATTCGGCGGGGGTGACGCCTAATTCTTCGCACAATAAAAGTGCGGCGCTGGGGTTCGGCTTTTTCGGTACGCCTTCCCTTTGTCCGTGGACGACATCAAAAAGCCCGGTGAACAGCTTTTCGGCGATATAGCACGTCATGTTATCGGGTTTGTTGGAGAGCACGGCGGCTTTGACATTGTTTTCACGCATTTTTTGGAGCAGCTCTACGATGCCGGGGTAGGGGGTGACGTCTTTTGTGGGATCACTTTCATATAAAGCGTCATACGTTTTGCGCAGGGCTTTTACATCTTCTTCGGTGTACGTGCCCTTAGCGGCAGTGAGCATGCGGCGCATGAGAATATCTGCGCCGTTACCGACGAATGTGCGGTAGCGGTCTACGGGGAACGTTTTTAAGCGGTGCGCTTCAAGCGCGGCGTTGCCGAATCCGGCGATGGAAGTGAGCGTATTGGCCACGGTTCCGTCCATATCAAAAATAACGGCTTTTACTTTTGCCATGAATATCCCTTCTTCATATTATAGATAATCGAAAAGCGAACGACACTTTTCGCACCGCCAGTATACCGCTTTTTTGACGAAAATGCAACCGGGGCGGGCTTTTTGGGGTGTGAAAAAACCATCTGACCTTAAAAATTATATTAAATCTGGCCATTGCGATAATACCAGCGCGGTGCTATACTGGGTGCAATCTTCAAGGCACGGCGCACGAACGGTGCAGTCGTGCCCCAAAGCAAAGGGGTAATCAAAATGAAAAGCAAGAATTCCATCTACAAGATTGTCACCGTGGGCCTTTTGGGCGCGCTGGTGTTCGTTTCCAACTACCTGAGCTTCCCGATTCCGGTGCCGGTGGGCGATATTTCCCGTATCCACCTCGGCAACGCGTTTTGCCTGCTTGCGGGCTTTGTGATGGGCCCGATCGGAGGCGGTCTGGCTTCCGGCATCGGCGCGATGCTCTACGACCTGACGAACCCGGCGTACATCGCTTCGGCTCCGTTTACGTTTGTATTTAAGTTCCTGCTGGCTGCGGTTTGCGGCCTCATCGCGCACAAGGGTAAAATTACCGGCAACATGCTGGAGGAAGACTTTACCATTACCGTACCGCGCAGCATTGTGGCGGGCATCTGCGGCAGCCTGACATACATTGTGCTGTATCTCGCAAAGTCCTACATTACGACGGTGCTTGCGGGCAGTGCGCCGGAGGCTGCGGCGATCGCGCTTGCAACGAAAGCGGCTTCGAGTACGGTGAACGCGATTCTCGCCATCATCATTTCCGTGCCGCTCTCCGCTTTGATTCGCAAGGCGCTGAAAAGTGCGCATCTGACGACAAAATAAAATCAGCGTATAAGGAAAGCCGCCGGAACACGCACCGGTGGCTTTCGTTGTTTTTGTGTGACAGAGATTTCTTGCTTTTTTCATGAAACTGTTCACTGCACTTCACATGAACTTCACAGAACTCCGAAATAATATAGATAATCCGAACGGAAAGAAAAAAAGGTTGAAAAACCGTTTGGAATATGGTATCATGTGAAAGGAGTAAGGAACCATGAGTGACAATCATGAGAAATTCCAAAATGGTTTTGACCCGAACAATGGGTCTGAACCGGTGAACACCAATACTTCCGCTAATAACGCTGTAAACAGCACAAACGCCTACGGCACCTATCATAACGCACAGTATCCGACGAACAACACCCCCGCATATACGTGGAACGCACAGAGCGCTCCGCAGCAGAACGCGCCGGTGCAGCCAAACGGACAGCCTGTGTATTACGGTGTGCCGGTACATCAGCCGCAAAAACAGCCGAAGCCCAAAAAGCACGGCTCGAAATTCGGCTTGAAGCTTTTAGCCGTTGTGCTTTGCTGTGCGATCACCTCGGCGGCGTCGCTTGGCGTATTCGTCGTGATGATTCAAAACGGCGTCATCAATGTGCAGTCTTCCGAAGCGAGCAGCAATGCTGCGTTCACAATCTCACGCGTGGTGAACGGCGACACGAGCTCGGATACGAGCGCGAGCAGCGACGGCACGGTTTCCGCGATGAGCGACCAGGACATTGCCGCAAAGCTTACACCGTCTGTCGTGTGCATCCAGAATTATCAGGTGACACAAAATTACGGCTTTATGCAGACCGACACGTCGGACAGCAGCGTTTCCCCGGCGAGCGAAGGCTCCGGCATCATCATGAGTGAAGATGGCTACATCATCACGAATGCGCATGTTGTGGAGGGTGCGACTTCCCTGAAGGTTATAACCTCCGACGGTGAGACGTATGAAGCGCAGCTGATCGGCAGCGATACCGTGACGGATCTTGCGGTCGTAAAGATCGATGCGACGGGCTTGACGGCTGCGGAATTTGGTTCTTCCGAAGATTTGCGTGTTGCGGATAAGGTCATGGCCATCGGTAACCCGGGCGGCCACGAGCTGAGCTCCAGCGTAACGATCGGTTACGTTTCCGCTTTGAACCGCGCGATTGCCAATAACACGACCGGCTACACGATGGAATACATCCAGACCGATGCGGCGATTAACCCCGGTAACTCCGGCGGCGCACTCATCAACGAGTATGGTCAGGTCGTTGGCATCAACTCCGCGAAAATTTCCGCTACGGGCTATGAGGGCCTTGGATTTGCGATTCCGATCGATACGGCACAGCCGATTATCTCCGACCTCATCCAGTACGGTTATGTGAAGGACAGAGCTGTTCTCGGTATTTCCGGTCAGTTCATCGACAGCATGACGGGCCGCTTCTACGGCTTGCCGCAGGGCGAATATGTGGCGCAGCTCAATTCGAGCGAGGCACAGGCTTCCGGCTTGCAGGTGGGCGATGTGATTACCGCTATTGACGGCCAGCAGCTGGACAGTGAATCCACATTGCGTTCCGCAATCCTCAGCAAGAAGCCGGGCGATACGGTAACACTTCAGGTGTACCGCTCTTCGACGCAGCAGTCCGCAACCGTGGAACTGAAGCTTTCCGAATACAGCGCGGGTTGATTTAATTTAGAGTACGAGTCTTTTTCATAAATCTCCTTTTTCAAGCAACGAACCCCGAGGTAACCCCTCGGGGTTCGTTGCATTTTGTCGGCTTTTGATTTTGCTGCCGTGGGTGTTCCCGGCTGTGATTGAGGGTGCGCAGTATCTCACTCTTTTTCTCGGTCAGAGGGAGCTTGAATTTTATACGAAGGCTAAAGTAACGCCGCACTCTCAATGAAAAATCGAGGGTGCGGCGTTGCTTTATTTCTAAGAATTCGCTGTGGCGAGTTCTTCAAGGAGGGTTCCTTGCGGCAGAACAGTCCACCGGACTATTCTGCCTATCTTCCTGATTTTTGGTAGGTAAAAAGGTCTCGCCGTTTGCGAACGACGACCAAAGGCGTTGCCGTTGGAAACCACCACCTTTGAAAAGGTGGACGAAACTTTATTCGTCGTTTCGCTGTGGTTTACGGAAGATCAGTTCCCTGTAATGGCGTTGAGTGCGGCGGAGACGACTTCACCGGCGGTATAGAGTCCGGAGGTGCCCTCCTGCACGCACACGGCGAACGCATACGGGGTGCTTTCGTCCTCCGAGAAACCGACGATCCAGCAGTTCGGGTTTTTATCGTCGAGCTCGGCGGTGCCGGTTTTGGCACACAGTGAATAACCGTCGAAAAGATACTCGCCGTAGTAATTGACGACGTTGTTGCGCATCATGCTGTGGAGAGAAGCGGCAGTGGAGCTGTCCGTTAAGGTGTAGCTCGTGCGGCTTTTGCCGCCCGTGAGGTATGGTTCCGGTGTAGAGCCGCCGTTTGCGATGGCGCCCATCAAAAGCGCCATGTGGTACGGGTTTGCCATGACATCCGCCTGACCGACGGAGCTCCACGCGAGGTCTATGGCGCTGGTGGAGCTGCTTAAATTGGTGCTGCTTTTGTCGGTGGTGACGGAATCAAACGAGAAGTTTTTACCGAAGCCCATTTCTTCGGCTTTCTTTTTGAGGTTTTCCGCGCCGATGTCCTCCGCAAGCTGCGCAAAGTAGAGGTTGCAGGAATAGCCGAGCGCCTGCTCGAGGTTCAGCTCGCCGTGGTAATTGAGACACGTCACCTTGCCGGAGCCGATGTCCATTTCTTCTTCGCAGGTATAGGTGCGGGTGTCCCAATCGGGCAGGTACTCCATGGCGGCAGCCGCTGTGACGAGCTTAAAGATGGAGCCCGGCGTGTAGGTGGAGGAAAGCGTGTGGTCGAGGAAAACGCCGTTGTATTCTTCGTTGTCGTTGAGGTCCTCCGGGACGTTCATGGGGTCGTATGTGGGAGCGCTGACCTTGACGAGTACCTCGCCGGTCTTATAGTTATAGACAAACGCGGAGCCGTTGCGGCCGTTGAAGGCGTTGTACGCGGCGGCGCTGGCGTTGGCATCTACCGTTAAAACGAGGTTGTTGCCGAGGTCCGAAAGCACGGTGCGCGCAAGGCCCGTGATGGGGTTATAGCCCACGAGCTGCGAGCGGTGCACGGCCTGCACGGCGGTGCCGATGTAGCCGCTGGAATCGCCCACGGTGTGGAGCAGTGCGCGGCGAATGTCTTCACTTTCGGCGTAAACGCGGGAGCCGTCCTCCGTTTTGGCGAGCACCATGCCGCTGCGGTCTGTGATGGTACCGGCGGAAACGGCGGTGTCCTCGCCGTAAATGTGACCGTTATACGGCTGCGTGGCCCATGTGGAGCCGTTTAATGCGAGGTTGATGAGGAACCAGACGAAGCCGCCGCAGAAGGCGAACAGCAAAATGTAAAGGACAAAAGAGCGAAAGCCGGTCGTTTTCATCGGCGGTCACCATCCTTTCTGCGTGTGCGGGACTGACCCGGAGAGAGGTTTTCTTCGGAAATATGGACGCGGTATGCGCCGCGGGAACGCGGGGCCGTGTTTTCGGCGCGGGTATTCATGCGGGGCTGCGGCGTGGGCGGGTCATTCGGGGAGTAGCGCGGCGGGGTGAAGGAAATCGTGTCTTCGTCGGCCTCGCCTTTCGGGTGTCTTCCCGCACGGCGGGCAGCGTAGGTGCGTTCATCTGACGCTTTGAGGAATGCCAGAAGCCCCCAGACAGAGATCATACTGGAGCCGCCTGCGCTGATGAACGGCAGCGTGACGCCGGTGAGCGGCAGAACATCCGTGGGGCCGAAGACATTGAGCGCGGCCTGAAAGAGCAGCATGCCCGAGACGGCGCACGCCGCGATGGCGTAGAACGTGGAGCGACTGCGTGTGACATCGCTGCGGGCGTAGAGGATAAAGAGGACGAGCGCGAACAGCACCGCCATGCCCATTAAAAGGCCCTGCTCCTCGCACAGCATACCGAACACGAGGTCGCTGTCGCCGGCGGCGACATATTTTAAGATGCCGTTGCCGAGGCCGAGACCGAAGAGGCCGCCGCTTGCGATATACGTCATGGTGCGCACCTGCTGGTAGCCGAGGCTGTCCTGTGTGTGCTCCCACACGTGCATCCAGCCCGAGAAGCGCTGGGCAACGTAGGGTTTAAACTGCAAAATGAGGAACACGCCGAAGCACGCTGCCGCGAGGATGAGGAAAATGGTGCGGAAGCTGCCGGAGCGCATGAACGCGATGATGAGGAAGCAGGCGAAGAAGATGAGCGCCGTGCCGAAATCGCGCATGAGGAACAGGAATGCGAGGCAAATGGCGGCGAACACGATGAACTCCGTGATGTTCTTTTTCGTCTGCAAATGGTCGAGCGTAGACGCGCCGACGAACACGAATGCGATTTTGATGAACTCCGAGGGCTGGAAGCTGAACGGCCCGATGAAGATCCAGTTGCGGGAGCCGTTGACGTCTTTGCCGAGCACAAGGTTTGCAACAAACAGCAAAATGGCGCCGATGGCGATGTAGAGCCGCAGCTTCATGACACGCTCGAGGTCGCTCATGAACCAAACAAGGAAGCAGAAAAGCACAATGCCGATGCCGAACGCGGCAATCTGCATTTTAACGGTGTCGAGCCCCTCACCGCTGAGGAGCAGGATGCCGATGCTGCTGAGGAGCAGCCCAACGGTTTCAATCTCAAAGCTGACGCGCTTTAAGATGCGGCGGGAGAAAAAGTACAGCACCCAGCTTGCCGTGAACAGAATCACGAACGGTGCGGCGGGGTAGAGGCGGAATTCGCCTGTGCCGATCATCAGCTGCAAGGTGAGCGACATCTGAACGAGCGTGACGACGAGCATCAGCTTAAAGGGGGACGCCGCCTCTTTGGAAAAGCCGGTGAACATGCTGCGCTTTTTCTGCGGCACATCGGACGCGTTACGCAGCGTGAGCGTAGTGGAGCCCATGCGGATTTTGTCGCCGATCTGCACGAGCGTGGGCTCTGTGATCTGTTTATTGCGCACATGCGTGCCGGCGTGGGAGCCGGTATCGCACACGAACCAGCCCTCTTCGCGGCGCATTAAAACGGCATGGTCACGCGAAACGGAATTATCGGGTATTTGAATATCGCAGCTGCGGCTGCGCCCAATGGAATTCTCCCAGTACAAAACGGGGAAATGCGCGCCGGTGGCGGCATCCTCCAGCATGACGACCGGGTCTTTGCGGCGCTGTCCCTTTTTAAACGAGGTATAGCAGCGCCAGATAACGTACAAAACCATCAGGACGGTGACGGCACGCACGAGCACAAGGGCGGTGGAAAGCAGCCCGGAGCCGAGTATGCGCGTGATGAGTTGCTTTAAAAGCTCCATAAAGACCTCTTTTCTTTACGGCGAAGATCAGTCGTGAATTTCGGCGACCTCACCGGCCTTTTTATAGATGTGGTTCGCGGGCACGAAGCCGCGCACCATGGAAAGCGGATAGACGCGTGCGTTTTTGCCGACGACCGTGCCGGGATTCAAAACGCTGCCGCAGCCGATTTCGGCGTGGTCGCCCAGCATAGCGCCGAATTTGCGCATGCCGGTCTCTACGCGTTCGCCGTCCTTTAAGACGGTGACGTTCGAGTGATCCTGCTTTAAGTTCGACGTGACGGCGCCCGCGCCGGTGTGGGCCTTATGGCCCATGACGGAATCGCCGATGTAGTTATAGTGCGGGGCCTGCGCGCCGTCGAACAGGATGGCGTTTTTCACCTCGGTGGAATTGCCGACGACGCAGCCTGCGCCGATGAGCGCGTTGCCGCGGATAAATGCGCCGGGGCGCACCTCGGTCTCCGGCCCGATGATAGTGGGGCCTGCAATGTAGACGTTCGGGTAAAGCTTGGCGCTTTTCGCGACCCACACGTCTTCACCGCGCTGCTCGTATTCTTCGGGCGAAAGTGTTTTGCCGAGCGCTTTAATGAACTCGCCGATCTTCGGCAGCGCCTCCCACGGGTAGGTGCAGGCTTCAAGCAGCGGGCGCGCCGCGGTGTAGCTGAGATCATATAAGGCGCGGACGGTCAATTCTTCATGTTTTACGTTCATATTCATGTTCCTTTCTTGACTTAATCGTACTGAAATTCCGACTCTGCGGAACGGACTTGCGACTTTCCCATAAAACCCATTTTATCATTTTATATAGTATAATACAACTCCCCGCACATTTCCAGTCTGTGCGGGGAGAATTCAGGTTTTCTTAACTTTTTTGTATGTTTACAGGTACTCTAAGGTGCGAATGGCGGCTTCCATGTAGATCTCGCCGGCATCCGTGCCGAGCTTATTTAAGTTGCGGGCGTCCCATTTTTCGCCGGAAAGGGAATCTGCCGCCCACATGAACTGGGCGAATTTGACGTTTCGGAACGCCGCGACGGTCGCCATGGCGGCACATTCCATCTCGACGACGGAGCAGCCTTGCTTTAAACGCTTTTCAACCTTGCCGCGCGTCTCGCGAAAGAATGCGTCGGTCGTCCACGTTTTCACGCGGGCATAGGGGACGTCCATGTCTTCGAGCGCTTGGCAGACGGCATCTACACAGGCAGGCTCGAGTACGGCTTCCTCGGCGGGCGGGGCGTAGTGGTAGCTGGTGCCCTCATCGCGCACGGCGGCGTAGGGTACCAGAATGTGCCCGGCGGTGATGGCGTGATCGAGTGCGCCGCAGGAGCCGAGCATCAAAAACTTTTTCACGCCGTGGGGGATAATCTCTTCCATGATGCCGCAGGCAGACGGCGCGCCGACGCGCATGCACATCAGCGCAAACGCGGTGCCGTTCGGCGCAGTGCAGCGATAGACCGGTTCTCCACCGTTGCAGTCCTGATATTGCATGATGACTTCGCCGTGAAATTCCGCCGCGTATTTCTCCGTAAGCGGGCGGGAGAACACGCCGATGAGTGCCTCCGGCATATTTTCCATCGGGTGATAGAATTCGCTCGGCTCAATGACGGCTGTTTTCTCCGGGTCAAAATCTGTGTGAATCATGGAATTCCCTCCTTCGTTTTCGCAAACGGTAAATTTTATCCATTATACCACGGGAAGGCTTTTTGTCAAGTAAAGGCTTAAATTTACCAAAATATTTTACGATTATATTGAAAAGTTGTGCGGGATACGCTATAATAGTTGCAAATACAACTATTGAGAGCTTCTTAGGGGAAAGAGGGCATGTAATTTGAAAAGACTGGCGGTGTATTTAAAACCGTTTTTGCCGCGCATGGGCGTGGGCATCAGCTTTAAGGCGGTCGGTACGCTTGTGGAGCTCGCGATTCCGTGGATTTTGTCGTATATCATTGACGACCTGATCCCGCTGAAAGAAATTCGCCCGGTATGCCTGTGGGGCGGATTGATGATCGTGTGCTCGCTTATTGCGTGGGGCGGCAACATCACGGCGAACCGCATGGCGTCCGCTGTGGCGCGCGACTGCACGCGGCAGATCCGGCATGACCTGTTCCAAAAGATCTCGTATCTTTCGGAAAGCAGGGTGGATGCATTCACGATCCCATCACTGATTTCGCGTATGACGAGCGATACATACGTTTTGCACCAGACGATTGGCATGATCCAGCGCATCGGCATCCGTGCGCCGCTGCTGCTTTTTGGCGGCATCATCGTATCGCTGACGATGGATCCGATGCTGACGCTCATTATGGTGGCGTCCTTGCCCATTGTGGGTGTAATTGTGTTTTACGTCTCGCGAAAAGGAGCGAAGCTTTTTAAGATTGTGCAGAAGGCTTCCGATTCCATGCTGCGCGTGGTGCGTGAAAACGCCGTGGGCGTGCGCGTCATCAAGGCGCTTTCCAAATCGGACTATGAGCGTGCGCGGTTTAAGAAGGTGAACGACGACCTCACCGAAAAGGAACGCACGGCAGAGAGTACCATGGCGCTCATCAACCCGGTGATGAGCCTTTTGCTGAACCTCGGCATTGTGGCGGTTATCACGGTGGGCGCGGTGCGCGTGAACAACGGCACCTCCGAGATCGGCAAGATCATCGCGTTTATGAATTTATACACCATCGTTTTGAACGCTTTAATGGCGATTAACCGCATTTTCATGATGCTTTCACGCGCATCGGCTTCCTCTGCGCGTGTATTGGAGGTGCTGGACACGCCGGTGGAGCTTTTCGAGACTGAGCCGCACTTCAGCTTTTTGCCGAAGGACGCGCCGCACGTGGAGTTTGACCACGTGACGTTCCGCTATGCGCGCGGCAGCTTTGCGGTGCGGAACATCGATTTGGCGTTAAAGCGCGGCGAGACGCTCGGCATTATCGGCGCGACAGGCGCGGGTAAATCGACGATTATTCGTTTACTCATGCGTTACTACGACGTTTCGGAGGGCTCCGTGAAGATAGACGGCGTGGATATCCGCGACTACGCGACGTCCGATTTACGCGCGAAGTTCGGCGTGGTGTTCCAAAACGACACGCTGTTTAAGGACACGATACGCGAGAATATCCGCTTAGGGCGAAACCTGACGGACGAGCAGCTTCTGGAAGCGGCACGCCGTGCACAGGCGCTGGAATTTATGGAAGAACAGGGCGGCCTGGACGCGCCGGTCGCCATTAAGGGCGCGAACCTTTCGGGAGGGCAGAAACAGAGACTGTTGCTTGCGCGCGCGTTGGCGGGCGACCCGGACATTTTGCTGTTGGACGACTCCTCGAGCGCGCTCGATTACAGGACGGACTCGAAGCTGCGTGAAGAAATTCGCCTGCATTGTGCGGACGCGACAAAGATCATCATTGCGCAGCGCATCAGCTCCATCATGCATGCGGAAAAAATCATGGTGCTCGAAAACGGCAATGTCATCGGCATGGGTACGCACGAAGAATTGATGGAGACCTGTCCGCTTTACCGTGAGATCGGGGAGTCGCAGATCGGCGAGGGACTCGCAAAGGAGGTGCAAGCATGAAAAGGCCGGAAACCGTGCAAACGGAAAAACACGAAAAGCCTAAAATGAAAAAAAAGGCGGTGCTGTCGCGCCTTTTGCCGTATTTGATGCGCTACAAATTTTTGATGCTCGGGGCGATTTTACTGACGGTCGGCGGCAATTTGCTTTCGCTGGCGGGACCGTACATTTCGGGTCTTGCGGTGGATGCGATGGAGCTTGGCCGCGGCAAAGTCAATTTTGAAAAGGTGGGCTGCTACGGTGTTCTGATGGTTGTGATGTACGCGATATCCGCAGCACTTTCGTATGCGCTGACGCGCCTTATGATCGTCATCAGCCGCCGCGTGGTGAACACGATGCGGCACGATGTGTTCCAAAAGCTGAGCGAGCTGCCGGTCGGATACTTCGATACACACCAGACGGGCGACATTTTGAGCCGTATTTCGTATGACATCGACACCATCAACACCTCGCTTACGAATGATATGGTGCAGGTGTTCGCGAGCGCCGTCACAGTCATCGGCGCGCTCATCATGATGCTTTCCATTTCGCCGACGCTTGTGCTGGTGTTTGTTTTCACTGTGCCGCTTTCGATGTTCATGACGAAGAAGATCACGGGCTTTACGCGGCCACTGTTCCGCAAGCGCTCTGCAAAGCTGGGCGAGCTGAACGGCTTTGTGGAGGAAATGATCAGCGGGCAAAAGACGCTGCGCGCGTATAGCCAAGAAGAAAACACCATTAAGAAGCTCGATAAACAGAATGACGAGACCGTGGACGCGTACTACCGCGCCGATTATTACGGCAGCATGGTAGGACCGTCCGTCAACTTCGTCAACAATCTTTCGCTTTCACTCGTCAGCTTTTTCGGCGCACTGCTGTTTTTGGGCGGGTCAATCTCTATCGGCAACATTTCGAGCTTTGTACTGTACTCCCGCAAGTTCAGCGGGCCGATCAACGAAATCGCGAACATCATCGGCGAATTGCAGTCGGCGTTTTCGGCGGCGGAGCGCGTGTTCCGCTTACTGGATGAAGAGCCCGAGGTCGCGGACAGTCCGAATGCCGAAGGCCTCACCGAAGCTGAGGGTGACGTAGACCTTTCGCACGTGAACTTCGGCTACACAAAGGACAGACAGATCATCAAAGATCTCTCGCTGCATGTGCCGAAGGGCGCGCTTGTGGCCATTGTGGGCCCGACGGGCGCGGGCAAAACGACCATCATCAATTTGCTGATGCGCTTTTACGATGTGGACAGCGGAGAGATTACGCTTGACCATAGGCCAATCAAAGATCTGACGCGCCGCAGTTTGCGCCTCAATTACTCCATGGTCTTGCAGGACACATGGCTTTTTACGGGCACTGTGTATGAAAACATCGCCTACGGCAGCGAAAAGGCGACGCGCGAAGACGTGGAGCGCGTGTGCAAGGCGTGCGGCATCCATGACTACATCAGGACGCTGCCGGCCGGTTACGAAACGGTGCTCGAGGACGACGGCGCGAATATCTCAAAGGGACAAAAGCAGCTGATGACCATTGCACGCGCGATGCTGCTGGAGTCGTCCCTGCTCATTCTGGACGAGGCGACCTCAAACGTCGATACGCGCACGGAGCTGCGCATACAAAAGGCTATGCGTACGCTGATGGCGGACAAGACCTGCTTTGTCATTGCGCACCGCTTATCGACCATTCGCAACGCGGATATGATCTTAGTTGTGCGCGACGGCGAGATTGTGGAGCGCGGCACGCATGAAAGCTTGATGCAGGGCGACACATTCTACCGGCATTTGTATAACGCACAGTTCGCGTAAAAACGCAGAAACGGGGGCTGTTATGAGACGTATACGGAGAACATTGCCCCACGCGGCGTGGATGTGAAAGATATTCAGGCTGCAAAGGCACGTGAAACGTAAAATGCGGCCCCAAAAATTTTAAGAAAATACTAAGTTGAAACCGCTTGAAAAAATTCATTTTCGGTCTTATAATCATGCTGAATACGCAGTTCTGAGAAACTGCGAGCAGGATACCGGGGGTGGAGGACATCAGGCGGTTTTTACATACGCTGTACGGATTGTTTGAAAAGGGAACGCGCATTCGGGGTATTTTGGGGTGCTTTCTCGGCGGATTATTTTTGAATATCGTCATAGAGCTGATGGACAGGCAGAGCCTTTCCGCTGTTTTTGTGCTGCTCGAATCACACCCGCTGGCGTTTTTGGAAAACGTGCTGATTTTGACGTTTTCCCTTTCGCTGTGCCTGTTTTCCAAGCGGCGGTGGTTTTTCGGCATTTTGATCGGCACGGTGTGGCTTGGACTCGGCATTGCGAATTTATATGTGCTCAGCTACCGCGTTTCGCCGCTTTCCGCCATTGATTTTGCGATTTTGCAGCTCGATTGGTCGTTTATCGGCATTTACATGAGCGTACCGGCATTTATTTTGCTTGTTATTGCGGTGATTTTGCTGCTTGCGGGGCTTGTGATGCTTTTTAAAAAGTGCCCGAAAAGCCCGGTGCACCGGCTCTTTAACACGGCGGTGAGCGTGATACTCCTTTGCGCGTGCATTGTCATTCCGTATCTGCCGACGTCCTTAGCCTTCGGTGAGAATACATATACGGATGTTATCCGTTTGACAGAGGATTACGGCTTTGCGTACACGTTTACGCGCAGTCTCGTTGACACGGGCATCGACCGGCCGGAGGATTACTCCGCCCGCCGCGTGCGCGCCATTGCAGCGGAGGTGCTGCGCACAAAGGACAAAGCGCCCGAAGATGTGCCGAACATCATCTTTTTGCAGCTGGAGTCGTTTTTCGACGTGAACCGCTTAAAAGACGTGACGTTCTCCGAAAACCCGGTGCCGTATTTTGAAGAGCTGAAGGAGACATGCCCCAGCGGGTATTTCACCGCGCCGTCCGTCGGCGCGGGCACGGCGAACACGGAATTTGAGGTCATCACGCAGATGAATGTGCATGACTTCGGCACGGGCGAATATCCCTACAAGACGATTTTGCAGGAAACGCCGTGCGAGTCCATCGCGTATGACTTAAAAAAACTTGGGCTCGCGTCGCACGTCATTCACAATAACACGGCGACGTTCTATGACCGCAACATCGTGTTCCCGAAGCTCGGGTTCGATTCATTCACGACGCTTGAATACATGAACCACGTGGAGACAAACGAAATCGGCTGGGCGAAGGATAAGATTCTGACAAAAGAGATTGTGCGGGCGCTTTCCGAAACGGAGGAACGCGACCTTATTTACACCATTTCGGTGCAGCCGCACGGCGCGTATCCGGAGGAGAGCGAGACGGCGGATATCAAAGTGCTTTCCGGCATAGAAGACCCCGCTTTGCGCGGACAAATGGAATATTACGCGACGCAGATTCACGAGGTGGATGAATTTTTGCGCACGCTGACCGATGTGCTGACGACGTGGGAGGAGCCGACCGTTTTGGTGCTGTACGGCGACCACATGCCGTCGCTGGAGATCAGCAAGGATATGCTGGACCTTTCTGCGGGCGGCCTGTTTGAAACGGAGTACGTCATTTGGAGCAACTGCGGCGTGGGGGGCGCGGATAGAAACGTGAAGGCGTATCAGCTTTCGTCCCGTGTTTTGGAGCTTTTAGACATCAACGTAGGCACACTGACGAAATTCCACCAGTTAAACCCGTGGCGCGGCGCATACGAAACGGAGCTGCGCACGCTGCAATACGACATGCTGTACGGCGACCGTGTGGTGTACCACGGCGAGCAGCCGTTTGAGGAGACCGACATGCGCTTCGGCACGCGGGACATCACTGTGAACACGGCGTATGTGCGGAACGATATGCTGATGGTGCGCGGCAAAAATTTCACGCCGTACAGCGTGATTTACGTGGACGGCAACGCGAAGGAGACGACGTTCCTGTCCGAATATGCCGTGACCTGTGCGGCGGACGGCATAGAAAAAGGCGACCGCGTGACGGTGCGGCAGGTGGCGGAGGACGGCACGGAGCTTTCGGAAGCCATTGCCGACCCGTACGGGGATTAAATCGGAGGGAAAAGTGACAGCGTACTATCATTTGCCCGGCTTATTTGAATTTTTCGAGCTGTACAGTGTGTTTTTGCCGCTGTACGGAGCGCACAGAGAATATTTTTACGAGTGGTGCGAGATCGCGTCTGTTTACGGCGCGCCGGCGGACTGCCTTTGGGGCGGCGGGCGCCTCGGCGACGGCGAGCACGACCCGCGCGCGGTACTCTCGCTCATGCGGGAATATAACATCTCCGCGCGGCTGACGTTCAGCAATTCTTTGTTGGAGGAAAAGCATTTATCCGACCCGAAGTGCAACACGCTGTGTAAGCTGTTTGCGGAAAGCGAAAGTCCGCAAAACGGCGTGATCGTGCATTCCGATTTACTGTTAGACTATTTAAAAAAGACGTACCCGGGGCTGTATTTTGTTTCGTCTACGACGAAGGTGCTGACGGACTTTGAAGACTTTAAACGGGAGCTCGAACGCGAAGATTTTCGGTTTGTCGTGCCGGATTTTCGACTGAATAAACAAGTTGAAAAGCTGAACGCGCTGCCGCAGGCGCTGAAGGACAAGGCGGAGTTTCTCTGCAACGAGTGCTGCTCTTTCGGCTGCAAAGACCGCAAAGCGTGTTATGAAGCGGTGAGCCGTAAAAACCTCGGCATAGACGGCCCGGAGCACATCTGCACCGCGCCGAACGCAAAGGAGGGCTACCGCTTTTCAAAGGCGATGGAGAACCCGGGTTTTATCGGTGTTGAAGATATACAGAACGTATATCTGCCGATGGGCTTCACGAACTTTAAAATTGAGGGCAGGGGACTCGGCAGTGCGCTCATTTTGGAATTTCTGCTTTACTACATGACAAAGCCGGAATACCGGCTGCGCGTGCGGGAAGAAATATATTTAGACAACATGCTCGATCTGTTTTGAAGAAAGCACGGTTTGCGGCAAATTTCGCTGCGGGCCGTTTCTTTTTCTCAGCTTCTGTGCTATAATGACGGAAACGAGAAACATGAGGGAAAGGGTGTTCATTTATGGATCTGGAACGAATCGAAAAAGCGGTGCGGGAAATTCTGCTGGCTGTCGGAGAAGACCCGGAGCGCGAGGGCCTGCAGGAAACGCCGAACCGTGTGGCACGCATGTATGCGGAGATTTTCTCGGGGTTAAAATCCGACCCGAAGCAGCATCTCAAAATTTTCCACGAAGAGGGCGAGCATGACGAGCTCGTTTTTGTGCGGGACATTCCGCTTTACTCCGTATGTGAGCACCATTTGCTGCCGTTCATCGGCAAGTGTCATATTGCGTATATCCCGCGCGACGGCAAGATCATCGGGCTTTCCAAATTTGCCCGTATTGTCGATTGCTTTGCGCGGCGTCCGCAGGTGCAGGAGCGTCTGACGGCGCAGATTGCGGACTTTATCGAAGAAAACCTGAACCCGCGCGGCGTGGCGGTGTTCATTGAAGCGGAGCACTTGTGCATGACGATGCGCGGCGCGCGTGCGGCGGGCGCTTTGACGCAGACCTCTGCCTTGCGCGGCTGCATGCGTACGGAAGCGAAGACCCGCAACGAGGTCATGCTGCTGCTTGCAAAGTGAGGAGGCCAATATGACGGAATTTTACGCGGCGGGAAAACGCTTTCCGCTGAACAGAACCTATGTGATGGGCATTTTGAACGTGACGCCGGATTCGTTTTCCGACGGCGGCAAGTATTTTGACCCCGAAAAAGCGGTGCGCCACGCGGTAGAGATGGAAGCGCAGGGCGTGGACATTGTGGACATCGGCGGGCAGTCCACCCGCCCGGGCAGCGTGCGCATCTCGCCCGAAGAAGAATGGGCGCGCATTGAAAACGTAGTGAAGGTAGTTGCGGAGAAGACGAACCTTGCCATTTCCATCGACACGTTTTACCCCGAGGTGGCGGAAAAAGCCCTCAAAGCCGGCGCACATATCATCAACGACGTGACGGGTTTTGCACCGGAAATGTGGCGCGCGGTGGAAAACACCGACTGCGGCTGCATCGTGATGCACCCCGGCGATCCGGATGACCTGAACGGCGCGGGCGGCGACATTTTGGAACGCGTTCGGGCATTTTTTGAGAAGAAAACGACGGAAGCGGAACAGCATGACGTCAATAAAAATCGCCTTTGCTTCGACCCGGGCATCGGCTTTGGCAAGACAAATGAGGAAAATTTCGCGCTTATCGCAAACCCGGAGAAAATCCGCGTGCCGGGTACGGCACTTTTGATGGCGGCGTCAAGAAAACGCGTTATCGGTGCTGTTTGCGGCAACCCGCCGTTTGAAGACCGCATGGCGGGCACGGTGGCGGCACATACGGCATCGGTGCTGTTCGGCGCAGACATGGTGCGCGCGCACGATACGTTTGAAGCGGTGCAGGCGGCGCGCGTAGCGGACGCGATAAAGCAATTCAGAAAGGGAGTATAAAATGGAAACAATACGCATTAAGGGCCTTGAGATATTTGCCTACCACGGCGTGAACCCGGAGGAAAAGGAAAACGGCCAGAAGTTTATTTTAGACATTGCGATGCAGGCGGACATTTCCCGCGCGGCGCAGACAGATGACCTCAACGAGACTGTGAACTACGCCGCCGTGCGCAAAACGGTGAACGCGGTGTTCACGGCGCAGAAATATGACCTCATTGAGCGCGCGGCGCAGGTGGTATGCGATGCGATTTTGGAGAACTACCCGAAGGTGCAGAGCGTGACGGTGGAGCTGAAAAAGCCGGAAGCGCCCATCAACGCGGTGTTCGATTACGTCTCGGTCGAAATGACAAGGAGCCGTGCATGAAGCGCGTCGTCTTGGGGCTCGGCACAAATTTAGGCGACCGCCGGGAAAATCTGCGCGCAGCGCTCGCGGCGCTTTCGCATTTGCCGAAAACGGAGGTTGAAAATGTTTCCTCCGTGTGGCAGACCGCGCCGTTTGACGTGCCGGACGAGCAACAGGACTATTGGAATATTTGCGTTTTGCTGAAAACGGAGCTTTCGCCAAGCGCGGTGCTCGGCGCGTGCCTCGGCATAGAGGCAGCGATGGGGCGCGTGCGGGAAATTTACCACGGTGCACGGTGCATGGACTTAGATGTTTTGCTGTACGAGGGCTTCACACAGCGCGAAAAGGAGCTCAATGTGCCGCACCCCGGCATTTTGGAGCGCGCGTTCGTGCTGTTCCCGCTTTTGGAACTGTTTCCGGAAAAGAATGCGTTCGGCTTCGATTTTGCGGACGCACCGGGCTTTAAAGACGGGGACGACGTGCAGCGCGTCGGCGCGGCGGAAGAAATCTTGGATTGATATTTCTAATGCAGAAAATTGAGGAAGCTAAGTGCTTCCCTTTTTCTTTTGAAATGTAAACTTTCCGTGTCTGATTACAGAAAGATTTCAAAAAACCTTGAAAAAGTTACCGAATTGTAATATATTATAAAGGTAGAGTTTTTTCAGGACTCTTGATTTTTGTGAAAACACGGAGTTAATCGATATGAAGATGAAGAAAAAAAGCTTGCGTTTTGTGGCCGGTGTGCTGGCGGTGACGATGCTCATTTCCTCCAACTCGGTCTTTGCGACCACGACGGCAGAATACGATGAGCAGATTGAATCCATTAAATCGCAGCAGGCGGAAAATGAAGCCGAGGCCGAGCGCCTTAACGAAAAGCTTGATTCGTTGCGCGACCAGACGAGTGAAGCCGAAGCGTATCAGGCAACGCTCGAAGAGCAGATCACGACGTACCAGACGAGCATCGACCTTGCGGTGCAGAACATTACGCAGCTCAATACGAACATCACGAACCTCGAAGCCGAGATTAAAAAGGCGGACGAGGAATATGCCGATACATTTGCGGAATTGAAAGTCCGTTTGCGCTCGCTGTATGCTTCCGGCGGCAACCTGACGACGCTGCAGATTTTGTTCGATTCCACGAGCCTTTACGATTTTTCCATGCGCTCCGAGGCGATGAAGACCATCACGAAGCACGACCGCGAGCTGATGGAGAAAATTCGCCTTTACCGTATTCAGACGCAGGATCAGCGCGATGAGCTCAACAAAGAAAAAGAAGAGCTTGCCGACCAGAAGAAAGACCTTGAAAAGAAGCAGGAAGAATTGCAGGCGCTCGAGGAAGAAAACCAGAAGCTCATCGACGAGCTGAATATCCAGAGCAGCGAGACGGAAAGCGATTTGGCGGCGGCCGAAGCGGCGAAGGAAGATTACGTTTCGCAGCTTGACCAGCTTATCGCAGACCGAAACGCGCAGGCCGAAAAGGAAGAGGAAGCACGCCGTCAGGCAGAAGCGAACCAGAATGCCGCGAACAACAACTCCGGCAGCGGCAACACGTCTTCCGGCTCGGGTAACACGAGCGATGTTTTGAACACCGGCGACCTTTCATTCAGTTGGCCGCTTGCGGGCTACGGCTACGGCAGCATCACACAGTATTTCGGCGGCATGTTCAGTGGCTCGCCGCACGGCGGTGTGGACATCGGCGTTCCGTACGGTACCCCCATTTACGCGGCGGAATCCGGCCAGGTCATCTCTGCGGAGTACCACTGGTCCTGGGGCAATAACGTGCTCATCTGGCACAACGGTACATATTCCACGCGCTACGCGCATTGCAGCTCGCTTGCGGTTTCCGCAGGCGAATATGTGGAAAAGGGCCAGATCGTCGGCTATGTCGGCTCCACAGGTCAGTCCACGGGCAACCACCTCCACTTTGAGGTCTACCAGAACGGCACGCGCGTTGACCCGCTGAATTTCGTGTAAGATAGCTTATAAAATGATAAACACTCCAAAAGTTGGTTTTAACCGCTTTTTGGAGTGTTTTTTTATGTGGCGCAGGGTTTTAGAGAGTTACAAAGAAGTGCCTGTTTGTGCGGGTAAAAACGGTCGGTTATAATAAAGCCAAAGAAAGGCGGAAAGCCGAAACGGAAGGAGTTTTCCCACATGAACGAAGCCATCGGCTCATAATTTTACCGCTCAAGTTTTTATAGAAGAGGAAATGTCTCGGGCGCAAACGGCGTTTCATGGAAGACGATGCGCCACGTGATCTTCTCCGGAGGCGCAAAATGCAGCGCCGAGCAGGTGGTCAGCACGGCTTTGTCTTCGCTTTTTGCCGTGACAAACAGCGCCGTGGGTCCGTCTGCGCCACCGATGATGCCGATAACGGCAGCGTTTTGCGCTTCGGGCATGAACGGGTAGTCCTTGGGCGCTTCGCGCTCAACAGGCGGATCGTTCTGCGTGCAGTCCTCAACGGAGATGAGGCTTTTCGGCGGGGCAGGCGAGACCGTATAGGTCATTGCGGTAAATCGATTCGGAAAATCGAAACGCGCGTCGGAAAAAGCGTTTTTCGGCAGCGTCTGCGGCTCCAAATTCTGAGCCGTCAGCGTGTACGGTATGCCGTTATGGGAAAACGCAAATATGTCGCCGGGCTTTTGAACTTCAAACTCTGGGCCGGGCACGCGCACGGGCTGCGGAGTCAGCGTCAACGCGAGCGACGAAATGCTTTTCGGGCGGCGCTTCGTCTTCCACGGGAACGAATAGCGGTGGATCGCCCAGCCGTCTTCAGGGTTTAGCCCGTAGTGGTCGATGATCGCGCGCTCGGTGGGCGTGTCAAAATCGCTTTCGCCGTCTTCGTCGAGTGCAGGCTCACAAGTCGCAGCGTTTTGAAACAGCGGGTGGTACGAAAGCCCGTGACCCTGCGAAAACGGGAGCGTCTGTCCGTTCAGCTCAATTTGCGGCGAAAACTCAAAAGCCAGCGGATTTTCGCGCTCCGCCTGTTCGAATACATCGTTTGGCATGTCTTCATCTTCAAGGTGCTCCCATTTTTTACAGAAATCTTCGAGCGCCGCTTTATCAGCGCGCATGAGAATGTCGAGCACAAGTCCTTTTGCGGTAAGGTACGCCGCGGGCACGTACCAATCGCGTCCCGCAAAGCGGAACTTTTGATTTAGCTCGAGCACCTGCCCGGGGTGGCTGCCGTCCGGGCTTTTGCCGCCGAAGCTGCCGTTAAAGTAGACTTTCCACACGTCTTTCATGGTTATCCCTCCATTTCCTTTTTCGCCCAGTCGGCGTCCTTGAAAATCGCGCGGCCTACGCCGATGAGGTCGGCGGCGCCTTCCTCAAGCAGTGCTTCGGCTTCGTTCGCCTTTGTCACGCCGCCCGTCAGAATGACCGGCACATGCACGGCTTCGCGAATCGCGGAGGAGGCGTCTGCAAAGAAACCGGGGCCCTTTCTGTTTTTCACCGTAAAGCCGTTGAAGCCGCCGGAAATATCGAGCAGGTCAACACCGGCTTTCTCAAACTTTTTGCAGGCATACACCGCGTCGTCAATGGTCGCGCCGCTCTCGGTGTAGTCGCTCGCGCCGAGACGCAGGGCAACGAGGTAATCCGCGCCCACGGCTTCGCGCACTGCGCGGATGACGTCCAAAAGCAGGTGAATGCGCCCGTCGAGGTCGCCGCCGTAAGCATCCGTGCGCTTGTTGCCGAGCGGGGAGTAGAACTGGTCGAGCAGATACCCGTGCGCGGCGTGAATCTCCACGCCGTCAAACCCGGCTTCTTTTACGCGCAGTGCGGCTTCGGCAAACTTTTTTGCAACGGTGTGCATGTCGTCCGCGGCCATTTCGCGCACGGGCTTTTCGCTTTTGCGTGCATACTCCGACTGTGCCGTGACGCTCGCACTGATTGCCGGATAGCCGGTGATTTCCTCCATTGCCGCGCTGCCCGCGTGGTTGATCTGCGCGATGACGCGGGTGTTGTTTTTATGGATGGTTTCCACAAGCTTTGTAAGGCCCGGAATATCGGTGTCGCGCGAAACGGAGAGCTGGCCCTCGTGTGCCTTGCCCTCGGGGCTGATGTAGGCGTGTTCGGTGACGATGAGTCCGATGCAGCCGCCCTTGGAGCGCGCGTCGTAGTATGCGAGCAGGTCGTCCTGCACGGTACCGTCCGGCGTTTTGCCGGTTGCCATCGGCGGCATGACAAGGCGGTTTGCGAGTTCCACATTATGGACGGTGAGCGGGGTGTGCAGCAGTTTGTTCATGGTGAAAATTCCTTTCCGTTTGTTTTTTAAAGCGATGCTGTTTTATTTGATATCATGCAGAAATTACTTTTTGGTGCAGTGTACTGAAGATGAGCACAGTATATCACAGCGGTTTTCAACTTTCCAGATATAAAGCATGAAAAAACGGCTTTTGGACATACTGAAAGCGTATTGCAAAACAGAAAGGATGAAAACGATGAAAATACAAAAGGTTCTGGCGACGGAAATTCTCGATTCCCGCGGCACGCCGACCGTCGGCGCAACGGTCATCTTGAGCGACGGCTCCGTCGGCACGGCGAACGCGCCCTCCGGCGCATCGACGGGTAAATTTGAAGCGCACGAAAAGCGCGATAATGACCGCAAGCGCTATCTCGGACGCGGCGTAAAAAAAGCCGTGGAGGGCATTGAGGAAACCGTAGCCCCGGTGCTCGAAAATATGCAGCGCGTGACGGTGCAGAACATCGACAGAATGCTCATCGAGCTCGACAACACCAAAAACAAAGAAAAGCTCGGCGCAAACGCCACATTGGCGGTGTCGCTCGCTGCTGCAAAGGCGCTTGCCGCGCACTATAAACAACCGTTTTTCCGCTACCTCGGCGGCACGAACGCACAGAAGCTTCCCGTGCCGATGATGAACATTTTAAACGGCGGCGCGCACGCGGCGAATAACGTGGATATTCAGGAGTTCATGATTGTGCCCGTGGGCGCAAAATCGCTTTCGGAGGCCGTGCGCATGGGCAGCGAGATCTACCACACGCTCGGCGGCATTTTGAAGCAGCGCGGTCTTGCAATCTCCGTGGGCGATGAGGGCGGCTTCGCGCCGAACCTCGCAAGCGACGAAGAAGCGATAGAGGTCATTTTGGAGGCCGTTTCGAGCGCGGGCTACACGACGGACGAGGTGAAGATTGCGCTTGACGCGGCTGCGAGCGAATGGACGGCGAACGACGGCTATCTTTTACCGAAGCGCGGCACAAAATACACCTCCGCGCAGCTCATCGCGTATTGGGAAAAGCTGTGCGAAAAGTACCCCATCTGCTCTATTGAAGACCCACTCGGCGAAGAGGATTGGCCCGCGTGGACAACCGTTACCGAAAAGCTCGGCAAAAAAATCATGCTTGTCGGCGATGACCTGTTCGTTACGAATTCGACACGAATTCGCGAGGGCATCGGGCGCAAGGCCGCAAACGCACTGCTTGTAAAGCCGAACCAGATCGGTACACTGACGGAAACGCTCGCCGCCGTGGAGCTTGCAAAGGAGAACGGCATGAAGATCGTCATGTCACACCGCTCGGGCGAAACGGAGGACACGAGCATCGCGGATATTGCCGTTGCCGTAAACGCAGGGTTCATCAAATCCGGCGCCCCGTGCCGCAGCGACCGCACCGCAAAATACAACCGCCTGCTGCGCATTGCAAAGGAAAATGAAATGGACGAAATGTACGGTACAGGCAAATAAAAAAGGGTATCTCGGTTTTCGCCGAGATACCCTTTTAAGTTCAGAAAAGGTTTACCAATCCAGACCGGAGAACTTGTGGAAGCTGTCCATGCTGATGCGGACGCTTTCCATCTGGGTCAGCTGCGTGTGATCCTGCTCAAGCACAATGTACTCTGCGCCAAGCTCGTTGCCCTTGTTGATGATGGACTGGATGTCCATGATGCCGGTGCCGATTTCGCAGAAATCCTTGTGGTCGGAACCCTTGCCGAAGCTGTCCCACGTGACGAGCACGTTCGGGTCGTTGACGGTCCACAGGTTGATCGGGGAATCGGAGGTCTTGGAGAAATCCTTCTGGTGAATGAGCTTCAGGCGGTCGCCGAGGCGGTCCATAACAGCGAGCGGATCCATGCCGCCGCGCATTGCCCAGAACGTATCAAGCTCAAAGCTGACGTAGTTCGGGTCGGTATTGTCCATGATGTGGAACAGAATTTCCTTGCCGTTCAGCTTCTGGAACTCGTGGTAGTGATTGTGGATGAGGAACTTGATGCCGTGCTCGGAAAGCTTTTTGCCCGCCCAGTTGTAATATTCGCAGCGCTCCATCAGCTGGTCGTAGCCGGTGTAGAAGTCTGCGGACTGGCCGAGGTACTTCGTACCCACCTGCGTGTGGTACGCAATCATCGGGTCGATGGTCTCCTCATTGATGGGGCGGATGTGACCGCTGATGAGGTTTGCGCCGGTCTCTTTTAAAAGCTTCTGCATGTCCTCAACGCTGACGCCGAAGCCTACGCCCGGGTCTGTATCTGCGTTGGAGCTTGCAAACTCAAGGTTCTTATAACCAATCTCTGCGACCTGGCGGATCGCGTTGATCGGGTCTTTTTTCATTTCGTCGCGCACGGAGTAAAGCTGAATGCCGACTTTAAGTGCCATAATAGGTTCAATCCTTTCTTGTCCGTTTGCCTGCTGTGCAGGTTATTTCACTATAATTGTACTGCGTTTTTACTCTGCCGTCAAGCGTCCGAAACGGGAGATGGCGTGCAAAATGTGAATTAGGAAAGTTACAAGACGGTATCCTGCGTATTTTCGGGTCAGAGGGGGAAGAAGCAAATGTGAATGAAGTTTTTCGCCTTTTTGAAGACAATTTTAAAAAATTACAAAATTGTAATTTGGTACGCCGTTACAGTGTACAACTCGAAAATTATTTGATTAAAAGATAAACATGATTTGATAATAAAAACAAAGGTACATTTATATTATTTTAACTTGCACAGGAAAATGAAATTGTCCTAAATCTATAGAAATGACTGAACACAAAATATTCCTGCAAAATTTCCGAAATTTTTGAAAAAACCAGTGAAATACAGTTGAATAACTGCAAGAGTTGTGAAAGCGGTTTCATAAATTTCGCGAATTTAGCAATTTGTTGTCTTTTGAAAACGCATGAAAAATATGGAACCGCTTACACAAACTTGTATGGAGTAGAAAGCGAGATCAAAAAAATTAGGCAAGATGCACAAACCGAAAACCAATGACAAATTTGGGTAAAAAACCGAGTATAGGCTATTTTTGTTGTTGACATTCACAAAAGAGGGTGATAAAATCACAAATGCAAACAAAATGATATACCGTGTTTTTGTAAGATGCACCAAATACAAAGCAAATCGTTTAACTTGTTTTGTTCGTGTCTCTTTTTCTATGGCAGCGGTTCCACAGAAAAGGGGACAAGTTTCGGTATGTTTCAGCGTCACGGGGGAAACCTGTTATTCGGGTGTTGCCTCGGGCAAAAACAGCCTTGTGTTTTCTTATTGAAAGCGCGGTCATCACAATATTTTTAGGAGGTTATACCGTATGGCAGCAGCAGCTAAACCGGCAAAGCCGGCGTATGAGCTGAGCGGCTGGGAGCGCTTTAAAAAAGATGTTGTCCGCGACAAGTGGCTGTATCTTCTGATTCTTCCCGGCATGCTTTTCATGCTCATCTTCCGCTATATCCCGATCTTCGGCAATGTGATTGCTTTTATGGACTTCAACCCCTACAACATGTGGAACAGCACATGGGTAGGCTTTGACCAGTTCATCAAGCTTTTCAATAAGCCGGCGTTCATGCAGACTTTCTACAACACCCTCTACATCTCCATTTTGAAGATGGTATGTGGCTTCCCGATTCCGATCATCCTCGCTTTGATGATGAACGAGATGCGCAACATGAAGTTCAAGAAAGTGGCGCAGACACTCCTTTATCTGCCGCACTTCATTTCTTGGGTTGTTATGGCCGGCCTCATCATGAACTTCCTCGATCCGTCTACGGGTCTCATCACCGCGCTCCTCAAGAGCATCACGGGCAAGGACCTGCAGGTGCTTACCGACAAGGCGCTCTTCGTCCCGATGCTGATTATCACCGACATCTATAAGACGATGGGCTGGGGCACGATTATTTACTTCGCGGCGCTGTCCGGTGTTGACCCGCAGCTTTACGAAGCAGCCGAGATTGACGGTGCACGCAAGTGGAAGCAGATGATCAACATCACGCTGCCGGCGATTACCCCGACGATTGTTATCATGCTGATCCTCAACTGCAACAACATCGTAAACGCAGGCTTCGACCAGATCTTCATGCTGTATTCCGCACTGGTTTATGACGTAGCCGATATCATCGATACGTATGTGTACCGTATCGGTATCCAGAAGGCAGACTACTCCTTCTCTACCGCAGCGGGCATGTTCAAATCCATCATCGCTCTCGTCATGATCCTCATCGTTAACTTTGTTGCCAAGAAGACCGGCAACGAGGGTATTTGGTAAGGAGGTTATGAACATGGAAAAGAACAAAATCAAAACCTCCACAGGCGAAAAGATCTTTACCGTATTCAACTACGCGTTCTTTACGCTGCTCTGCCTCATCATGCTGTATCCGTTCTGGCATGAGATCATGCTTTCCTTCAGCTCCCTTGAAGCATCCACGAAGGGCGGTATCTTCCTCTGGCCGAAGGGCTTTAACCTGGATACTTATAAATCCGTATTTATAAACCCGAACATCTACACGGGCTTCCGTACCACGATCATCGTCACGATTGTCGGTACGGCACTGGGCACGCTGCTCACCGCTATGACCGCTTATCCGCTTTCTAAGTCCAGACTGCGCGGCGGCAAAGTGTTGATGACGCTTGTCCTCTTCACCATGATCTTCTCCGCCGGTATGATTCCGAGTTTCCTGCTCATTCAGACAATCGGCCTTATGGATAACATCCTCGCGCTGATCCTGCCGGGTCTCGTAAGCGCATACAACTGCATCATCATGAAGAGCTTCTTCCTCTCCATTCCGGAAAGCCTTGAAGAATCCGCCCGCATCGACGGTGCAACCGACCTGCGCATCTTCTTCTCCATCATCCTGCCGCTTTCCAAGGCGACCATCGCCACCATCGCGCTGTTCACAGCGGTTGGCTACTGGAACGACTATTTCTCCACGGTCCTTTATATCCGCTCCGTTGATAAGTGGGCTCTGCAGGCGGTTCTGCGCAACATGCTGACGAATACACAGCAGGCAATGCAGCAGGCAGGCGTCAACGTCATGGCGCAGACGAATACCAACGCACAGACGATCAAGGCCGGTACCATCGTGATTTCCACGGTGCCGATCCTCATCGTGTACCCGTTCGTGCAGAAGTACTTCGTTAAGGGCGTTATGATCGGCGGCGTTAAGGGCTAAGCCCGCACTCTTTTGGGTTGTCCCGAAGCATGGCTTCGGAAAACTATATTATCATTATTTCCAAAGAAAGGATTTTAGTCATGAACATGAAGAAAATCGCATCCGTTGTTCTGGCACTTGCACTGAGCGTAAGCGTATTTGCAGCGTGCGGCAGCAACGGCAATTCTTCCGCAAGCTCTACGGCTTCCACCGAGAGCAGCACTGCTTCTACCGACAGCAGCGCAGCTGCGACCGGCGACAAGATCGACGTTCTGAACCAGAGCGAAACGATGGACGTTTCCGTTGCAGTTATGAACGGCTTCACCGCATCCGGCAGCCGCGTTCAGAAGGAACTTGAGGAAAAGTACAACGTTAAGTTCGATCTCGTTGTTCTCCCGGGTTGGACTGACGGCCAGTCCCAGATCTCCCTGCTGATGGCATCCAACGACATGCCGAACATCATGTGGTGGTGGAGCATGGATACCGAGTACAACAAGTGGGTGCAGGCAGGTCTGTTGGACGATGTCTCCGCTTACATGGATAAGTACACCGTTATCCGCGACTACTACAACAAGATGGACCCGAAGACCCTCTTCTATGCATCTGAGGCCGACGGCTCCATTTACAGAATCCCGGGCGACGTTTCTGAACCGTCCTGCGAGAACCTCTGGATCCGTCAGGATTGGCTCGATAACCTGAATCTTAAGACTCCGACCACGATCGAAGAGCTCGACGAAGTGCTCCGCGCTTTCACGGAGGACGATCCGGACGGCAACGGTCAGAACGACACCTACGGCCTCGGCGGCGACGGTTACGACTTCCGTTCCTTCTGGCCGTGGATCCAGTCCTATGACCAGACCCATTACGAACGTTTCTGCGTAGATGACAACGGCGTTGTCACCTACGGCCCGGCTAACGAGGGCACCAAGAACTGGGTTAGCGACGTTGCCGATCTGTATGCAAAGGGCTACATCACCCCGAACATCACGCAGGATACCGACCGTGACGAGCAGATGGCAAACGGCGGCTTCGGCGTAACGTACAGCTGGTGCGCATGGAACAACCCGGACGCAGCTCCGATGATGTCCTTCTATGCTTCCAACCCGGATGCTAAGTGGGTACCGATCGACATGGTTAAGGGCTCCAACGGCAACCCGCAGGACGACCCGGGTACAAGCGCTGCTTGGGCATATTTCGCAATCACCAACACAGCTTCCGATCCGGAAAGACTGTATGCAACTTGGGACGACATGTGCGATTCCGATAACTACATCGCACGCCGCTTCGGTATCGAAGGCACCGATTACGAGTACGATGAGAACGGCCAGTATGTCGCTATCGTTGGCCCGGACTCCGAGGAGAACACCTCTAAGAATATCGGCCTCAAGCTGTTCGATGCCCTCATGAACCGTAAGGACGAGTGCAACATCTCCAATACTCCGGAGACTACCGCTCTGTTCAATAAGTCCGGCGAAAACAGCCGCTATGCTGCTGATCACCTCGTTGAGTGGAAGGATCCGGCTTCCTTCGAGTCCTGGACTGAGTGCAGAGCTGACATCGAGGCTGAGAAGGATCAGTACCTCTGGGGTGTCATCGCCGGTCAGGAATCCATCGACGATTGGGACAACTATATTGCAACGCTGAACAGCCTCGGCCTCGAGGACGTTCTTGCTGAAGCAAACGAGGACTATGCAGAGCTCAGCGCTCAGATGGAAGAGTACCTCGCTGCTCACGGCGAAGCGTAATCGATTGATCTGATCTCGATTAAAATGTATACAGATGGGGGAAGCTTTCGGGCTTCTCCCATTTTGTTTCTTATGCAAAAATAGGCCGCGAAAAAACTGTGCATGTTTGCAAGAAAATGTGCGCTTTTTTCTCTATATGAAATTTGCAAAAGCTATTGAATTCTCGCTTTGCATCGGCTACAATGCAAAGAAAGGCAAATATACGCCTGTGCAAATACCCCGAAGGAGTTGTAAAAAAATGAGCAAACTGTCTCTTGCCGGCGCGTGGAAGCTGCGCGGCGAATTTATGGACGTTACGGCAGAGCGCTACAACGAAGTGCTGCGTAAAATGGACGCAGCCCCCGTGCCCGCAACGCTGCCGGCGTTCTTAAAGCTTGAAGACCTTTCCGAAGAAGAACAGGCAGAGTTCTTTAAAGAGCCGAATCCGCATTTTCACGTGATGACGGATAAATCGAATCACGCGTTCCCGTCTAAATACGGCTTTATCCCGATGACCGTGCCGGGCGACGTCACCACCGCCCTCATCGAAAACGGCATCGTAGAAGAACCTTTTTTGAAGGAAAACACAAAGAATAACCAGTGGATCAAGGATCTTTCCTGGTGGCTCGTCCGCGATTTTGACGTCACAGAGGAGATGCTGAACGAAGACATCGTGCGTCTCAACATTGAAATGCTCGATTTCAATGCGGATATCCTCGTAAACGGCATGCCCGCCGCGCACCACGAAAACGCGTTCTGCGCGTTCAGCGAAGACATCAAGCGCTTTTTGCACGTCGGCAAAAACCAGCTCGTCATTCGCCTCACCTCCGGCATGGAGCTGCACTATCCGCGCGACGCCGTTTCGTTCTACTGTGCAAGTGAAAACGCCATCTGTGACCAGCGTGTCTACACCCGCAAGCCGCAGTTTACCTACGGCTGGGACTGGTGCCAGCCCGTGCCCACCTGCGGCATCGGCCGCTGCATCGAGATTGAAGCGTTCAGCGGTGCGCAGGTCATCGCGTCCCGCGTCGATACGTTAAAGCTCGACGGCGATGACGCCGTAGTGGAGTTCCACTTCGAAATCGAAAAATCCGACATGGTCTCAAGCGCCGAGTGCGAGCTTACCTATACGCTCGAATTTGAGGGTAAAACCGTTTATACCGGCAAAAAGACGCTCATGCTCGTCGGCGGCGTGAACTTCGCCGAGGAACGCGTCACAATCAAAAACGCGAAGCTCTGGTGGCCGAACGGCTACGGTGCGCAGAACCTCTATACCTTTAAAGCCTGCTGCGTCACAAAGGGCATCCTGCACGAGATGCAGCCGAAGAAGATCGGCATCCGTACCTTGGAGCTCGATACCTCTAAGCTCGAAGACGGCAGCCGCAACTTCTTCTTTAAGGTGAACGGCGTGCGCATCTTCTGCAAGGGTGGCAACTGGGTGCCGACGGATTCCCTTTATCTGCGCACCCCGAAGGAAAGCTACGAGACCCTTGTGCGCGAGGGCGCGGCGGCGCACTTCACCATGTTCCGCATGTGGGGCGGCGGCACGTATGAGCCGGACTGCTTCTATGAATATTGCTCGGAGTACGGCATTTTGCTGATGCATGACTTTATGTACGCCTGCGCGTTCTACCCCGACCACCAAAACGATTTCCTCTTTGAGGCGGAGCGCGAAGCCGAGTACCAGACAAAGCGCCTTGCACATTATCCCTGCATGGCCATCTGGACAGGCAACAACGAGATTGCGGAATCCTACACCGATTGGTTCCCGGCGCCCATCAAGCCGGAGCGCTTCTACGGCGAGAAGATATTCAACTATATTCAGCCGCGTGCCGTGCACCGCAACAGCCCGCTCGTTCCGTATATGCCGTCCTCGCCGTACTTCGGCGACCGCGCCAACGAGAGCGAACAGGGCGACGTACACGCATGGTCGTTCTTCGGCCGTCACCCGAAAACGAAGTTCAAGTTTGTCTATGAGCTTGAGGCGTTCGACCGCATCCCGGCGCGCTTCTCCAGTGAATACGGCTTCTTCGGCGCACAGATGGAAAGCACCGTTCGCCGTTACCTCGACGGCACCGAAATGCGCTTCGATAACCCCATCTGGAAGCACCACGGCGAGTTTGACCGCAAGCGCAGCAACATCGACGGCGCGATTGACCGCCATTTGACGGAGTTCAAAACCCTCGATGAACACGGCTATCTGCTGTACAGCGGCATCATGCAGGGCCTTCTGTACGCCGAGCTTGCCGAAGCCATGCGCCGCAAGCCGTACGGCGCAGGCGACCTCATCTGGATGTACAACGATTGCTGGCCGGAGACAGGTTGGACGATCATCGATTATTACCTGACGAGAAAGATCTCGTTCTATTTCTTAAAGCGCGCGTTTGCAACGAAAAAGCTCATCATCCGCGCGTGTGAGGGTGGCGCAGAAGTGACCGTCATCAACGAAACGCCCGAAGCGTTCACGGCGGATATTCACTGCGGCTATATGACCTTTACCGGCGAGACCGACAGTCTCTGCACAAAGACGCTCAAGGTCGCGCCGCACTCCATGCAGCAGTTCCACATTTCTGTCTGCAATGATTTGAAGCACGGCTTCTTCTTTGCAAGCGCCGAGGGCTTCGACACCGCCGACAGCCTGCGTGCGTATTACCGCGATTACGTCTTCCCGGAAAGCGACGCGAAGATTGAAAAGGTGGAGCAGGACGGCAACGATCTGCTCGTGACGATCCGCGCGAGCGTGTACACGCCGTTTGCGTACCTCATGACGAGCGACGACCGTGTGCATTACGATGATAACTACGTTACGCTCTACCCGAACGAGCCGAAGACGCTCCGTGTGGAAAATTGCACGGAAAGGCCTGTGCTGCACGTTGCCGCACCCGCCCCGAGCGAAGAAACGAAAAAAGCCAGCTATACGGATTCCTGGTTCTGATACGTACTGAAATGCTGCCGCATAGAGCCCCGCTTTGTGCGGCATGCTTTCTACAAAATAACGAGTTTTGAAAGGAGTTTCGCATGAAATACCGTTTTCAAGATAACACCCTGCCGTTTGAAGAGCGTGCAAAAGACCTGCTCTCCCGCTTAACGCGCGAAGAAAAGGTCGGCATGATCACGTCGCAGCTCGATGATATTCCGCGCCTCGGCATTCAAAAGACGCACATCGGCACCGAGATCGCGCGCGGCGTCGTAAACCGCGACCAGAAGCGCGAGACCACCATTCTGCCGCAGCCGTGGGGTATGGCGGCCATGTTTGACGATGCCCTCATGGAGCAGCTTGGAGACATGGCAGGCGATGAAACGCGCATCACGCACAATATGGAAGAAAGACCGTCCTCTCTGGAGCTTTTCGGACCCACCATCGACATGGAGCGCGACCCGCGCTGGGGCAGAAACGAAGAAGCCTATGGCGAAGACCCGTGCCTTACGGGTAAAATGAGCGCCGCCTACTGCCGCGGCCTTACGGGCAAGGACGAGAAATATTTAAAGACTGCGCCTTTGCTCAAGCATTTCTACGCCAACAACTACGAAAACGAACGCCAGACGACGAACGCGAACATCACCCCGCGCTTAAAGCACGAGTATTACTTAAAAGCGTTTGAGCCCGCCGTGCGCGAAGGCCGCGCGCCGGGCCTTATGACGGCGTACAACTGCATCAACGGCGTAGAGGGCGTCAACAACCCGGACGTTTCGGAAATCTGTAAAAAAGAGTGGGGCATGACGTTCGCTGTCAGCGATGGCGGCGATTTCGGCCAGAACGTCGCCGCGCACCGCACGTATGAAAACCACGCGCAATCTATGGGCGACATCCTCGGCGTCGGCGCGGATATGATGCTCGACAGCCGCTCCATGGTTGACCCTGCCGTGCGCGAAGCGCTCGAAAAAGGCTACCTCACCGAAGAAAACCTCGATAAAGCCGTGTATTCCACGTTATTGCTGCGCTTTAAGCTCGGCGATTTCGATGAAGACCACCCCTACGCGCACATTGACCCCGCAAAGCTCGCAAGCCCCGCGCACAAGGCGCTCGCTGTGAAAGCCGCGGAGGAGTCCGTCATCCTGCTTGAAAACCGTGGTATGCTGCCTTTAACCGACGACGGCAAGTGCACCGTCGCGGTCGTGGGTCCGCTCGCAAATGAAAACTACACCTGCTGGTACTGCGGCTATGCACCGAACCAAACGCCGGTCGTCAAGGGCTTCAGAGAAAAGCTCGGCGAAGACCGCGTACTGTTCGATGAAGGCTTTGACCGCGTGCGTATCCGCTCCGAAAAAACCGGCAAGTACCTGCGCATCGCCGAAAACGGCGCGGTATATGCCGATGCCGACGAGAACACCGCCGACCTCTTTGAGCGCGCGGATTGGGACTTCGGCGCATGGACGCTGCGCAGCGTGCGCACCGGCAAATATCTCACCGAGGACAAAAATTTCTTCGACGAGACCCCGCAGGACGAAAACGCCGTCACCATCGACCCCGGCATGAACTGCACGGCAGACGTGGTGTTCGGCTGGTTCGTGAAAGAACTGCTGTATGCCAAGGAAGAAGACGGCGTTTTGTACCTCGATACGTGGCAGCACCGCGCCGTGGCCGTAAACGACGAAAATAAGCTCGTTGCAAAGGCCGGCTCCAGTGACTGCCCCTGCAAGCAGTTTACACTGGAAGTCGTCTCCTCCGGCGCAGAGCGTGTAGCAGAGCTCGCGCAACGCGCCGACCACGTCATCGTCTGCGCGGGTAACCAGCCGCTTATCAACGCGCGTGAGGAGTATGACCGTCCGGATATCCGCCTGCCGAAAGCCCAGACCGCGCTCCTGAACGCCGCAGCGGCCGCAAACGAGAGTACTCTGCTGTACCTCGTCACGGGCTATCCGTTCGCCATCAACAAGGAGAAGGACACCGCCAAAGCCGTGCTGTGCTCCACGCACCTCGGCCCGTGCCTCGGCCATGTTGCTGCCGCGACCGTCTTCGGCGAAAACAATCCCGCCGGCCGCACCCCGACCACGTGGTATCGTTCTGTTCGTGATCTCCCCGCGCTTGACGATTACGACATCGCGAAAAACCATGTGACGTACCTCTATTTTAGGGGCAAGCCGCTCTACGCGTTCGGCTACGGCCTCAGCTATACGACTTTTGCATACAGCAATCTGACCGTTAAGCAGGAAAACGGCGAAGTCATCACGACTGTAAACGTGCAGAACACCGGCGCTCTTGACGGCGACGAAGTGGTGCAGCTTTACATGAGCCTGCCGGGCTCCCTGCGTGTGCGTCCCATCCGTGCACTCAAAGCCTTCAAGCGCGTGCACATCAAGGCGGGCGAGACCGTCACCGTTACGCTGAACTTCAAGATCGACGACCTTGCCGTTTGGTGCAACGGCAGAAAGATCTACACGGTCGAAAGCGGCGTGTATAAAATGGAAGTCGGCGCGGCGAGCGACGACATCCGCTTTACCGCCGACGTGGAGATTGCAGGCGAAGCGTTCCCGGGTCGACCGGGCTTCTTCAAGCAGGAAGCCATCGATGCCGATGATTACAGCGGCGTCACGTTCCTCACGGATAAGCGCGACGGCGAAACGTATGTGGAAGCGAAGGATTTCCGCAGCTTCCTCGTATATAAGAACATGGATCTCACCGGCTGCAACGCGTTCGAGTGCGCCATGAGCGCGCCCTCCGGTGACGTGGAGATCCTCCTTGCGGATAACAAGACCGGAAAAGTTCTCGGCAAAGCGGGCGGCACAGGCACCGGAAGCCTCACAAAGTTCACATCGTTTACGTGCGATGTCGCCGCCGAAGCCGGACTCACCGAGCTGCACATCGTCTTCACAAAGCAGACGTCCTTAAAGTGGTTCCGTTTTTACACGGTGTGAGTTTTAAACCGATTTAAATTCAAAAGTTGAATACTCGAAAAGGGACAGCGCTGTGCTGTCCCTTTTTGCATGTGTGCCTTTCTGACGGTCGCTTTGCTCGCCGTTTGGGAGACCCGGTTTTTTCAGTTGCATTTGAAACCATACGAAAAAGGTATACTATGCCCGAAAAGCATGTGGTTCAATCCATTATAAGTATTTGACATTTTAACCCATCACGGGTATACTAAACTTCAAGTAAAGTACAGGGCGTATATTTGTATTGATATTCGTTTTCAGAAAGAGGGAAGAACAAAAGCTATGTTCAGCGGACGTTTATGGGAGCTCTTTATAGACTCCTTTCCGAAAATTCTCATCCCCGGTTTGACGGTCACCATTCCGCTCACTGTCATTTCGTTCACCTTTGCACTCATTATCGCGGTCATTATGGCGCTGGTGCAGTTCGCAAATGTGAAGGTCTTAAAGCAGATCGCGCGTTTTTACATTTGGATCTTCCGCGGCACACCGCTGCTTGTGCAGTTGTTTGTTGTGTTCTTCGGCCTTTCCCGCATCGGCATTTTGCTCGATCCGTTTCCGGCGGCAGTTATCGTGTTCTCCCTAAATGAGGGCGCGTATTGTGCCGAGACCATCCGCGCTGCGCTTGAATCCGTGCCGAAGGGTCAGCTTGAAGCCGGTCAGTGCGTGGGGCTTACCTACCTCCAGACCATTTTCCGCATCGTGCTGCCGCAGGCCATGCGCACGGCGTTCCCGCCGCTTTCCAACTCGCTCATCTCCATGGTCAAGGACACCTCCCTTGCGGCGAACATCACCGTAACGGAAATGTTCATGGTCACACAGCGCATCGTGGCGCGCACGTATGAGCCGCTGCTTTTATACCTTGAGGTCGGCCTTATATACCTCATTTTCTCCACGGTGCTCACTTGGGTGCAGCGCTTTGGCGAAAAGAAGCTCGCGTCTTACGGACACAAGGAGGGCTGAGTTATGCTGCAAATTCTGGACATTAAAAAATCCTTCGGCGAGCTGCATGTGCTGCGCGGCGTCGATCTCGACGTGGAGCAGGGCGATGTGGTTGCCATCATCGGCCCGTCCGGCTCCGGTAAAACAACCCTCCTGCGCTGCGTAAACTTCCTCGAAAAAGCCGACAGCGGCACCTTGATTTTTGATAACGAAAAATTCGAATTCGATAAGATCACCAAAAAAGAGATTGCGCGCCTGCGCCGCAAAACGGCGTTCGTGTTCCAAAACTACAATCTGTTTTTAAACAAAACAGCGCTGCAGAACGTCACAGAGGGTCTCATCGTTGCCCGCAAAATGCACAAGGCGGAAGCCATTGAGATCGGCAAAAAAGCGCTCGACAAGGTCGGTCTTTCCGACCGTTATGATTATTACCCCTCGCAGCTTTCCGGCGGCCAGCAGCAGCGCGTTGCCATTGCCCGCGCCATTGCGACAAACCCGGAGATTATCTTCTTCGACGAGCCGACGAGCGCGCTTGACCCGGAGCTCACCGGCGAAGTGCTTTCCGTCATGCGCGACCTCGCAAATGAGGGCATGACGATGCTCGTCGTCACACATGAAATGGGCTTTGCCCGCACGGTCTCAAACAAGGTCATCTTCATGGAAGACGGCGTTATCGTCGAGCAAGGCTCCTCGAAAGAATTTTTCGAGAACCCGAAGGAGGAACGCACAAAAGCGTTCCTGCGCACCATTCAGGGAGACATGGATTGATTTTTGTCAGTCCGTTATCCATATTTATCCTACTTAAGCAAAGGAGTAAGAGAACATGAAAAGAACACTTTCTTTACTTATGGCTGTGCTGATGCTCACGGCAGTCGTGCTTACGGGTTGCTCCTCGGGCGGCACAACGTCCGGTGCGGCAAGCAGCAGCGATGCTTCCTCTGTATCGAGCGAAGCGGAAAGCGAGTCTTCCGCAGCGGAAGGAAACGACCTGCTCGCGCAGATCAAGGAAAAGGGCACCATCACGGTCGCGATGGAAGGCACTTGGGCGCCGTGGACATACCACGATTCCGATGATAGCCTTGTCGGCTATGACGTAGAAGTTGCGCAGAACATCGCAGAAAAGCTCGGCGTAGAGGTCAACTTTGTCGAGGGCGAGTGGGACGGCCTGCTTGCCGGTCTTGATGACGGCCGTTATGACATCATGGTCAACGGCGTAGGCGTCACCGAAGAGCGCGCGGAAAAGTACAACTTCTCTACCCCGTATGCATATAACCGCACCGCTGTTATCGTGCGCGGCGATTACGATGAGATCAACTCCATGGAAGATCTCGAGGGCAAAACGACCGCCAACACCATTTCCAGCACCTATGCAACGCAGGCAGAAGCCCACGGCGCAACGGTCACGGGCGTGGACGACCTCAACCAGACCATCGAGCTTCTGCTTTCCGGCCGTATCGATGCGACCCTGAACGCAGAAGTCGTATTCGCAGACTACGTAAAGGAGCACCCGGAAGCGAACATCAAGATTGCTACGTTCTCCGATGAAGTCGAAAAGGTTGCCATTCCGATCCGCAAGGGCGACGACACCGCAACGCTGCTCGCAGCCGTTAACGACGCGCTGAAGGAAATGAGTGAGGACGGCACCCTTACCGCTCTCTCCGAAAAATACTTCGGCACCGACATCTCCAAAGAGTAATTTAAAGTAAATTCAGCAAAACAAAGCTCCTACCCGCGTTTCACTGCGGGCAGGGGCTTTTTGCATATAGGAAACGTCCCGCTTCTGTGATAACCCACAAAAGTGTATATTTTCGTTGTAATCCCTCGTGATGTGGTATAAATGAAGCAAGCCGCGGTCAACTTCGTTTATGTAATCAACAATGTCCATGAAAACCGCCTGTCCATGCTCAAAAAACGAACAAAATTTCGATTACAAATCCGCCATTTTTCAATAATCGGTAGAATATCCCCGAAACGCTTGACTTTTCGTCCTAAATTGCTTATGCTATATCCTGTTGCTGTACGCCCATTTGTGCAGCACGGTCAGTCGTGACATCCTGACCTTAAACAAAACTAGCGCGGCCGGGGCGGCTCCCGGACCGCGGAAAGGAATGCTGAAATGAATAAGAAAACCTCAAAAGTCCGCTTTCTGGCGCTCAGCGCCGTGATTGCGGCGCTGTATGCTGTCCTCACTTACGCCGCTGCCGCCATGAATCTGGCGTTTGGCGCGGTGCAGTTCCGCTTTTCGGAAGCCTTAACGGTGCTCCCGGCCTTTACGCCGGCCGCCATCCCCGGGCTTGCCGTCGGCTGCCTCATCTCGAACCTTGCAAGTCCGCTCGGCGTCGTAGACTGGGTGTTCGGCACGCTTGCAACGCTGCTTGCGGGCATTTTTTCTTACCTTGTACGCAACATTCGCTGGAAGGAGATCCCGGTTTTGGCGCCGCTGCCACCGGTCATTTTCAACGCCCTCATTGTCGGCTTTGAAGTGGCTTGCCTTGCGGATAACGGCACGTTTGCTTTCGGCAATCTCTCCCTTGCAGGCTTCATCGCGGGTGCCGTTTCGGTCGGCATCGGCGAGCTCATCGTCTGCTATGTGCTCGGCGTGCCGCTGATGATGGCGCTGCGCCGCACAAAGATCAGCGAACTCATGTTGGCATAAATCTGTTCCGGGCGCGCCCGGAGAAAGTCGGTCGGAGTTTATGAAAACGAGCAGATTACAAAAAATAGTAAAGCGTACGTCACCCACGCGCATGTTCGTCGTCAGCTTTGTGATCCTTATTTTTATCGGCACCGTGTTGCTCACGCTGCCGATCTCGGCGAAAAGCGGGCGGTTCACAAACCCTGTGGACGCGCTTTTCACGGCGACCTCCGCCGCGTGTGTCACGGGCCTTTCCGTGTATGACACGTTTATACACTGGTCGTATTTCGGGCAGGGCGTTCTGCTTGTGCTCATTCAGTGCGGCGGTCTCGGCCTTGCCGCGTTTGCAACGGGTCTCACGCTGCTCGTCCGCCGCCGCATCGGCATTCGCCACCTTGTACTCGCCCGCGAAAGCGCCGGCGGCAGCAATTTGGATGTCATCTCGCTGCTGCGCATCGTGGTTGCGTTTACGTTTGCGGTGGAAGCTCTCGGCGCGCTTCTGCTCATGGCTCGCTTCGTGCCGCTCTATGGCGGGCTCGGCGCATGGGCCTCGGTGTTCGTCTCCGTCTCGGCGTTCTGCAACGCCGGCTTCGATATTTTAAGCTTCATCCCCGGCAATTCGAGTTTATCGGCCTTTAACGGCGATCCGCTCGTCACGCTGACGATTTCCATGCTCATCATCATCGGCTCCACGGGCTTTGTGGTGTTTCAGGATATTTACCGCAAGAAAGTCTCGACGCGCCTGCACCGGCAGCACGTGGAAAAGCTGAGCTTTCACGCGCAGGTCTGCCTGCGTGCATCTTTGACGCTTCTGGTTTTCGGCACGGTGATGCTGTTTATCCTTGAGTATAACAATACGTACCGTGATTTGAACTTTTTTGAAAAGCTGAACGCGGCGTTTTTTCAGTCGGTCAACACGCGCACGGCGGGCTTTGCTTCCGTCAGCATTAAGCAGGAAACGGATGGTGCAAAGCTCCTCACGTCGTTCTTGATGTTCATCGGCGGCTGCCCGGGCTCCACGGCGGGCGGCATTAAGGTGACGACGCTTGTGGTGCTGTTTGCGGCGGTGAAATCCACTCTTTGCGGCGAAGACACCACTACGTTCCTACGCCACCGTTTTGACCCCGGTATGGTGTACAAGTCCCTTACGGTTGTGGCGTTCGCCCTTGTGGTCTCCGTTTTGAACGTGAGTCTCATTTTAGCGCTGCACCACGGTGTTTCCATATTGGATGCGATGATCGAAGCCGTTTCCGCCTTTGCGACGGTCGGCCTCAGCGCAAGCCTGACCCCGACGCTGCATCCGCTTGCAAAGCTTGCCCTGACGCTGACGATGTTCATCGGCCGCGTAGGTCCTGTCTCATTCGGTGTGGCGATTTTAATGCGCAAAAAGAAAAGCGGTTCCGTTCTGCCGGAGGGCAGAATGCTGATCGGGTGATTTTGGATCCTCTGTGCGTTTTGCACAGGGGATCTTTGCTTTCATCGCGCACATTTTAAGCCCGTTTCCTTGCGAAACAGGGGGAAAGTATGGTATACTATTTTGTACGTATTTTGTGCGCTGTTCAGGCTTCCTAAATGCGTTTCAATGCGGCAATTTACGATTTTGATATGGGAGTGATTTCAATTTGTCTCAGAAGACGGAACAGAAAGGACAGAGCTTTTTAAAGGGTACCGCAATTTTGACGGCAGCGACGTTTATCGTCAAATTCATCAATATATTTTTCTCTATTCCACTTGCGAATTTCCTCGATGATGAGGGCATGGGGCATTTCAACACGGCGTATGACATTTTTGTATTTTTCAGTGTTTTGGCATCTTCCGGCACACCGGTCGCCATTTCGCGCCTTGTCAGCGTGGCGTATGCACAGAACCGCAAGCGCGAAGCGGATAAAATTTTCCGCGTGGCATTCACACTGTTCTCCGGCATCGGTCTTGTCGGCTGCATCGTCATGGCGGTGTTTTCCCGTCAGTTCGCGATGCTCATGAACCAAAATGACCGCTCCATGTACGCCATTGCAGCCTTGGCGCCGATGTGCTTTTTCATGTCCCTTTCGTCGTGTTTGCGCGGCTATTTCCAAGGGCGTTCCAACATGACGCCGACGGCGGTCTCGCAGGTTTTGGAGTCGCTCATTAAACTGTTCGTCGGTATTGCGCTGGCACTGTATTTCCTGAAGACCACCGCTTTGCCGGAGCTTGGCGCGGCAGGCGCGATCCTCGGTGTTTCCATCGGCTCGTTCTTCGCGGTTTTGTACATTCTTCTGTACTACTTCCGCAAATCGCGCGATACGCGCTATTCACCTTTTGAGCCGAAGGTTTCGAGTGTTGGTGAAATTTTGAAATCTATCCTGACCTTTGCGGTGCCGGTCATCATCGGCTCTGCGTTTTTGAGTGCGCTCGACATTGTGGATTCCTCCGTGATGATGTATCGTTTGCAGGGCGCTGCCGGTGTGGACGCGAACTCCGCCATCGCTATGAAGGGCTGGCTCGGCACGGCGCGCAAGTATTTCGACCTGCCGAACGCCGTCATCGTGCCCATCTCTACCATCGTGCTGCCGATGCTTTCCGGTGCGATCGCAAAAAAAGAAAAGCGCGAAATCAACCGTATTTCCACGCTCTCCCTGCGCATGACGCTCATGGTAGCCATCCCGTCTGCCGCGGGTTTGTGCATTTTTGCAAAACCCATTTGCTCCCTGTTGCTTTACAGCCGCCCGGAGTTTGCGGCAAATACCGCGCCGCTGCTCGCTGTTATGGCACCGGCGGTCATCACGGCGAGCTTACTTTACACTACGAACTCGATGATTCAGGCGGTCGGCAAGGTATACGTGCCGGTCATCAACATGATTGTCGGTACGGTGGTACGCATCGGCGTTGTGTATGTGCTGTGCGGTATCCCGGAGATCAACGCCATGGGCTCTGCTGTCGGTACGTTCGTTTCGTATCTTGTTATGATTATTCTGAACCTTATCGCGCTGCACCGTATGCTGCCGGAAATTCCGAGCGTGGTGCGCATGGGCATTCGTCCGCTCCTTGCTTCTGTCATTATGGGCGCGGTCTCGTACCCCGTATATCTGCTGCTCACGCGCTTTATGCGTGAGAAGTTCGCGGTCATTCCGGTTATTCTGCTTGCAATCCTCGTTTACCTCGTGGCGGCGGTGTTTACCAAAGCCATCACGCGCGAGGAGATCGTGCAGCTGCCGAAGGGTGAAAAACTGGCGGATAAACTGCATTTGAAGTAACTTCCTGTCTTGTAAAGGCCATGTGCCTGTGATAAAATAAAATTATAAGTTTTTGGGGAATTTCGCGGTGCGGAAAACGATTTTGCGCCGACGAAAGAAAGGATGGGTATTGTGGAAGCAACTGTGACAAATAAGGGCAAAAAGGGTCTTATACGCCGTTTTGCGCCGTACTTTAAAAAGTATCTGTGGATCCTCGTTTTCGACCTGTTCTGCGCGGCGCTGACGACCGTATGCGAGCTGGCGTTGCCAATCATCGTGCAGCAGATCACGGACCGCGGCATCAATGACCTGGCGTCTTTGACGCTCAGTTATATTCTGCGCATCGGAGGGCTGTACATTTTCTTAAAGCTCGTCGACGTGGGCGCGACGTTCTTCATGGCGTCTATCGGCCACATCATGGGCACAAAGATCGAGACCGACATGCGCCGCGACATGTTCGCACACCTGCAGAAGCTCTCGTTCTCGTATTTTGACAACACGAAGATCGGTCAGCTCATGTCCCGCATCACGACTGACCTGTTTGACATCACGGAGTTTGCGCATCACTGTCCGGAGGAATTTTTCATTGCGGGCATCAAGATCATCGGCGCATTTGTGATTTTGTGCACGATGAGTGTGCCGCTGACGCTGATTATTTTTGCAGTGCTGCCGTTTATGCTGGCGGCCGCCATGTTCTTCAATAAGAGAATGCAGGCGCAGTTCCGCAGCCAGCGCCAACAGCTCGGCGAGATCAACGCGCAGGTGGAAGACAGCCTGCTTGGCGTGCGCGTGGTGAAATCCTTCGCGAACGAGCCGCTTGAAGAAAAGAAGTTTGAAGAGGGCAACCAGCGCTTTTACAACATCAAGCGTCTGCGCTACATGTACATGGGCGGCTTTGAAGCCTCCAATAAATTCTTTGACGGTCTCATGTATATCGTGGTCGTCATTGCGGGCGCCATCTTCATGATGAACGGCGCCATCGACCCCTCGCAGCTTGTGGCGTACCTTTTGTATATCACAACGCTCATCAATTCCATTCACCGCATCGTGCAGTTTACGGAGCAGTTCCAAAGCGGCATGAGCGGCGTGGAGCGCTTCTTTCAGGTTATGGACGCGCCCATCGAGATCAGCGACGCGCCGGACGCCAAGGACATCGGCATTGTCAAGGGCGACGTGACGTTCGACCACGTAAGCTTCAAGTATAACGACGACGGCACCGAGGTGCTTTCTGACATTGACCTCGACGTAAAGGCGGGCGAAAACATCGCGCTTGTCGGCCCTTCGGGCGGCGGTAAAACGACGCTGTGCAACCTCATTCCGCGTTTTTACGATACGACTGCCGGCACCATCCGCATCGACGGCAAGGATATCCGTACGGTGACGCTGAAATCCCTGCGCGACCGCATCGGCTTTGTGCAGCAGGACGTGTACCTGTTTTCCGGCTCGGTGTTTGAGAACATTCAGTACGGCAAGCCGGGCGCGTCGAAAGAAGAAGTCATTATGGCCTCCAAAATGGCGGGCGCGCATGAATTTATCGAGGGGCTTTCAAACGGCTACGATACATACGTCGGCGAGCGCGGCGTGAAGCTTTCCGGCGGCCAGAAGCAACGTATTTCCATTGCGCGTGCGTTTTTAAAGAACCCGCCGATTTTGATTTTAGACGAAGCGACGAGTGCGCTCGATAACGAAAGCGAGCGTATCGTGCAGGCGTCGCTTGAAAAGCTTGCGAAGGGCAGAACGACGTTCACGATTGCGCACCGTTTGACGACCATCAAGAACGCGACGAAAATTCTGGTGCTGACGGATAAGGGCATTGAAGAAGCCGGTACGCATCAGGAGCTTATGAAGAAAAAGGGCATTTACTTTGACTTATATAAAAGCTATCAGGAAATGACGGCGGACACGGAATAAAGCCCAAAGGAAATTTTCGGGTATGTATATTTTGAAAGGACGGGAAAACTATGAAAACAGTGACACTCGGCAATACCGGCATCACGGTCAATCGCAACGGCTTCGGCGCGCTGCCCATTCAGCGCATTTCCGTTGAAGAAGCGGGCAAGCTGCTGCGCAAAGCATACGATAACGGCATCCGCTTTTTCGACACCGCACGCGCGTATTCGGATAGCGAATATAAGATTGGTCAGGCACTTGCCGATGTGCGCGACGACATCATCATTGCGACGAAAACGGCCTCGACAACTGTTGAAGGCTTTTGGAAAGACCTCGAGACGAGCCTTTCTATGCTGAAGACCGACCACGTGGATATTTACCAGTTCCACACGCCGTCCTTCTGCCCGAAGCCCGGAGACGGTACAGGCCTTTATGAGGCAATGCTGGAAGCGAAAGCGCAGGGCAAGATCCGTCACATCGGCATCACGAATCATCGCCTGCATGTGGCGCGCGAAGCCGTGGAATCCGGCTTGTATGAAACGCTGCAGTTCCCGTTCTGCTACCTTGCGAGCGAAAAGGACATTGAACTCGTGAACCTATGTAAGGAGAAGAACGTCGGCTTCATCTGCATGAAGGCGCTTTCCGGCGGTCTCATCACGCGCAGCGATGCGGCGTATGCGTACCTTGCGCAGTATGAGAACACGTTGCCCATTTGGGGTGTACAGCGCGAGAAAGAGCTTGACGAGTTTCTTTCCTACAATGATAACCCGCCGGTGATGACGGACGAGCTTGCGGCGTTCATCGAAAAAGAGCACGAGTCCCTCGCGGGCGATTTCTGCCGCGGCTGCGGCTACTGCATGCCATGTCCCGCCGGTATTGAGATCAATCAGTGCGCGCGCATGTCGCTTATGCTGCGCCGCGCTCCGTCCGCCGCATGGCTGACGCCCGAGTGGCAGGCGAAAATGGAGCTGATTGAAAACTGCAAGCACTGCGGCCAGTGCATGAAGAAATGTCCGTATACCTTAAACACCCCCGAATTGCTCCGCAAGAATCTGGAGGATTATCGCACCTTTTTAAAATAAAGGAGAAAGTTCCGAATTATGACAGCAAACGAATTTTACGCGTCTCTTTCCGGCAAGCGCATCACGTTTGTCGGCGTGGGGCGCTCCAATCTGCCGCTCATCGAGCAGTTTAAAGCCCACGGTGCAGCCGTTTCGGTGCGCGATAAGCGCAGCGAAGCGGCGCTGGGCGAAGACGGCGAAGCGCTGAAAAAGCTCGGCGCAAAGCTCATCTGCGGCGAAGACTACCTTGAAAGTATCGACGAAGACATGCTGTTCCGCGCGCCCGGCGTGCCGTATCTGCTGCCCGAGCTGCAAAAGGCCCGTGCAAACGGTGTTGCCGTGACGAGCGAAATGGAAGTCTTTTTCGACCTGTGTCCGTGCAAAATTTACGCCGTGACGGGCAGCGACGGCAAGACGACCACAACGTCCGTCATTGCCGAAATGCTGAAAGCGGCGGGCAAGACCGTGCACCTCGGCGGCAACATCGGCCGCCCGCTTCTGCCGGAGATCCGTGATGTAAAGCCCGAGGATGTGGCGGTGGTGGAGCTTTCGAGCTTCCAGCTTATCTCCATGCGCCGCAGCCCGAATGTCGCGGTCATCACGAATCTGTCGCCGAACCATCTCGACGTGCACAAGGATATGGACGAGTACGTGAACGCGAAGAAGAACGTACTTTTGCACCAGAATGCGTTCGGCCGCACGGTTTTGAACGCGGATAACGCCCTGACGGCGGCCTGTGCCGCTGACACGCGCGGCATGACGTACATGTTCTCCCGCAGAGAGAAGACGAACGGCGCGTGGTGCAGCGTGGACGGCAAAATCTACTTCGGCGACGAATATATTATGGAGGAAAGCGACATTCGCATTCCCGGCAAGCACAACGTCGAAAACTACCTTGCGGCGATTTCTGCCGTGTGGGGCGATGTCTCGAAAGAGGTTATCAGGACTGTCGCGAAAGAATTCAACGGCGTCGAGCACCGCATGGAGTTCGTGCGCGAGCTGGACGGCGTGAGATGGTATAACGACTCCATCGCAACGAGTCCGTCCCGCGCAATGATCGGCACGCTTTCGCTGTATGATTTCAAGATCGTTATGATTGCGGGCGGTGCGGACAAAAAGGTGCCGTTTGACGAGCTGGGCAAGGTTATTTGTGACAAGGTGAAGACACTCGTGCTGCTCGCGCCCGAAAAACCGCTTGAGGGCTTTAAAACGCCGGCCGCGGGGAAGATCGAAGTGGCGGTGCGCGGTGCCGAAAACTACAAGGACGGCGCGCCGGTGATTCTGCACGCAAACAACATGAAAGATGCCGTGCGCCTTGCAAGAGAAAGCGCAGAGCCGGGCGACGTGGTGTCTCTGTGCCCCGCCGCAACGGGCTTTGATATGTACAAGAGCTTTGCCGTGCGCGGTGATATTTACAGAGAAGAAGTGAAAGCACTGAAGTAAGCACAAGCTGACGTGAAAGCGGACGCAAAAGTCTTTGATTAAACTTTCTTCAGAAAGTTTATCAGATTCCAAAGGTGAAACCTTTGGTCGAGCTCCGCAGAGCTCGGAAAAATTTATTTGTCTCGGCACTGTGCATAACAGTAGCTCGGCGAGAAAGATCAACAAAACAAGAAATTTGCGCACTCGGCGCCGCTTCGCCTTGGACCGGGCGGGGCGTGATTGTGGAAGATTGGATAGGTATAATGAAACAGTATAACAAGGGAAATGACAGAAACAAGGGCTTTCAGGGCAGAAACGGTCGTTCCGATCGCCGCCGCGACATTCGCGATACGCCCCTGAACCGCATGGAAGAGACGATTTTGGCGACCATGCGCAGCGAGGAAATTCACGACTGGAGCGCACGCCAGCTTTTGAAAAAGGCAGGTGTGCTCGACAAGCTTGCTTTTTACGATGCACTGCGTTCTTTAAAAGACCGCCGCATGATTTTACTTGACCGCGAGCACAACGCGAAGCTTATTCCGGTTGGCGAAGACGTGGAAGCGACGCTCGTTTCGCTCTCGAAGAACTTCGGCTTTGCGCGCCCCGATAGCGGCGGTGACGACATTTTTATTCACGGCAGCGCTTTGCAAGGGGCGCTCGTCGGCGACAGGATCATCGTCGGCGACATTCGCAAGGACGACCGCGGCCCCTCCGGCCGTGTGCGCCGCATCGTAGAGCACAAGCCCGCGCAGACGACCGGCACGGTGAGTATCACGGATGAGGGCATTGAGCTCACCCCGGACAATGCCATTCGCTATAATTTACGTATGCGCGAGCGCGATTTAAACGGCGCGAAAAACGGCGACAAGGTCATGGCATCTTTGGAGCAGGATTACCGCGGTGACTGGGTATATGCAAGCGTGAAGAAGGTCTTCGGCAGCGGCCGCACGGCGCGTGTCTGCGCCGATGCCATTGTAGAGCAGTACGGCATTCCGCATGTTTTCCCGCAGGAAGTGCTCGACGAAGCCGAGCGCGTCGGCAACGAGCCCATCAGCGGCGAAGAATACGCAAAGCGCCTTGACCTGCGCGGCGAGCCGATCTTCACCATCGACAGCAAGGACGCAAAGGACCTCGACGACGCCATCTCCGTGAAGCGCACGGACTTCGGTTACACGCTGGGCGTGCATATTGCGGACGTTTCCCATTATGTGAAAGAGGGCTCTGCCATCGATGAAGAGGCTATCAACCGCGGCACGTCTGTGTATTTTGCCGACCGCGTGATTCCGATGCTGCCGGAGGTGCTTTCAAACGGCGCGTGCTCCCTGAATGCGGGCACGGACAAGCTGGCCTTCTCCGCGCTTATCGAGCTCGACAAAGAGGGCCACATCACAAAGTACGATTTTAAAAAGACGATCATCAATTCCAAGGTGCGCGGTGTGTACAGCGAGGTCAACGAAATTCTGGACGGCACGGCGTCGGAGGAGATTTTGAACAAATACGCGCCCGTCATGGAGTCCTTGATGTCGGCGAAGGAGCTTGCCGATATTTTGAAGGCGAACTCCGCAGCCCGCGGCACCATGGAGCTGGACAGCGGCGAATCGAAATTCATTCTTGATGAAAACGGCATTTGTATCGACATCATGCCGCGCGTTTCCGGCGAAGCGGAGCAGCTCATCGAGCAGATGATGGTGACGGCGAACATTGCGGCGGCGAAATTCTCGCTCGACCATAAATTGCCGTTCCTCTACCGTGTGCACGGCACCCCGGACCCGAAGCGCGTAGAGGAGCTTGTGACGCTGTTGCAGCTCGTGGGCGTTCCGTGCAAGGAGATCGTAAAGCCGAACCCCGAAACGCAGGATTTCGCCGCGATCCTCGACCGCGTGCGCGGCCTGCCGTGCGAGACGCTTGTTTCTCAGCGTTTGCTGCGCACGATGGAAAAAGCGAGATATTCGACGGAGGAGACCGGCCACTTCGGCCTCGCGCTTTCCGATTACAGCCACTACACTTCGCCGATCCGCCGTTACCCGGATACGTCCATTCACCGCGTGCTTTCCGCATTTGTGGAAGGCATGCCGGCAGAAGAGGTGCGCCGCCGCTACGCGCAGTTCTGCGAGACCTCTGCGACGGAATCCTCCCGCAATGAAATTCGCGCGCTCATCGCCGAGCGTGACGCCGAGGACTGCTACATGGCAGAGTACATGAGTCAGCACATCGGCGAGCACTTTGAAGGCACCGTGAGCGGTGTGACGATGCGCGGTGTGTTTGTGCGCCTCGAAAACAGCGTAGAGGGCTTTGTTTCGCTCGACGCGTTCGAGGGCGAGGATTTTGTGTACGACGGCCTTATCACACAGCGCAGTCCGAAGCGCGAATTGACCATCGGCACGCCGCTGCCGATTATCGTGGCTTCCGCCTACGTTGCGACCGGCAAGGTAGACTTCGTGCCGGATAAAGAGAAGCTCGACATTTAAGGTATGAAAAATTCCCCTGCATCATAAGCTTTTCCGACAGGATAAAAATGGGGGAGAGCGTATGCGGGGAATCAAAAGGCTCATCGGCTCGGCAATGCTGGGCGTTCTGGCGCTGGCGGTTTTGTATTTTACGGCGCCGTACACTGGAGTGTATATTCCCGTCAGCCGGCTCAGCGTGGCGGTATCCGCTGTGCTTGGCGTGCCGGGCGTGACGCTGCTCGTTTTGCTGAGCCTGCTGTAAACGTATAGATGTATTGAAAAGAAAACTGTGGTTTTGCCGCAGCGGAGAGGAGTTTTTAACATGTTTCTGATCAACGCAAACGTACTGGACGACAAATTCTGCCTGCGCAAGGCGGATATCGAGATCGAAGACGGCAAGATCGTGCGCCTTGAGGATTCTTTGCCGTACAAAGAGGAAGACCTCGTTGTGGACTGCGCGGGCTACACCATTGTGCCGGGCTTTGTGGACGTTCACGTGCACGGCGGCGCGGGTGCAGATTCCAGCGACGGCGACGCAGAGGGTCTGCGCAATATGGCGAAGTTCCTGCTGACGAAGGGTGTCACGTCCTTCTGCCCGACCACGATGACCGTTTCCGATACGGAGATCTTGAAAGCGCTTGAGACGATTCGCTCCTGCATGGACGACAAGGAAGGCGCGAAGATTGTCGGCGTGAACCTTGAGGGCCCGTTCATCTCGCCGAAGAAAAAGGGCGCGCAAGGCGACGAGTTCATTCAGGCGCCGGATTACGATGTGTTTAAAAAGTATTACGATTCCTGCGGCGGCATCATCAAGCTTGTGGACATTGCACCCGAGTGCGACGTGCGCGGCGATTTTGTCGAAAAAGCCTCGAAGCTCTGCACCGTTTCCATTGCGCACACCGCAACGGATTACGACGGCGCGGTGGACGCGTTCAAAAAGGGCGTAACCCATGCGACGCACCTGTATAACGCGATGTCCGGCCTTGCACACCGTGCACCGGGTGTCGTGGGCGCGGTGTTCGACAACGAAAACGTCTGCGGTGAGCTCATCTGTGACGGTATCCACATTCACCCGGCTGTAGTGCGCACGACGTTTAAGCTCATGCCGGAGCGCGTGTGCGTCATCAGCGACGCGATGCGTTTGAGCGGCGTGGAAGACGGCGGCCAAGGCATGCTGGGTGTGAATATGGTCACCGTAAAGGACGGCAAGGCGACATTGCCGGACGGCACCATTGCAGGCTCTGTTACAAACCTGCACGCGGAACTCAAGAACCTCGTTTCCTGGGGCATTCCACTGGAGACCGCCGTGCGCGCCATGACGCTGACCCCGGCGAAGGAGATCGGCATGGAAAACGAGATCGGCAGTCTTGCACCCGGCAAGCGCGCAGACCTTGTTGTGCTCGATGAGAACCTCGAGATTGTCGCGGTCTACCACTGATGCTTTTGCCTTTGCTGTGCGGCCTTGACGGCGGGGCATGAGGATAGAATTAGGGAAGAACAGAAAGGAAAGAAAATATGTATTGCACAAATTGCGGAAGAAAGCTACCCGAAGACGGCTCGCCGTGCGTTTGCCGGCAGCAGCCCGCACAGCCCGAGCAGCAGACGTACACACAGCCGGTGCAGCCGCAGCAAAACTACGGCGCACCCACGCAGAATTTTCAGATGCCGCCGCAGTATTACGCGCAGCCGCCGGTGCAATACCCGGTGCAGCGACCGATTACACCTGTGCACGGTGTGCTGAAAAGCTTTTTCGCGTCTCCGCTGTTCCTCATTACGGCGATCCTCTTTTCGGTGAATTTGCTGTTTCAGATCATCGCAAGCCTGTTTCCGCAGGATCCGGCGTATATTGTAAATCAGATTTACAGCAACCTGCCGTATGAAATGCAGTTTATCGTTTCGCCGGGCGACCTGTACAGTGCGCTTTCGGATGCGCAGAGCGGCACCACGGTCGGTACGGTCATCGGTATGCTTATTACAGGCGGCTTAATGGCTGCCGCGTACTGGATCACGTACATATCTGCGAAAAACCCGAGTATTCCGGCGGCAAAAACGGCCGGCCTCACCATCATGAAGGTGTTCAGCATCATCAGTCTTGTTGTGATGAGCCTTGCGGAGGTGCTGTGCGTTGTTCTTGCCGTGATCTTCGGTGTTGCCCTTGCCGGCAATGACTACGGCTACATGGATGAGATGATGAGCGTTATCTTTGTCTTTCTCATTGCGGCCTGCATCATCGGCTTTGTTGTGCTCATTTTTGAGATCATTTACGAAGCAAAGGTCATAAAGATGCTGAACAGCGCGAAGAACGCGATGCTGACGGGCATGGTTCCGAATAAGGCTTCCGTGTTTGTGGCGGTCATCTGCTTCATTTTGGCGGCGGTGTCGTTCTTCTCTGTTTTCGGCGATGCGGTACTGTACGGCTGGATCCGTGTTCCGCTCGGCCTGACGAGCGTTGCGCTCAACGTGCTTTATGGTCTGCTTGTTCTGCGGTTTAATAAGATGCTGAAAAACGCAGGCATGGCTCGATAAAACAAAATAAGTGAACGCGACCCGCTCCCGGCCGCGGCGGGACAGTGTAGTTCCGCTGCGCGGAAGCGGGTTTTGCTTTTAGGGGACATGAAAGTATGGTGGAAAATACAACATATATCACCAAAGCGGAGCCGGCAGAGCAGCAGAAAAAGCGCGCGGAGGAAATTTTGCGGGACATGCTTTCTTCGCCGCTGTTCTTCATGTGTGCGGTATTGGTCACACTGAACGCCGTTATTTCGGTGATCGTCAGCGGTATGAACGGATTCGGCGATGTATACGGCGGTGCCGTGACGTTTACTTCGTGGGCGTTTCAGATAATCTTTACGGGAAAAGGTTACACGGGGATACCTGCGTATCCTGTATTGTCGGCGGTGCTTTCGGGTATATTCGGCACAGTAACGGCGGCAGTCTTTTGGCTTCTGTATATTGGCGCCAAAAAACGGAAGCTTTGCGGTGCGGGTTTTAAGACGATGAAAGTCGCCTTGCTTTGCCGCACGGTAGCATTTGCTGTGACGGCAGCTGCGCTGTTTGGTATCATAGTCGAATTTATCGTATATGAGATCACCACAGGGCCGAGCCCGACCGCAGATATAGTCGATTACCTTTTCGGATATTTAGGATACGGCATTATGTTTATCGGCGGCATCGTAAGTGCGTTATCAGCCGTTTGCTGTTTTATGATGGTGCGGTCGCTGCACAACTCGGAAAAAGCCGTGCGCGGGGACGGCGCGCTGCGGACGATCCCGCGCTTTGCGACTTGTATGTATTTACTTTGCGCGAAGCTGATCGTGCCGGTGATGCTCGTTGTGGTCGTGGTTATGGTTCCGACTTTTAAAATCGACGATATCGGCAAGTTATGGGTGTTTTTACCGCTCATATGCAAAGCGGCGTTGAGCGCTTTATTTGCCGCCTGCACCGTTAAATTTAATAAAATCGCCGATAAAGCGAAAGTTTAGACGTATTTAAAAGGAGATTCGGTTATGTATTGCACGAATTGTGGGAGAAAGCTCCCGGAGGACGGTTCGCCTTGCATTTGCGGGGCGCAGAACGGGAATTTCAACACGCAGCCGCCGCAGTATTTTCAGGTGCCGCCGCAGTATTACGCGCAGCCGCCCGTGCGCCCGGTCACGCCGGTACATGGGATGTTAAAACGGTTTGCGTCGTCAAAGCTGTTTTTCATGTGCGCGCTGCTTTTTACGGTGCAGATGGTCGTGTCGGCGGTCTCATCGGTGATTGAGGTGTTCACGGTGCTGCAAAATCAAGCGTATCTGCTGGAACGCACGCCCGTAGGCACGAATTTCAACGTAGAGTTTAACGTAAACATTGTGCCCGTTCAAAATATTCTGGTGCTTATCGGGCTTTGGCTGTTGTACGCCTCCGCGAAGAAGACGGACACGCCGTTCATGAGCACAGCGGGCGTCACGCTGTTTAAAGTGACGGAAATTCTCCAGATCGTTGGGTGCGGTATTTTTTGCGGGATGTTGCTGCTCATCGGTCTTTTGGTGCTCCTCGCATCGAGTGGTGCCCCGAACGTGACAAATTACACCGGCTTGCCGGACAATATCGCTATTTTGATAGTGGGTATTGCTTTTGTGGTCGGTTTGGTGTTGAGTGTTCTGCTGCTTTTGTACAGCGTTAAAATGCTCGGCGTGTGGACGAGCCTGCAGCGCGCGATACAGGTGGGCGTGCTGCCGAAAAAGCTGCCGGGATACGCGCTCGCTTTGCAGGGGTTTTTGATTTTCTGTGATGTCGCCGCGATGATTGCGTTCTTCGTGCTGAACGCGTGGATCCTCATCCCGGGCAGCCTGTGCAGCATGGCCGCGCGGGTATATGTCATCCGCTGTATGGCGGCGTATAACCGGGAGGTTGCGGGGATGGAAGCGGGTTCTTTCTAAAAGGCTTCGACTTTTGGGCGTTTTTGTGCTACCGTTTAGCTTTTATGAACTTGCGCTGCAAGTTCATTGGGAGACCCCCTAATTGGGTCTCCCACACTTTAACAGTCCACCGGACTGTTAAAGTTCCCGTCCTGATTTTTTGAATGCAAAAAGATTTCGCCATTTGCGAATGGCGACTTAGGACGCTGCCCTAAGAACCCGCCGCCTTTGAAAAGGCGGGCGAAACTTTTAACCATGGTTACCGCAGGCTGCGAAAAATCTTTACAAATCTTTTTCCGTGCGCTACAATAGGGGAAAGATTGTTTTGAAATGGGGTTTTATAGATGGTGAAGATTCCCGAAAATTACACGCCAAGCCTTGGTCTTTACGAGACGCAGAAGGCAATCGGTCTGATCAAGAACGTATTTCTCGTCAAAATTTGTGCGGCGCTGCATTTAAAGCGCGTCACAGCGCCGCTGTTCGTCGACCCTTCCACGGGTCTGAATGACGATTTAAACGGTGTGGAGCGCCCGGTCGAGTTTGACATTCCGGCAGTCGGCGGCAACGCGCAGGTGGTGCATTCCCTTGCAAAGTGGAAGCGCCTTGCGTTGCATGATTACGGCTTTTACGTGGGCAACGGCCTTGTGGCGGACATGAACGCCATTCGCCGCGACGAGGAGCTCGACAATCTACACTCCATCTATGTGGACCAGTGGGACTGGGAGAAGGTCATTGACCGCGACACGCGCAACATGGCGTATCTGGAAGACACGGTGCGCCGCATCGTCAGCGCCATCTGCGGCACGCTGGACGAATTAAAGTGGCAGTTCTCCGGCCTTTCCACCGAGCTTTGCCGCGACGTGTATTTCATCACGGCGCAGGAGCTTGAGGACCGCTACCCTGACCTCACCCCGAAGCAGCGCGAGAACGTCATCGTGCGCGAGCACCGCACGGTATTCATCGAGCAGATCGGCGGCGTGCTCAAAAGCGGCAAGCCGCACGACGGCCGCGCGCCGGACTACGATGACTGGAGCATGAACGGAGACCTGCTGTTCTGGCACGAGCCGCTTGGCATGGCGCTGGAAATCAGCAGCATGGGCATTCGCGTAGACGAAAATTCGCTTGCGGCGCAGCTTAAAATTTCGGGCTGCGAAGCGCGCGCGGAGCTGCCGTTCCACAAAATGCTTTTAAACGGCGAGCTGCCGCTCACCATCGGCGGCGGCATCGGGCAGTCGCGCCTTTGTATGCTTCTGCTCGGCAAAGTACATATCGGCGAGGTGCAAGCTTCCCTCTGGGACGAGGAGACCCGCCGCGTCTGTGCCGAAAAGGGCGTTATCCTGCTGTAATTGTACTTGAAGCTGAATAAAACGGAAGCCCTCTGCTGCGGTTCTTACTTTGCAGCAGAGGGCCTTTTCTATGCCGAAAAAATCTATAAAGACGGAAAAGTGTTTTAGCGTTCGCGGAGTTCAGCTGAATTTTTAACCGACAAAGAGGTATGCTCAGCACTTCGTCCACTTCATCAAAAGCGATTTTGGCAGGATATGCGCTAAGAAGCGGTAGAACTTATAAAATCCGCCCATGGTGCAGGCGCTTTTGCCCTTTAATCCGGCTTTCAGGGCGCAGGTCGCCATTTTTGCGGGTGACTGGTGTGGCAGCATGTCGAGCGTGCGGCTTTTATGCGTGGGGCGGTCGGCAACCTGCCAGAACTCCGTGATCATCGGGCCGGGGCACACGGCAAGGACGTTGATCTTTTTGGACTTTAATTCCTCGCGCAGCGCGCGGGAGAAGCTTTGCACGTACGCCTTTGTGGAGCAATACACTGCCATGCGCGGTGTGGGCGCAAACGACGCGATGGACGAGATGTTCAGGATAAGCCCGCCCGTTTTCATATACGGCAGGCTGTACCGCGTGACGGCGGTCAGTGCGCGGCAGTTCAAATCGATCATCGCGGTCTGGCTTTCGACGTCGCTTGTCGCAAAATCGCACAGCTTGCCAAAGCCCGCATTATTGATGAGCAGTGAAATTTCCGGCTTTTCGCGTTCAAGCAAAGCGTTAAATTGTTTTAATGCGGCGGAGTCGGTGAGGTCGAGCGCGATGGGGCGCAGATTCTTTTCCGGGAACTGCGGCTTTAAAGTTTCCAAGCGGTCTTCGCGGCGAGCGATGAGCCAATAGGTGTCGATCTCCGGGCAAAGGGTGACAGCGGCGCGTAAAAACTCGATGCCAAGTCCTGAGGAAGCGCCTGTGATCACGGCGATTTTCATAGTGACTGTCCTTTCAAAATTTTCCGATGGTTGTGTCTCCATTCTACCGCCGCTTCAGCTGCCTGTCAAACGCCTTTTTGGACAATTTGTAAATTCGCGCGAAAAAACGCAAAAAACGGTATAAATTTTCGTGAAAGTGTGGTACAATGACAATAATTACTGTGATGCGTACGCACCGTGTACGCAGAAAGGACGCATACATGACAAATCAAAGAAAAAGCATGCGCTTTATAGGCTGTCTGCTGGCAGTTTTCATGCTGGCAGTTGTTTTTTGTCTGCCGGCTTTGGCGGACAGCGCATCATCGAACACATACACGATCCCGGACACGAACATGACCGTCACAATCCCCGAGGGCGCGACGGTGCTTTCCGTCGACACCCCGGCGGGCGATGCCGCGTGGAGCAAGGCAGGCATTTTGGACGCGAGCGAGAAGATCAAGGAAATGCAGAAAAACGGGACCACGGCGGAGATTATTGCGGCAAACGGCGATACCATAGCCGTAGCAGCGAAATCTTCCGATTACGCGAACTCCGTTTTTAACCTCAATAATCTGGATGAAAAGGGCAAGAAGGATTTTTTGAAATACATGGAGCCGTCTTCCATGGACGGCAGCACGACCGGCACCATCACGTGGTACGACCACGCACAGATTCCGTTCTTTATGATCGACATCTGTGCGGAGAATATCAAGGAGGAGGGACCTGTGTACGAGCGCCTCTATGGTACGCTGTACGACGGCAAGATTGTTTCGTTTGACCTCTTCGGCGATACGAAACAAATCTCGGAGGAGACGGACGCATTCATGCGCGCCGTGGTCGATTCCGCCGTCATCTCTGCCTTTGCGGAAGCACCTACGATTGAAAACGGTTTGAGCAGACAGAGCGCTGTGACGCTCGGCGCAGTGGGTGTGCTCATTGTGCTGCTCATCGTTTACTTTGTGACGGCGCACAGCCGCAACAAGCGTGAAAAGCAGCTTAGAAAAGAGACGGCGGACCGCCTTGCGGAATACCGCCGCTCGAAGCAGGACGACGAATCCGTCGGTACGGGCGCGTTGCGTTTTGTAAACGAGACCGACCACGACGACGCGGCAATCAAGACGTTCGCGAACTATCAGGCGTATCACTTGCAAATTTTCATGCCGGTGTTCACCGTGATTTTAAGCGTCATCGCGCTGTACGTCGTGTGGCAGCTCGGCAATTTCGACAGCAACTGGTGGGTCATGCTACTGCTTATCGGCTTTGCGATTTACAGCCTTTATAAGCTTGCAACGGCTTCCACCAACACAGCAAAGGTGCTTATGCGCTCCTACGGTAAGCTGCGTAACCGCCGCGCCGCGTACTATTTCTACGACGGCGACTTCCGCATCACGGGTTTACAGGCTTCTAACCTGCACCCGTATTTCCAGATCAGCCGCATGTATGAGACGAATGAATATTTCTATATGTATTTCGGCGAGGGCAATACGTACTTTATCCGCAAGGACGGCTTTAAGCAGGGAGACGCCGATGCGTTCCGCACCTTTATGAAGGAAAAGCTCGGCAAGCGCTTTAAGTAAAAGCAACAAATAAACAACAAAATAATAGGAACGCGCAACAAATGAAAATCGACCGCGCGGGCTTTATGCGGTATAATGGGGGCGCTTTGAAAGCAGCCCCGAAAGAGAGGATTCCTTACATGATCGGTATTATCGGAGCGATGGAGATTGAGGTCGCGGGCATCACCGCGGCGCTGACAGACCATAAAACGGAAACGTTGTGCGGCGTTACGTTCCACACGGGCAAGCTGAACGGCACGGACGTTGTCGTCGCAAAATGCGGCGTGGGCAAAGTGAACGCGGCCATGTGCACGGCGGCGATGATCCTCAACTACGCGCCGTCCGTCGTCATCAACACGGGCGTTGCGGGCGGCATCGGCGAGGGCGTGAAGATCGGCAATATGGTCGTTGCGTCCCACACCGTGCAGTACGATTACGACACCACCGCCATCGGCGAGCCGAAAGGTTTTGTAATGATCGGCAGTGAGGGCGTTGTGCAGCTGCCGACGAGCGCGAAGCACAATGCGGTGCTCGAAAAGTACGCCGAGAAGATTTACAACGGCGTGCACACGGGCGTCATTGCGACCGGCGACCGCTTTGTGGCGGATCCCGCCTTCTGTTTGCAGCTGAAAGCCGAGTTCGGCGCAATTTCCTGCGAAATGGAGACCGGCGCTGTGGCACAGGTGTGCGCGGTGAATAAAACGCCGTTCTGCGGTCTGCGTGCCATCTCCGATAACGCGAACGACGAGGGCAGCGTCGATTTTGAGACGTTTGCAAAATCCTCTGCGGAAAAGTGCATCGAGCTTTTGAAAGATGCTGTGGGTGAGCTGAACGAAGTGCAGTAAGACAGTTTGGTTTAGAGCGAAAGGAAAGAATGTATGCAGAACAAATATCTTGCCATGACCCCTCCAATGGGTTGGAATTCATGGAACACCTTTACATGGAACATCAACGAAGACCTCGTGTGCGGCGCAGCAGACGCTCTGTGCGCAAGCGGCCTTAAAGATAAAGGCTATGAGTACGTCGTCATCGACGATTGCTGGAGCCTCAAGCAGCGCGACGAAAACGGCCGCCTTGTGCCGGATCCGGAGAAGTTCCCGCACGGCATGAAGGCTGTGGCGGACTATGTGCACTCGAAGGGCCTCAAGTTCGGCATGTACTCCTGCTGCGGCACGCACACCTGCGCGGGCTACCCGGGCAGCTTTGAGCATGAGTTCGTAGATGCCGAGACGTTTGCTTCCTGGGGCGTCGATTACCTTAAGTACGACAACTGCTATAAACCGAAGCACATGGACGGCGAAGTGCTCTACAAGCGCATGTCCCTTGCGCTGCGCAACTGCGGCAGAGACATTGTGCTTTCCGCCTGCAACTGGGGCAACGAAGACGTGCACAGCTGGATCAGAAGCTCCGGCGCACAGCTGTTCCGCTCCACGGGCGATATTCAGGATAACTGGGAATCCGTAAAGAACCTGTTTCTCTCTCAGCTCGATAAGACGGCGTTCAGCGGCCCGTACTGCCACAACGACATTGACATGCTCATCGTCGGCATGCACGGCTCCAGCAACAACGAGTTCATCGGCAATATCGGCTCCTGCTCCGACCTCGAATACCGCTCGCACTTCGCACTGTGGGCCGTCATGGGCTCCCCGCTGATGATTGGCTGCGACGTGCGCAATATGACCGATGTGACGCTTGAAACGCTCGGCAACGAAGACCTCATCCGCATCAACCAGGATATCGAGTGCCGCGCGCCGTACTGCATCCGCCAGTGGAACAACCCGGAGAACGTCATGGCGCTCGTAAAGCCCCTTTCCGACGGTTCTCTTGCCATCTGCTTCGTAAACTTCGGCGATAAAAAGAGCGAAATGTCCCTGCAGTTCTGGGATATGGGCATCTCTTATGCGGAGAACATCGGCCTCTCCTTCTACAACTGCTATACAAAGCAGGATGAGGGCAAGTTCGCCGAGCGCTACGTGGCGCAGGTGGAGCCGCATGACACCATGGTGTTCATTGCAAAGCCTGTGAAGCTGAAATAATGGCAAACTACAAAACTTGCCGCACCTGCGGCGCACCGCTCCACGATGACGACATCGCCATTTACCGCAAGCTCGTCTACCGCGGCGCGGAGGACTTTTTGTGCATACAGTGCCTTGCGGATTATTTCAAGTGCCCGAAAGAGGAAATTGAAAAGCGCATCCGCTATTACCGCGAAAGCGGCGTGTGCACGCTGTTCCGCTGATTTTATCCCGTAAATTAACACCGCCGGAAGATTTTTTTGCCTTCCGGCGGTTCGGCGTTTTCATTTATAAGAAATCCATTTCGCAAAAAGGAGATACCACTATGGCCGATACCATATCTGTCAGTATCATCATCACGTTTGCAGCAGAGCTGCTGTTTTCGCTTGCGCTGCCCATCCTTGCTCTTGTCATCTGGAAAAAGAAGGAGGGCACAGAGCTCCGCCCGGCGTGGATCGGCGCGGCGGCCTACTTTGTGTTCGGCATGGTGCTGGAGCAGCTCATCAATGCCGCTGTGCTCGGCACGGGCAGCTCCGCCGTTTCCGCGTTCCTGCTCGGCCACCCGTGGCTTTACGCCGTGTACGGCGGTCTTTCGGCCGGCATTTTGGAGGAGACCGCACGCTTCCTCGTATATAGAACGATGCTGAAGGACAGCGTGGGCCGCGAAAACGCTGTTACGTTCGGCATCGGCTTCGGCGGGCTCGAGTGCATCATGGTGCTGGGCCTCACGGTGCTCTCTACACTCATGATGTCCATCTCGTTCAATAACATGGGAGCAGAGGCGTTTGCCGCGCAGTATGCGAACTCGGAGTACCAGATCGTCCTTGAGACCATCGCGGAGATCAATGCCATCAGCCCTCTTGCCGGCGTGATGAACTGCGTGGAGCGCGCCGCGGTGTTTGCACTGCAAATTGAGCTTTCCGTTTTGATGTTCGGCATGGTGCGTTCGCAGAAATTCTGGCTGTACCCCGTCAGCATCCTGCTGCACGCGGCTGTTGGCTTCCTCGCAGCGCTGTATCAGACGAACGTGCTTACCTCCGTCTATCTTTTGGAGGTGCTGCTCGTTGTGTACGCCGTGGCGGTCTTCTTCCTCGCGCGCAAGGTCTACGGTGAGCTGCCCATGGAAAAACCGCGCGAGCTTGACCATTTCGGCAGAGTGATTAAGCGCAAATAAGTTTAGAGGCTACGGCAAACTCCTTGTGCGCGCGGCGCTGACCGAAGCCAAAAACGCGGGCAAAGGCATCGAGCTCGACGTCGATTCCGAAAACCCGACCGCCTTAAATTTATACCGCTCTTTCGGCTTTGCGCCGACCTTTGAAGTGGAATACTGGCGTGTGTCCGTGCACGATTGCCTGTAAAAAATGACCCCCGCACTCTCGTGTGTTAACGAGAATGCGGGGGCGTTTAAATTCAACTTATTGCACAAAAAGCCGCACTTTTCCCGTGATGCCGCTCGCGGGCAGTGTCATATACGTCGAAAAGAAATCCTGCATACGCTGTGCAAGCGTGTTGCAGACGAACACTTCTACGCCGTTTTCGCCCGCTTTTACGGCTTCCGTAATATCCCAGCGGTACGGGCGGCAGATGCGCTGCCCCATGTCCTTGCCGTTTACGAACAGCTGTGCCGTTACGCCGACGTTTTCAAATTCAAGCTCTACGTGTGCCGTATCGTTTATGTTGAGCTTTGTCTTATACCGCATTTCGCCGGAAAACTCCGTTTCACCGTTTTTGCCCGTGATGTTAAAAAGCTTCGAGCTTTTGCGGAACGGCCTGAATTCCGTCTCCTTGCCCGTCTCACGCAGGTCAATGTCCCACAGCGTCTCAATCTCCGCCATATGCAGACCCTCGGATTTCTCCGGAAAGCCTGCCCATTCATCTTCCGTAGCGCTGCCGAAAATGAGGATCACCGATTGCCCCGCTTCAAGTGCGAGCCCGACTGTGCCGTCTGCCGTTTCGCCACGCGTATAGACGCCGTTTAACAGATCCGCCGCGATGTATTTGCCGCTGACGGGCAGCGAAAGCGTCTCCTGTACCGCGTTCGGCGCTTCGTTGAAGACAAAGAAGCTTGTTGCTTCGCCGCGCGTGAACGTTGCAATGCGCAGCAGGTGCTCCTTTGCGTTATATTCGTGCGCGAGGCCGTTTTCTTTGATGTGCGCTGCAAGCTTTTGAAGCGGCACGATCTCGTTTTCACTGATATTCACGCAGTCCGGTGCGTAATCGACAAAGAATACCGGCACGCCTGCGTTTTTGAGCGCTTCACAGATTTTTGCAAAGCGCTCCGGCAGCTTTCTGCACGCCGGCACGATGAGGTATTTGTACCCGCGCCCAAAGCGCCCGTTGTTCTTTTCCGCCGTCTCCAGATAATCGAGCGGCACGATGTCGTAGGAAATCTGCGCGTCATAGCACGCTTTTGCAGGCTTTTGCGTCAGCATGGCGCTTGATTTGTCCATCCACTCGGCTTCCGCGTGGTATAAAATTGCGCCGGAGGCTTCCATTTCCGCGCCGTACAGATAGTGCGCCGCGCGGTTCACGTAGTACATCAGCTGCGTGAAGCCCGCAAACTGCGGGTCGTTGCCGTCTGCGCCAAAGTGCGGCGGACAGTCGCGGTCGGGGAAGAAATCGTCAAATGCGTGCGGCACAAAGTGGTTTACGCCGCGCACAAGCAGGAAGTCCATCAACCATTTCATGACGTTCGCGCCTTCTGCCCAACCGTACGCGCCGAACACCTCACACATGGCGCGGCCGTTCATGTTCGGATTTTGCCGCGCGTGCGAAGCCGCAAGCTGCCCCAAAACGTAGTGGAAGAATTCGCCGTCCACCATGCCGCCCGAGACGAGCGCCGCCGTTTTGTAGTCGGCCATTCCGGGCATTACCTGGTGCAGCACAATGTCTATGCCACTCATGTCCTGCCCGTCGAGCCCGCGGAAGTAATGTCCCGCACTGCACCCAAGACGCGCGTGCGCGTTCATGTCTTCAATCAAATGCCCAATGTATTGCACACCGTGCGCACGGCACCAATCGCCGAGCGGATAGGAGAAATTCTCTTTCCAAAGCAACGTCACGGCGTCCATGTACGCAAGGCGAATTTCCGCGGTCAGCTCGTCATGTGCATACCACAAAATCGGCAGATAGAGCGTCGGCTCGTCGATGCCGTCTTTTGCCATGTGCACGGCGGCCGCGTCGCGCCACGGCAGCATCACGCCGGGCTGACCAACCGAACGATTATAAATGCCGGTGTCGTACCCCGTCATGCCGAAGTGCGGCGCGTCAAAGCCCGGCTCATCGGAGAAAAATCCCGCGAGCGTGTTGCCGAAATACTTTGCATAGTGGTCGTAATGCGGCTCGTACACGGCTTCAATGAGCTTGTGCACCGATTCTTTTGAGAGCATGTCGATATAGTATTTTTTGTTTTCTTCGCCGCTGAACGTCTCAAACACGAAAAATACGCGGTAAAGCCCCTCAGGCACACTGAAATATACGAATTTATCCTCCGGCTGCACGTCAAGCTCAATCGGTTCGCCGGTCAGCTCTTCATCTTTGCCCGTGCGGCGGAACAGCACGGCGGAAACGAGCTTTTCCTCCGGCGTGTGCATTGGCACCAAGACGGACGCTTCCGCCATGGGCCCCATCACGTCCACATGCGATTCCCGCAGGAATTTTCGACGCAGGTTCAGGTCTTCGTGCTCTAAAATACCGTTTGCGTAGCCCGTCGGGAAATGCTTATCGTCGAGAATCCACACGCGCATGCCGCGCTTTTCGGCTTCCGCCAAAATAATGTCCATCGTCTTCCACCACGCGTCCGCGCAGAAGTGTTCATACGGGCGCGATTCCACACAAAATGCGCGGCAGCCGCTCTCATAGATCTTCTGCACGCGTGCGGGAATCTCCGCGTCGTGCCCGTCGTGCTGCCAGAAAAACGGCAGCAGGTAGTTTTCCGTTTTATTTTCCAATATACTTTTCAAAATTGGTTCCATTCAAATTCCCCCAAAAGAGTTTTACAAATAAAGCTGTATCGACGCTATCGCGTACACGGCGAGGTAATATAGGATCAGCGCACCGTTTTTCTGTGTGCCTGTAATGCCGCAGATGAAATCCCGCGCAACGAACAAGTCCGAAATGCAGAACGCCGCTGCACCCAACGCGAACAGTATCCACTGCGGCGAGACAGCAAACGGCAACGTGCCCGCCATAGCTGTCATGAACGAAAGCACGAGCGGATACAGCACCATCGGGAGCAACATAGAGCCAAGCGAATGCAGATATTGCCGGAAAATCAGCGCAATGATGCCGTAAATAATCAAAGCCGCAACGACCGTGCCCCACCGAAACCCGCCGAGCTGTGCAATATACCCGATAAGCACAAGGTGCGCGAGTCCGAACGAGATCACGCCGAAGCGAAAATCGCGCTCGATGACAAAATCCGCGATGCAGCAGAATAAAAGCGCTAAAGCGAGCAGCCACGCGTTCGCCGGGCGATTAAACAACACGATGCCGAGCACCGCCGTGATGACCGCTACGAACGTTGCGCCGCACTTTGCGGCTGAGCGCCACATCGTGCTGCCGAACGAGCGCGTGGCATTATAGATGTAACAGAACGAGAGCATCATCGGCAATGAGATGAGTGGCCAAAGCACACGAAACACGCGCATAAAAACGCCTCCTTTTTCACAATTATAACAAACGTCCCCGCAAAATCAAGCAAAATAAAAGCCGTCGGCAGAGGATCGGCAAAATCCACTGTCGGCGGCGTGTTGACTTGTCAAATATTACCCATGAAAGCCGTAGTTGATGCACCAGAAGACGCACACAACGGCAAACACGATGCACTGCACGATGAGCAAAGCACGGGAAATGGTGCGCTTATTGATGCCGGAGTTCGGGGAGAAGCTCCAAACGGCAGCCATAATAAGTCCCAAAACCGGAACGAGCTGGATGAGAAACATCATCACGCACTCGGAAACGGAAAGCGCAATGGTGTTTTCCGGCAGATATTCTACGGCGCGGCCGGGTCTGGAGGAAGCCTGCACAGCGTTATCATACAAAACCGGTGTTACGCCCTGGTTATAAACCGTTGCGCAGGGGGTCTCGATATCGGAACGAATTCTTTCCGGGTCCCTCGGCTGTATATTTTTTGTATAGGTTTCATTGAGCATCATAAAAGGTCTCCTCCTTATAAAACGGACGGTTCAAGTAAAAAGTGTTTTTATCTCGCGGACATATTTCCGCATCTCTTCTTGTATACAGAATAACATGAAAAGGGCATTTTATCAAGTATTATCTAAAAAAATGTAAAGTTTATTGCGCTGCTTACGCTTTAAATGCTTAAATTGTTCACAGCATATACGCAATTTGTCCGCGATGTGAATACACTTTGCAACTTGATAAACCCGGTAATTCATGCTATTTTAAAATTGACCTTATTATACGGCAATTTTTGAGAAAGAAGGAAAAAATATGCAGCTTTGCAGTGTAAAAGCTCCATGCGAAGTCTGACCCCGGGCGGGTCCGCATGGAGCGCTTAACCGTCCGCAGACTTTGCATTTTTAACACGAATTTTTTATTTTTGTTAAGAAGAAGTAAAGCCTCATGCAATTTCATTTTAAAAATTTCAAAAAAAGTTTTCTGCATTCAAATTTTTCCCGAAGCTTTGGGATAAGCCCGCGCGCACGGCATGAGGCCCGTTTCTGCGTCTGTGGTCTACGCAGATGTTTTCCGCGCTCGGCAGCGCTATGACAAGCTTTGCGCTCGTCATTTGGGCGTATGAGCAAAGCGGCTCGGCGCTCAGCACCGCGCTGCTCTCCATCTGCTCGTATGCGCCGTATGTGCTTTTGAGCATTTTTGCCGGTGCGCTTTCCGACCGCTGGAACAAAAAGGCCACTATGCTCATCTGCGATGCCGCGCGGCGCTCACCACCGTCGGCGTGCTCGTTTTGCTCAGCACCGATGCGCTCTGCGTGTGGTGCGTGGGCGCGGTGCTCGGCTGGCTGCCCATTCCGCTGATGAACGCCAACTTAGACGTGCTGTTCCACACCCACATTCCCGTGAAGATGCAGGGCCGCGTTTACGCCACGCGCAATTCGCTGCAATTTTTCACCATTCACTTGGGTATCTCCTTGGTGGCGCGCTCGTAGATACCGTCTTCGAGCCGTTCATGGCAGCGTAAACACCCGAAAGCCTTTTCTGCTGCCTGTTCGGCACCGGCAAAGGCTCCGGCGCCGCGTTTTTGTTCCTTGTCCTCGGCTTCCTCGGCGTCGCCGTTTGCCTCGGTTTCCGCCGCAGCAAGCTTATCCGCGGGCTGGAAGTGAACGACAAAGATTAAAAAGCTGAACCAAACCACGAATACAGAATATTTCAAGTACGATTCGTAATGTGTATGGCGATTTAGCCGGAATTG
>ENA-ORNQ01000147-ORNQ01000147.1-human-gut-metagenome-genome-assembly--contig:-NODE-147-length-76546-cov-14.913872_pt1 | contig 76546 bp, 69 predicted proteins | sample MGYA00242116_ERZ509024 | MGnify/ENA primary metagenome ERZ509024 (study PRJEB26280, sample SAMEA2338697) | human gut metagenome | biome: human gut; feature: human-associated habitat; material: faeces...
TACTACTCCCGCCGCGGCTATGCCGCGCCTTTCCATGCAAAATAATTCTAAACAGCATTGTGTAGCAGCCCTACAAATCTGGACCTGATTGTTACACCTCACTGGTAGTAGTAGGTAAGGGAGATGCGGACTGTGTTTTCGTTGATGACGCGGGCGGTGGAGATGTCGGAGCGTTTGAGCTGGTTGATGAGACCGAGGTATGACATAACGTTGATTTCCACATTATCAAAGACAAAACCTGCGCCGAAACCCCATTTGAGATCCTCGCGTCGCCATATGCCGTCGGTGCCGAAAAGGGAGTACGACATTTTATCGGTCGGCTTGGTGATACTTCCGCCGAGGCATACAGTGCCCTCAAAACCAGTCATTACGTTCATCCGCTTGTCATCAAACAAGCCGAACTGGTAGCCTATGGTCAAGGGGATAATGATGTCAAATTTCGATATCCGGGCTGATGCCACGTAACTGTCTGCTTGCAAATCTATGCCGAAGTCATTGTAAGAAAGAAGCAGACCAGGCTCTAAAAACCAATGGCGGTCACGCATCACGCGGTAGACCACCCCGGCGGCTCCTCCGTAACCGATATTGTCCTCATTGACGGCAGCGGGATCAGTTGATGCCCATTTTCCAGGAAGGTTGAGATCAAATGCGCCCTTTACACCGAGCGAATGGGTATAACGCGAAGGGGTTTGAGGTTCATGGGGAGTCTCGGCTGCCGAGAGCAAGGGCATAGCAAGAGTTAGCAAGATTGTAGTTAATGATTTCATCATGATATGATTATGAATTGGGATGTAGGGACATGCCATGGCATGTCAGCATAAATATCCACATCGTCTGGGAAGCGGACATGCCACGGCATGTCCCTACGACCTCAGTCGGCGGGGGCGTGGATGGTGGCTTTCTCCATGAAGTACGGGATGAGCCGGGCGGGTACGGCGGGGAATACGGGCTGGCAATGGGAGGCATCCGCTTCGTCGGCAGAGACGTTGGCGAATGCTTGGCGCACTACTTCGGCAGAGGACTCTTCCGATGTCAGTGTCAGGTCTGCCTCTATCCCCAAACCGTCAAGCACCTGCATGCGGCTGTCGCCCTCATATGATGAAGATGCCATGAGGGATTCATCGTTGACTATGATTTCCTGTTGGACAGGGTTTATGATTTCAATAGGTTTATCCTGTGGCTTTTTGTCGGATTTCTTCTTTTTGCTGCCAGCATAGCGCGATGACATCTTGCTGTAGAGGTTGAGGATGTCCTTGCCATATGACTTGTTGGCAGCCCAGCGTCCGCTCAATCCCTCCCACGTGGGAGCACATCCGCGGCTGACGAGCTTGAAGCGGGCATCTACCAATTCCTCGCCGTCGGGCAGACTGCTGCGGGTGGCATAGGCATAGAGATGCTGTATTTGAGCCGTAACACCCTCCTGTATGGAGCTGAAAGCGTTGCCCTTGACACCGAGACGTGTGACACCTAAGCCGCAAAAATTATACTGGTCGGGGGTGACGGCGGTACCGTCACGAAATTTGAACCATCCGGTCTCTATAATAGCCTGACACAGAGCCACATCGCCACGTATGCCGTAGCGCGAGCCTATTTCATAATAGGCTTCGGCTATCTCCATAGAAAAATCGGGATTATGCTGACGCACAAATTCGCACATATCCTCGGGAAGCACCATCGCCTCCCCGAGAATGCTGTTAGATGCACGCAGGCTCACAATACCGCACGCTATGAGCAGTATGAATGTCAAAAGATGTCTTTGCATGGCGTAAGTTAAGTCATGCAAAATAAACAAAAATTTGATTATTAAGCTTATAGAATCCTAAACGCCATCAGCATTTTAACACTTTTTATGTCTCACATGCTGATCTGACGGAAAGTGACAAGGCGGTTATATATGAAATTGGCGATAGTATATACCATCATGCCTATGACTGTGGCGACACCGTAGCCTGAGAAGGAGAACCCTGCGATCGTCACAAGGAAGTCATCGTAAATGACATAAGTGGTCAGCAGCCAGGTAGCGGCAAACTGAAGTCCGTAGCAGAGTGCGAAACCTACGAGAAATTTCAGACCCTCACCCTGCCATCCGTGGCTGTGGCTGTTAAATACCCATAGCTTGTTCCACAGAAACGAATTGATGACACCGCCTACATAGCCGATGAAATTAGACACCCAAGGATTAATGCCGATGATGCCTTTGCATACATAAATGATTACCAGGGTGACCAATGTGTTGATGACACCGACCAGCAGGTATCTGACAAACTGCATCAAATCCTTACGTTTGACCTGTTTCATAGCGTGCGAAGTGTGATAATGGGGTGATTGGTTTATTTCTGTGACGAGTTATAGTGGCGGCAGTAGGCGCGGATACCGCACTCCATGCAGTCAGGGCGTCGGGCTTTGCACACGTACCTGCCATGGAGTATGAGCCAGTGGTGCGCCCGGGTGACAAGTTCTTCAGGTATATATTTGATAAGCTGTTGCTCCGTTTGCAGCGGACTGCGGGAATCTGTGGTCAGCCCGATGCGTTCGCTCACTCTGAACACATGGGTATCAACCGCCATGGCTGGTTTGTCGTAGACCACGGCAAGAATCACATTGGCAGTCTTGCGTCCCACCCCAGGAATGGTCATCAGTTCGTCAATCGATGAAGGGACCTGACCGTCATATTTCTCGACAAGAGTCTTCGCCATGCCGAGGAGCGACTTGGTCTTATTGTTGGGGTATGAAACTGACTTGATGTAAGGATATATGTCATCAAGCTGAGCCTGCGCCATCGCCTGAGGCGTAGGGAACGCCTCAAAAAGCGGAGGGGTAATCATATTGACCCGCTTATCGGTGCATTGCGCCGATAGGATTACAGCCACAAGCAACTGATATGGATTATCATAGTGCAGTTCGGTGGCTGCCTCAGGCATAGCCTCAAGGAAGTAATCAATGATACCTTTAAAACGCTCCTTTACAGTCATGTCAGCCTCCTTGTATTATATCATTCGCAGCAGTCTCTCCGTGCCGAACAGGCCTAACGCACAGGCTCCGAGTCCACCGAACACAGTTATAGCCACATAGAAGAGCATCTCGCCGATACGACCGTTCTGTATCAGCTGCATGGCATCAAGCGTAAAAGCCGAGTAGGTGGTGTAACCTCCCAGAAAACCAGTCAGAGCCACAAGATATACCCATTTGGGCAGCCCAAGATGCTGAAACAATGCCCACAGAAAACCTATCAGCAGACAGCCAGTGATATTGATGGCAACCGTGAAATAATATTTGTCGTGGTCAAGAAACGGCAACTGCTCCACACCATAACGTGACAACGCCCCTAACCCTCCTCCGAGAGCCACGAGTGCGCAATCACCTATGATATTGAGGAAAGTCATATGAAGCAGTCGGTATCAGCGGGCGCTGCGGAACTGGAGAAGGAAACGACGGTCGTTTTCAGAGAACAGGCGCAGGTCCTTGACCTGATACTTCAGGTTGGTGATACGCTCTACACCCATGCCAAGGGCGAAGCCTGTATATTCCTTGCTGTCAATGCCGCATGCCTCAAGCACGTTGGGATCCACCATGCCGCAGCCGAGAATCTCTACCCAGCCCGTACCCTTGCAGAACGAGCATCCTTTGCCACCACAGAGGTTGCATGAGATGTCCATCTCTGCCGACGGCTCGGTGAAGGGGAAGTAGCTCGGACGCAGACGGATTTTGGTGTCAGGTCCGAACATCTCACGGGCGAAATAGAGAAGAGTCTGGCGCAGGTCAGCAAATGACACGTTGCGGTCAACGTAGAGAGCCTCCACCTGATGGAAGAAGCAGTGGGCACGCGCAGAAATCGCCTCGTTGCGATACACACGTCCCGGGCAGATAATGCGGATGGGAGGTTGGGTGGTTTCCATCACGCGCGACTGTACTGACGAAGTGTGAGTGCGGAGCAGCACCTCAGGGTTGCGGGCGATGAAGAATGTATCCTGCATATCACGCGCAGGGTGGTCAGCAGCAAAATTGAGCGACGAGAACACATGCCAGTCATCCTCGATCTCAGGTCCCTCGGCTATAGAGAAGCCAAGACGGTCAAAGATGGCGATGATGTCATCGCGCACTATCGACAGCGGATGCCGGCTGCCGAGCTGGCGAGGAGCCGATGTGCGAGTCAGGTCTATGTCAACGTCCATCGTGTCAGCATTTTCAAGAGCCTCACGCAGAGAGTTGATTTTGTCAGTGGCGAGATTCTTGAGCTCGTTAAGAGCCTGACCTATCTGACGTTTCTGGTCAACAGGGACAGTGCGGAAGTCGTTGAACAGAGCCGATACCGAACCCTTTTTGCTCAGATATTTGATACGCAGCTCCTCTACCGAGGCTGCATCAGAGGCTGTGAGTGCTGCGATTTCATCGCGCAGCGCATTTATCTTGTCTATCATTGCTTGTCGTGGGCAAATATTATTTTGACAAATTTACAAAATAATTTTCAAAACACATGTCAATCGTCGTAGTCATAGACCAGCTCGATGTTGTCAAGCCACATGGTAGCCTGGTCGCAGCCGGTGAAATAGTCGCCGAGCTTGCTTGCCGATGCGGTTATGAGGATATATTTGGGCACACGGGATGTGGAATTGTAGTTGAAATCCACGTAGAACTCGCGATAGGCGTTGACATCCTCCTGTTGTATCATCTCGCCGTAGGCTATGACACACGGGTCGTTGCGGTCAAAGAGGCGGCGGTTTGACGGATTGGTGCGTATCTCATAAGGCTCGTCAGCATCAATGAGCGCTACCCATACGATACCTTCGTCAGGCTGTCCCTTGAGATCTTTGAAGTCTGTGGATGTGCGGTTGATGGCGCCACCCTCATATTTGAAATATCCATGGAGACGTGTGGGCCGAGCAGTGAACGGACGTCCCATGTTGAGGATGCCGTTTGTACCGTCAACACGTACAAACACGCCGGCATAGATGTTTCCGGCAGCCAGTTTGCCCAACGGACCGATGCCTACGAAGCGGCTCATCAGCTTGGCAGCCTGACCTACACCGTCAGAAGTGTCGTCAGTGGGCACGGTATTGCTTTCGCCGAGGGTCGTAGCACCCTTGTTGCCTGTATCCCACCATGACTCGCCGCCCTCAGCCCAGGGATTCCATATCTTGCCGTTTTTCCACCAGTTGTCAAAGCGGTTGTTAGGCACCTGAGGATTATCGCCAGTGGAGAACTTCGTCACAAGCGACTTGTCATCGCCGCTTACAGCCTGCACCTCGTAGTTAGTCAACGGCGACAGATGACGCAGACAGCATGTCAATGCACCACCCTCCATTGTGACCCATGATGCCGGAGCCGCATACCACTGCGCCTGCCCCTCCTGACGGTAGTTAAATGTCACATCCAGACCCTCCTGAGCCGAAGCGTAAACCCATGCCACCTGAGTCCAGGCATCCACAGAGTTAACCGTCACCACCATATCCGTAGGCTCTACAGTGATAGTCCAGACGGTCTGACGGCCAAACTCATCGACAGTAACAGAAACAGGATCTGTGAAATCCACAGTCTGACCGTTAAGGTCAGGAGTCATCACAGCCTCGGGACCTGCGAGCTTGATATCGGTGACCTTGACAGCCGCTATATCCTTGATGCTCGGATATAGAGCCTTGACAGTATGAGTGACAGCATCTATCTCCGAAGCCCCTATCTGGTCTTCGATGGCGAAACGCCGCTCTATGTCCTGCACGGCGGTTATGGTCCAGTCATAGGTCTGATAGAGCTGTGTCGACACCACATAGGGCGATGAGAGGTCTATCGTCCCCGACAGGCTTGACGGATTGGTCAGTTCGCCAGTGGAAAGGGCATAGTCCGACACCACTACATTATATATATCGGCATACTCGTCAAGCGTGACAACTATGGAACGGGTAGCCGAATCAATCTGCGCATCACGCATCTGATGCTCAACCTCAAAGACGGTGAACACCGGCACAATACGCGCATAAGGTATGTCATTTTTTATGCAGCCGACCATCGTGACTGCGAGAAGCGATATGGCGACGAGTGCCGATGCACCCGGAATATGTATCTTACGCATAATGGTAATGTGTTATAATCAGATGTGCACTCCGAGCCCGAAGTTGATATTGAAAATGTTAAACTTGAAATTAGCGCCTGACGAGAATCTTGACCCCTCGTCGACACCGTCGGTCATCTGATGCTGGTTAGTCATATGCACACCAAACACACCGAACGAGATATTAAACGACACATAGTCCATGACAAACACAGTCAGACCGGGCGAGAAGTTGAGAGCCACAGATGTAGTGGTGGTCGAGGTCTCCTTGCTGACCCCGCCTATGGTGCGGCGGAAACGACCGGAACCGGAGTTGAACGACAAATCCACCTCATTGAACACGCCGAAACGCTTGGCACGGCTCAGCCCGATGTAATGACGGTAGAACACCGATGCGCCAAACGACTGGTCATAATAATGCACATCACGTATGTCGAAGTTGGTGTCCTCGTCAAATTCCACCGAGAGATTGCCCAGACGGGCATCCGAACGGATGTAATTGAATTTCAGACCTACGGTGTTGTTGTTACTGAACACATAGGAGATATAGGGGCGTATGGAGTATGTCTCGCCCTTGAAGTCAAAATCCTTTAGGACATCGAGTATGGCGACATTTTCGGCATCAAAGCTCGCATAGCTCGCGTTGAGACCAGCCATCCACTGCCCTTTCGGCAGAAACAGATAGTTGAACAGACCGCGGTCAAAACGCCCCCAGTTACGCTCGGGCAATATCATGCTGACGGTATCGCCATTGACTATCACCAGATCAGGCAGCGGCTCAAATGCCGGGGTCTTGTCTTTCTTACGTATAGGATACTGCACCTCGGGACTCTTGGAGGCAGGGCGCTCATCGGCATAGGCAACTGTATAAGCCGATGCCGCTATCACTATGGCGCATGTCACGCGACGGATAAAAGTGGAGGTTTTCATATGTAGAATGTTGCGCCAAACTGGATTGAAAACAGGTTGATACGGAAATTAGCCGACTTGCTGTTGTGGTGCGAGTCGTATATCTGGTCACGGGTGGAGTTAGTGTGGCGGTAGTTAAATCCGAGCACGCCTACGTTGACTTCCACAGCCGAGTAGTTGTTGAGAAACACGACCATGCCCGGCTGGAGACCCACACTGAGAGAGAAGTTTGTCTCATAGGTGCCGGTGAAATCATCGCCAACGCCGTTGGTAAGCTTTGACTGTCCGCCTCCAAGCTGCAACTGCACCTCGTTGAAGAAACCGAAACGCATGCTGCTGCCTATCGACAGATAGTTGCGGAACACGCCTGCCACATAGAAGTTATGTCCTATGCTGTAGAGATGGTCCACGTCAAAGTTCGTACCCTCGCCAAGATTGAGCAATCCGGAGTCAAGCTGGGTACGTGTACGCTGGTAAGCGAAACGTCCGCCGATCGCCAGATTGTCCTTGAAGGCATAGAGCACCGTCGGACTCACCTTAAACGAGTAGGTATCACCGTTGAGGTTTTCCAGTACGAAGAAAGTATAATTGTCGGCATGTTCCTGAGCATAGCTGACGCTCACGCCTGCAATCCATTGCCCTTTGGGGATGAATTTGAGTTGCTGTATGCCTCGTTCAAATACCGGGATGGAGTCAGTGGTTGTCGCGGAAGAAGCAGCATCTGCCGGCTGCATCGCCACCGGCGCCTCCTGCCCTAAGGCAAGCGTCGGAATCCACGCCACGGCAGCCAGAGCCATGACTCGGCAGCCTAACATAAGATGTCGGATGTCAAACATAAAAAAGATGTTGTGTGTCTATGTATGCTTAGTTATTGTTTCCTATTGTATCATCTATTGCCCTATTCAATACAGTCATGTCAGCGTCAGTATGACAGCGTCAGCTCATCTACTTCCAGGATGCTTCCTAAAGAAGAGGCAGTCGGTGCGTCAGGTGTGGTGACGACATGCTGCGACTCGTATTCGATGTCGCCGATGTCATATGATGAAGATATCATCACCATTATGGTCGAAGCCTTCGCCCCGAATATCGGATAGCGTATGGGGACGCTGAATGATGCATTTGTAGCACTCGGATAAAGTTTGCCGGTAGCATGTGCCAGTTCGCGGTATTGTCCGTTGACCGTTCCCCACAACGACACATCCACACGTCCGCAATCTTCGGGCGAACCGCCGCCGGGATAATAACGGTAGATGCCGTTGATCGCCGAGGGGCGTGAGGCAAACGGATATCCTTGCTGATATTCCTCCTCACTGCCGTTATAGGCATACGAGCCAAGAAATATCTTGCCGGCAGCCCTATAGCGTATATTGGGGATATTGGGATTATAGTCGATGAACGGAGCCGATACCTGACGGTATGGTGATATTTTCGCTCCTGCGGGGTCAAATGCCACACTGACGAGTTTTATGGAAACCGCCCCGCTTATGATGTTCGCGCTCTCCATGGTCGAGGGCTGCATGTACCATGTATTGGGATTGGATGCCCCGAGATAAAAAGTCTTGTCATTGACCGATGCCCACGGAGCCTTGGGCTGGCTCGCCGTTACATCAGCACGGTTCTGACGATTGAACAGCGGCATGGCATTCTGCGAATACAGTCCTCCCATCGGCAGGTCTTCCCAGTTTATGACTTCCTCTGTCTCTTCAAACGCCCCGTTGGGCAGCTGTATGACATCTTCAGTGGTCACACGCACCGACGGTGTGAAATCATCGCTGTCAGGGTGACGGAATATAGTGGAAGCGACATCGTAGGTGGTCGATGGGGTGAGACCAGTGACATATACAAGACCGTTATCTGCGTCACGCATATATATATTGGCAGGCGTGCCGTTGACATACACGTAAGCCGACGAAGCTATGGCACGCGTGGACCGCGGAGACTCGCCGTTGACTCTCACCGCCAGATGCGACGCGAAGGCATCGACATCGATAGTATATGGCGGCGTGGTGAAATACAGATCAAACGAAGCCGCAGTCTGCCCGAGGTAATCCATGCGCACCTTGACAGAGGGATATAACGACTCAGGGAGGCTAAAGGTCACTTCATACAATCCGTCAGATACCTTGGTTGACCGTATAACTGTCTGGGGAGTCCAGTTGTCACCACCGTTATCAGACGTAAGTATCCCGAGATGGTTGACAAATTCGCCTGATGTAGCCTTGACCCTGACTGTAGCTGTGGAAGCCCCGGCTTCCACACGGTCTGGCGGGAGCACCTCTATCTCCATAGGGCGTAAATCCACCTTGAGTGTCATTGGAAGGCTGACCTGTCCGAGGTCATTGATGGCTATGAGTGAGAATGTAGGCAACATCTGCCGTCCGGAGGCATCATTAATAGCCGGCATGTCGGCAGATTTAAGATGTGTGAGTAGACCTGTTATATCAAGCGTCAGCGACTTTCCGTCATTGCTGACTGCGCATATCGCTCCATACTGTCTCAGCATCTCCATGACCGAGGCATCGGCATCTAACAGATTTATCTCACGGGCTATGCCCAAAGCGAGCAAAGACGGGGGTTGTACCGTGAACACAACTTCGCCGAGCGGATGTGATGATGTGACATGGAACACAACCGGTTCGGCAGGCGTGACTCCCTCTACCACCGGCAGAGGAGTCTCAGGCATGAAACCTGTAGGAGTTATATCGGGAGCTGACGCAGAAAACAGCTCGGACGTCAACTCTAACACACGCGACCCGTGGGCTGCTGCATCAAGCATGACAGCATTATCATCCGCCGACAGCGTACATGATATATTCTCGCCCTCTGAAGCCTGCAAACGGTACAGCAACACTGATGTCGAGCTGCAGTCAGCAAGCGTGAAATGGAGGAACATCTCCACTTCGCCAGCTCGTACATACAACGGTCCATCAGACTCGGATGCGTATTCAAAATAGCTGCCTCCCTCTGAATGAAATATCACCCTGTAATCACGCATCCGCGAAGAAAACGACTCTTCAATATCCAATGAGACGGCAACATTTATCCTCTTACAATGGATAGCCACGTCAACAGTCTTATTTGAGACCACGTCAAATGATGTGCTCCCCGTATAGTAAGGTTTCCCGAAGCCTTCAGAATTCTCAGCCCCATATGATGCGGACATGACGTAACGCCCCGGACGGAAACCCTGTTTTGTGGAGAAAGCCCCTATGTTTGTCCATGTATGCTCTTTTGCCGAGCCATCAGTCAGAGAGAGAGAAAACGACGCAGCATCGGGAGCATCATCTCCCGTCACATACACATGAGGCGTGATGAAACCAGCATCGGCTGCCCCGACAGAATCACCGAGGTCGTTGCTGCATCCGCTGCAAAGGCAAGCTACTAAGATGAATATACAAAAGAGACTTTTTAGCATACAAGGCGCAAATTTACACTTTTTTTAACAGATATAAGATTTCACCAACTTAAAACATGTTAAGTCAGAGTGTTAAGCGTGTCTATCGCACTAATGTTGATAAAAAGCCCACGAATGTTAATGCAATGTCAATAACTTCACAGAAATGTTGATAACTTTTTCTGAAATGTTAATAACTTTCCCCATTGTTAATAACTTTACAACCTATACTACGTGCTATCAGATTATTTCGTATCTTTGTAAAGGCTCTTGCCACACATTAATATATAATAACTAATACCTATCATCTATCTGAGACCTTCAATCCTTATGAAGAAAATCCTCACATCTCTCGCATGCGCGGCAATGTCAACCGCCGGGCTATGCTCAGCAGCCAATCTTACGATAGACCGCGTAGAACCACCATATTGGTGGACCGGCATGCAGCAAGACACGCTCCAAGTCATGGTACACGGCAAGGACATCGGTAACAGCCTCGTCTCTGTAGACTATCCTGATGTACGATTAGCCGAGCAGGTACGTCTTGAAAGCCCCAACTACCTTCTGCTCTATCTCGCTATAGGCAAAGATGCCAAACCTGGCACGATGGATCTAAAATTCAAGGACGGCAAGAAGTCAAAAACCCTCCCCTATGAACTCAAAGCCCGCACCAAGGCTCCAGAAGATTACAAAGGCTTCGACTCATCAGATGTGCTGTATCTCGTGATGCCTGACCGCTTCGCATCTGACGGCAGAAAAGAGGACAAAGCCGTCAAAGACCTCGACTACCCCATCACCGCCGACCGCACCGACCCTAACGCACGTCACGGCGGCAATATCGGAGGCTTGCAAAAGCACCTTGACTACATAGACTCTCTCGGCGTGACAGCCGTGTGGGTGTGCCCGGTGCTTGAAAACGACATGCCCGGAGGCTCATATCACGGATACGCCACCACAAACTACTACTGCATTGACCCGCGTTTTGGCACAAACGAGGAGTGGAAAGCTTTCATCGAAGAAGCGCATAAACGCGGCATCAAGGTGGTAATGGATATGATATTCAACCATTCCGGATCCAATCACCCCTGGCGCAAGGATGCTCCGACCGCCGACTGGTACAACAATTCCGACAACTACATTCAGACCAACTACCGCCTGTCCACTGTACACGACCCCTATGTGAGCGACTACGACTATGGCCGCACCGTGGACGGATGGTTTGTCGAGGCAATGCCCGATCTCAACCAGCGCAACAAGCACCTTGCCAAGTACCTCACCCAAAATTCGATATGGTGGATAGAGGATGCAAAGATCGATGGCATACGCATGGATACTCACCCCTATGCCGACTTCAACGCCATGGCACAGTGGCTCCGCGATGTACGCAAGGAATACCCCTTGTTTAACATCGTAGGCGAATGCTGGTACGGCACCGAGGGCGGCGAGGCATACTGGCAGAAAGGCTCTAAGGTCAATCCTCACGGCGACTCTGAACTTGAGACTGTCATGGACTTCGTGCTCTCAATCAAAGCCCGTAATGCGTTCTCGTCACAGACCGACCCCTGGAACGGACTCAACGAGATGTATGACCACCTGGCACTTGACTACCTCTTCCCCAACCCGTCTAAGATTCTCACCTTCCTTGACAACCACGACACTGACCGCTTCCTGCTTGAAGAGCCCGAAAACCTCGGATGGTGGAAACAGGCGATAGCATTCCTCCTCACCACCCGCGGCATACCACAGCTCTACTACGGCACCGAAATCCTCATGAACGGCTCCAAGGAAGGCAGCGACGGATTCGTGCGCAAGGATATGCCAGGCGGATTCCCCGGCGACAAGGATGTCAACGTATTTACCGGCGAAGGGCTCTCTGACAAGCAGAAAGAGGCTCTTGACTTCATGCGCAAGATGCTCAACTGGCGCAAAGGCAATGATGTCGTAGCCAAAGGCTCGCTCAAACACTTCATGCCGCAACAGGGTGTGTATGTCTACGAACGCCGCCTTGGCGACAAGCAGGTAGTGGTGATGATGAACGGCAATGATGCACCCAAAACCATGAATATGGAGCAGACCGCCGAAATCCTCCCCTACGGCACCACCCTGACCGACATGCTCACCGGCAAGAAAGTCACCATCACCCCAGAAATGACATTCGGTCCCCGCGAGCTTTACATCCTCGAGAACTGATAAGATACACAATACATAAAATGTAGGGATGCGGCGTGCCGCGTCATCAGACGCAATGTATATACCCTGATACGATGACGCGGCACGCCGCATCCCTACTACATAACATATCACACACATTGAATATAAGGCATTTAATCACTCCGTTAGCAGCAACAGCCTTGGCTGCCAGCACTTTTTTCAGCTGCAAGCCATCGGAGAAGCATTACCGAGAGGCTTACGAAACCACCATCAAGGCACGCCACTCCGGTGAGGAGGAGTATCTTGACTCGACGGCTCGCGCTGCAATGCAGACTGGCGGACGCCCAGCCATCATGCACGTTGGCGACACCATCCTGTCATATCGTGTAGAGTGGATACGCCCCGTCATAGACAAGAGTTCCACGCCTACAAAACCGACAGCTACCGATGCCACGCCTGGGCGTCCCTCGCTTTCGGGCAAACCGTTTTGCATCATAGTCGGGCAATTCAAGCAGCGTTTCAATGCCCGTGAGATGTGCACCCGGCTCCAGGGCTACGGCTATAAAAATGCCATGGTGTTTCAAAACTCAGAGCCACGCTACTTTGTAGCCGCCGACACCGTCAGCAGCCCTGAGAATGCCATAAAGCAGCTTGACGCAGTCAAATCCGACCAGAGATTGATGCTTAAAGAGCCGTTCCCTACAGTCATTCAACCAGCCCAGAGAGGATACTAAGAAACACAACGAACTTATTTATGCTTTATTAACAATAATTTTTTGAATTTTACAGAAATTCCCTTTACCTTTGTAATCACAAAGCAAGAAGGATTATTGATACTACTGCTTTGAGAGCATTTTTCCAAAAATATATATGTTTTTATAGATTGTAGATTATGATAAACTGTTGGCATCGTGAGATGCCAACAGTTTTTTTATACCTGTTCAAATAAAGCAAGTCGTATGATTCTTATAAGATTTATACGACTTATAAGAATCATACGACTTAAATTTTAGTCTTTAAGCGACTTACGTCATTCCTGGAACTCTACGAGCAGGGCGTCTGTACCAACGACATCGTTGACATCCACAAACAGGCGCTTTACCACCCCGTCGGCTGGAGCCTCTACATCGTTTTCCATCTTCATCGCCTCATAGACGAGCACCACGTCGCCCTTCTTGACTTTCTGTCCGGGCTTGACATTGACAGCGATGACCTTGCCACCCATAGGAGCTGATATAGTGGGACCTGTCACAGGAATCGCCTCCTCCTGAGCCTTCGCTTCAGCCTCTGCCTGGGCAGCCTTGATTTCATCGGCATGCTGAGCCTCATACTCCTCACGACGACGGTTTTTCAGGAAGTTGACTGCTACGGAGGGGAGAAGTTCAAGCAAAAGGTATTCCTCGTCATTGGTGGCAAGTTTCACGCCTCCAAATTCTTCAAGCACAGGATTTTCAGGCTTTTTATATGATGACACATCATAAGCCTTCTCTACAGGACTGCCTGTTATCATCTCACGGAAAGCGGGATCCACAGCCACAGGCGTATGACCGTATTCACCCTTGATGAGTGATATAAACTGGTTTGATGGATTGCTATAGTCCTTGTTGCCTTTCTTGCGGTCAAGCGCGAGGCTCACAGCCTGACTGCCCACAATCTGACTCGTCGGGGTCACAAGGGGTACCAGACCCGCGTCACGGCGTACCTTGGGTATCAGAGCCATGGCATCGTCAAGCAGTTCGCTTGCTCCGAGAGCCTTGAGCTGAGCCACCATGTTGCTGTACATGCCGCCTGGCACCTCAGCATCCTTGACAAGCTGGTTGGGCTTCGGGAATCCGAAAGAGTCTTCTATGGCGTGGCATGCATCAAGTAAAGCCTGCTCATCACTTCTCTTCGCAGCATCTATAGCCTTGTCAAACAGAGCATCGACCTCTGCCGGGAGCGTGTCCTTGAGAGGATCAAAATCCTTGGGCATCTGTTTGGCGAGGTCAAACTCCTTAAGAGCCTTACGCGCCTCAAGCAGCTCCTTGCGAATCTCGCCGACAGCCTCCATGTTGACCTCAACGTTGACACCGAGCTTCTTGGCGAAAACATACACAAGCTCTATAGCCGGGGCAGCCGAGCCGCCGCCAAACCACCATATGTTGGTGTCGAGAATATCCACGCCGTTGATGATAGCCATCACCGATGAAGCCAGACCATAGCCGGGCGTACAGTGGGTATGGAAATCCACAGGAACTTTCAGCTCGGCTTTGAGGCGTGAAATGATAGAGGCGGCACGGAGCGGATTGACCAGACCTGCCATATCTTTAAGAGTGATAATCTTAGCCCCGAGAGCCTCCATCTCCTTAGCCTTGCTGACAAAGTATTCGTCAGTAAATATCTTACGCGGGGCTGCCGGTTTGGAACCGAAAAGCGATTTAAGTTTTGCGCCAAATCCCGCGGGCTGCTGGGGAGCTTCGTCCTTGGGGTCGACAGTGTAGCACACCGCGCCGTCAGCGATGCCGCCAAGCTCATTGATCATGCGTATCGAGTCCTTGACATTATCGATGTCGTTGAGGGCATCGAAGATACGCATCACATTAAGACCATTCTTGATTGCCTCCTTGTAGAATCCTTCAAGGACCGAATTAGGATAAGGCACATAGCCGAATAGGTTGCGACCGCGTGACAAAGCCGACAGGAGCGACTTGCCCTTCATCGCCTCGCTGATGGTGCGCAGGCGTGTCCAAGGCGACTCGTCAAGATATCTCATCACCGAGTCAGGGACGGCTCCGCCCCACACCTCCATTATATAGAATCCTGCATTTTCATAGTAAGGGAGCAGGCGATCGATAGTCTGCTGGGTCATACGCGTGGCAAACAGCGACTGCTGACCGTCACGCAACGTCAGATCTCGGATTTTTAGATTTCGTTGTTCCATCATATCTGTTGAAAACGTTAGGTTAATATCCGATGGCAAATTTAAACTATCATTTTGAATTACGGAAATTTTTCCTCAATTATTTATTATTTAATATAGGTGTATATACTTATGCACATTTGGAGGATTTTTGTGTTATACAACATAGTTTTTAGTTAAAAGAGCACTGGAGACATTGCAATCTCAAATGATTCGCAAACCAAACGGTAACATTTTGTAATCAAATCAGCAATTGGGATTATAATATTGTTGCGCACATCAATTATTATCTGTACCTTTGCACATCCTCATCACACACGCATCATCAAAGCGTGTCACACTTCATTTATATAAGGTAAAAAAGATAGTCATATTTTATGAGCGACCGATTGTATATATTCGACACCACTCTGCGTGACGGCGAGCAGGTGCCGGGATGTCAGCTTAACACCGTGGAGAAAATCGAAGTGGCAAAAGCCCTCGAAGCTCTCGGAGTGGATGTAATCGAAGCCGGCTTCCCCGTGTCAAGTCCTGGAGACTTCAACTCCGTAGTGGAAATATCCAAAGCCGTGACATGGCCTACAATCTGCGCTCTGACACGCGCCGTGGAGAACGACATCCGCGTGGCAGCCGACGCGCTGCAATATGCCAAGCGCAAGCGTATCCACACCGGCATAGGCACGAGTGACTCCCATATCAAATACAAGTTCAACTCCAACCGCGAGGACATCCTCGAGCGAGGCGTGGCAGCAGTAGCCTATGCCCGCAAATTCGTTGACGATGTGGAGTTTTACTGTGAGGATGCCGGACGCACCGACAACGAGTATCTCGCCCGGGTAGTGGAAGCTGTCATAGCTGCCGGAGCAACCGTGGTCAATATTCCCGACACCACAGGCTACTGCCTGCCTGAGGAATACGGAGCAAAAATCCGCTACCTGATGGAGCATGTCAGCAACATAGACAAGGCTATACTCTCCACCCACTGCCATAACGACCTCGGCATGGCGACAGCCAACACTGTCATGGGTGTCATCAACGGTGCCCGTCAGGTGGAAGTGACCATCAACGGCATAGGCGAACGCGCCGGAAACACTGCCCTCGAGGAGGTAGTCATGACCCTCCGCTCCCACAAGGAGCTCGGCATAGACACCAACATCAACGCCACAAAGATAGCCTCGACAAGCCGCATGGTGTCATCGCTGATGAACATGCCCGTACAACCCAACAAGGCTATTGTGGGTCGCAACGCATTCGCCCACTCATCGGGCATACATCAGGACGGTGTGCTCAAAAACCGCGAAAGCTACGAAATCATCGACCCCAAGGATGTGGGCGTGGACGAAAACTCCATCGTGCTCACCGCCCGCAGCGGACGCGCCGCCCTCAAACACCGTCTGCACACCCTCGGCATCAATCTCGACACCGAAGCCCTCGACAAGGCATATGAGCAGTTCCTTAAACTTGCCGACCGCAAGAAGGAAATCAACGACGATGACGTGCTGATGCTCGCCGGCGAGCACCATAAAGCCCGCAGCCGCATCAAGCTCGACTTCCTGCAAGTCACCTCTGGCGTGGGCATCCGCTCTGTTGCCAGCGTCGGTCTCGACATCGCCGGCGAAAAATTCGAAGCAGCCGCATCGGGCAATGGTCCTGTAGATGCTGCCATCAACGCCATCAAGATCATCATCCGCCGCAAGATGCTCCTCAAGGAATTCCTCATCCAAGCCATCAACAAGGGAAGCAACGACGTAGGCAAGGTGCATATGACCGTCGAATACGAAGGAGCTCACTACAACGGCTTCTCTGCCAACACCGACATCGTGGCAGCCTCTGCCGAGGCATTCCTTGATGCCATCAACAAATTTGTGCACTAATCATCACGAAATCAAACCAATACAACATTATACAGATACATGGCAAAGACATTGTTTGACAAAATCTGGGATGCCCACGTGGTCAACCACATCGAAGACGGTCCCGACCAACTCTATATCGACCGCCACTACTGCCACGAAGTGACATCACCCCAGGCGTTTGACGGACTCCGCCAGCGCGGTCTCAAAGTCATGCGTCCCGAACGCACCTACTGCTCTCCTGACCACAACATACCTACCCTCCATCAGGACCAGCCCATCGCTGACCCAGTGAGCCGCAACCAGGTGGATACCCTCACCCGCAATGCCCGCGAATTTGGCGTGACACTCTACGGACTGGGACACCGCAAGAACGGTATCATACATGTCATCGGTCCGGAAAACGGTCTGACTCTCCCGGGCTACACCATCGTGTGCGGCGACAGCCATACCTCTACCCACGGAGCATTCGGCGCGGTAGCGTTCGGCATCGGCACCAGCGAGGTGGAGATGGTGCTCGCATCGCAGTGCATCCTCCAGCCCAAGCCCAAGAAGATGCGCATTAATGTCAACGGCAAGCTCCGCCCAGGCGTGACAGCCAAGGACATAGCCCTCTATATCATAGCCAAGATGACCACCAGCGGAGCCACGGGCTACTTTGTGGAATATGCCGGTGATGCTATCCGCAATCTCTCTATGGAGGGACGCATGACCGTCTGCAACCTCTCGATAGAGATGGGTGCCCGCGGCGGCATGATTGCTCCCGACGAGACCACATTTGAGTATGTCAAGGGTCGCGAATTCGCTCCCCAGGGAGAGGATTGGGACAATGCTCTTGCTTACTGGAAGACCCTCTACAGTGACGAGGACGCAGTGTTTGATGCCGAAATCAATTTTGATGCAGCCGACATAGAGCCGCGCATCACCTACGGCACCAACCCCGGACTCGGCATGGGTATCAACGATGCTATCCCTGCATTTGAAGGCGATGACGACACCGCACGCCAGAGCTACGAGAAGTCACTCTCCTACATGGGATTCCATGAAGGTCAGAAACTCAAAGGCATACCCGTGGACTACGTGTTCCTCGGAAGCTGTACCAACGGCAGAATCGAGGACTTCCGCGCATTTGCCGAGATAGTCAAGGGCAAGAAGAAAGCCGATAACATCACTGCCTGGCTCGTGCCGGGATCTTGGCTCGTGAGCGACCAGATCAAGGCTGAGGGTCTTGACAAGATACTCGCAGAGGCAGGCTTTGAGCTGCGTCAGCCCGGATGCTCGGCATGCCTGGCAATGAACGAGGACAAGATTCCCGAAGGCAAACTCGCCGTCAGCACATCTAACCGCAACTTCGAGGGTCGTCAGGGTCCAGGCTCGCGCACCATCCTCGCCGGACCGCTCGTGGCTGCTGCCACCGCCATCACTGGTGTGCTCTCTGAGCCTTCTGACCTCTAAGCCATTTATCTGACCAATATTCCACCTTTTCACTATGAAAGAAAAATTCACCACCATAACCTCCACCTGCATACCTCTGCCCATAGAGAATGTGGATACCGACCAGATCATCCCTGCCCGATTCCTCAAAGCCACCAGCCGCGAGGGCTTCGGCGACAACCTTTTCCGTGACTGGCGTTATGACAAGGACGGCAATCCCAACCCCGACTTCGTGCTCAACGATCCGACCTACAGCGGATGTGTGCTCGTGGCAGGCAAAAATTTCGGCAGCGGCTCGTCACGCGAACACGCCGCATGGGCTATCGCCGACTACGGATTTCGCGTAGTGGTCAGCAGTTTCTTTGCCGACATCCACAAAAACAACGAACTTAACAACTTCGTGCTCCCTGTTGTGGTCAGCGAAGAGTTCCTTGCCGAACTGTTTGACTCCATCGCCAAAGATCCCAAGACAGAGGTGCGCGTAGACCTCCCCACCCAGACCATCACCAACCTTGCCACCGGCAAGAGCGAAAACTTTGACATCAACGCTTATAAAAAGCAGTGTCTCGGTCAGGGTCTCGATGACATCGAGTATCTCCTGACCAAGAAAGCCGACATCGAAGCCTTTGAAGCAAGCCATGGCGCATGTTGAGATAATGGACACGACACTCCGCGACGGCGAACAGACCTCGGGAGTGTCGTTTACTCCATCTGAGAAGCTGACCATCACACGTATGCTCCTCACCGAGCTTCACGTGCCTCGCATCGAGATAGCCTCTGCGCGCGTCTCGGAGGGCGAACGTCAGTCAGTGGAGGATGTGTGCCGATGGAGCGAACGCGCCGGGCTGATAGATGCCATAGAAGTGCTCGGATTCATCGATCGCGGAGTATCCATCGACTGGGTACGTGCCGTGGGTGGACGTGTCATCAATCTGCTGTCAAAGGGCTCGGAGAAACACTGCCGTTACCAGCTCAAACAGACTCCCCAGGAACATATCGAAGCCATACGCAACGAAGTGCTCAGCGCCCGCGAAGCCGGACTGAAAGTCAATCTCTATCTCGAGGACTGGAGCAACGGCATGAAGCACTCGCCGGAGTATGTGTTCAACATGGTGGATGCGCTTATGGACCTTCCCATAGAGCGGTTCATGCTCCCTGACACACTGGGCATCCTCAACCCCTATGATACCCTGTCATATGTGCACCGCATGGTCAAGACCTATCCGAAGCTCCACTTCGACTTCCATGCCCACAATGACTACGACCTCGCCACAGCCAATCTGTTTGCTGCCATCAAGGGCGGAGCAAAGGGCGTGCACACCACTGTCAACGGTCTGGGCGAACGAGCCGGCAACGCCGCTCTGTCAAGTGCGCTTGCCGTCATCCACGACCAGCTCCACATGACCACAGGGGTCGACGAGAGCAAAATCAACAAGGTCAGCCACATCGTCGAGTCGTTCTCGGGCATCATGGTGCCCCCCAACAAGCCCATCATCGGCGACAGCGTGTTTACCCAGTGCGCCGGCATCCACTCCGATGGCGACAACAAGAAGCAGCTCTACTACAACGACCTGCTCCCCGAACGCTTCGGACGCGAACGCGAATATGCGCTCGGCAAGACTTCGGGCAAAGCCAACATACGCAAGAATCTCGAAGTTCTCGGCATAGAGCTGAGCGAGGAGCATGTCAAGACGGTTACAGACCGCGTCATCGCCCTCGGCGACAAGAAGGAGATAGTCACTCAAAGCGACCTTCCATTCATTGTGGCAGATGTCATCAAGCATGCCACCCTCCCCTCCACAGTGCAGCTCGTCAACTATGCCATCAGTGCCAGCAAAGGTCTGCAACCGATGGCAATGGTGAGGCTGAGCGTAGACGGCGTGGAGTATGAAGCCAATGCCTCGGGCGACGGACAATACGATGCTTTCGTCCGTGCACTCCGCAGCATATATCGCACCAAACTCAAACGCACATTCCCGGTGCTGACAAACTACACGGTCAACATCCCTCCAGGCGGACGGTCAGACGCGCTCGTGCATACCACCATCACGTGGGACTACGACGGACGCATCATCAAGACCCGCGGCCTTGACGGCGACCAAACCGAAAGCGCCATCAGCGCGACCCTCAAGATGCTCAACATCATCGATAGCTACGACTGATTATCCAAATAAACGCATGGACGCATCGCAAAGCTGTTGAATCTGAAATATTTGAATCCAATGATAGAGACACTTAGGAGACCTGTCAGCCATGCGTGAATCAAATAAGTGAGGCACGTCGGAGACGTGCCAGCCGTGCGTAACCCCATGCACGGAGCGTCAGCGAACGTACATGGGGTATAAGAAACGCCAGCAAAATCAACCTCGGAGAGGTTGCGGCCTACCATTCATGCAAATCAAAGCCGACAAAAAGACATTAAATAACATCAACATAAAAAACTGAACAATAGAAAAATGGACTTCAAAATTGCAGTGCTTGCCGGTGACGGCATAGGACCCGAGATATCGAAGCAGGGTGTCGACGTAATGACTGCCGTATGCGAAAAATTCGGCCACAAGGTAGAATATAAAGATGCTCTCTGCGGTGCCGATGCCATAGACAAGGTAGGCGACCCCTTCCCCGAAGAAACATACCAGACCTGTCTCTGGGCTGATGCCGTGCTTTTCTCAGCCGTAGGCGACCCGAAGTTTGACAATAATCCCAACGCCAAGGTACGTCCCGAGCAGGGTCTGCTCGCCATACGTAAGAAGCTCGGTCTGTTTGCCAACATCCGCCCTGTGGAAACTTTCAAGTGCCTTATCCACAAGTCGCCCCTGAAAGCCGAACTGGTAGAGGGTGCCGACTTCGTGTGCATCCGCGAACTCACCGGCGGCATGTATTTCGGCGAGAAATTCGAGAGCGATGACCGCGCCTATGACACCAACGCCTATACACGCCCCGAAATCGAGCGCATCCTCAAGGTAGGTTTTGAATATGCCCGCCGCCGCAACAAGCACCTCACCATCGTAGACAAAGCCAATGTGCTCGCTTCATCACGTCTGTGGCGCAAGATCGGACAGGAGATGGCTCCGCAGTATCCCGATGTAACCACCGACTTCATGTATGTCGACAATGCTGCCATGCGCATGATCCAGGAGCCACGCTTCTTTGACGTGATGGTGACAGAAAACACTTTCGGTGACATCCTCACCGACGAGGGTTCTGTAATCTCAGGCTCGATGGGTCTGCTTCCCTCGGCTTCTACCGGCGAGAAAACTCCCGTATTCGAGCCTATCCACGGCTCATGGCCCCAGGCAAAGGGTCTCAACATAGCCAACCCACTTGCCCAGATACTCTCTGTAGCCATGCTGTTTGAATATTTCGACCTCAAAGCCGAGGGCAAACTCATCCGTGACGCCGTCAACGCTTCGCTTGATGCCAATGTCCGCACACCCGAAATCCAGGTGGAAGGCGGAGCCAAATATGGCACCAAAGAGGTAGGCGCATGGATTGTGGACTACATCCGCAAAGCCTGAGCACCAAGCCGACATCTGCAACCGACTGACATATAAATCAAGAAGCGGGACCCTGGTTCGGGTCCCGCTTCCTTTTATCGCGTTATCAAGCAATTTCTCACTTGACAAATACTTTTGAAACCTTGCCGTTGGCACGACGGATATAGACACCGTTTGACGGGTTTTCAACCCTTACGCCCTGGAGGTTAAAGTATTCGGCAGCTGCTTCATCATCAGCATCAACACCTACATTTTCCACGCCTGAAGCATGCATCTTGCTGTCAAGGGTTATGGTCTTGTCAGCATTGAATGTGACTTTGAAGTCATATGTGCCCGGGGCTATCTTGAACGCATTGCAGGCACCAGACATATCGGCTTCATCGGCAGCATCGTTGGTGAAGCGTTTGACAGCATTAGTGGCATAGAGTCCGCTGAAAGTGATGGGAGTGCCCTCTACGGCAGCACCGTAACGGTCACTGGCACTGAGGTCTGGCCATGTTTTTGCATCAGTGTTGACTGCAAACTGCACATAGCCATCGGTCACTGGAGTCTCACCCACAGCAACAGGCACAACACCTACTGTGTAGTTTTCAATGCTCCACACATTTTCGGCACGGGTCATCGGGGTCACTACAATCTCGTTGGCAGTATCACCTCCCCATGGAGTAGACAATACACCGAACGTCGCAGGCACCTCTGGCTGCGGATCGTCACCGCCGTTATACATGACTTTGATTTTAGAAGGTATGGACGAATCAGCCACATCCGAACCAGGAACGAGAGTGAACACAATGGTTGTCTCTCCTTCGGTTTCATAGGTGAAGTTGTTTCCGCCCCAATACCAGGCATCGATTTCCACACCGCTGGGAGCTGAGGTTTCATCTCCGGCTCCGAAGTTCTTGCTGTCCCATGAGCCATCCCATATCTTCCAGCCCTTGTTGTCAGCAGTGGTGCCGGCAGGATCTTTGATACCGTTGGGAAGAGTGAGGGTATACACATTGCCGTTCTGGGTAAACTTAAGTGATTTGTCAAGTCCCCAGCCAGTCATTGAACCTACGAAATACCATGATTCGCCAGGAATAGGATCGTCACCTCCATGGTATTCACCTTCATCAGTGCACTTCTTGTGACCTTTGGAATTGCCAGCCTCGTTTGAGCCTTTATATACGTGGTTGTCTTTTACTCCGACAACATCAACGGTCTGAGTGCCAGAACCATTGTTGAACACAACCGACGAACCTGCGGGAACTGTCGTCTTCCAGATATTGTCCTCAACCTTGGTCATGTCCGAGCCGGGCCATGCGGCACCATTGGCAGCATCATTTGCAAAACTGTAGCAGAGGACTTTGCTCCACGATGTCACACTGTTGTCATAGTAAATGGTAAGCGTGGTCGGATCATCGCCGCCCTGCTTCTTGGTATAGGTGAATGCCTGGACATTGCTCTCCACACCATCGGCTGTAACAGCGAGAGTCTTGATAGTCGTAGTCTCTGACAGGGCGATAGGTGCAGTGTACTTGGAAGAAGACGCTGTAGGAACAGCACCGTCGAGAGTGTAATAGATGGTAGCCTCGGGGCTGACGCTAAGAGAAACCGTGACAGAAGTTTCAAAGCGTGTGCCAGAAGCGGGATTTGCGCTTACCACAGGCTTTGCAGGAATCGGCTCATCGCCTGAATTGACCACTGTGAGCTTCATGGTGGCGAAATCGGCAGTGATGTCATATGTGCCAGGGGCGATAGTCCATGACTTGCATCCCGAAGCATCTACACCCATGAGATACGGTGTGATGGTGCTTGCGGTGCCTAAAGTTATAGCTTCACCTTCGGTAGACGCACCATAACGGTTAGCATCTATGTTGAGGTCATCCCATGTGGAAGCCACGAAGTCAGTCAGGTTGAAATAGCATTTGGTCTCTGTGGCACTTGCAAGCACAAACTTGGCGCCTTTGACAGTAAATGTGGTGCCGTTCTTTGTCATCGTGATGCCCTCGCCGGGGGTATCTGCCCAACCTGCAGCACCCTCAAGGTTGCCGAGAAGATAGAGCTGATTCGGTACGGTAGGCTGGGGAGTGGGGTCGTCACCACCGCCATTGACCTTTGACCATACGCAGTAGTTGTCGCCTGACGCTTTGATGTCAGAGTCAGTGTAGCCTGAAGGAGAGTCCATAGAGGGACCGATCTTCACGACAGCCTTGCCTTTGGTACCTGTGATTTCTGCCATGTAGCAGTTGCTTGCCGACTTGAGCACATTGACTTTTGACATGTTGTGGATGCCAACAGCATTACGCAGAGCTATGAGTTTCTTGAGCTCAGCTTTATACTGCTTCCAGTGAGGAAGGAAGATACACGGTGTACCGGGGCTGAAGAGTATGAAGGCATTTGCCGCAACCACCTTGTCGCTGGCAAACTTGCTGCCATCACGGTAAGTGTCGTGATTGTCCACAAAAGTCACGGCATACTGAGGATAGCCAAAATGTATCATGCCTGCCGGCTGATCGGTCGTGCCGTTAGCTTTCCATACCAGCTCACCCATATTATTGTCAGCGAAAGCCTTATTGATCTGGTACTTGCAGGGGAAGTCAAATGCTGCCGATGTCTTACCGGTTGCTTCAATCCAACCCTTTACGGCATCATAACTGCCGTCCCAGTATTCACCTACGCTGAATTCGGGCTGAGAATACTCGTTGTAGATCTTGGTATATTGACCGCCGTAACCTTTCACCATGTCATAGCGGAAACCGGCATAACCCATATCTTCAAGGAGGAACTTGCAATATGCCTTGCAGTTGTTCTGCACATTGGCATTGGTGTGGTCAAGGTCACGCGAGCCATTGAAGTCTTCACCGGTGTCGGGTGCGCCTGTAGGTTTTGCCTGACCGGGAGCATTGGCGACCTCATCAGTGCTACAGATGCCATCCGTGCCGATTTTCCATGTCTGACCGTTCCACTTTTCAGCGGGGAAGTCAGTCCAGTTGGTGGCACCGCTGCGATGGTTTATGACCACGTCCTCTATGATGCCTGTGCCTTTTTCTTTAAAGGTCTTGATCATGCTGCGGAGCTGAGCCTCTGTGCCAAATGACGAGTTGTGGTTGGTAAACCAGTACACCGGGTCATATCCCATGCCTGGAGAAGCAGCCCTTCCGCTGTTAGGAACCCATATAAGAGTAAAATACTGGCTGAGTTCGTCAGCCTGTGACTCGAGGTTAGCCCAATTGGTGTCTTTGAAAGAATCCCAATAGAAACCCTGGAGCATGACACCCTGATAGTTGGCGGGCCAACCCGGCTTGGCTTCAGCACTGAAGCAAGCCATCAGCATTGCTGCAATGACGAGCAATGATTGCTTAAAAAATTTCATGGTGCAAAAAGATGTGATAAAATAAAATTAAGATATGATGTTGTTAAGAACTCGGATATGTAAAATTCATGGCAGTAAAACCAATCGCAGTCTCCTACAATTTAGTTTCCACAAAGATACTTATTTTATTTATTATTAGATACATAATGCCTACATATTTTTCAACTGATCAGATTTCAAGCATTGACAAATACAAATGTAGGGAGGGGGTTGCAGAACTGGAAATGCCTCAACCCGTAGGGAGATGCCATGGCATGTCCCAATGCTGTTCACTTAAGCATGGTCAGTGAATCCAATATAGGAGGTACGTCGGAGACGTGCCAGCCGTGCATGGGGTTTCGCACGACTGATACGTCTCCGACGTATCTATCCGCATCAGAGCCTTAAGTGAACAGCATTGCGGCATGTTCCTACAACAATGCTGCGGCAAAAAAACAGAGGCATTGCCCGCAAAATACGGGTCAACGCCTCTATTGATATCAGTGGATTATGTTCAGGCGGTCATGCTTGCCGCACTGTCCATAATTATTATCAGAGCTGGGGACCAGCAGCTACAAGAGCCTTGCCAGCTTCGTTGTTCTCAAACTTCTTGAAGTTGTTGATGAACATGTCAGCGAGCTTCTCTGCCTTGGTGTTCCACTCCTGAACGTCAGCGTATGTGTCGCGGGGATCAAGAATCTTGGGATCTACACCAGGAAGTTCTGTAGGTACTGTGAAGTCGAAGATAGGTATCTGCTTGGTGGGAGCCTTGAGGATAGCGCCGTCGAGGATAGCATCGATGATACCACGTGTATCCTTGATAGAGATACGCTTGCCTGAACCGTTCCAGCCGGTGTTGACGAGGTAAGCCTTGGCACCGCTCTCGTTCATCTTCTTGACGAGCTCCTCAGCATACTTGGTGGGGTGGAGCGAAAGGAACGCAGCACCGAAGCAAGCAGAGAATGTGGGAGTAGGCTCAGTGATACCGCGCTCTGTACCGGCGAGCTTGCTGGTGAAGCCACTCAGGAAGTAGTACTTGGTCTGCTCGGGTGTCAAGATTGATACGGGAGGAAGCACACCGAATGCGTCAGCCGACAGGAAGATGACGTTCTTGGCGGCAGGACCGCGGCTGGGCTTAACGATGTTCTTGATGTGGTCGATAGGATAGCTTACACGAGTGTTCTCTGTAACTGACTTGTCGGTGAAGTCGATCTTGCCGTCCTTGTCAACAGTAACGTTCTCAAGGAGGGCGTCACGTGTGATGGCGTTGTAGATATCGGGCTCGCTTTCCTTGTCAAGGTTGATAACCTTTGCATAGCAGCCACCCTCGAAGTTAAACACGCCGTTGTTGTCCCAGCCGTGTTCGTCGTCACCGATAAGCAGACGCTTGGGATCGGTAGAAAGGGTGGTCTTACCTGTGCCAGAGAGACCGAAGAAGATGGCTGTGTTTTCGCCGTTCTTGTCGGTGTTGGCAGAGCAGTGCATAGAAGCCATGCCCTTGAGGGGGAGGTAGTAGTTCATGATAGAGAACATACCCTTCTTCATCTCGCCGCCATACCATGTGTTGATGATAAGCTGCATGCGCTCTGTGAGGTTGAAAGCCACGCATGTTTCAGAGTTGATGCCGAGTTCCTTCCAGTTCTCAACCTTAGCCTTAGAAGCGTTGAGCACTACGAAGTCGGGCTTGAAGTTCTTGAGTTCGTCTTCAGTAGGACGGATGAACATGTTGGTCACGAAGTGAGCCTGCCATGCTACTTCCATGATGAAGCGGACAGCAAGACGTGTGTCAGCGTTGGTGCCGCAGAATGCGTCAACCACGTAAAGAGTCTTGTCAGAAAGCTCCTTGTCAGCGATAGCCTTGAGAGCATCCCAAGTTTTGGGAGTGATAGGCTTGTTGTCGTTCTTGTATTCATCGCTGGTCCACCAGATGGTATCCTTGGATGTATCATCCATCACGAAGAACTTGTCCTTGGGTGAACGGCCTGTGTAGATACCGGTCATCACGTTAACCGCACCGAGCTCTGTGTTCTGACCCTTTTCGTAGCCGGTCAGAGAGGGATTGGTCTCGTCAATGAAAAGCTGGTCCCAGCTGGGATTGTGTACCACCTTTGCGCCGGTGATACCATACTGAGTCAAATCGATGTTACTCATGATTGTTGGAAAACACTTTTAAAGTAGTTATTTACGAAAGATAATTGTACTTGCTTCTGGGTAGGATTACCGCCATAAGCTGACGGCAAACAGGGGAACATCAGTGTCGCGTCATATGCGTCGCCACGCATATATCTTTTATCACTGATGCAAAGTTAGTTCTTTGTTTTTGCAATAACAACACTTTATTAGCGAAAAATTTCCTTATTATGGGTGAAAAATGCTTAAAGCTTCGCATTTTCAGCCGATTAAACACATGCAGGGATTCCGCGTCCCTACAATCAGATAATTGTTATTCGTATGAGCTACTCCTCTTCGGGGTATTTGCGGTAGTGCTCGTCAAGGACGGTCTGGATGTTGAAGTAAAATTCGCCGGCATCACGTCCGTGGCTGTCACGGACCTTGATGCGTTCAAAATACGGCTCTATAAACGCATGGTCCACCACCGTGAACCCCATCATGTTGAGCAACACATACTCATGCTGCGGCTCCACCACCCACCATGCCTCATCGTCATCAGAGCCGGTGCCGGTGGAGACTATCGCCATCAGTATGTAGTTAAGCTTGTATTGCCACACCTTCGCGGCGTTGATGTCGCCCTTGTCACGCAGCGCCTGTATGAGAAGCGCCATGCTGCGGAGATCAAACGGATTGTTGTCAAGCGAAAGACGGGCATACTTAGCCACAGTGTCACACTGCTCTCGGGTCAAAGGCTGCTTGGCATTATAAAGCGCAGACAGGTCCTTTTTCACGGGAGAGGGACGATAAGGGTCATAGTCCTCCTGAAGCATATAACCGAGATACAGGCGGCGGAATTTGTCAATCTTCATCAGCGTATCGTTACGCTGAAATTCCTTCATCAGCCGTGGGTAATAGTATTGGCTTCCGCGGTCATTGATTTCTCGCTTTATCTGCTCCATGTCGGGGGTTTCACGTTTGAGCTGGGGCAAGATATTCTGCGACACTGACCCGATGGTGCCTGACAAGACTAATATGGTGATGATGAGAATGTGCTTCATAATTGATATTATTCAGACCCGCTAAACTGTTCTCGCCAAAATTAGCAAAATATCTCCTTACATCACGCTTGAATGCATGATGATTTAGGATGTTTTAGAGGTTGTTTAATAACAAAGGTTAAATCCTGAGCCGAGAATTTTGAGATGGATTCGGGTCTGCGCCGAGGGAGCATAGCGAGCTATGTGACTGAGGCAAAGAGCCGAAGACGCTCAAAAGTCTCGGACAAAATGGCATCTTTTTATCATTAACAGGGTTTGCAAATTTAGTATTTTTATCAGTTACCATCGCCTTGGTGTCTCTTTTGTTAACTGCCTGATACTCGTCGGTCACATAGCACCGCTATGCTCCCTCCTCTCATACAGGCATTTAATCAAAAGATACACCACTCAGGGTTTAATCTTTGTTATTAAACAACCTCTTAATTTGGCTGGATTTGTCTGAAATTTTCCCAACAAATCATGAAAAAGCCTCAGCCATAGCCTCAAGGGCTTCCATGAGGCACTTACGCGGCGTAGCCACATTGAGGCGCACGAATCCGGCTCCGTTCTCGCCGAACATCTTGCCGCTGTTGAGCGCGAGGTGTGCTTTATTGACTATCGTGTTGACAATGCGCTCGTGGGTCATCCCCAGTCCTCTCATGTCAAGCCACACGAGGAAGCTCGCCTGCGGACGGTGCACCTTGACCTGAGGCATCCTCTGAGCCATAAATTCCTCCACAGCGATGATATTGTCCTGCAAATAGGGTATCAAGGCATCAAGCCATTCACCTCCATACCTGTAAGCCGTTTCAGCAGCCAATGTTGCAGTAAATGTAGGGTCGGATAGTTCGTTAGTTTCAAGCCACGCATAGAATGGTCGACGCATCTCCTCGTTGCGTATCACTATCCAGGAACTTGCAAAACCGGGGATATTAAATGTCTTTGACGGCGCTCCCAGCCATATACCCACTTCGGCTGCCTCGGGACAGCTTTCCAAAAACGGCTGATGCTTCTGTCCCCACAGCATCAGGTCGCCATGGATTTCGTCGCTCACAACCTTGACTCCATGCTTCTTTGCCATACGTGCCACACGCTGCAACGATTCCTGAGTCCACTGCACTCCCGCGGGATTGTGGGGATTGCACAGTATCATCATCTTGACCCTGGGGTCTGCCATCTTCTCCTCCAGATCGTAATAATCAATCACATAGTCACCTGCCGACAGATGAATGAGACGGTTGTTGGAAACGACCCTTCCGTTCCCCTCTATAACCATGCGGAACGGATGGTAGACCGGTTCCTGTATTATAATATGGTCACCTGGCTTCGTGAAGAAATTGACACAGAAAGCCAGAGCCTTGACAACTCCGGGGGCAAACGTCAGCTCTTCACGACTGACTTCCACTCCGTGACGTTCGGAGAGCCAATCGATTATCGACTGCCAATATGAATCCGGAATAGCGGTATATCCATAGATAGGATGTGCGAAGCGCTTCATCATAGCTTCCTGGATAGCGGGATGGCAGGCAAAATCCATATCGGCAATCCACAACGGGCGCAAATCACATCGCCCGAACAGCGGCTCAAGCTGCTCGTATTTCATAGCACAGGTACCCGACTGGTCAATAATCTTGTCGAAATCAAAAGTGTGTTCCATAGCTCAATTATCCTGAATGCTATCAAAGCATCCTGTATATAATCCTATATATGATATGTGTGAAAGGTTCTTGCACCACAAATTTAAGCATATTTTCTGAAACATAGCCACTGGGGTCTTTCCTATCAGAAATTCAGCAAATGTTTTTTGGCAGATGGAGCGTTAATGCTTATTTTTGCGGATATATCAGTTAAACATAAAAACTCCACGATACGCCATGAAACATACATGCCTGTCCCTCATCACAGGAGCGATGTGCGTCATAAACGCACAGGGTGCCAATGACACCGCCAGCCACACATTACCTCCAATCCAGCAAGCCTCGTCAGGAAGCATCGACCGACAATATGTCTATTCGCCGCAATTAGGAGAAAACTGGACTATAGATGTATGGCTTCCTGCCAGTTATGCCTCTGACCCAAACACCCGCTACCCGGTGATATATATGCATGACGGGCAGAATCTGTTTGATGCAGAGACCACCTGGAACCATCAGGCGTGGGAGATGGACTCCGTGACCGGCTCGCTTATCGCCAATGGACTTATCCAACCACCTATAATCGTAGGTGTGCACAGCCATGCCGACACCCGCAAGGGGGATCTTATGCCACAAAAAGCAGTAGCAGACGCACGAATTCCGCAAGCCCAGCTCGACAGCCTCATGGGTGGTATACCCATAAGAGGCGATGCCTATGCACGATTTATCGTGGAGACGCTCAAACCGCAGATAGATTCCATCTACCGCACTCTGCCTGACGCACCCAACACTACCGTCATGGGGTCAAGTATGGGCGGACTGATGTCGATATACGCCATGAGCGAATACCCTGAGGTATTCGGCAACGCCATCTGTATGTCGACCCATTGGATAGGCAATCCCGACCATGCTGCCACGTTTGCCAATGCCATGTACCACTATCTTGACAAGAACCTGCCCCGCGACGGCAAACACAAGCTGTACCTCGACCATGGGACCGAAACCCTCGACAGCCTCTACGGTCCATGGGAAGAGATGATGATAGGACTGATCAAGACCTGCGGATATGACACACCTGAAACCCTTCAGACCTACATAGACCATGGCGGCGCACATACGGAGACTTCATGGGCAGCAAGAGTGAACCGTCCGTTGCGCTTCATCCTAGGCAAGAAAACCCAGCCATAAGCGAACATTATTTTTGGTCAATGGCTACGTAATGACTAACTTTGTTTTGGCTGTGGGTGTTCATAACATGACTCCCCTCCCTTTTAAACCGACTAACCGACCTGCATCATGATGAAATCCGTCATACTCCTGATTGTCGCTGCCGCCGCAGTAGCACTCATCGCCCCATCTGCGCGGGCATCGCTGACAGCCTCAAAAGCTTTCGCCACAGCCCCACAGAACGTGTTCCCGCTTCTTGACGCCAACACGAGGCTCGACATGATCGACTACTATAACAGCAACCTCACCACCCCTTCGCCCAACCGGCTGGACGGCCGCAGCCGCATCACCGCCCTGTCTGACAAGATGGTGAGCGTGGATCTGACTCCGGCATCGAGCTGCGATGTCATCATCCTCCCGGCTGCCGCAGGCGATTCCATCATAGCTGTCATAAGCACCGTAGCCACACCTGCCCATGACAGCCACATCTCATTCTACGGCAGGGACTGGAAGGAGATTCAGACTGCCAAGTTGTTTGAGAAGCCTGTTTTGAACGACTGGCTGAGCCAGCAGGGCAAGAAAAACCGCGGAGACGTAGAAGCCATGGTGCCGTTTCTGCTGATAAGCTACACTTGGGATCCATCAAGCAACATCCTCACTCTCACCAACAACACCAAAGAGTTCCTGACCGACGACATCTACAGTTTCGTCAAGGATTACATGCTCCCGTCTCTATCCTACCGTTGGGACGGCAGAAAATTTTCCAAAATAAAGGACTGACACTGTGAGAGGTCACACCATAGACGATGCCCTGACCCTTGAGTCGCTCAACAGGCTAATCGGCGCACTCATCACCACCGATGCCACCCAAAATGTCTGGGTGACAGCCGAGCTGAGCGATGTGGCAGTGCGTGGGGGGCACTGCTATCTCGAGCTGTTACAGAAAGACCCTGCGACAGGCAGACAGACAGCCAAAGCGCGCGGAATCATCTGGGCAAACCTCTATCCCACTATCGCTGGAGGATTCATGGCTGCCACAGGACAGCAATTTGCCTCGGGCATCAAGCTGATGGTACGCGCATCGGCTACGTTCCACCCGGTGTTCGGGCTATCGCTCGTCATCAGCGCGGTCAACCCGGAGTACACCATGGGCGACCTGATGCGCCGGCGCATGGAAATTCTCAAACGCCTCAAAGCCGAAGGCATTCTGGAAGACAACCGCAATCTGAGCTTGCCCGACGTGCCGCAACGCATCGCCGTCATATCCGCCCCAGGAGCAGCCGGCTACGGAGACTTCATCAACCAGCTCTTCAACAATCAGCATCATCTCCGCTTCGATGTGAAGCTTTTCCCTGCCATCATGCAGGGCGAGAAAGCACCTGCATCCATCATCGCCTCTCTTGAGGATGTTCTCGCCGAGGACCATCCGCGCCAGTGCGTGGTCATCATACGCGGTGGCGGAGCCACGAGCGACTTGCAGGCATTTGAAGATTACGACCTTGCCGCGAGCATAGCCCAGTTTCCGCTCCCTGTCATCATAGGTATAGGACACGAGCGTGACATCACCGTGCTCGACTACGTGGCAAATATGCGCGTCAAGACACCTACGGCTGCCGCGGAGTGGCTGATAGCCCGAGGCGCAGACGCCCTCAACCGATTACAGTTGACCGCTGCCACCATAGCATCCACCGTCAGCGAACGCATCTCAGGCTGTCTGCAACAGCTTGCATACTTTGAGGGAATACTCCCCACAGCTCCCCTACGTGCTGTAGAGCGCGGACGCGAACGCCTGAATCTCGCCGCCATGACACTCTCCCAGGCAGGTGACCGCCGCATAGGTCCCGAGCGGATGCGCCTACAGTCATATCTGCCGCGACTCGAAGCCGCGGTCGCTTCACGCCTCGCAAGCCTACGCGACCGTCTTGACTCAGATGCCAGGCTTCTGGATGCCCTTTCGCCGCAAGCCACCCTCAACCGCGGCTATTCTATCACCCGGCTTAACGGACACGCCGTAACAGATGCAACTACCCTCTCCGTCGGCGACACCATATCCACGATCTTCGCATCCGGCGAAATCACCAGCACCGTAACAAGTTAATCCCATATGGACACTCCCACATTCAAGCCCGTAAAAGATCTCACATACAATCAGGCAGTAGCCGAACTGGAACAAATCCTGCGCACCATGCAGAGCGACAGCTGCGACATCGACATGCTGAGCCTCTACACACGCCGCGCTGCCGAACTGCTGTCGGAATGCCGCTCGCGGCTCACCACCACCGAGGCAGAGCTGCAAAACGCACTTGCCGACCTGATGAAAAAGTGCTAACTTTGTCTGATTTCACACCCTAAAACCTATCTCCATGCCACGCAATGTCAAACCCAAGAAAGCCTTAGGGCAGCATTTTCTGACTGACCTGTCAGTAGCCCGGCGTATTGCAGCCACCCTTGACGATTACAAGGGTCTGCCAGTCATCGAAGTAGGACCTGGCATGGGTGTCCTGACCCAGTTTCTGCTGTCACAGGGTCATGATGTGAAAGTCGTGGAAATCGACGGCGAAAGCGTAGACTACCTTAAAGAGGAATATCCCGAACTGTCTGACCGCATAATCGATGCCGACTTCCTCAAGCTCGACCTCAACGAGGCTGTGCCAGGCGAAGGACAATTCTGCGTGATAGGCAACTATCCCTACAACATATCGTCGCAGATATTCTTCCACGTGCTTGAATACCGCGACAGGGTGACCTGCTGCTCCGGCATGCTCCAGCGCGAGGTAGCCGAACGGCTCGCCGCCCCTGCCGGCACCAAATCCCGCGGCATACTGAGCGTATTGTTGCAGATGTGGTATGACGTGGAGTATCTTTTCACCGTCGACGAAAACGTGTTCAACCCTCCGCCCAAGGTCAAAAGCGGCGTTATAAAAATGACACGTAATGGAGTCACCGACCCGGGTTGTGACGTACGTCTGTTCAAGACCGTCGTAAAGACCTCTTTCGGTCAGCGACGCAAGACCCTGCGCAACTCCCTGCGTGGACTTCTTGCCCCGGGAGCATCGCTGCCCGACACTCCGATGATGGCTCTGCGCCCAGAGCAACTGACGGTAGAGCAGTTCATCGAGCTGACCAACCTCATCGCCGCCTCTCGCCTCCAGCAAACCGAATAATACCAATCATCAGCCACAACCCCGGATTTATCGTCACATGAAAGAATATTCGCCCGAAGATCTTGAGCACATCCGGTCAATAATATCCTCCAAGGACGAGGCAGCAGCCCGCAAGCTGCTTGAAGGATTGCACCCCGCCGATATCGCCGACCTCTATCAGGATCTTGATCTGGAGGAGGCTGAATACCTGTACCGTCTCCTTGATCCCGAGACGGCAGCCGATGTGCTGATGGAACTTGACGAGGATGACCGACGCAAGCTTCTCCACAGCATGCCGGCTGAGGAAATCGCCAAGCAGCTCATCGACAATCTTGACACTGACGATGCCGTAGACATCATCCAGGAACTCGACGAGGAAGACCGTGAGGAAATCCTCACCCACATGGATGATGTGGAGCAGGCGGGCGACATCATCGACCTGCTTAAATATGACGAGGACACCGCCGGCGGTCTCATGGGACGTGAGATGCTGGTGGTCAACGAAAACTGGAGCATGCCCGAGTGCATCAAGCAGCTCCGCATGCAGGCAGAGGACATGGACGATGTATATAATGTGTACGTGGTCGACAACGACAACAAGCTCCGCGGCGTGCTGCCTCTGAAGACGCTCATCACCCATCCCTCAGTGTCAAAAATCAAGCACATCATGGAGACCGACCCTGTGGCTGTCAGAGCAGACACACCGGTAGACGATGTGGCTCTGGACTTTGAGAAGTATGACCTTGTGGCTATGCCGGTCATCGACGAAATCGGGCGTCTGGTAGGTTGCATCACCGTCGATGACGTGATGGACGAGGTGCGCGAGTCGAGCGAACGAGACTACCAGCTGGCATCAGGTCTGTCAAGCGACGTGGAAGGCGATGACAAACTGATAGCCCAGACCAAGGCTCGTCTGCCATGGCTGCTCATAGGCATGATAGGCGGTCTGAGCAACTCCATAATCCTCGGGCACTGGGAAGAGGGCTTTGTGGCTGACCCGACACTGGCTCTGTTCATCCCCCTCATAGGCGGCACAGGCGGCAATGTCGGCACTCAGTCATCAGCCATAGTGGTGCAGGGTCTTGCCAACGGATCGCTCGACATCAAACATGCCGGACGTCAGATACTCAAAGAGCTTGGCGTCGGTCTCATCAACGGTGCCATCATATCACTGCTGGTACTCATCTACAACTTCTTCCGTCTCGGTGACGGACATGCCATCACCATGACCACCATGTCGGTGAGCATCGCACTTTTCTGCGTGGTGATGTTCGCCTCGGTCTTCGGCACCTTTGTGCCTCTGACACTTGAACGATTCAAAATAGACCCTGCGCTTGCCACGGGACCCTTCATATCCATCACCAACGACATCGTAGGCATGATCATCTACATGGCTGTGTCATCCATGCTGATGCTCCACTTCCTATAATCTGGATGCCATTACAGCAGCCATCTCTGACAAGGCATCTGCCACAGTGGGCATCTGAGCCTGCTTCATCTCGGCAGTGGGAGCTATCACATCCACAGGTTTACCGTCAAATTTAGCTACAAGTTTGCGCACAGACTGCGAGCCCCACGCATAAGAACCGGCTATGCCTATGACTCTGTTCTTGACTCCGCGCGCCACAAGGGCATCGGCAAGATGAGACACAGGCGGATATATCTCGGAGTTATATGTGGGGCTGACAAGCACAATTCCCTTGAGCCTCATAACCTCACCCAGCACATGGCTCAAAGGCGTACGTGACACATCAAACATCACGATGTCCTTGACTCCGTTAGCAGCAAGATTGGAAGCTATCTCCTCAGCCATGGCTGTCGTATTACCATACATAGAGCCATAAGCCACCACTACGCCGGCATCGCCTTCCCAGCGGGCCATGCGCGCATACTGACCTCCTATCTCCTCTCTGCGGCTATGCCATACCGGACCGTGAGTAGTGCACAGATAGTTGACTGTCAGATGCGCTATCTTGGCAAATGCCTTCTCTACGAATGTGCCGTATTTTGCCACTATGCATCCATAGTAACGGTATGCTTCGCGGAAATAATGCTCCACCATCATGTCATCGTCGATGACCGCGCCGTTCAGAGCCCCGAAACAGCCGAAAGCATCCCCCGTAAACAGGATTCCCTCTTCCTGAAGGTATGTGAACATAGTCTCAGGCCAGTGCACCATCGGAGTCATGATAAACTGCAATGTCCGGTCGCCGAGACTGAGTGTTTCGCCATCTGCCATGACCTTGATGTTTGATTCCACACCGTAGAAACCTTTGAGCATATCGACAGTCTTGGCATTGCCCACGATCTTCAAGTCAGGATAGCGGTCGAGCAGCATGGGCAGCACTCCGCTATGGTCAGGTTCAATATGATTGATGACAAGGTAGTCGGGATTACGCCCGTCCAAGGTGTCCTCAATGTGGCGGAGGTATTCAGGGGCATGACCCGAATCGCTCGCATCTATGATGGCAGAGGCTTCGCTGCCTTTTACTATGTAGCTGTTATAGCTGACACCGAGTGGCAGATCCCACAGACCCTCAAAAAGATCTGTCGTACGGTCATTGACGCCGCAGTATATCACACGGTCTGAAATATTCTTTATATTCATGTCTATGTATTAAATGCTTATATATTTTATTTATCAACGCTCTTATAGCGTCCCCGGGTCATGGAAAACGCCTGTTTCTTGAATATCAGCACCGGGATGGTGGCACCTCCGGCGAGCACTCCGATGACCATGCCCGTGACAGCCGAGTTGGCGACAAACTGCTCGAGGTAGTCAAGAAGCTGTACGTTGCTGTCGATGTTCTGAATCAGCAATATAAGGGCGAACACCGATTTATAGGCATACATACCCGGAACCATCGGCAACAATGCCGGTATGAGCAGACAGGTCATAGGAGTATGGCATGCGCGCCCTAACGGCAACGACAGCATGCCCATCGACACCGAAGCGGCAAGACTGGCAGTCACTATGTCCACCTCGGCATAGTTGATAAGGGAGAAACGCAAGGCATGCCCCACTGCGGCAAGCAACGCTATAAAAGGAAACGTCCGCACTCCCGGATCGGATATAGCCCCGAATCCTATCGCAGCTACTGCGGCAAACATGCCGTCAAGCAATACATCAACGATTATATCTGTCATTACATATACGATTTATAAAAGCGAACCATTGATGAGCAACAGCGTAAACGAAAGCCCTATGGCTATGCACATTATCAGCAGCAGAGTGCTTACCAACCTGCTGAAACCTACGAGGACATGTCCGTCAAGCACATCGACAAAACTGTTGATTAGCGGCACTCCCGGTATCAGAAACAGCGGACTGGTAGCTATGGCAATCTGAGCCGTGCAGTCAAACAGCAACGACACCGAAGCACACATAGAAGCCACATACGCAGCAACGACAAACACTATGAAATGGTTGACATGACGCTTCTGCATATACTGTCGCAGTCCGAATCCGATAATGGTCGCCACGAACACCACAAGCATTGCCAGAGCGTCACCTCCAAAAAGACGGCAGAAACAAGCATTGGCAAGCCCCACAAGCACCAGCACGAGCTGCGGATTGATGCGCGGCTTCGATGTGAGACGGGCAAACTGCGCCCGGAGCTCTTCAAGGGTCAACTTCTCATCTACAGCCTGCCATGACAGACCGCTGAGGTCTGAATTGCGCAGAAAGCTGATGGGCAGAAGTTCCACCGTACCCACACGTGTCAGCACCGTGCCGTCCGAAGGGTCACGCATCGATATGACAAAATGCCGCAGAGTGTACGATATCTCTACCTCTACGTGGAGCGAACGCGCTATCCTCTCAGTGCATCGCACCACCCTCGAGGTATGCACCCCGCAACCGAACATGTATGACGCATATTCGCTACAGAAATCCATTATGTCGCCAAGAGGCATGGACGATTGAGGTTCATTCATAGTAACTGTTATTACACCTTAATATATATGTCATTAAATTTTCACTCCTCATCCAATGGGTGCGCCAAATAATCACGATATATCCTGCCCTCGGGATGACGGCGGAAAAAGTCATCGAGCCGCGGCGACACCACGTCATTAGGACCAAGATGCCACAGGGAAGCATCCGAGGTGAAATTTGCCGTACAACGGTTCTCGACAAACACGTTGGGCAATTGACACGACCGCCATTCTTCCACAGGCACTGTCGATCCGAAATATACGCGCCTCGCCACCTCCCATCCAGTGGAAACGAGACACAGCAGAGACACCACGACAAAAGCCCTGCGCAACCTGCGCGTATGGGATTTCCATCTGTTGACAAATATGGCGACTTCAAGCGTAAGGAGCGTCTGCACTGCCATCTGCATCCTTGATCCGAAATCGGCAGAATATCCTACCTGTATGAAGAAGGCTATGGCACTCGGGATAAAAAGCAGCCAGAACTCCGGCATGCGACCTATGCGTTTCCATAGCACAGGCATCCACACCACCATCTGCAGCGTGATTATGATCAAGATATGCACTATCATCTTGATGCGCTGGATCACCACTGGTCCTTCACCTGCCGGATACCATCCTACGTGTCCGGCTGCATTGTTAAGAGAGAGAAAAGCAGCCACCGGTATGACTATGATTACCGAAGCAATATTCAACGGCGAAAACAACACGCACATTTTTGATGACAGATCTTGACACTCCGACATCTCCTTATATAACATCCACACCACTAACGGCAACAGAGAAAAGGCTGCTATGGGAGAACTTATCGCCATCAGAGCGAGCACTGCGGGAGCATATCCCTTGCACGGACGGGTGAGCATCATCATCGTAGCAAGAAATGCCGGGATGTACTGATTGAAGATGAATCCCATCAGAGCCATGTTTGGAGCAGTAAATCCTGCCGGTGAATAGCCCCATAGACTCTTGTATATGGTGAAATGCATGTCAGGGAAAAAGTTGCTGTATATGGCAACCCCCATCGCATCAAATCCTGAAAACAAAATGAGCACCAACAACGTAGACAGTGTGACACTCCCGATCCGCTCATACATCATCCTCAGACCAAGCCATATGCCTGATGCAGCATAAAGCAGCTGGCATATGTTACCCAACTCGATGCTATTGAACAGTTTGGCAGCCACTGCCGCCGGCAACCAGAACCCGAAATAGTAATTGAGCATCTGCCCTCCGGTAATCACAGGCCACGGATTGGATACCAGATCGTTAAAAACAGCATTACGGAATATATGATCCACCGGATCCTGCCACATCAGCCCTCCTATGCCGGCGTTTGCAGTCCAAAACAGCACAAGGAAGGCTATCAGAATCTCCTTCCAAGCCGAAGCAAAGTTCACGCTGCCGCCGACATGTCTGAATGGCGCTACCGACACCCACAAGCCGAGCAGAAGCGGCAACACAGCGATCCACCAATATGTCCACCCCACGAGAAATATCGCCAAGGGAAGCCACAGGTAGAGCATGGAAACCGTATAAAGCACTCTGCGTGACATTATGAGAGATCAGATGATTAAACCATTCGTATCGGAAACCGTCAGTTAAAAAAGACAGGGCAAATTTACGAATATTTTTTCGCTTTATGCGCGTGTCATGCCTCCCAAATGCCACGACTCTCACTCCATAAAGCCCGCTTTTTGATTGGTCAAAACATCACAATTTTACGTGTATTTTGTCCTATTTTTACCATTATGGAATCTCAAAACGGATTTTAGACACAAAAAAATCGTATATTTGCACCTTGATTACTATGCACAAGCGAGAATTAACAACAAACCTATCACATATTTACATTATTTCCTAATTAGCAGATGAAAGCTATCACGTTGAAATCAGCAACCCTGTACGCTCTCTCCACAGTCATCGCAGGGTCACTCCTCACCTCTTGTGGCGGACAGCAGCAACAGCAGCAGGCAGGTGCCCCAGAGATTGCCGTCATGACAGTAGGCGACACCAACACCACCCTGCAGCAGTCATATCCAGCCACACTCCGTGGTAAAACAGACATCGACATCCGTCCGCAAGTAACAGGCTTCATAACCAAAGTACACGTCGACGAAGGACAGCAGGTCCACAAGGGACAGGTGCTTTTCACTCTTGACCAGGTGCAGTACCAGGCAGCCGTCGACCAGGCTCAGGCTCAGGTAGCCACAGCCAAGACAGCCGTCAGCACCGCCCAGCTCACCGCCGACAACAAGCGGCGCCTCTATGACAAGAACATCATCAGCGAATATGAGTGGCAGCTTGCCGACAACGACCTCCAGAATGCCAAGGCGGCTCTCGCCCAAGCTAACGCCGCCCTCGTGACAGCCAAAAAAAATCTGGCATACACAGTGGTTACTGCCCCCAGCAGCGGCGTGGTAGGCTCCATACCTAACCGCGAAGGCTCGCTGGCATCACCGTCAAGCCAGACCCCGCTGACCACTATCAGCGACATCAGCGACATCTACGCCTACTTCTCCCTTACCGAAAAGGACATCCTCGCCATGACTGACAACGGCAGCCGTAACATCAACACTGCCATCACACAGATGCCCGAGGTCGAACTTGAGCTCGCCGATGGATCCACCTACAGCTCCAAGGGCAAGGTTTCCACCATCTCAGGTGTCATCGACAGCAGCACAGGCGCAGCAAGCGTACGAGCCATATTCCCCAATCCGAGCGGCATGCTCCGAAGCGGTTCTACAGGCCGTGTAATTATCCCACGCACCTTCAATGACGTAATTGTCATCCCCCAGAAAGCCACAAACGAGCTTCAGGATCGCCGCTTTGCCTATGTGGTCAACGACTCCAACAAGGTTGTCGCTACCCCCATCACAGTTTCACCCCTCAATGACGGCAGCAACTTCGTGGTCACTTCGGGTCTGAAGCCCGGCGACCGCATCGCAGTCGAAGGCGTGGGCATTTCTGTCCGTGACGGTGTGGAAATCAAGCCAGTAGATGCAGCTGCCAAAGCTGCCGCCATGGCTCAGCAGGGTGCAGCTCAGCAGCCAGCCGCCAAATAACACCGAGCCTGATATGGCTATAACTCACTCCACATACATTACTTTTTCGTAAGACTATTCACCACCAATGAAACTTGATACCTTTATTAACCGCCCGGTGCTATCGACGGTTATATCAATCTTCATAGTGCTGTTGGGTCTGATCGGTCTCGTGTCCCTGCCCGTGACCCAGTATCCCGACATCGCTCCCCCAACCATCCAGGTGTCTACCACCTATCAGGGTGCAAATGCCCAGGCTGTGCTCAACTCTGTGATTGCCCCTCTTGAAGAGTCAATCAACGGTGCCGAAGGCATGACCTACATGGAGTCTACCGCCACCAATACAGGCAGTGCTACCATCAATGTCTACTTCCGTCAGGGCTTTGACCCCAACATGGCAGCCGTCGATGTACAGAACCGTGTCGCCAAAGCCCAGAACCTACTCCCCTCAGAGGTGCTTCAGGTCGGCGTGCTGACACAGAAACGCCAGTCATCAATGCTCGTGGGCATAGCTCTATATGACACCTCGGGCAACTATGACGGCGAGTTCCTCGACAACTACGCTAAAATCAACATGATTCCGGAGCTGCAGCGTATCAACGGTGTGGGCGACGTGATGAGCTTCGGCGCCGACTACTCCATGCGTGTATGGCTCAAGCCCGAAGTACTCGCGCAGTACAATCTCATGCCCTCTGATGTGGCTTCTGCTCTTGCCGAGCAGAATCTTGAGGCAGCCCCCGGTGCATTCGGCGAGCAGGGTAACCAGAGCTTCCAGTACACCATGCGCTATAAGGGCCGTCTGTCCACACCCGAGGAGTTTGACAAGATTGTGGTGCGCGCCCTCCCCAACGGCGAAACACTCTACCTCAAAGATGTTGCCGACGTGGAGCTGGGACGTGTGACCTACGGTTTCTCCAACTCACTCAACGGCTACCCCTCCACGATGTGTATCGTGTTCCAGACCCCTGGCTCCAACGCTACGACCATCATCAACGACTGTCTCGGTTACGTAGACAAACTGAAAGAGGAACTTCCCAACGGTCTCCAGATAGCCGTGCCTCTTAACAACAACGACTTCCTCTACGCCTCAATCCACGAGGTTATCAAGACCCTCATCGAGGCATTCGTGCTCGTGTTCCTTGTGGTGTACATCTTCCTGAGCGACTTCCGCTCCACCATCATCCCTGCTATCGCCATCCCCGTCGCCCTCGTCGGCACATTCTTCGTGATGAACCTCATCGGCTTCTCGGTCAACCTCATCACACTCTCGGCGTTAGTCTTGGCGATTGCGATTGTGGTCGACGACGCCATAGTCGTCGTCGAGGCGGTCCACGCCAAACTCGATGTCGGGTACAAGAGTTCGCGAAGGGCTGCCATAGATGCCATGAACGAAATCGGCGGCGCGATTATATCCATCACGCTCGTCATGATGCTCGTGTTCATCCCTGTGTCGTTCATGCCCGGTACTGCAGGTATCTTCTACCAGCAGTTCGGCCTGACCATGGCAATTGCCATCGGTTTCTCCGCGCTCAACGCCCTTACCCTCTCGCCGGCACTCTGCGCCCTGTTCCTTAAGCCCCACAACCCCGACCAACCTCTCAAAGAGCGCGTGGCTGAGGCATACAAGGCTTCTACAGAGGCTGTTGTCGGCAAGTACAAGAAATCATTCTCGCTCCATCCGCTCATCGTGGTGGCTCTCCTCGCTTTCACCATCTACTGCATGGTGGCAGGCTGGTTCAGCACCGCAAGCATCGTTAAACTTGTCATCGCTATAGCCGTGGCAATTGTCACTGTGGCAGGTCTGTTTACCAAGCGTTTCCACGAAGCATTTGAAGCCGGCTATAACTCGCTCATCGGTGGTTATAAGCGTATCGTCGCATTCTTCGCCCGACACAAGATTTCAAGCTTCGGCACAGTGCTTGGAGCCATTGCCATCCTCGTATGGCTTATGAACATCACCCCGAGTGCCCTCGTGCCCAATGAGGATACCGGCGTGCTATTCGTCATGGTCGACATGCCTCCGGGCACATCCCAGGAGCGTACAGAGGAGACCCTCAATCAGGTAGATGCCGCCATTGCCAACATCCCTGGCATCGAATACCGCCAGAAGATTGTGGGCTACAGCTTCCTTGCCGGACAGGGTGCCACATACGGCACATTCATCGTCAAGCTCAAAAACTGGGATGAACGTACAGCCAAGGACGAGTCCGCCGATGCGATCCTGATGAAAATCTACGGCGTGACGGGTCAGTTTGTCAAGGACGGACGTGTCGTAGCCTTCGCTCCGCCTATGATTTCGGGTTACTCTATGACCAACGGTTTCGAAATCAAGATGCAGGACAAGACCGGCGGCGACATCAACCAGTTCTTCGGCATCGTGCAGGGCTTCCTTGCCCAGCTCAATCAGCAGCCTGAGATTCAGGTGGCTTATACGACCTTCAACCCCACATTCCCCCAGTACCTCGTAGACATCGATGCCGCCAAGGCTAAGCAGGCAGGCATCAGTCCCCAGACCATCCTCAGCACCCTGCAAGGATACTATGGCGGTCTGTATGTGTCTAACTTCAACCGTTTTGGTAAAATCTACCGCGTGATGATGCAGGCTGGAGCCGAAAGCCGTATCTCGCCAGAGACACTTTCTGCCATCAAGGTGCGCAACTCATCAGGCACTATGGCAAGCATCAGCAACTTCGTCACCCTTGAGCGAGTATTCGCTCCTGACTTGATGAACCGCTTCAACATGTTCACCTCAATCTCCGTGACCGGTAGCCCGGCTGCCGGATACTCTTCAGGTCAGGCACTTGAAGCCATCTCACGCGTGGCAGCACAGACACTCCCCGCAGGTTACGGCTATGAGTATGCCGGTATGACACGTGAGGAGGGCAGCAGCTCGAGCGGCAGCGCCACAGCCATCATCTTCGGTCTCTGCCTCCTGTTCGTCTACCTGCTCCTCTCGGCGCAGTATGAGAGCTACATCCTGCCGCTGGCGGTTATCTTCTCGATACCGTTCGGTCTGATGGGCTCATTTATCTTCGCACAGATATTCGGTGTCGACAACAACATCTATCTCCAGATTGCGCTCATCATGCTTATCGGTCTTCTTGCCAAGAACGCCATCCTTATCGTGGAGTTCGCGCTCGAACGTCGCCGCACGGGCATGTCGGTGCTCAATGCAGCAATTGACGGTGCAGTGGCGCGTCTCCGACCGATTCTCATGACCTCTCTGGCTCTCATCATCGGTCTGTTGCCTCTGATGTTTGCCCACGGTGTAGGTGCCAACGGTAACCGCGCCCTCGGCGTAGGCTCTATCGGCGGTATGTTGATAGGTATGATACTCCAGATTTTCATCGTGCCAGCCCTGTTCGTGACATTCCAGCTCATCCAAGAGAAGATTACTCCTATGAAGTGGAAGGATACATCCAACGAGGGTCTCGAAAGCGAAATCGAACAGTATTCACGATAACCTCACTCTGCTCATCCTCCTCTCTCCCCTATTTTTCATTACTGACAACTTCCATATACGCTCAATGAATATCAAGCATATATCATGGATTGTGGCAGCTGCCATCGGCGCATCAGCAATGACCGGCTGCAACATCTACAAGAAATTCGAGATGCCTACCGACACAGCCCTGACATCACAGTATGTCAAAGCCGACTCGGTGACACGCAACCCCGAAGCCTACGGCAATCTCCAGTGGCAGCAGGTCTTCACCGATCCTGTACTTGCAGGTCTGATCCAGCAGGCTCTTGACAACAATACAGACCTACAGAACGCCAAGCTCAACGTCGAGGCAGCCCAGGCACGTCTGCAGGGAGCCAAACTGGCATATTTCCCCTCGGTAGCTCTCGCTCCTCAGGGCGGCAAATCATGGACTAAGCTCCATGGCGGCGACATGAACGGCTCTGACTGGACTTACAGCATACCTCTGTCGGTCAACTGGGAGGTTGACATATTCGCCCGTCTACTCAACTCCAAGCGCGGTGCCAAGATGGCTCTGCTCCAGAGCGAATCATACGAGCAGGCTGTCCGCAGCCAGATCATCGCTTCTGTGGCAGCGATGTACTACACCATCTCATCACTCGAAAGCCAGCTCGAACTTTCACGCAACACCGCCACCCTCTGGGGCGAAAGTGTGGAGGTTATGAAAAACCTCAAGCTGGCAGGACGTGTCAACGAGGCTGCTGTAGTACAGTCAACCGCGCAGTATTATTCCATACTCGCCTCTATCACAGACATTGAGGTAAATCTGCGCAGTGCATACAACTCACTGTCACTGCTTCTCAACACTATGCCTCAGAAGTGGGACATCCCGGCACAGCTCACAGCCCTGATGCCTAATATCGTACGCGAGTCAATCCCTATGGTCGAACTGGCATCACGCCCCGATGTGAAAGCGTCTGAATACGCTCTCGCCACAGCCTACTATGCCACCAATTCGGCTCGCTCGGCGTTCTATCCCTCGCTCAACATCACCGGCACAGGCGCATTCACCAATAGCTTCGGCTCTCTTGTGACCAACCCTGGCGGATGGCTCCTCAACCTTGCCGGACAGCTCGCCGCTCCCCTCTTCTCGCGCGGTCAGAACATCGCAAACCTCAAGATTGCCAAGGCTCAGCAGCAGCAGGCACTCAACAACTTCGAGTACACCCTCATGTCAGCAGCAGCCGAGGTATCGGATGCGATGATGACCTATCAGAAGGCGACCGAAAAGCAAGAATACCTCGCCGATCAGACCGACAACTACTCAAAGGCTGTAGAATACAACCAGGAACTTCTCCAGTATGGCACCTCGACCTACCTTGAGGTCCTCACCGCCCAGCAGGCACTCCTCTCGTCACAGATAGGAGAAATCACATGCCGGTTGACACGCGAGCGCGCTCTGATCAACCTCTATCAGAACCTTGGCGGTGGCCGCTAATCACGAAATCCTTATATCTATAATCAAATACATAATACCACCATGGGAAAAGGAATAAGCCAACTGGCTCATATCGACCCCTCGGCTAAGATAGGCAATGATGTGATCATACACGCCTTCGCCTATATCGATGCCGACGTGGAAATCGGCGACGGATGTGAAATAATGCCTTACGCATCCATCATACATGACACCCGCATCGGCAAAAACACCAAAATTTACCAGTATGCCGTAATCGGTGCAGACCCCCAGGACTTCCGCTGGAAGGGCGAAAAGGGTCTGTGTGTCATCGGCGACAACTGCGTGATACGCGAAAACGTCATCATCAACCGCAGCATCCGCGAAGGTCAGGCTACTACCATAGGCAATGAGGTATATGTCCTCGCCAAGAGCCACATAGGCCACGACTCAGTCATAAAGGGCAAGACCGTACTTGGCAACGGCGTGACCATCGCCGGCGACGCCGAAGTAGGCGAATGCACCATCATGTCATCCAACACCATGCTCCACGAGCGTTGCAAGATCGGTGACTGGGTGCTCATCAAGGGCGGCTGCCGCATCGGCAACAACGTACCCCCCTACACCGTATTCGCCCACAACCCGGCTGAATATGACGGCGTAAACGCCGTAGTGATGGCACGTCACGGCTTCACCATGCACCAGATCGATGACATCGCCAAGGCATACCGCCACGTCTACCAGAGCGGCACATCAATCTTCAACGCCGTGCGCCGCATCGAAAACGACGTAGAACCCAGCCCCGAGCGCGAAAATATCCTCAACTTCATCGACCGCGTCAACCAGCGCCTCGTCGACCTCAAAGTTGACACCCGCGACGACTAACCCCCTTTGCTTTAATACTAAAAAATATAGTGGTCTGACATACAGTATGTCAGACCACTATATTTTTGGCAAATGTATAATTAACTTTGCAATAAAGCCTCCACCTCTTCCTTAAGCTTAGGCATATGATTAATCACAATACCCCAAAGGATGTCGGGCTTTAGAGAATCGTAAGCATGAATTACGAAATTGCGCGTATCAACAACCTTCCTTGCTGCTGTAATGGGAATATCAGGAGTCAACTTCAATACCTGATTCATAGCCTCACCCATTATCTCTATGTTTCGTTCCACTCCTCGCCTGAACAGCAAATCATTACAGAAAGTAGCATACTCTTTTGGACGTTCAGACATGAATAATTCTATCTCCAGAATAGCTGAAAGTATGTCCGAGAGATACTTTTTTATTTTCCTATCCATATATAAGTTGTTTCGTTTCTTCAAGTTCAGCCTTAAAATACGGATTTCGGACAGCTGTCTCATCCACCAAATCTACATCTCGTCCAAATAATGATTTCAGTGCATTATACAATCCGAAAAAATTATCCGCATAGGAATTATAATCCACATCTTGATGAAAATTCACCAATATATCCACGTCACTCTGCTCATTAAACTTTGGTGTAAGAATAGAACCGAAGACATACAACTTGCTCACCCTATATCTCCGACATAAGGCAAACAATTTATGGATATTATCATTTATCAGATGCATAGCGAAATATTTGAATATCTACAAATATAATACTTTCCATCTATTAATTGTTGATTAGAAGACCTTTATTTTATTGAATCCGGGGCGGTATTGGCGTTGCGCCTGACGCGTTCTCGGGTGAACTCCTTCCATTGGCGTTTCCAATCGCGACGTGCGCGAACAGCTGAGATGCCGGTGGCTGTTTTCAGGAGCGACAGCATGCGCTGTCCCAGATTCTGCTTGACTACTCCGCGTCCCACAAGCCGATGGTCCGGCACAAAATCAAGTCTGACACGGTCGTGATCCAGTCTGTTGACGCGCTCCACAAGCTGCCGTATCGATGGCTGCAATTCAGGAGCTTCCGCTGGCTCATACATGGCTAACTGCTCCGTATCAGCCTGAAGTTTCTCCCATTTACGCGCTTCCTTCTCCGTAATATACTCCTTGTCAACCATATACACCTCTCCGTAAGTGCTGACAAAAAACGGTTCGTCATAACGGTTGAATCTGAATAGACCATGCCCACGACCATTGGATTCGATAGTGAACGAGTATCCTGTCAAATCCATCGGAGCAATCTCGTCACCATCAACATTGTCATAGTTGAATCGCACTCTAAACTGCTCAAAATCCACATTTCCTTTAAAAAACAGCGAGAGATCCGGCACCCATTTGCGGCTCGTCGTATCGGCAAGCACATTGACATCCAAGGCAATACGCTCGCCGTTTCGCCGCCATATCTCCGTAGGGCTATACTTGCCTCGTATGGTATCAGAGCCTTGTCCAGTACGGCAAATCCTGGACGGCATCTTGGAGCGGGGTACCACACCTACCCAATCAGTCCACGAAAAATGATGGCTGCAGCGGTCACTGACGCTGTCAAGCCCCAGCGCATTAGTAAATCGGTAGTATGATTTCGACTGCAATACCCTCGGATTAGTCCAACCCTTGACACGCACTTTCTGGTCAGGCGACAACATGTAATCGACCATCTTCTCCCTGAACATAAAAACCGTGTCACGATAAGTGGTCAGCGTCGAATACTCCCTCACATAAGCCAGCATATGCAACAGTTTGTGCGAACGCGACTCTATGACCACTTCAGGCAGCGACATCGCATTTTCAACCATCAATACAGTGTCACATCTGCCGTCTACCACCGTAGCCTCCTTATATCCGATATACCTGACAGTCACAGGATAGTCGCGCGGTGCGATATACGGCAATCGTCCGTCAGCCTTGGTGACACCTGCCACAGTTCCTCGGCGGTCAAACACCGAGGCTCCCAACAACGGCAGCCCCGAAACCGAGTCGACCACGACCGCCTCCCGCGCCAGTCCACTGACGCAAAGACTCAGCCATACCAGAATGCAACTACTTCGCCTCACTCTATTTCATTATTTGCCATATCGCAAATATAGCAAACATTGAACTAAAATCGGCAAAGATGCCGGGCGGTTTGGTTCAAATAGAGGAATGTCTGTCGTGAGGTCTGCAATGGGGATGCTGGGGCGAGGATGAGCAGCCGCCCTTGTTCACAGAGGGTGAAATCGTGGGCGGAGGGTTTGTAACGGTCGTGGAAGACTTCGTTAGTTAACAGGATTATTTTGCGCCTGCGGATTCAGCTTCATCTCGGAGCTGTTTCTCATCTTTGGAGATGAATGGGGACACAAGGACACCGCCGTTTGCTGCAAGATGCAGCCATCGCAGACGGTTTCGTTCTCTAATTTCGGAGGAGTCTGCACGGTGGATTACTACCTGTGCTTTAAATGGATTATCCAACAGGTGTATATTGCCGTAGCATTGCCATTGCTTCCCTGCTAATGCCAGATTGTTTATACGTCGGAAAAAATCAGGATTGGCTTTGCGGACTGCTAATCGTCGGGGATTGTCGCGGATATACTTGTACACCGCATCCAGAGGCTTATCCTGCCATATGATGCGGTCATAGAAATCAGGCGCAAATATCGGCGAGATGTCCGCTTGCGCTATCTGTGACCTGTATTGCTGCCATATTTTGACCTTGAGCATTCCTATATAGCAGCCGAGCGGCTTATCCATACGGCCAGTCACCTGCACCAAGAAATGCACATGGTCGGGCATGATGACATATTGGAGCAGTTTCAGAGAGGGATTCAGGTCTGAAATCCGCCAGATGTTGGCGGCTATGATTTGACCCAAAGGGCTTCTGTCGATATTGGAGCCTGAAAGGTGACCGAAAGCGGGGATGCCTGGTGCCTTGGTCATGGTGATGTGGTAGAGGCAGCGGTCGCGGTAGTCGTGGTTATAAGCTCTGGGCATGGGCGATGGAATTAAAGCAGCAGCAAGCTGCCACAGAAGGCAAAAGTTTTTTTGTTTTCGTGCAAGCCGCTTGCGGCTTGTCGGCTAAAGAGCGAGCTGCAATGCAGCCCTCGCAAACAAGGGACAGGCATTGCAGCTCGCAAATATCTGTGTGGAGTCTCGATTACTCCTCTAAGGCAGCCTGCGCCGCAGCTACGCGGGCGATGGGCACACGATAGGGAGAGCAGCTGACGTAGTTCATGCCGAGTTTGGCGCAGAACTTGACTGACGATGGTTCGCCGCCATGCTCGCCGCAGATACCCACCTTTAGCTCAGGCTTGGTGGCGCGACCCTTCTCTACGCCCATCTTGACGAGCTGGCCTACACCTTCCTGGTCAAGGACTTCGAAGGGATCGGTCTTAATGATGCCATGCTCCTTGTAGAATTTGAGGAACTTGGGCGCATCGTCACGCGAGAAGCCGAATGTCATCTGAGTCAGGTCATTTGTACCGAACGAGAAGAAGTCAGCCACAGTGGCGATTTCGTTGGCAGTCAGAGCTGCGCGGGGCACCTCGATCATCGTACCCACCTTGTAGGGAACTGATGTGCCAGCCTCCTCAAACACCTTGGCAGCTGTGATGTTGATTACATCTGCCTGGTTCTGGATCTCCTTGAGTGAGCCTACGAGAGGTATCATGATTTCGGGATGCACGTCGATGCCACGAGCCTTGACTGCGAGAGCTGCCTCGATGATGGCACGTGTCTGCATCTCGGTGATTTCGGGATATGTGATGCCGAGGCGGCAGCCGCGATGACCGAGCATGGGGTTGAATTCCTCCAAGCTGTCAACCTTAGCCTTAACCTCCTCGAGAGTCAGACCCATCTCGTTTGCCAGCTCCTTCTGTGTGGCTGTCTGATGGGGTACGAATTCATGCAGAGGGGGATCGAGCAGACGGATAGTCACTCCGAAGCCGTCCATAGCCTCAAAGATGCCCTCGAAGTCACCACGCTGCATCGGGAGCAGTTTGGCAAGGGCCAGACGACGACCCTGCTCGTCAGAAGCAAGAATCATCTCGCGCACAGCCTTGATACGGTCGCCCTCGAAGAACATGTGCTCTGTGCGGCACAGACCGATACCCTGAGCACCGAAGTGGCGAGCCTGCTTGGCATCGCGCGGGGTGTCGGCATTGGTGCGGACAAGGCACTTGGTAAACTTGTCAGAGAGGTTCATGATGGCACCGAAATCGCCACCGAGCTCGGGTTCGGTAGTGGGCACCTGGCCGTCATACACCTCGCCTGTAGAGCCGTTGAGCGAAATCCAGTCGCCCTCCTTATATGTGATACCGCCCATGACCACGGTCTTAGCCTTGTAGTCGACGCGGATTTCACCGGCGCCCGACACGCAGCACTTGCCCATGCCGCGGGCAACCACAGCCGCATGGCTGGTCATACCGCCACGCATCGTCAGGATACCCTGAGCCACAGCCATGCCGCGGAGGTCTTCGGGAGATGTCTCGATGCGCACGAGCACCACTTTCTTCTTCTTCTCTGACCATGCCTCAGCATCTTCGGCTGAGAACACAATCATGCCGGTAGCGGCACCTGGAGAGGCAGGGAGACCCTTAGCCACGACACGTGCACGCTTGAGAGCAGCCTTGTCAAACACCGGGTGGAGCAGCTCGTCGAGCTTCTGAGGCTCCATGCGGAGCACTACGGTCTTCTCGTCGATGACACCTGCGCGAAGCAGATCCATCGCTATCTTGACCATGGCAGCGCCGGTGCGCTTGCCGTTACGGGTCTGGAGCATCCAGAGCTTGCCGTCCTGGATAGTGAACTCCATATCCTGCATATCTTTGTAGTAACCTTCAAGCTTGTTGGAGATGGCAATCAGCTCTGCGGCGCATACAGGCATCGACTCCTCAAGAGAGGGATACTTGCTGGCGCGCTCCTCCTCCGAGATACCTTGGAGGGCAGCCCATCGGCGTGAGCCTTCCACAGTGATCTGCTGGGGTGTGCGGATACCTGCCACAACGTCCTCACCCTGAGCGTTAATAAGATACTCGCCGTTGAATATGTTTTCGCCCGTAGCGGCATCACGGCTGAAAGCCACACCTGTAGCAGAGTTGTCGCCCATGTTGCCATAGACCATGGCCTGAACGTTAACGGCTGTACCCCACTCTTCGGGTATCTGGTTCATGCGACGGTAGATGATGGCGCGCTCGTTCATCCAGCTGTCAAACACAGCGCAGATACCGCCCCAGAGCTGTTCCCATGCGTCATCGGGGAAATCCTTGCCAGTATGTTCCTTGACAGCAGCCTTAAACAGCTTCACCAGAGTCTGGAGGTCTTCGACATCAAGCTCTGTATCAAGCTTCACGCCTTTCTGCTCCTTGACCTTGTCCATGATTTCTTCGAAGGGATCGATGTCCTCTTTGCTCTTGGGCTTCATGCCGAGCACAACGTCACCATACATCTGCACGAAACGGCGGTAGCTGTCCCATGCAAAGCGTGGATTGCCGCTCTTTTCAGCCAGCGAAGCCACTGTGGCATCGTTCATACCGAGATTGAGCACGGTATCCATCATGCCGGGCATGGATGCACGTGCACCAGAGCGCACTGACACGAGCAGAGGGTTAGAGGGGTCGTTGAACTTCTTGCCTGTAAGGCCTTCAACATGAGCGATAGCTTTGTGCACATCGTCGTTGAGACGCTTCACGACCTCATCGCGGCCATATTGTGTGTATTCTGTGCAGACTTCGGTTGTGATGGTAAATCCGGGAGGCACAGGCATGCCGAGCAGGTTCATTTCAGCAAGGTTGGCACCTTTGCCACCGAGAAGGTTACGCATCGAAGCATCGCCTTCGGCATGTCCGTCACCGAACGTGTAAACTCTTTTCATCTGTAAGGGTTTTTCTGTAATTAAGGTTAATGTATTTTAAGAATTGATTAGACTAAGTTAACTGTTTTTATACATTGCGATTCCAATTCATGGCTGCAAAAATAAAAATAGAACATCCACAAGGCTCCGGGGAGCAACTTGTGGATGCAAATTTACTATTTTGTTTCATGCTGTCAAAATAAACAGCATTTTATTTTATCAACAAATTTTAAGAATATACGCAGAGAGCAGATGCAAATCAACGCGCAGCGATTACCTCTACCTCTACCAAAGCCCCTTTGGGGAGATCCTTGACCGCCACAGCTGAGCGGGCAGGGAACGGCTCGGTGAAGTGCAATGCATACACTTCATTCATCGCTGCAAAATCCGCTATATCAGCCAGGAACACGGTGGTTTTCACAACATTTTCCAAGCCAAGACCTATTGATTTGAGCAATGCCTTGACATTGGCTATAGCCTGCTCGGTCTGGGCTGTGATGCCTTCAGGCATTGCACCTGTAGCAGGGTTGATGGGTATCTGCCCTGAGCAAAACACGATGTTGCCAAGGTCTATGCCCTGGGAGTAAGGTCCGATGGCTCCGGGAGCCTCGGTGGTGGAGATTACTTTTTTCATGTCTGAGAAATTTAATATGGATTAGTTTACTGCAATCTTGGTAAGTGGCAGTGGTTCTATGTTAATCGGGATGTCTATAAACCGTGTCTTATCGGTAATAAAGGAGAACTCGCAGTCAAATCCTTGGGCAATCTTGTTGACCGCGGCAAAACGCTTGTCAAAAAGCGGGATGAAGCCCGAGGTGCCGTAATTGTCAATCAGCCCCATCACATCACCCACAGTCAACGTCTCTACCGGGACTGCGGGCTGCAACGGCTGCTCCCCTTCGGTGGCTTCAGTGGTCACATAGTCAAGCAGCTTCACGTTGACAAGCAGAGTGGCTATATCCTTGACAAGCCGCGCCGGCAGAGCATACGTACGTGCCAGCTCCGTGACATTCATCGGAGGCTTGCGGTCGTAGAAGCGACGGCATATAAGCGTCATGACTACAATCGTGACCTTACGGCGATAGTTGGGCGATATGCTGTCAACCTGTCCGATGAAGCTGAGCGCGAAAGTGTTTTGCGACGCATAACACAGTATCGCACCTATCAGCGTGATAAGCCATACGAGGTAGAGCCAGAGCAGAAACAGTGGCAGAAACGAGAAACTGCCGTATATCGCATTGTATTTCGCCACATAGATCTGCCCCGACAGAAACAGCCATTGCAGCACCAGGAAACTCACTCCGGCGATAAACCCGGCAATCAGAGCATTGCCGAACTTCACCTTGGTATTGGGTATCAGCATGTATGCCCCGGCGAAAAACAGGCATGTGATTGCATAGCTCGCCAAATCAAGGAAAAACTCCACCGCCGGCGACAGGAATCCGAACGGCAGCAGATTATGTAGAGTGGTCGACATCGTGATTGAAATACCGGCAGCCACTATCATCAATATAGGCAATATGAGGAAGATGGCGAGATAATCGGTCACCTTGCGCCACAGAGTGCGTCCGCGCTTGACATCCCATATTATATTAAAAGCGTCCTCGACATTGCCGAGCAGCGATATCATGGTCCATAGAAGGAACACGATACCTACGCCGACAAACAGCCCTTCGGAAGCCTGCGACAGATAGCTGTCGACAAACTTGAGCGCAGTCGAAATCATAGTGTGCTGCGATGGGAAAGCATCATAGAGCTGCTTCTGAAGCAGATTCTGGAAGCCGAAGCCACGCCCGATGGCAAACACCATAGCCAGCGCAGGCACGACTGCCAGCACAGTATTATATGTCAGCGATGCTGCCCTGACCTGCAGATCAGAGTCCATAAATGACCTTACGGCAAGATTGAGCGTCTTGACCACCGACACCTTCCAGTTGCGGCGGGGGTCAAGCCACACACCCGTGGTGCTGTAGGTCCAGCGCGCCTTTGCCCATGACATCAGACGCTCAAACCGCGACGGCGAAACAGTATCTTTTGATTGCGGCATATGTGACAAATATAGGTAAATTTTAACACAACTTGGCTATATAGTGCAAAAAAGGTAACTTTGCACACTGGATAAATACCTTTCGTAGGAAAAATGTTCACACATCTAACCCCATTTTTACCCCTTATGAAAAAGACATTGATCTCATTGGCAGCAGCCGTCATCGTGGCGATATGCGCGGCAGTACCCGCATCAGCACAGTTCAAGTTCGGTGCCAAGGTCGGCATGACTGTCAACTCGCTCCACTTCAACAAGTCGGTATTCGACTCTGACAACCAGAGCGGTTTCACAGGCGGTGTGATGATGCAGTTCATCGCCCCGGCGATCAATCTCGGTTTCGACGCCTCACTCATGTACGTGCGCCGCAATCTTGAAGCACAGTATGACTACGACAACCTCAGCTCCGACATTGTGTCGCACCGTGACTACATCGAGATACCCATCAACCTCAAGTACATGATCGGACTCCCCGGCATCGGCAAGATAGTATCTCCTTTCGTCACCACCGGTCCGTCATTCGCCTTCCTGACCAGCCGCACAGGCATCAACGACGCGCTCAAAAACAAGACATTCGACGTAGCGTGGAACTTCGGTTTCGGACTCCAGGTCATCAACAAGATACAGGTAGCCGCATCCTACGGTCTCGGTCTCTCCAACTCTGTAGTCAACCGTCTCAGCGGAGGCGAGCTCAGTAATGTCAGCATCGACGGCAAGACCCGCTGCTGGACCATCACCGCCGCCTACCTCTTCTGACACCAATCACTACTTTTGGGTATCCCCTGGAAGCCATAAACATTGTTTAAACCCGTTTTTGGAAATTTTTCGCTGAAAAATGTGGCGCATTTGCCAAATATATGTAATTTTGCATCACAGAAAGTGAGTATTGCCACAGGCAGCTCACCAATGACAGAAATTTCTAAAAGCTAACTTATAAACACTAAACTACTATGGCTTACGTAATCACCGACTCTTGTGTCGCTTGCGGCACCTGCCTCCCCGTCTGCCCCGTGGGCGCTATCTCTGAGGGCGACATCTACCACATCGACCCCGACACCTGCATCGACTGCGGCTCATGCTCTGAAGTATGCCCCAGCGAAGCAATCATCCCCGGCGAATAATCTCCCGCCGACACAAGAAACATAACACACCACCGACCGGAGCAAGGCACCCCGCCCTGCCCCGGTCGCTGCTTATTTACATATAGGGGCTTTTGGCTAAGTGGTGGGGAATTGCTAACTTTGTGGTGTCCTTTTTAGTGCGTGTATGTCAGTCAACAAGGTTATACTTCTCGGTAATGTGGGGCGCGACCCCGAGGTGCGTTACCTCGAGCAGAAGCGTCCGGTGGCAACTTTTCCCCTTGCCACCAACGAGCGCGCTTCCGCCAACTCCCCTGAGCTGACCGAGTGGCACAACATAGTCATGTGGGACGCTGCCGCCGAAGCCGCCGAACGATACATACGCAAAGGCACCAAACTCTACATCGAAGGGCGTCTGCGGACCCGCTACTGGGAGGACCGCAACGCCATCAAACGCACTGTCACCGAAATCTACGTGGACAACTTCGAGATACTCGGACGGCAGCAGCCTTAACCTGCATTCAATACCTGAAACCCAAAACATCATCACATTATGTCAACCAAGACCACCGATCTATCAGCCGAAAACAAGGAGATATGCCTTGACGCGGATCCCGCACAGCTCCCGGAAAACGCTTTCCGCGAACTCGCGGCAGACGAGACATTCCGCCCCATGATGCATCCGGCGCGCGAATACAAGGAGGTGACCCCCTACTCGGTCACTCTCGGTCTCATCCTTGCCGTCATATTCAGCGCGGCAGCCGCCTATCTCGGACTTAAGGTCGGCCAGGTGTTTGAAGCCGCCATCCCCATCGCCATCATCGCCGTGGGTCTCTCGGGCGCATTGAAGAAGAAAAACCCTCTCGGTCAGAACGTCATCATACAGTCAATCGGAGCATGCTCGGGCGTGATAGTCGCAGGTGCGATATTCACCCTCCCTGCCCTCTACATCCTCCAGGCATCATACCCCGACATCACTGTAGACTTCCTTGAGATATTTCTCAGCAGCCTCTTAGGCGGCATATTGGGCATACTGTTTTTCATCCCCTTCCGCAAGTACTTCGTCAAGGACATGCACGGCAAGTATCCTTTCCCCGAAGCTACTGCTACAGCTCAGGTATTGGCGAGCGGACAGACTTCAGCCAAGGGTGAGAAAGGTGGTCAGGCACTGACTCTCGTCGTTGCCAGCCTCATCGGCGGCATCTATGACTATGTGGTGGAGACATTCGGCTTCTGGGCTGGCACCATCACCACAGCAGCCACATCATGGGGACAAGCAGTCGTTGAAAAGGCGAAAGTGGTGCTCACATGCAACACCGGAGCCGCCCTGCTCGGCTTGGGATATATAATCGGGCTGAAATACGCATTTGTCATCTGTGCCGGATCGGCATTCATCTGGTGGGTCGTAATACCCTTGATGGGCACCTACGGCATGTCTGAGATAGCATCACTCCCCGCAGAACAGATATTCAGCGACTACGCGCGCCTCATAGGCATCGGCGGTATAGCCATGGCTGGTGTCATCGGCATAGTCAAGTCATGGGGCATCATCGTGCAGGCTGTCGGACTCGCCACACGCGAGTTCAAAGGCGGCGAAGCAGGCAAGCGCCCTATGCGCTGGCAGCTCGACATCTCCATGAAGCATATCACAATCTTCATCGTCATAGCCTTGGTGGCAGTGCTGCTGTTCTTCTGGGTGGGTGTCATCCACAACTTCTGGCAGGCGCTCGTGGCATGGATCGTGGTGACCGTGATAGCATTCCTGTTTACCACCGTGGCAGCCAACGCCATAGCCATCGTGGGCAGCAACCCTGTCAGCGGCATGACCCTGATGACCCTCATCGTGGCATCAGTGATATTCGTGGCGATAGGCATGAGCGGATCGAGTGGCATAGTTGCATCGATGATTATCGGCGGCGTGGTCTGCACGGCACTATCTATGGCTGGCGGCTTCGTGACCGACCTCAAAGTAGGTTATTGGCTCGGCTCCACGCCTCGCAAACAGGAGAGCTGGAAATTCCTCGGCACACTCGTTTCGGCAGCTACAGTAGGCGGTGTGATACTTCTGCTCAACGACGTGTACGGATTCAGTGGCGAAAATGCCCTCGTGGCACCCCAAGCCAACGCCATGGCAAAGGTAATAGAGCCGCTGATGATGGGTGGTGACACTCCATGGATACTGTATCTCACAGGTGCGATACTCGCCCTGCTCCTCAACTGGCTCGGTGTTCCGGCTCTGGCATTCTGCCTCGGCATGTTCATCCCCCTGAGCCTCAACACTCCTCTTATCGTAGGCGGTGCGCTGGCATGGTTTGTAGGTTCGCGTTCCAAGGACAAGGCTGTCAACGACGCGCGCCGTGACCGCGGCACCCTCATTGCCTCAGGACTTATAGCCGGCGGTGCGCTCTTCGGCGTGTTCGCAGCCCTTACCCGCTTCCTCGGATTTGAATATACCTGCCCCATGGAACAGGGGCTCAACCAACTGCTCGGTCTCGTGGTCTACGTGCTTCTCATCATCTATGTAGGATGGGACAGCATGCGGGCTAAAGGCATGATAAAACGATAGCCCGTGAAGAAAACCGATCGCGACATACTGGCTCTCGCCCTGCCGTCAATAGTCACCAACATCACCACTCCGCTGCTCGGACTGGTAGATGTGGCTATCACGGGACACATGGGTTCGGCTGTGTATCTTGCCGCGATTGCCGTGGGCAGCACGGTGTTCAACCTCCTCTACTGGCTCGTGTCGTTCATACGCATGAGCGCAAGCGGCATGACAGCCCAGGCATATGGACGCGGCGACTCCGATGCCCAGAGTCTGATACTGTCACGCGAGCTGCTCGTCTCTGTTGTCATCGGCATCTGCTTCATAGCCTTGTCTCCACTTCTCGCCTCTCCCCTGATACACTTTGTCGATTCCTCGGACGAGTCATCGGCACTGGCACTCCGCTACTTCAGCATAGCCATATGGGGCGCGCCGGCGGTGCTTGCCACATATGGATTCTCCGGATGGTTTCTCGGCAGGCAGGATTCGCGCACACCCATGTGGGTCTCCATCCTCATCAATGTCTCCAACATCCTCATAAGCCTCGTGCTCGTGTTCGGATTAGGATGGCGCATTGAGGGGGTAGCCACAGGCACATTGGCAGCCCAATGGATAGGTGCATTGGCGTTCTTGGTCATGGCACTGCGCCAGCATCCCAAGTGGCAAGGATGGAAACCCGTAATAGCACCGCGCGAACTTGCCAGATTCTTCCGCACTAACGTGGTGCTGTTTCTGCGCACCGTGTGCATGATAACCGTGACACTCTGGTTCACACGCACCGGAGCCTCACAGGGCAATGTAGTCCTTGCCGCTAACGCATTGCTGCTGCAGCTGTTCATGCTGTTCAGCTATGTGATGGACGGCTATGCCTTCGCTGGCGAAGCTCTCGTAGGACGCGACATCGGTCGCCGCGACGTGACCGCACTGCGGCAGACCGTCAGGTCGCTGCTGCGATGGAGCGCATCGCTCGCCGCAGTGTTCACAGTACTCTATATCCTCGGCGGAGAGTGGTTTCTCGGCATACTCAGTGATGACCACAAAGTGATTGAGGCATCATCCGAATACGCCGCATGGGCTTTCGCCATCCCGTTGGCGAGCTTTGCCGCATTTGCCTACGACGGTATCTTCATCGGCACAACATCCAACAAGATGATGCTTCTGCCGATGCTCTATGCTGCCATAGCGTTCTTCGCCGTCTACCTCACAGCCTACCACACTATGGGCAACCACGGACTCTGGCTGGCATTTCTGGCATACCTGCTGACCCGAAGCCTCACCCAGGCTGTCCTCTGGCCGGGCATGCTACGCCACATTGACAAATCGATACAACAAACTCAGCAACATATATAACCCCATCATAATCTCTACAATGGCACAGCAACTACCGAGAATGGTGATAATAGGCGGCGGTTTCGCCGGGCTCAATCTCGCCAAGAAGATTGACAAGTCACGCTGGGACGTGACCATCGTCGACCGCAACAATTTCCACAGCTTCCCTCCGCTGTTCTATCAGATAGCGTCCAGCGGTCTCGACCCTGGCAGCATATCGTTCCCCTTCCGCCGCGAGATGCGCAAAGGCTCGGTGCGCGGCGTCCACTACCGCATGGGCGATGTTATGACCGTTAACACCGACCAGAAGTGGGTGGAGACGCAGTTTGAGCGCATCCCCTATGATTCGCTCGTAATAGCAAATGGCACGACCAACAATTTCTTCGGCAACGACGAACTGCTCAAACGCGTATTCACCCTCAAGAGCGCGGCTGAGGCGATCCGTTGCCGCAACGAGATTCTCGACCGCCTCGAGCGAGCATCCATCTGCCATGACGAGGCAGAGCGCAAACGTCTGCTGACATTTGTGGTAATCGGAGGCGGTCCGACAGGAGTGGAGATGGCAGGAGCCATCGGAGAGATGAAGCGTTACATTCTCAAACGCGAATATCCCGAACTCAACGTCGACGATGTGCGCATCATACTGCTCGAAGGCACCGACCGCCTGCTGCGCACCATGAGTGAGACATCATCGGGTCACGCACTCGAATACCTCGGGCATCTGATGGTAGAAGTGCGCCTCAACACTCTGATGGAGAGCTACAAGGACAATATCGTCACCCTCAAAGACGGCAGCACCATCTACAGCGAGACTGTCATATGGACAGCCGGTGTGACAGCCGTCCCGGTCACATTCCATGGCAAGCAGCCCCAGCGCGGTCCAGGAAACCGCTACGTGGTCGATGAGTACAACCGTGTAGCTGGACTTGAAGATGTCTATTCGCTCGGCGATGTCTGCATAATGCCTACTGCCGACAAGCCCAAGGGTGACCCGCAGCTCGCACAGGTGGCTATACAGCAAGCCCACACTCTGGCAAAGAACTTACGCAAAGGCTCATGGAGCATCCCGTTCCGCTACAAAGACAAAGGCTCGATGGCAACCGTAGGACGCAACCGCGCCGTGGCTGACCTCAACCACCTCAACCTCTACGGACGCCCCGCATGGTTCACATGGATGTTTGTCCACCTTATATCCATCCTCGGCATGCGCAATAAGATTACCGTCCTCATCAACTGGATCTGGTCGTATTGCAGCTACACCACCTCCCTGCGTCTGCTCATGCACCCCAACCGCTATCCCCTCCGCCGCCGCTGGGGCGAATAAACCGGATCCACTGGCAAAATAGCACACCACGTCATAACCCCATAATTTGTGGTCTTGTAGGGACGCGGCATGCCGCGTCATCAAAGGCAACACACATCGCCTGATGCGATGACGCGGCACGCCGCGTCCCTACATTGAAATACCGTCAATGGATACACCGCATCAGTGGTGGGTGCGCGATGCTGCCTGCGCATCCTCGACTGGCGAGGGATGTTTGGGCAGCTTGAGCTTGATGGTGTCGAAGCCCTCGCCGTAGACACCGTTGACGAGACCCTGAGCTATGAATGCGTGCTCGTCGATGCTCTTGACTATGCGGAATATGGTCACCGACTCGTAGCGGCGGCACATCACCAGAAGCACCTTTACATCGTGCTTGCTGTACCAGCCCACACCGTCAAGCACCGTACAACCGCGGTGGGCTTTCGACAGCACCGCATCGGCTATCTCCTTCCAGTGCGACGAAATGATGGTAAACTGCACCGCCTGGCGGTTGGTATTGATAATGACATCGGCGAGCATCGGCACCACGAAAAGGAAAACCACACCATATATGGTGGTCTCTACGCTGTGGAATATGAAGTATGACGAGCCGATGATACACATGTCGATATATATCATCATGCGTCCGAACGACACATTGCTTTTCTTGGAGACTATGGCAGCCACAATATCCGTGCCGCCTGTAGAGCCGTTGTGGATATATGTGAGTCCCACGCCGAAGCCGCCCATAATGGCTCCGATGAGCACATTCATGAAATCCTGACCCTTGACTATCGGCTCATGGAAAAACGGCTGAAAGAAACCTATGCCGAGCGACAGCACCGTCGCACCGAATATCGTGCGGATTACAAACGTCTTGCCCACCTTGCGCCACGCTATAGCGAGCAGTATGGCATTGATGGCATAAGCGGTCACCGCCACAGGCACCCCGTGGCTGAAATGATCCTGAGTGACAAAATATACAATGGTACTCACACCCGTCACGCCTCCGATGACCACCTTCTCCGGCAAGACAAACGCACAGAATCCGAAGGCATACATCGTGAGACCTAAAGTGATGATGATATAGTCCTTGGCAGAAAGCCAAATCTTGTTATACGACAGTGTCATTATGGTGTTACTTTTTAAGGCTGTGCAAACATAGCAATTTTTTTTCGTTTCGGACATCCAAATGACAGAGATATTTGTAACTTTGTGATGCATGTGCATAAGACATGTCCTATTCATCCCTTGACCATGACACATATCAAAAGCATATTAACACCAATATTCGCATCATTATCTCTTTTATTAATCGCGCCTGTGCACTCTGCGGCTGCGGATTTTTTTGACACGCGCCCTGCCGACAAATTCCTGGAGATAGGCATACATGGACTCGCCGGGACAAGCACCCTGCTGCAAAACTACCAAAGCTGCTACCCGGCAATAACCGACATAGACATGTCGGCAGGATTTGCAGGAGGCGTAGGCGGTTCGGTGACATTCGGATTACGTAATTACTTGGCTCTCAGCACAGAGTTAAACTTCATGGCGCGCAACAGCAGCACCTCCATGGCATTTCGCGGAACTGACGAGATACCGACATCAGCCATACGACTCTCTAACCGTTCGTATTCGTTTGAAGTGCCGGTATATGTGTCGGTCCGATTCAATCTGGCTGACAATGTCCGCTGGAACATGCAAGGCGGTTTCTATTACTCGCTCGGACTCACAGGCACGCAACACCAGACCCTCATGAGCTCATACATCAATGAGCTGGGGCAGATGGTCAACATATACGAAAAAGTTGATGCGGATTATTACAACGACCCCGACGCCTTCATCAATTCGCAGTACCGCTCCGACTGGGGCTTGATGGTAGGCACATCCATCGATGTGTGGAAACATGTCACCGTTGGTTTCCGCACCATGTTCGGCCTGAAAAATGTCGCCAATGACTCCGACTCAGGCACCATCCATCCCAGGGTGCGCAATCTGGCAGCCCTCGGCACCGTCGGATGGCGTTTTTGATCAGCGACTAATTGCATAAATGGATTTTTAATACTACCTTTGCACTGTCGCAAACCAACGGAGTGGTGCTCGAGTGGCTGAAGAGGCACGCCTGGAAAGCGTGTATACGCCAAAAGCGTATCCCGAGTTCGAATCTCGGTCACTCCGCTAATACACAAGCCCGAAGCCTTCGATAAGAAAGTTTCGGGTTTCGCTTTTACAAAACCACAAATCTGCCACCATGAAAATACGCAAAGCCTGTAGTCATGACATCGATGACATAATGTCTATCCTTGACGAAGCCAGGGCGTTTCAGCGACAATCGGGCTTCCGTCAGTGGGAGGACGGCTATCCGGGACGCAGCGACGTAGAAATTGACATCGACTGCGGGACGGCATACGTATTCATCGACACAGACATGACTGCAGTGGGATATGTAGCTCTTTCATCATCTGACGAAGCCTACGAGCGCATAGGTGACATATGGGAGCATAGCGGAAACTACGGGGTGGTACACCGCCTCGCATTGGGCGACCGCCTGAGAGGACAACACACCACCTCCACACTGTTTTCACTCATCGAGCAGACATTACGCAGCCTGGGGATCACAAGCATCCGCCTTGACACAGGCACCGACAACAAAATAATGCAATACCTCATGGCAAAATACGGCTACACCAGCCGCGGAATCCACCAATTCCCCTGGGGACCACGCCTCGCCTACGAGAAACAGCTGTAAATCACACCCACACCTGTCGCAAGTTGAGCAAATACAGCCTGTGATCTGGAACGCCCCGATTGTAGGACTGTACCCTGGTGCAGCCGATATCCAGAGACTGATTATCGTGTTGGCGGATGCACCAAGGATGCATACGCAATGCTATTTGCTTAAGATTATTTTGCGTTTAAGGCGCGGCATAGCCGCGGCGGGAGTAGTAGCCACATGCAAGCAAGTCGTCAGACTTGTGAAGCTTGTGGTCTAAAATGCCCCATAATATGCCGGCAGCGTTAGCTGCCGGGGCTGATGCATGCGATTGCCCCGGCAGTTACACCGCCGGACTCCCATTACATCCGTTTTCCACAAGCCGCGCAAGCTGACAGCTTGCTTGCATGTGGCTACTACACCCCTCGCGGTTAACACCGCGAGCGTTGAGCAAACAGCATCATGTCCCATTCCTACAAGCCACAGTATCTTTTGTGTACGGTAGGAGTGGTTTTAAACGGACGAAAGTTGTGACTTCTCCCATTAGACGGTAGCTACGGCATAATCTATGGAATAGACCAGCAGACCCGAATCATTTCTGGTGATTTTGGCAACTCCGACAAGTTCGTAGTCCGTCCAAATTACCACCTCCATCTCCTCACCGTCAGCTAATCTGGCGGATTTCAGGATTTCATTACATTTGGTGTTACACATAGCTTTAAGTGTTTCCAAGCTATCACCCATGCGTCCGATGTGTACGGACATTGTTTTCCGAGGAGATATGGCATCCTCGTTCCTTTTGAATCGTCTATATGAACTCATTTTAGGCACAAGCCGACAACAAGATACTCGAAGAATTAACCGCCGAGGCAAAACTTGACGATGAGTGTATCGAGAAATTGAAAGCAATAAACGCCAACGAAAAGCTCACTCCAGAAGAAAAGAAAAAGCTGAAGGATGCCGTAGTAGCAGAGCTTGACCGTAAAGTCAAAGCACTCAAACAGCGACACTAAAACCTTGTGTTGAGTCGCAGCCTACAACAAGAGGCACCGTATTCTCTTTAATAAGTGAATATAAACGAAAGTCTCTGGAGGCATATCTCCAGAGACCGCGGTTTGTGCGCATGAAGTGAATCCAACCGACTAAAAAATGGTAAAACAAGGGAAAACAAGAGAAAATAACTTGTTGGATTTCAGAGTATTGTATTTTTAACATTTTCCTTTGTTTTCTATAAATGGAGTATGTTTTGTTGAAAAGTGCTTTTTTTGTGCTTTGTGGATTGGGTACATTTTGTAACTTTGCAAACAAAGGAAACCAAAGTAAAACAAAGCAAAACAAACATGCCGAAAAAGAGCTACAGAGCCGACAATACATATCTGATAGAGGGATGCAGCGGGGACAACCCCAAACTGATGGGACGCGCCCTGTCGGACGGACGCGACAGCCTCTACCTGGAGTTTTACTTCGGCAAGACGGAGACCATAAGCCGCAGCGGTACCGTCTACCACAAGAACGAGCGCAGAACCGAGAAGCTGGGGCTGTATCTGTGGCAAGCCCCGCGGACACCGGCTGAACGGAAGCAGAACAAAGAGACGCTGGAGATAGCGCGCCGCATACGCTTCGAGAAAGGGCAGCAGATGCTGGAGTCCGCCGAGGGCTACCGCCTGAAAAAGGACAGAAACATCAACTTCATCGACTGGATGTGGACGTATTACGACTCATATACCAAAGCCGACAAACGCCATATCAAACGTGCCTGTAACTGTTTCACCGATTACCTCATAGATCCACAAAACGAGCTGACATCTGCGGAGGGATGGAGCGACGAACAGACAAAACAGGCGCAGGAAGAAAAAGCCCGGCGCATACGCATCCTGAACATAAAGCCCCAGCAGGTCACAAAGGCGGTCATTGCCGGCTTTACCGATTATCTTCAAAAGCGCTTCAGGGGCGACGGTCCGCACACCCTTTACGGACGTTTTAAGAAAATAATCAAAGCGGCAGTGGAGGCTGACATCATCCGCAAAAATCCGTGCACCGGGGTTGTCATCAAGATAGACAACGGCGCGTTGAAAAAAAGACGTGCTGGGCATCGACGAAATACAACGGCTCATAGCCACACACTACCAGGGCGAGAATCCCGAGATACGCCGGGCTTTCATCTTCTGCCTCTACTGCGGGCTGCGCTGGTGCGATGTAAAGGATCTGACATTTGCCAACGTGGACTATTCCAACCGACTGTTGCAGTTCGAGCAAGCCAAGACAAAGGGACACAGCAGTGCCAGCGGCGTAGTGATACCGTTGAATGACGGCTTGCTTGATCTGATCGGGAAAGGACAGAGGGAAGAGCGCATCTTCACTCTCCCGAGCCACACGATGTGTCTGAAGGCGTTGCGCCACTGGACCCGCCGCGCCGGCATAGACAAGCACATAACATGGCACTGCGCCCGCCATTCGTTCGCCGTCAATATCCTCAACAACGGCGCGAACATCAAGACCGTGGCGAGTCTGCTTGGTCACAGCGGGCTGTCACAGACCGAGAAGTACACCCGCGCCATCGATTACCTCAAGCAAGCCGCCATAAATTCCCTGCCTGAGCTGAAGATTTAGATCCTTCGCTCAGATTTTATCCACTCTAACGATATAATTCTATAAGTTTGTTTGTATCTTTGCATCATTGAAGCTTTATCAATCTAAGACTACAACCCTTGACATCCGACATGGAAGATAATGACAAGTGCCAGCATAATGACTGTGTTTACCATCGTAAAAGCAAACACTACTTCGTAAATCATTGGGGCTTTATTTGGTGCATGGTTGCGGTTACAGTTATCGCTGCCATATTCTTCGGTGTATATAACAGCACTTACCATAATTCACAACAACGGATTATGGAGACGTATAAACAACTGTGCGATAGCACCACTAAATGGAGCGGCATTTCGGTTAAGGATACGGTGTATATTTATAAGGATTTAAAGCCTATTCAGGAAGGTCAGATACAGGCTGTTTCACATCTTCTGGAACTCCATGCCGTCAAAAGTCAGAATGACTTCACAATACTCACCGTGTGGGCCTCAGTCCTGATGATCGTCTTCTTGATTTTCTCAATATACTCAATGTTTAAGATTGACGAAATCCAAAAACAAGGACGAGAAAGCTTAAAGCAGATTGATGAGATATATTCTGCCGTCAGGAAAAAATCCGAGAGTCTTGATGCTGCGGTTGCAGATGCCATGGGCAAGATTGAGCATTCAATAACACACAAAATAAACGACTTTACGGCTACCATCAATCAACAGAGCGAGACAGTAAAAAATCAACTTGAAGAATACCAGAGATCAGTATCTGAGACCGCAGAGAACAATCAACAATTCTTAGACAGACTTGTTGATGTTATAAAAACCACATCCTCCGCGTCTTCAACAAAGCCGGTCAAACAGCCAGCTTCAGATATACACAAAACCTCCACAAGTAGAAAACAAAAGAAATAGACGTTATGTGTAACTCAGATGCTCTAAGCCAGCTGTTAAAAATCGCATCCATGCTGGCGGGATTGACTGTATCACGGTTAAAAGCGATGCAAGAACGTCTATCCAACTCAATCATCACCGCCGAGTCATCCGACTCTGACGGTATGGATATGGACGCGGAAATTTCAAGCGAAGATAATCGCGAAGTTGAGCAAAAGATAGTAGGTATATTTCTCGCAATCCTGAATTTATTACGATTCCTTTCTGAACACCCGGAGTCAAAAAAGATACTACTTGACAAAGTCACCGAAAGTATCGATCTATTGAATGGCACAGTCATAGGCTACCCTGGGTACAAGAGACAGGACATGGATGAAATTGTGAACACCAACCTCCAAGAGGTTCTGGATATATATCGGGAGGATGGTGACTTGTACAACCTACTGACCCTCTGCAGGAGGGCTATATTTGAATAACATCTAATCACATAGCCCAATGGCAACCAAAATATATCATTTTTCATACGACTATGTGAAAGTCAATGAATCAAAGATGAAATCGATGCTGCTGACTGTCGACTCCATTCTCGATGTAAGATCCAGTCTGGCAGGGACATTCTTTGTCAAGTCATCCGCATCTGCTCGTGAACTTTCAAAATCCATAATACCCTTAATCCCCGGTATAAGATTTATAATATCTGAAATAGGCGATAATCGTCAAGGATGGCTGCCAATCTCAGTATGGGATTTTATCAAGCAGCGTCCCTGACTTCAGGGGGAGCAACAAATCAGTGAGAGCGGTGAAATTCACCGCTCTTTTATTTTGAATCCACAGATACATCCACAACATTGTGGTTATCAAGCATCCTTTTGCATTGATTCACGGATCACACGCCAACTCTTATCTACTGATTCCATCCGCGACAGCAGCTATCATGTACTCCGCTGAAGGAGTGGCCGACCGGTGTCAGAAGGCTTTCATCGCGCCCATGACGCGGTAGACCACCGCGATGGACCTGACGGGTATCTCCTGCTCGTCGTATCCCTTGTTGGTGGGTATGAGGCGGTAGTAACCGTCCCTGAGGCTGCGGCCGAGCCGCTTGATGGTGCGCATGCCGTTGACGGTGATGAAGCCGTAGATGTCGCCGAAGGGCAGAAACGAGAAATCCTCCACGCGCTGCAGAGCGAGTATGTCGCCGTTGCTGATCTCGGGCTCCATCGAGTGTCCCGAGGCGTTGCACCACAGGGTAGCCTTCTCATACCCCGGCATCTTGATGAGGTACTCGGGATTGGGGGTGCCCGCCTCTACCAGTTCCTCGAAGCCCAGCTTGAAGTCGACATCGTAGTAGGGCACGCCCTCCGTGTAGCTGATCTCCGGCTTCGGCTCGTCGTCCACGTACATGCCGCCTTTGCCAGTCAAGACCCAGTCCATGTTGAGATGCGGATAAGCAGAGGAGATTTTGTCAAGTTTATCGTAACTGGGAGTATGCTTTAATTGTCGCATATACCCATTACTAAGTTTTGAATCAATCTCAAACTGCCGAACACTTAGGCTCTCGGCTTTAATAAATTCAAATAATCGGTCTTTAGCGTTTTGCATATCTAGAGTATTTATCTATATTTGTGGGATTAGAAACAAAATAACTAAAAAGTACGTCTTATGTTACACTTTATCGCTGGTATCATTCTTCTCGTAGCAATCTTCATGGCCGCCGTATTCTGCGTGTGGGGGATTGTGGACAACATTGCAGAGATAGTTTACGACATCCGCAAGGGCTACGGGCTCTGCCCCGATAACGTGGGTATCATAATCGTGTGCCTGGTTGGATTAGCCGCCTGCATTTTGTCAGGCGGTCTGGTATGGCGCTATCTGATATTGCATTGATGAGACATTTAAATCTTTGAATATGATTCGAAAAATCCTGCTACGCATCGAGTTCTTCCGTCTTCAACGCCTCTACAGGCGTCTATATGTCTACAGGCTCGAGCATCCGGCGAATATGATGGGTGACTGCTTCACGCCTGCCTATCTTGCCGCCGTGGACTTCGAATGCCTGACGCTCCGCAACTACAAATCGTGGAGGGACTCGATTTGCACACGGCTCGGCATCACGACCGGATGCTGCCAACGCCTTCCTTGAGAGGCAGGATCAAGGGTACGTCAAACTTTATGTTGGTAACACGGATATTCCTGTCCGTGTCATCCTTCCGCGTCCCAGCCACAAGGACGGAGAATGCCACGCCGATACCGTTTTTCCCTGTGTGCGTTTCTCCGATTTCCAGATTTACCTCAAACCTAACTTTGGTATAGGAGGCAAACACAACACCATCCGCCGATCTGAGAGGGACGAAATCCGCAAGATCCACGCCTAACGGCGAGCTTCGCAACGCCGGAGAAACCACCGCCCCGTTCGAAAACTCCTGCTGGCACTCCGCTACCGCATCGGCGATATCCGCCAGGGATGTCTTAATGAAATCTTTAAGAGTAATGTACATATTAAATGTTAAAATAGTCTAAACTCTAATATTTGCCTTTGACAATATAGATTATTATCTATATATTTGCAATCGTAATAACAAACAAACGGACATAGAAAGGCTGTCAGAGTATTTGCACCCTTCTTCATACATCTATATCCAAAAGCAAATATATGACAGTTTTTCTTCTCCGCAAAACGGATGACAAAATAAATAAAGGACATGGAAACTGAACGTATGAGAGACCGCGTAGCTCTTGCAGCCCTTATTCTCGGCTTCATGGCGGCAGGGCTGGCACTTTGGAAGATCGTGGCGGCTTTCCTGTGGCTCTGCCACTACGCCGGACTGCCTATGTAAACCGACACGACTATGGAAAAAAACAAAGTGACAAGCGAAGCGCTGCGCAGGATGGCGATGGGCGAGACGAAGCCTTTCGCGCTGCCCGAACGTGAACCAGCCACGAGCAGGGCGGTGAACTCCGGCAAGACAATAGCCTACCGCCTTCAGCGCGAGCTGGGATGCAAGTTCTCGGCTTGCACCGACTACGACAACAAGACCCTGACCATCACAAAAACCCCACGGACATGACACAGGACGAATTGGACCGCCTGGCAACAGCCATAGCCAGAAACATGGCACTCCCGCAGAAGGAGGTGCTCTCGATAGACGAGGCAGCACAGTACACCGGGCTGAAGAAAAGCTACCTCTACAAGCTGACATCGGCGAAAGAGATACCCCATTACAAGCCCAAAGGGAAATACTGCTTTTTCCGCCGCACGGAGCTTGAAGCGTGGCTGACCGCCAACCGCATCTCCTCTGACGACGAACTATCCACCGCCGCGCAGACCTACTGCATGAAGCATCCCGTCTCCGCCATCATGCCGGGAGGGCGCCGTGTGTCTGCCACATAACATACTGGATAAGGAATATGTAACCATTCGGATAAATGAACACGGTCAAATGCCGCGAGGCTGCACCGCCCGGCGCAAGAGAGCGCGAAAGGAAAAATATGTTTAGACGGTTTTTACGACCGGTCCCGCGTATGCCAAATCGCGCGGGACGCACGGAGAGGTAGCTCAGCGGAAGAGCGTACGCACGAAGCCCTCGCACTGTGAGGCGTAGGTGAGCGGATTGCGTGAGGCCGCGGGTCCGAGTCCCGCCCTCTCCACCATAAGAAACAAGACAAATCCCCACGCATATGACAACGGACAAGATACAGCAGGAGCTGCTCGAGGCGATACTCGGCGGCATAGATGCCAACAGCAGCGGCGAGTTCACCGCCACGGTGGAGGTGGAGGATGCCGGGGGCGACATCTGCGCGCTGGTGGAAGCCGAGGTGGGCTACTACTGGTACGGACACACCGAGAGCGAGACAGGCGCGTGGGTGACCGACTGGGCGAACGTCACCGTCTACTCCCTCTCAGCCGACACCGCCGAAGCGGAAGCCGTCGCCTCCGCGATAGACACGCGCCGACTGGAACGCCGCGCCGAACGCGCCCTCAGGGCATGAATGCAACGACACACATACCAACCACATATACAAACCTTAACCACACACAACAATCATGGAACAGAAAAACGAGACCATCGCGCAGCAGCCCATGCAGACCAAGCCGACTCCGAGCGCGGAGATCCAGGCGGCATCGCTCGAGCTACAGCTCGCCCAGACACGCTCGGCGGCGGAGTTCAACAACTCGTGCGCGGGACAGATCCAGCGTCAGTTCGAGGCGATGCAGCGCATCGGCAAGGCTTACGCCGAGTCCACCATCGTACCGAAGGTGTACCAGAACAACATCGGCAACTGCATCATCGCCCTGGAGATCTCCCACCGCATGAACGTGCCGCCGCTGATGGTGATGCAGAACCTCTACGTTGTCAACGGCAACCCCTCGTGGTCGTCGAAGTTCCTCGTAGCCACCATCAACTCCGGCGGACGGTACAGCACCCTGCGCTACCGCAAGCGCAACCTCGGCAAGGTGGGCAAGATACGCCTGACCACCTACGAATGGGACCCCGCTGCCAAGCAGAAGCGTCCCGTCAGCCGCGAATTTGACGGCTCGGACATCGACAACATAGAGTGCGTCGCCTACGCCACCGAGAAAGCCACAGGCGAGGTGCTTGAAAGCGACCCCGTGACCATAGAGATGGCGGTGCGCGAGGGCTGGTACACTAAGGACGGCTCCAAGTGGGTCACGATGCCCCAGCTGATGCTCACCTACCGCGCCGCCGCATTCTGGCAGAGGGTCTACGCCCCCGAGGTGTCGATGGGCTTCGCTACCGTGGAGGAGGAGACCGACATCCAGGACGTGGAGTACGAGGAGGTGCGTCCCTCCCCTCCGAGACAGCCCGTGACCGTGGAGACAGTCAACGACCGCAAGGAGGAGCTGCGTTCAAAGACCGCAACGCCTGCGCCATCGGAAGCTCAGGCAGCAGCCGCATCGCAGACTACGGAGGCAAGGCAAGCCAAAGCCCAGCAGCCGAAGGCAGCGAATACAGGCAACGCCACAGTATTTGACATGCCATGAGCGAGGCTACGGTAAACAGGTATTCGCTATGCTCCGCCGACGAGCTTGAGGAACTGTTCTCGCAGTTCCTCATAGACTCGTGGAGCTACAGCAGCGTCGCAACGTTCGCCCGCAACGAGAAGGAGTTCGAACGCCGCTACGTCTACCGTGAACCGTCACGCAAAGCACCGACAGCCATCGGAGGCACAGCCTACCACCGCGCCCTCGAAGCATACTTCAAGGAGCTGCGCGAGACAGGCACGGAGATGTCCCTGTCAGAGATGCAGGAGGCTGCCTACGCCGAGATAGACCGCGTCCGCGCCAACGAGTGGAAGACCTCGAAGACCAACAAGACCGTTGAAGAGTGCATCGTCGCTGCGACAAAGACAGCCAACGCGCTGATCGCCAACTTCTACGCAGAGAGAGGCCTCTACACCGACAGCCTCGCACAGGTCATAGGCGTGGAGGAACGTCTCGAGGCGTGGCTGACGGTCAACGGGGGGGACATCCCCCTCCCCTGCCGCCTGCAAATAGACCTCGTCATAGAGACCGTGGACGGACGGCGCGTCATCGTGGACCACAAGAGCAAGGGTGCCTACAGCGACGAAGCGGAGCTGCGCTTCACAGGCGGCAAGCAGGCTATCATCTACGCCCTCGGCTGGGAGGCAATACACCCGGGCAGCATCATCGACGAGGTGTGGGACGTGGAAAACAAGCACTCCGCCAACAAGGACAGATCACCCCAGCTGCGCAAGCTCTGCATCATCCTCGACTCCGACACGCGCCGCCTCTACGAAGCCATCCTCTACGAACCTCTGCGGCGCATGGTCCAGGCGGCATCCGACCCCGACTACATCTACACCATCAACGACAGCGACATGCTCGCCGACCGCGCCGAGCTCTACGACTTCTGGGCGAAGACGCTCATAGCCGACCTCGACGACTTCAACATACCGGAGCGCAAGAAGGAACTGGTGGCGCGGAGGCAGAAGAAGATACGCGACGCTTCGGCGGCGGCCATCTCCCCGAGGGTGATAACATCGTTCCGCAGACAGGCATCCACATTCATACCATACGAACTAAGAGAAAACATGACAGACCAGGAAAAGATAGAACACGCGCTGCGCTCGTTCGGCATCCCCGTCAGGGTGGCGCACACGCTCGGCTCCTACTCCTCGGTGTCCTACCTGCTGGAGGTGGGCGCGGGGGTGAAGATAGCCAACATCGCCAAGTACGCCTTAGACATGGCAAACGTCCTCAACGTGCCGTCAGTCAGGGTGCTCCCCTCGCTGACCGTATACGGCGGACGCTCGTACCTGTGCATAGAGACACCGCACAAGTCCTCGGACACGCTGTACTGGGACGAAAAGCACCTCAACGGACACAGAATCCCCATAGGGCTTGACAACTTCGGACAGCCTGTGTGCTGGGACCTCGACAGCCACTCCACGCCCCACATGCTGGTGTGCGGAGCCACAGGCTCGGGCAAGTCGGTGTGCATCCGCAGCACCATAGAGTACGCACGTATCGCAGGTGTGGGACGCATCATCATCTTCGACCCCAAATACGAGTTCGGCAGCTACGCCTCCGAGGACGGATGCGAGGTGATATCCGACATCTCCGAAATAGAGGGGCGCATGAAGGAGCTTGTGGACGAGATGCAGCAGCGGGTAAGAAGCGGAGCGGACAGCCTGACGCTGGTGGTGTTCGACGAGTTCGCGGATGCGGTGTCATCGGCACGTTCGGGCAAGGAGCTCGACATCCGCGAGAAGGTGGAGGTCGGCACCAAGCGCGGTCCGATGGGATTTCCCATACCCAAGTACGAATACCGCACCGTGGGACGCGAGAAATCGCTTGAAGAGAACCTGAAGATGCTCCTTCAGAAAGGACGTTCCCTGGGCTACCGCATCATCGCAGCCACCCAGAGGGCATCCACCAAGGTCATCACTGGAGACGCAAAGGTCAACTTCCCCGTGCAGGTATGCTTCCGCGTACCCAAGGCGGTCGACTCGAAGGTGGTGCTTGATGAGGAAGGAGCGGAGACGCTCGCCGGACACGGGGACGGTCTGATGAAATCGCCCGACTACCTCGCCACTGTACGCTTCCAGGGATTCTACAAACCTTGACACGCCACACAGCCATGATAACGATATCCAACTCCGACAGAGACCAGGCGGCGGACTTCCTCAGGGAATATGCAGCGATGCTCAAGAGGCATCCGTCAAGGTCACCGCGCCACGAGAACCGCAGCCGCCTCGCGCTGGTGCTCGCCAAGAAGCTCGAGCGCAAGCAGCCTCATAGCGACGGCACGACGATAAACATCAACATAAACACATCACCCTCCAAACCCCATAGATAACCATGCCAAACTGGATTGAAATCAAGGCGCGCTACGACAAGATCACCGAGAGCGGCGCAAAGAAGAAGGTGACGGAATCGTTCTTAGTGGACGCTCTGTCATGCACCGAAGCGGAAGCCCGCGTGACAGAGGAGCTGTCGCGCTCCTCTGACGAGATAAACATCACATCCGCGGTCAAGACCAAGATTGCCGAGGTGTTCCTCGGCTTCACGGGAGACCGATACTACAAGGTGAAGGTCAACTTCATCACCCTTGACGAGAGGACTGCCGAAGAGAAGAAGAACGCATCGTACATCATCGTACGCGCCGACAGCTTCGATGAGGCATGCGCCAACTTCAAGGAGGGTATGAAAGGCACGATGGCGGACTACGAGACCGAGTCGGTCAGCGAGACCAAGATAGTGGAGATATACCCCTATGTCCCTGTTGCCGACAACGACAAGGAAACAGGTACGCCACATGCAGCCGAACAAGAGGCGGCACGGATGCTGCGCGACCCCAAGGTCGTGCGCCAGACGAAGAAGTTCTTAGACGCATGCGCCGACGGCGGCATCAGCAGCGTCACGGTGTCGGCATCTGACGGCACCAATGTACACGAAGCCACCATCACCGTCCCTCCATCGGGGCATAAAGACGCACGGTAACGATGACAGCCAAGGAATACAAGGCTATGCGCACCGCCAAGCCGACGAGGCGCAACAAGTACGGCGCGAAGCGCACCGGGGGTCACGCCTCCGCCAAGGAGCACCGCCGCGCCTCGGAGCTGAAGCTGTGGCAGCGCGCGGGAGTGATCTCGGGCCTGCGCGAACAGGTAAAGTACGTGCTCATCCCCACGCAACGCGACACTGACAGCAACCTCCTTGAAAAAGAGTGCTCGTACATCGCCGACTTCGTCTACGAGATGGACGGACAGACGGTGGTGGAGGACACCAAGGGCTTCCGCACTCCCGAGTACATCATCAAACGCAAGCTGATGCTCGCCGTACACGGCATACGCATCCGCGAAATCTGAATCCGACACGCTTAACACCACACCACCATGGCACGTCCAGTAAAACCCGGTCTCGACTATTTCCCGATGGACACGGACATATTCTCGGACCTGCGCATACGCAAGCTCATCAAGTATCAGGGCGGCAAGGCCGTGACCGTATATGCTCTCCTGCTCTGCAGTATCTACAAGGAAGGGTACTACAGGAGGTGGGACGAAGAGTTGCCCTTCATGTTCTCGGAACTGTCCGGGTATGACGAGGCGTATATACGCGAAGCCATCAACTGCTGCTTGAACGTAGGTCTGCTTGACAAGGCGCTTTATGAATCCGAGGGTGTCCTGACCTCACGGGGGATACAGGAACGGTATCTCAAAGCAGCCGCCAGGGGGAGGCGCACCGCGTGCGTGATTTCGGAGTACTCGCTCATTTCTTCCGAAGAAGCACCCATTATTGCGGAGAAAACCCCCATTTCTTCCGAAGAAACCCCAATTAACTCCGCAAAAAGTACACAAAGTAAAGGAAAGGAAA
>ENA-ORNQ01000155-ORNQ01000155.1-human-gut-metagenome-genome-assembly--contig:-NODE-155-length-75423-cov-12.669276_pt1 | contig 75423 bp, 74 predicted proteins | sample MGYA00242116_ERZ509024 | MGnify/ENA primary metagenome ERZ509024 (study PRJEB26280, sample SAMEA2338697) | human gut metagenome | biome: human gut; feature: human-associated habitat; material: faeces...
CATTTTTTTCATCTCACATACGAAACACTCACGTGTTTATTACATCTCAACATTTTATTTTATACCATTTCTTCATTTTATAGATACTCATTTTAGCTAACAATTCTTATGCCATACCTATATTTATGTCTATTTTCCTTTTCCAGTTATATCATCCACTTGATTTATTTTAGCTAAATAAAAATTTTGTAACCTCAATGCCTCATTTGAAGAGTCGAATCCGTTTTTTATTACTTCTGCAACATAACTTCTACGCTTATGTATATGACCATTAACCACCTTTACTATTTTATTAGCCCATATATTGGGAGTTTCTTCTAACCCAATGTAATATGCAAGTTCTGATGCCGTTGTCTCCTCAGTTATATTCTTTGAAAAAAAGATAGGAAGTCCTGAACATTGCGCCTCTATTCCAACAACAGGCATTCCCTCGTATAAACTAGGCAACAAGAAAGCGTCAAAAGCATTATAAAATTGCTTTATATCATCTCTACGTCCTAAATCGACAACTTTGTTCGTAACTCCATAACGCTCAATTCTATCATGCATCTCATCCACTAGTTCTCCAAAGCCAATCATTACAAGAATTGCATTTTCTTGTTGCTTTACAATCTCATTAAAAATATCTATTAGAAAAAGCGGATTCTTCTGTGGAACATATCTACCAATAAAACCATATACTATTTTATTTTCCCATCCAAACTCTTTTCGGGTATCTTCCCTAAGCTTCGCATTAAAAGAATTGGCATTTGCATCAATCACTGTTTTAAAAATATTCACCTTACCTCTATCATAAGTTTTTTTGCCAAACTGCCAAATACCACAATCAATTGAATTAGCCATATAACAATTTGTGAACCAATGGGAAAAAGCTCGTAAGATATATTTAATCAGCGTTTTCTTTTCATTTTTATCTCCTTTAGATATACTTTCGGATATCCTCACTTTAACTCCGGCAATACAACCTAAAAACATAGGAAAAATATTGAGAGTATTATCAAAAGCATGCATCACTTCATACTGATTCTCCTTAAGTATTTTGTATGTTTCCTTTAGATGGGGAATAATATCCTTGTAAGGTGCTACTTTATACACTCGTCCACCCAAAAACCTAATTTCCTCCTCGGGGATACCATTAGAATCAGAGTCACAAATAAAGTCAAATTGGACTTTTGTACGATCAATATGACGATAATACTCCATAATCAAATTACGTTTACCACCAGAGTGTAATACGCCAGCTATTACAGCAATTCTTTGCATACTATCATTTCCTTATAGATTCGTTATAAAATGAAGAAATACCATCCAACATTGGTGTCAAAATCACATCTACGGTCCGCTTCATTTTCTCTACATCTAAAACCATATTAGAAACATCGACAGGGCGTGCATTTTTATATTCAATCTTAAAATCCACTTTTGAAATTATTTTCAAGAAAGCAAGCACATCATTTACAGAGTACCCTCTACCACTTCCTAAATTAATTGTCTCATTACAAATATCCTTATTTATCAATTGGTAAAAAACGCTAGCGAGATCTTCTATATAAATGTAGTCACGAATAGCAGAACCATCTCCCCATACTTCCACCGATTTATTCTCTATAATCTTACCAATAGCCACTGCCACCAATCCTTGTTTCCCATACAAATTTTGTCCATGTCCATAAGGATTAGATGGTCTAATAATGAGATATTTTAGATTTTGAGTTCTATTTTTAAAAAGAATACTGTTTTCCATCATTTGTTTCGACCAACCATAATAGGATATAGGCTCCATATTATCAGTTTCTACAAATGGTTGAAGAGTTGTCCTGTTACCATAAATTGTCCCTCCTGAAGAAAAATAAACAAACTTAATTTTTTCATTAGCACAAAACTCCATCAACTCAATTGAGGGAAATATCACATTCTTAAATTCATTAACATAATCATCATAGTTACTTCCTGGAATCAATGTCGATACTAGATGCACTACAACTTCTATTTTATTGGCTAAAAGAATATCCTTCACTTCATTTATATTACTCAAAGAATTTCTAAAAACAGTTAGGTTATAACCGTTTAGTCTTGATATATTGGCAAACTCAGGTTCTAGAATGAAAACTAAATATTTTTTATCAGAAACAAAACGCTTCACCAAGCTAGAACCTATAAAACCGGCTCCACCAATAAATAATATATTCATAAAACTTTATTTTTAACGATAACTATCATTCTTATGTTCTTGATTTTCCATAATTGGACATCAAATCAATAAAAAACAGCCCACCCAATGACAGTAAACAAGCAATTCTAGTCTTTCTTCTAGCACAACTATCCAATAAAATTCTGATGCGGTATCTTTTTATTATATCCAAAAGATTCGTGCGCATTTCTATTTGCTCTTTAGGTATTTCCAATAAGATGTGAAAAGCAAAGCTTACAATTCTGCAATCCACACTTTTCTGTATTGCAGGAAGCATCTTTTTCTTATTTTCTTCCAATTGACGAATAATCTTTATACAGCATTCATACTTTTGTAGCTTAAAAGGTGCTCCCTCAATACTATCTTTTCTCAATAAATAATAGTAATTCTCATAACTACTAAATGCAATCTTATTACAAAGCATCATCAATTTATAAGTAGTTGGTAAATCTTCATAAAGCCATCCTGTAGGATAACGAATATCACTTTTAAAAAGAGAGCAATGATACATTTTTGCCCATGCAGCATTATCAAAGTCTTTCTGATAAAATAGACTGATAAGAGCATTATTGGTATCAAAAACCTTGGTTATTTTAGTTTGCCTTATATGTACCGGTTTCGTTCCTTCAAAAAATGGAATGCACCGAGTGATAGACATTTGAGCATCATTTTCCAGAATTAGTTTATATAGAGACTCTACATAATCATCACTATCAACAAATGTGATATATTCCCCCTTTGCAACATCTATTGCAACATTTCGAGCATCGCTTAAACCACCATTTTTTTTATGAATGACCTTAATGCGCGCATCTTGTTTTGCATATTCGTCACAAATTAATCCACATCGGTCAGGACTTCCATCATCCACTAAAAAAATCTCAAGATTCCCATAGGTCTGATTTATGATACTATTTATACACTTAGCAAGATATGCTTCTACATTATAAATAGGAACAATTATTGATATTAAAGGCTTCATATTAGACTTATGTAATAATCATCCAGTTATCCATTATAATCTCAGGAGGGTTGTCTACGTTCGACCATTTCGGAGGACATAAAACAGTTGGCACATTACAATTAAGTATTGCCGCCCAGTAACTAAAAGTACTATTAGCCAATATCATAGATTTGCAGTTAGACATTAAATACATATCGATAAAACTATCATCACCTGTATTCCAATCAACAACAATCATGTTTGCTAATTTATAATGCTCCTTTACATAAACAGGATCATTAGAAAAAAATACAAATAATGGATTTTCAGTTGACTGGCATACTGTCTGTATTGCCTTTTGATAATAACTATCGGTACAAATATTACCAATAATCATAAAGACATATATAAAATGAAAACAAGCTCCAAATAAATATAGATAAAACCGCTATATATCAATAATTTATATACGAATTTTCATTTTCAGTTGTTTTCTACGTTTTCAGTTGTTTTGCTCTTTTTAGGTGCATTTTTGTTTCTTATTTGTTTCTTGATTCCGCTTTTTATTTGTACCTTTGTGATAGGAAATAACAAATGAAAGGACACAAATATGCCAAGGACCAGAAAACCAATAAAAGTGAAAGAGCCGATTCGTCTTCGGACGAAGGAATTGGCCAATGGCAGCAAGAGTTTGTATCTGGATATATACCGTAATGGTAAGCGGACATACGAGTATCTGAAAATGTATCTTATTCCGGAAACGGATCGTAATGCCCGCCAACAGAACGAAACGACAATGGCTGCCGCAAATGCAATCAAATCGAAGCGTATCATAGAGTTGACAAGTGGTGAAGCCGGTATCATGAATCACAAGGATAAGGTTTATCTGCTGGACTGGATGCAGCTCTATAAGGAGGAACAGAAGAAACGTGGCAAGAAAAACACAGGTCAGATAAAATCTGTTACCGATATCTTGAAAGAGTATGCAGGAGAAAGGTTCACATTAAATCAGATTGACCTCACTTTTTGCCACGGCTATATCGACTATATGCTGACAAGCTACCGTCCCAAAGGAAAGCCCCTCTCGGCTTCTACGCGTAATACCTATTACCAGATTTTCAACGGTGCGTTAAATGCCGCTGTCCGCGCGAAACGCATCTTAAAGAATCCATTCAACGAAATGGAAAAATCGGAGAAGCCCAAGATGCCGGAAAGTGTGCGTTCTTATATGACTATTGAAGAAGTGAGATTATTAATCGCTACACCAATGCAGAACGAGGGGGTAAAAAGTGCCTACCTGTTCTCCTGCTTCTGTGGACTACGTATCAGTGATATTATCGAATTGCAATGGAAGGATGTGTTTATTGACAACGGCCAATACCGCTTGGCAGTAGCCATGCAGAAGACAAAGGAGCCGATTTACCTTCCGCTCTCCAATGAAGCGTTGAAGTGGATGCCGGAACGTGGGGACAAGACAGCAGACGACCATGTGTTCGATTTGCCTTCAGGTATCAACCAGCTTATCAAACCATGGGCCAAAGCCGCCGGAATTTCCAAGCGATTCACCTTTCACACGGCCCGCCACACGTTCGCCACAATGATGCTGACATTGGGAGCAGATTTGTACACTGTATCTAAATTGCTCGGTCATACATCTGTAAAGATGACCCAAGTGTATGCCAAAATCGTCAATAAGAAAAAAGACGATGCAGTAAATCTGACTAACGGTTTATTCGATTGACAATGCGATGAGCATCAGACCAGATATCTAAACACTTATTTAGGGTGTTGTTCCGGCAGGATTTTCTTTCGGGAGCAACACCCTTATAATATATTATAAATCCAATTTAAAGTATTTCATCATGAAAAGACCTAACAATGGCCCTCTCTCTTTTTGGAGGGAAGAAACATCTGCACCATTTTGTTGCAGAACAGGATGCAGCGAAAGAATTTTTCGCATTGCTCGTTGAAGCAAAAACAATGTATCTCCGTGATGTCGTGGCGGGTAGTAAGCAGTACCACCGTTACGTGGAGGATTTTGTAAACAGCCACCGGTATATCGACTGCAACCATGCGGTCTGCCGGAACTGCCATGAAATGAACATTCATATCGTCAAAGGATTATTAAACGATTGTTCCAATCTTATCCGATCACTTTTTACCGAAGCAGACTTCTCGTTCAAGAAGTGTATGGAACTGAAACGAACGTATGATATGTTTGTACCACCATCACAGTCCATCACGTGCTGCAAAGACGGCCCGACAAGGATTTATCCTCTTTCTTTTGGATGCAATCTCACTCGTAAACAGATGATAGGTATTACGGCTTGTGCCAATGCTTATCATCTGTTTTGCGTTTCTACCCTACACGTGGAAGATATGGAAGCCCTGCTTTCCTGTAAGGAAGGATTCTGTATTCGTGTAAACAATATCCGTCATGTGGCCATCCTGTTCGATACACTCCTTGAGTACTCGTTCATCCAAGCCAAATGGCAGGCCGTTCTCAGTAATGGACGGTTCTTACAAACCAAGGACGGAAAAGGATTCGTTTCAGCTTCAAGCCTTTCATCCGCTCTGTCTGCTCTACGCAACAACATGACATCAGCAGGTTATGGTATCAGGCGAGCCATTGATGAACTGAGAGAGTGGTAAGAAGTGCCAATAAGCGAAGTATGTGAAAGGTAAAAGCGTGATAGTTGCCGTGATACGTGGTTACTATCACGGTGCAAACTCATGCTGCCCTTTTGGGTTACCCTATCTTTGCCCTCCGTTAGCGCGCTACATAACGGAGGGCATACTTCCATTGTCTAATTTTATAATAACTCATTTATGCAAAATAATAGATTGACATTCATGGAACGGCTGAGTGAACGGCTTACAAACGTCGAAGCCATCCTAAAGAAATTAGATCCGATAGAAAGTCTGTTGGAACGCATCGCATTGCTGGAAAAAAATATATATACCACCAAACAGGTGTTTACCTTCCAAGAGGCTTGTATGTATATCGGAATATCCGAGAGTATGCTGTACAAGCTAACATCAGGCAAGGAGATTCCGCACTACAAGCCACGTGGCAAAATGATATATTTCGCCAAAGAAGATCTGGATGAATGGCTTTTGCAGAATTATGAACCAACCGTAGATGAAGCAGCACGTATGGCAAACGAGGCCGCTGCCACACAACCTTTCTTTAATCAAAGACGCCATGGAAAACGAAAGAAGAACTGAATATAATGTGGATATGAGGCCGGAGGAGGATTTCTTATCGGATATCCTCTCCGCCTCGCAGATTCGGGCGACGGATACCTATGAAACGCCGCCACAGATTATCTGGATAGACAACTCGACCATTGCTACGCTCGGCAACTTCAGCGCATCAACCGGCAAGGCGAAATCAAAAAAAACATTTAACGTTTCGGCCATTGTCGCTGCATCGCTGGCAGGAAAACAAGTGCTGAACTACCGGGCGCACCTCCCGGAAGGTAAACGTAAGATTCTGTACGTGGACACGGAACAGAGCCGCTTTCATTGTCATAATGTACTGGAACGCATCTTGCGGCTTGCCGGACTGCCCACTACAACCGACAGTGAAAACCTCGACTTTATTTGCTTGCGCGAATACTCTCCGGCAATACGCATTGGGGTCATTGACTACGCCTTACGTCAAAAAAAAGGATACGGACTTGTTATCATCGACGGTATCCGTGACCTGATGCTTGACATAAACAGTACCGGTGAGTCCGTGGAAGTCATTAACAAGATGATGGAATGGTCATCAAAGTATGACCTGCATATCCACTGTGTGCTACACTTGAATAAAGGAGATAACAATGTGCGCGGGCATATCGGTACGGAAATGAGCAACAAAGCGGAGACTGTACTGGTCATCAGCAAAAACAACGATTGTCCCAACGTCAGCGAGGTTCATGCGTTACACATCCGTGAGAAAGAGTTTAAACCTTTTGCTTTCACTGTCAATGAGGGCGGGCTTCCGGTTCTCGCAGAAGGGCATTTGTTTGAGAATGCCCCACATCAGAAACCGAAACAGCGGACGGGTTTTATGGAACTAAGCGTCGAACAGCACCGTGAAGCCCTTTCCGCTGCATTTGGAGACAAACCTATCCGTGGATTTGAAAATATGCTGCAAGCCATGATGACTGCTTACGCGGCAATCGGATTTAAGCGTGGGAGAAACGTAATGGTCAAACTACTGCAATATCTGACTGACACCTTAAAACTGGTTATCAAACGAGATAAACTTTTTTATTATGACATGACACAGGCAGAAACCATGCTTTTCGATGAAGAATGAGAGCGGGCGCGGGCCTATATAATTCAGTTTAATTTAGTATTTATATATATAGGGTCGCAAACTAAACTAAACCGCTTTTGCGCAAACAAGTGAAAAGAATTTGAATATGACCATAGATGAAGCAAAACGAGTGCGTATCGTGGACTTTTTGGCCCAGCTCGGCCACCGTGCGCAGCATATGAAATCAGAGCAATACTGGTATCTTTCTCCTCTCAGGAAAGAGGTGACGCCATCGTTCAAAGTCAATGACCGGCTGAATGAATGGTATGATTTTGGCGAGGCCACCGGAGGCGACCTTGTGGAACTGGGTAAGTACCTTTGCGAAACAAAAAGTGTGAGTGAAGCATTAGCATACATCGAACGGCATGTCAATGGTGTATCGCTACCGAGAATCCGGACGTTGCCCACAACGTTCCGACCTGTGGAAGCCGACATGAAAAATCTGATTATCGTGCCGCTGCGACACCACGCACTGCTCTCATATCTCCATTCACGTATGATTGATTCGGATATCGGACGAATGTTCTGTAAGGAAGTGCATTACGAACTGCGCCAGCGACGTTACTTTGCACTGGCTTTTGGCAACATATCCGGTGGATACGAGGTGCGAAACCCTTATTATAAAGGATGTATCAAGAACAAGGACATTTCCTTGATACCCCAATCGCGTGGTGAGACACAGAGCCGTGTCTGCCTGTTTGAAGGGTTCATGGACTTTCTGTCCTATCTGACTCTCAAACAGACGGACGATAGTGCCATTTGCATTAATGCTCCCTGTGACCACCTTATTATGAACTCGATCAGTAATCTGAAAAAGACATTGACGTATCTGCAAAAATACACGTATATCCACTGTTACCTTGACAATGACCTTGCCGGACAAAAGACAGTGGAAACCATAGCCGGGATGTATGATGGACGCGTCTATAACGAGTCCAACCGTTATGCCGGTTACAAAGACCTAAACGACTACCTACGCGGGAAGAAACAATGAACAACCCACTCCCTAAGCTCTCCTTCACGGAGGGCTTTTTTTATATCCCAACTTTTCCTGCTTTCTTATGTAAAATCGCATTTGAATATGATTTTGTAATATGATTTTTGGATTTTGAAAAAATATCATATTAAAATAATATGTTTTGTAACCAATAATTTTATCTTTAAACTTATCCATTCTTATTTTGCGGCTACAATCAAATATAACAAATCATATTATACAAAAAGATATGAAATCATATTTTATTTTCACCATTGTCCTGACAGTTGCCTATCTCGTCTATTATGCGGTTATCATCGTGCAGGACCTTTATGGAAAAAAAGGAAATAGTAAGCCGGAAGAAGAGGTATTTGACCTCGGTGCGCCGGAAGATGAACAGAGTGTGTCCGTGACGGAGAGCGATACGGGATTCAATGTGGGTAATGAGAAGTATGAAACAGATGTTGCCCCTACCGCTTCACCTGCACCACAGGAGACAGAAACCGCAGACAATAATGGCGAGATAGCCGTGGCGGAGAAGCTGAAACGGCTGAAAGCCCAAGCGGAGGAACAGATGGAAGAAACCGAGACCTACCTGTCGGACGCATACACGGCAGACGAACTGTACAAAGCGATGCTTGCCAAAGGAAAGACGGACAACCGTCCGGAACTGGTATGGAAACCTCTCAAAGACCGATTGTAAAATGTCGAAAGCAAAAAAAATATTATGTGCACTGTGCTTTGTCCCTTATGCGGTATTCGCCAAAAGCGGCAGCGTAAACTACAGTTGGGGTGCAGACGCACTTGCAACGATGCACGACTTCGTGGTGACGATGATGCTGTACGTGCTGTACATCTGCTACGCTGTCGCCTCGGTTTTCGTAGTCGTTGCCGCGCTCCAAATCTATATCAAAATGAACACAGGCGAGGACGGTGTGGTGAAGTCTATCGTATCACTTGTCGGTGCGTGCCTCTTCATCATTGGAGCTTCAATCGTGTTCCCCGCTTTCTTCGGCTACCGCATATAGGTGGCTGACAGGAGTGTAAAACCAATTCAAAAATAGAAGTACCACAAAAAATGTAATAAATATGTTTCAGAAATTCAAAAGAATGTGCCGAAAGGCAAAGAAAACCATCATGCAAGTTTCCACCAAAGTAAAAATGTTAATCATTGCCCTGTTAGGAGGCATACCTGCTATGGCTCAAAGTACAGCAGGCGATTACTCGGCCGGTACGACAGCTCTATCAACCGTAGCCGAGGAAATCGTGAAATACGTTCCTGTGATGGTCAAACTCTGCTATGCCATTGCTGGTGTTGTGGCCATCATCGGAGCCATTTCGGTGTATATCGCCATGAACAACGAGGAACAGGATGTCAAGAAGAAGATTATGATGGTGGTTGGGGCGTGCCTTTTCCTGATTGCGGCAGCCCAAGCATTACCTCTATTCTTCGGAATTAACGCATAAACAGCCAGGAGGAATGACTAATAACGGACGTTATCCGGATTACCCGCTGTTCAAAGGACTGCAACGGCCTTTGGAACTGATGGGATTACAAGGTCGCTACATCTATTGGGCGGCAGGCGTAGCTGGTGGGGCCATTGTGGGCTTCATCGCCGCTTACTGTCTTATGGGCTTTGTGGCCGGACTGGTCGTATTGGCAACTGTCTTATCTGCGGGAATCGTGCTTATCATCCTCAAACAGCGAAAGGGGCTGCACAGTAAAAATGTAAAACGTGGAGTGTATGTGTATGCCTATTCGCACAAAGTATGACTATAAGAAAAACCATCACGGCAATGTGTGTGGCTGATTGATTGTTGAACGCGGGCGGGTCCGTCTCCAGCCGAGGCAGACCTGCCCCTATTTAATGAACGAATATCGGAATGACCCTATATATCATTTTATTTTTCATCGCCCTATGTACGGGTATGGCCTTGTCAGTCTATACGTTCGGTACGGGCGGCAAGCGCAAGCATATCTTTCAGAATATCTATTTTTCTGTGGAAGATACAGACGGTGTGGGTGTGCTGTACACCAAGACGGGCGAATATTCTGCCGTCTTGAAAATCGAAAATCCGGTACAGAAGTATTCAGCGGACATTGACAGCTATTACGACTTCACGCATCTATTCTCTGCCCTTGCGCAGACACTGGGCGAAGGGTATGCCTTGCACAAACAGGACATCTTCGTAAGGAAACAGTTCGCGAACGAGCCGGAGCATAATCAAGAATTTCTCTCGGCATCGTACTTCCGTTATTTTAATGGGCGTCCGTACACGGACAGCCTTTGCTATCTGACTATCACACAGGAAGCCAAGAAGAGCCGTCTTTTCTCTTACGATAGCAAGAAATGGCGCGATTTCCTCGTGAAAATTTATAAGGTTCGAGACCTACTACGCGACAGCGGTGTACAAGTGAAATTCCTGAACAAAGCCGAGGCAAGCGAATATGTGGACCGTTACTTTGCGATGAACTTCGAAGACCGTATGGTCTCGATGACGAATGTCAAGGCTGACGACGAAACGGTATCTATGGGTGACAAACGCTGTAAGGTGTACAGCCTCGTGGACGTGGACTGCGCCGCGCTCCCCTCGCTGATACGTCCCTATACCAATATCGAGGTGAATAATACCGAGATGCCAGTGGATCTTGTCTCGGTGGTGGATAATATTCCGAACGCAGAAACGGTGGTGTACAACCAAATTATTTTCCTGCCCAGCCAGAAGCGGGAACTGGCATTACTCGATAAAAAGAAGAACCGGCACGCAAGCATCCCCAATCCGAGTAACCAAATGGCCGTAGAGGACATCAAACAGGTACAGGACGTAATAGCCCGTGAAAGCAAACTGCTCGTGTACACGCACTTCAACATGGTGGTGGGCGTGCCTGCGGACACCGACCTTCAAAAATGCACGAATCACTTGGAAAACGCTTTTGGGCGCATGGGCATACACATCAGTAAGCGTGCATACAACCAACTGGAACTGTTCGTCAGTTCGTTTCCGGGCAACTGTTACAGCCTGAACGAGGAATATGACCGTTTTCTGACCCTCTCCGACGCTGCGGTATGCCTGATGTACAAAGAACGGGTGCAGCATAGTGAGGAAACACCGCTAAAAGTTTATTACACTGACCGCCAAGGTGTTCCGGTAGCTATCGACATCACGGGAAAAGAGGGAAAGAACAAGCTGACCGACAACTCGAATTTTTTCTGCCTGGGGCCTTCGGGCAGCGGAAAGAGTTTCCACATGAATTCCGTCGTGCGCCAGTTGCATGAACAGGGGACGGACGTGGTAATGGTCGATACGGGTAACTCATACGAGGGGCTATGCGAGTATTTCGGCGGCAAGTATATCAGCTATACCGAGGAACGGCCCATCACGATGAATCCGTTCCACATCAATCGGGAAGAGATGAACGTAGAAAAAACGGGATTCCTGAAAAACCTCGTCTTGCTTATCTGGAAAGGTACGCAGGGAACGGTCACAAAGACGGAAGACCGTCTGATAGAGCACGTCATCACGGAATATTACGACGCCTACTTCAACGGTTTCGAGAGCTTCACACCCCAACAGCGTGAGGACTTGCGTAAGAGCCTCGTTATTGATGACCGCAACAGCAGTGAGAAGCGGCACGAAAGCGAACGGGAACGCGCGGCCCGCATCGAGGGTATCATTGACGAGATAGAGGGTCGGCGCAAGGAACTGAAAGTGGAGGAACTGTCATTCAACTCTTTCTATGAATATTCCGTGCAGCGCATCCCGGATATCTGTGAGGAGAACCGTATCACGGGCATCGACCTCTCGACATACCGCTATATGATGAAGGACTTTTATTTGGGCGGCAACCACGAAAAAACGCTGAACGAAAACATGGACAGCTCGCTGTTCGACGAGACGTTCGTGGTCTTCGAAATCGACAGTATAAAAGATGACCCGCTGCTTTTTCCTTTGGTCACGCTGATTATCATGGATGTTTTCTTACAGAAAATGCGCATCAAAAAGAACCGCAAAGTCCTTGTCATCGAGGAAGCGTGGAAAGCCATCGCCAGCCCGCTGATGGCGGAATACATCAAATTTATGTACAAAACGGCACGTAAATTCTGGGCCAGTGTAGGTGTGGTGACACAGGAGATACAGGACATCATCGGCAGCGAAATCGTGAAGGAGGCCATCATCAACAACTCGGACGTGGTGATGCTGCTTGACCAGAGCAAGTTCAAGGAACGCTTTGACGAAATCCGAAAGATTCTTGGTCTGACCGAGGTGGATTGCAAGAAGATATTTACCATCAACCGCTTGGAGAACAAGGATGGGCGCAGCTTCTTCCGCGAAGTGTTTATCCGTCGGGGGACGACCAGCGGCGTGTACGGCGTGGAAGAGCCGCACGAGTGCTACATGACCGAACGGGCGGAAAAGGAGGCACTGAAGCTTTACAAGAAGGAACTTCGGTGCAGCCATCAGGAAGCTATCGAGGCATATTGCCGGGACTGGGATGCCAGCGGTATCGGGAAGGCCCTGCCTTTTGCACAAAAAGTAAACGAGACGGGGCGTGTGCTCAACCTCCGTCCCGTGCATGAATCCAAATAAACATTGCAGCCATGAAACGACTACTCCTTATCCTGACCATCGCCTCGGTCACACTCTGCCAGACGGTTCACGCCCAGTATTACAGCGTGAACTACGACACCCGTACCGTTGCGGCGATGGTGGCTGCCTTCGGTACGGAAGCGGTCGCCGAAGGGTACTACCGGGAGCAGGTCGATGACGTCCTCAAGCACTACACGGCAGCGGAGGTCGCTACCGCCGGGATATTCGCGGCCAAGTTCTTGGAGCATAAAGCCCTGAGCGACCTCGGCATCTGGAACAGCCGTACGGAAAACTACTACTACCGGCGCATCTACCGGATGGTGGCGGAGAAAATCATGCCCAAGATATGGGTGGTGGCGAAGCAGATGCTCCATTCGCCGCAAACGGCTATCTATTGGGGCAGTTACCTGATGAAAGTCTGCGATGATACCAAAAGTCTGTGTATGCAGTTCGAGAGCGTGGTGACCAACAGCACGCTGACCTTTTCGGACATCGCCTTTCTCGAAATCAATCCGGAAATTGCCCCCTTGCTGAAACTCTCCGAAACGGGAAACATCGACTGGCAGCGGATGATGGACAACTTCGCCCGCATACCGGGCAACTTCACCCACGAGAACCTGAAAAGCGACCTCGACAACCTTTATAACACGGGGGTCGGCCTTGCAACGGCAGGCATTGCCAATCTTGGTGACGCCCTGTTGCAAAGCAGCTCGTTCCATGACCTGCTGGGTGGAAAGGTTGAAGAAATCGGCAACCTGTATGAACACTACGGGAGTCTATTCGAGCAGGCGGAACATGACATCAGCGGCTTGCTGATTGACATGGTGGGTGGTCCGGACAACGTGGCCGGTCTGTTCAACTTCAGCAACTACAACCTCACGGCATGGATGACCGACTACCTGGACGAAGCGATGGGGAACTATTACACGCAGCGGTGGTACATTGCCCGGCGTGACCAAGGGAGCGTATCGCTGTGCGACTACTATCCTCCGACGGACGACAACAGCATCCTGAACGGGGGCGCATGGGTGCGGTTCAACACGAGCGACCCGAATTTCTATCCTGATGCCTCGCAACGGGAACAGGTACTTGCCAACTCGGAAGGATATGCCGGTTGGTCAAGAAACCGCGTGCAGCAGTTGAACAACCAGAACGACGGGTTCAGCTACAGCATCAACTATTGGATGAGTGCCTATATCATCAGCAAGAAAAACAAGCAGACCAAAAAGGCATACGCATACGAAATCCATGTGAGCAAAAACTGGAACAAAGAAGAGGTCGTCTATGAGGAAGTCTTCGATTCCTACTCGATGGACTTGAACACGTTTCGGGCGCAACTGAATGTCCGGCTTGCGGAGTTCAACGAGAACGAGGACGGCTACACCTATTATATATCTTCCGGTGCGCGGAACTATTACCAAGCAACGGACGCAGCCAAATTGAAGGGATGCGAGAGCGTGACCATCAGCGTGACCTGTTCCGACGGGGTTACGCTCGGACAAGGCTCGACACAGTACAAGTGCCGCAAGTGCGGCAGCTCGTTGAATGCCCACACCAAGGAGTGCGCCATGCAGACCTCGGTGACGGAAAACGACCTCGACCTTTCGGAACTGGACGCGCTATTGAACGAGGCGAACAGCCAAGCGGCCAATATTGAAGCGCAAATCGGGGCATTGGAAAACGAGAACGCTGTCCTGCTGAAGAAAATCAGTACGGCGAGCATTGAGGATGCGGCGAATTACCGGCAGCAGTACAACGCGAACAAGACACGGATAGACCGTCTGAAAGGAGAACTCGCGGAATGGAAGAAGAAACAGTCCGACTATGCCCAAGCAAAGTCGGATGCCGCAGACGACAACAGCGTGGCGACGGATGACTATTACCGCATCCCTGCCATCATGCAGGACTGCAAGGCGGCATACGGTCTTACTTGGCAGGACGGCGGAGCATGGAACGGCTACTCGTATGTACGCAAGGCGACCATGCCGAATATCAACGGTATCATCACATTCAGGGCTACGGTCTCCATTGCCCGCAAGCCGAAATATTTTCTCGGCATAAAAATACACCGTACCATTATCCAAATCAAGTGGGAACTCACTTCGGAATATACGGACACACACGTCGCTGACGTGCTGACCCTTGATCCGGGACTTTCGGATGCGGAAAAGGCTAAACTGGTAAACGACCGGATAGCCGAAATCGCCCGTGAACATCCGTCCTGTAAAATCACGACGGAATACGCCCGCAGCGCACCGACGGAAGAAACGCCATCAGGCGACGTGTACCATCTGCTGTGGTCAAGCGACCGCCTTGAGATAGCGCGAGAGGTGGACAGCAGAATCACCAAGATATATGCCGACTTGGTATCGCTGGAAAAGATGATGCACTACAAGCGGAGCATCCTTGACGTGATGAAGGATGTGCAGCCCGGACTGGACACGGACGAAGGCCGTAGGCTGACACTCGTGGAGGAATGCCATGACCGCTGGGTGGAGAATGCACGGACGCTTCGGAGCGGCAACAGCAGGAATAGCAGAAAGGAGGTACGGCCATGAAACGTACCATACAGATTGCCGTCGTGCTGTTCGCCCTGCTGCCCGGTATCGCCAAGGCGCAGTGGACTTTCGATATAGTCTCCGTCGAAGCCTACATCAACGACCACAAGAAGCAGCGCAGCCTGCTGTTGGCTCGTAGCACCTTGGAGTACAGCAACAAGCTGTTGCACGAGTACAGCTGTAAAGAAATTGGGGACTATAAAGAGTTGAATATTGACCTTGACAAATACACCCGTGCGTTCGATGCCATCGACGTCATGTACCAGTCGTTGCGCACGGTGTTGAACGTCAAGAATACCTATACATCGGTCAGCGACCGTATCGGCGACTATAAATCGTTGTTGGAGGATTTCAATGCGAAGATCTTGAAACGTGGACGCATCGAATCCGCAGATACCCTGATTATCTCCATCAATGCGAGGGGGCTGAGGGCGATTGCCCGTGAGGGGGAACAGCTCTACAAGTCCGTGAGCGACCTCGTGCTGTATGCCACCGGAGCGGCAGCCTGCTCGACCTCCGACCTGCTGATGGTGTTGGAGGCCATCAACCGCTCATTGGACAACATCGAGCGGCATCTGAACCGGGCCTATTTCGAGACATGGCGGTACATTCAAGTGCGCATCGGCTATTGGAAAGCAAAGGTATATCGCTCCCGCACCATGCGGGAGATTCTCGATGACGCCTTCGGGCGTTGGCGCGGAGCCGGAAGACTGGATTATTAACGACAAAAAGAGAAGAATATGAACAGAAAACTATTACTCATGGCAGTGGCGGTCACCGTAACGACAGCCGTACACGCACAGTATGTAACGTACAACCATGATTCGCCGAAGCAGAATCAGGTAACGGTCATGGAAACCGGTACGGGCGCACTCTCGCCCGACCTCTATTATTCCGTGCTGCACAACAAATACAAGAAGTCGGCGGCGGCCAAAAACAAGCTCTCGTTCCGCACACTTGCCGGTATCAATCTCTACAACCAGGTGGACGAAGCGGAAGCCATTGATTCGGCTTTGGTCAAGCGGGCGAAGGTCGAGGCGTTGAACGTTGCCGACCGGCAGGCGGACATCGCGTGGCTTGCCGAGGGCGATAAGGTCAGCAGACAGATGGACCGGTTCCGGCGCAACATCGACCGTATTCTCCTGTCCGGCGGTACTCCGGCCGACAAGGAACGGTGGACGGAATACTACCACGTCTATCAGTGCGCCATCAACGCCACGAAAGACGCCTATATGCCAAACGCCCAGCGAAAGAAGGAGTATCTGCGCATCTACGAGGATGTGGCACGGCAGAACGAGATTTTAGTGAGCTACCTCGCCAAGCGTCAGAACGCAACGGCAACAAGCACACTGCTGAACGCAACGGACAACCGTACCCTGCATAAGGGCGGCATTGTCCGCAATGCCATGAGCCGGTGGCAGGAATCACGCCTTGCGGTGCGTGGCTCGCAATCGGGCGGCAACGGAAACGGCGAAGATGACAACGAGAGTGTAAACAGAGGGAAATAAAAAGACAGGGCTATGGCAAACGGAGATATACTTTCGGATTTCGGCATCAACCTGTTGGAGGAGGAAATAGATGATGTCATCTTTCAGACCAACGAGTTTCTGACGGACGCGACTTTTACCGGTGCGCAGGGTCCTTTTTGGTGGATATTGCAGATGTGCATGGCACTCGCGGCACTGTTCTCCATCGTCATGGCGGCAGGTATCGCCTACAAGATGATGGTAAAGCACGAGCCGTTGGACGTTATGAAGCTGTTTAGGCCGCTTGCCGTGTCGATTATCATCTGCTGGTGGTATCCGCCTGCGGACACGGGTATGGCGGGGAGCCGGAACAACTGGTGTTTTCTGGACTTTCTGTCCTACATCCCGAATTGCATCGGGTCGTACACCCATGACCTGTACGAAGCTGAAGCTTCACAGATATCGGACAGGTTCGAGGAAGTTCAACAGCTCATCCATGTGCGTGACACGATGTACACGAACCTGCAGGCGCAGGCGGATGTCGCCCACACGGGCACATCCGATCCCAACCTGATAGAGGCGACAATGGAGCAGACCGGCGTGGACGAAGTGACGAGCATGGAAAAGGATGCGGCGAAGTTGTGGTTCACGTCTTTGACGGCAGGAGTCATCGTGGGGATAGACAAAATCATCATGTTGATTGCTCTCGTGGTGTTCCGAATCGGTTGGTGGGCAACGATTTACTGCCAACAAATCCTGTTGGGAATGCTGACGATTTTCGGACCGATACAGTGGGCGTTCAGCATCCTGCCGAAATGGGAAGGTGCTTGGGCGAAGTGGCTGACACGCTATCTGACGGTGCATTTCTACGGGGCGATGCTCTACTTCGTGGGCTTCTATGTGCTGCTGCTCTTTGACATTGTATTGTGCATCCAAATCGAGAACCTGACGGCGATAACCGCCAGCGAGCAGACGATGGCTGCCTACCTGCAAAACTCGTTCTTCTCGGCAGGCTACCTGATGGCGGCTTCGATTGTAGCCCTCAAGTGCCTGAACCTTGTTCCGGACTTGGCGGCATGGATGATACCGGAGGGCGACACGGCATTCTCTACCCGAAACTTCGGCGAGGGCGTGGCACAGCAGGCGAAGATGACGGCAACCGGAGGGTTGGGCGGCATCATGAGATAATCCGCAAAAGATAATATAAACCCAATAAAAATCATAACAACATGAAATTGCAAGAGAAAATCAAAAGTTGGTGCAAGGATGAGAAATTCATGTCCTTTGCACAGGAACGAGCGAGAAAAGAGGTTTGCGAGGTGACGGAAAACCACCGCATCGACCCGCAGTATGAAGAACTGGACGAAGCCTTCGAGTACGACGACCGGTACATCGCCCCCTTGGTGACGTACCTGACGTACAAGCTGCGTCTTGCCCTGCTGCAGCGGAACGCAGGTAAGCGCAAAAGAGGAATCTGGTGGGTGCTTGTCCACGTGGAGATGCAGGGCTATTACGTGGAGATATTCTCGGCGGAGTTCGAGAATCTTTTGACGGAACTTCGGGATGCGGTCATACCCATGCTGCACACGGAATATGTACAGATGTTGAACGGTAAAAGGGAATAACCGATGGTCATCAAGAATTTGGAAAACAAAATAAGACTGGTGGGCATCATCTGTACCGCTTTTCTCGTGGGATGTGTCATCATCAGCTTGTCAAGTATCTGGACAGCCCGGACGATGGTCTCGGATGCGCAGAAGAAGGTGTATGTGCTGGACGGCAACGTGCCTATCCTCGTGAACCGCACGACAATGGACGAAACGCTTGACATGGAAGCTAAAAGCCATGTGGAAATGTTCCACCATTATTTTTTCACGTTACCGCCAGATGACAAATACATCCGCTATACGATGGAAAAAGCGATGTATCTGGTGGATGAGACGGGGTTGGCACAATACAACACGCTCAAGGAAAAGGGTTTCTACTCCAACATTTTGGGTACGAGTTCGGTGTTCTCCATCTATTGTGACAGCGTGGCTTTCAACAAGGAGAAGATGGAGTTCACTTACTACGGACGGCAACGCATTGAGCGGCGGAGCAACATCCTCATGCGGGAACTGGTCACGGCGGGGCAACTTAAGCGTGTGCCCCGAACAGAAAACAACCCGCACGGATTGCTTATCGTGAACTGGCGAACCCTGCTGAACAAGGACATCGAACAGAAAACGAAGATCAACTACTAAACAACGGAGTTTATGAATATCAAGGGATTCAGGCGGATGCTCTTCGGTGAAAAGATGCCGGACAAGAACGATCCGAAATACAAAGACCGTTACGAGCGGGAGGTGTCCGCCGGACGAAAGTTCGCCCAAGCGACACGCATTGACAAGGCTGCCGCCAAGGTGCAGGGATTCGCCAACGCACACCGGATACTTTTTCTGGTCATCGTCTTTGGTTTCGCTATCGGAGGGTTCACTTGGAACATCTATCGCATTACAATGGCATACCGCAACAGCCGGCCGACACGCACGGCGACGGAAATGCAGGATTCGGTGCTACGGGAAAGACACAAGAGGCTGCAAGGGGGTGAAATAAGGGAAAATCGGAACGAGAACAAGAAATATGAACCGCAATAAAGGAGTGCTTATGAATACACGATTTGAAAAATCAGTCCGCTCGTCGGACGAATGGTACACCCCGAAGGAGGTGTTGAAAGCGTTAGGCAGGTTCGACCTTGACCCTTGCGCCCCTATCCGTCCGTTGTGGCCGACCGCCGAAGTCATGTATGACCGGAACATGGACGGATTGTCCCTGAAATGGGAAGGGCGTGTATGGCTCAATCCTCCGTACTCGCGTCCCCTTATCGAACAGTTTGTCCGAAAGCTGGCGGAACACGGCAACGGCATCGCGCTGTTGTTCAACCGTTGCGATTCCAAAATGTTTCAGGACGTCATTTTCGAGAAAGCGACGGGCATGAAATTCCTGCGCCACCGCATCCGGTTTTACCGCCCGGACGGAACACGCGGCGATTCTCCCGGTTGCGGCAGCATCCTGATCGCATTCGGAGTGGAAAACGCAGAAGTGCTGAAAAACTGCAGCATTGAAGGCAAGTATGTACAACTCAATTAAAAGATGTATGATGAAGATATTTGATAAAATCAATTTCAGGGAGCCGAAGTATATGCTTCCGGCTGTCCTGTATATCCCGCTTCTGGTTGCATCGTACTTCATCTTCGACCTGTTTCATACCGAAACGGCGGAGATTCCGGACAAGACGCTGCAGACAACGGAGTTTTTGAACCCCGATTTGCCGGATGCCCGGCTTAAAGGCGGTGACGGCATAGGCAGCAAGTACGAGAACATGGCCAAATCATGGGGTAAGATACAGGATTACTCCGCAGTGGATAACATAGAACGAGATGAACCCGATGACAACAAGGAAGAATATGAATCGCAATACACGGTGGACGACATCGCCTTGCTCGATGAGCAACAGCAGGAAAAGGCTGCGGCAGCGCAAATTGCCGATGCCAAGACACGCGAGCAAGAAGCTCTCGCGGAACTGGAGAAAGCCCTTGCCGAAGCAAGGTTGAGAGGACGCAATGAGGTATTACCGGCGACCGATACGGACAGTACCGCATCGGCGCAACCCCCGACGGCAACCATAGAGGTCAAGGGAAAAATAGAGGAAGAGAGCCGTTCGGTAAAAGCCCCGTCAGAGAACGAACCGCCCAGCGAAGTGGTACGCAAGGTAAAGACGGCTTCGGATTACTTCAATACGCTTGCGGTCAATGCCCGTGAACCGAAACTGATAAAGGCCATTATCGACGAGGACATCAAGGCGGTGGACGGCTCGCGTGTGCGGTTGCGTCTGCTCGACGACGTGGAGATCAACGAGTGCGTGGTCAAACGAGGGTCGTATCTGTATGCCACCATGAGCGGCTTCTCGTCGGGGCGTGTGAAGGGGAACATCACCAGCATTCTCATCGAGGACGAACTGGTGAAGGTCAGCCTGTCCCTTTACGACACGGACGGCATGGAAGGGCTTTATGTACCGAACAGCCAGTTCCGGGAAACGAGCAAGGATGTGGCAAGCGGTGCGGTGTCGGGGAATCTGAACATGAATACCGGCAGTTACGGCAACAGTCTCTCGCAATGGGGAATGCAAGCCGCTACGAATGCCTACCAGAAAACGAGCAATGCCATCGGCAAAGCTATCAAAAAAAATAAGGTAAAGCTGAAATACGGCACTTTCGTCTATCTGGTGAACGGACGTGAGAAACAGTAAAAACGGAAGCCATGATAGAGATTGACAACATATATAATATGGACTGTATCGAGGGTATGAAGCTCATGGCGAACGGCAGTGTCGATGCCGTGATAGCGGATTTGCCTTACGGCGTGTTGAACCGTAGCAACAAGGCGGCACACTGGGACAGGCAGATACCGCTCGAAGCGTTGTGGAAACAGTACCGCAGGATCACCAAGCCGGGAAGCCCCGTTATCCTCTTTGCGCAGGGCATTTTCTCGGCGCAACTCATGCTCTCGCAACCCCGGATGTGGCGGTATAACCTCGTGTGGCGGAAAGACCGGGTAACGGGTCACCTGAATGCCAACCGGATGCCGCTACGCCAGCATGAGGACATCATCGTGTTCTACGACCGTCAGCCGGTATATCATCCTCAAATGACGCCGTGTCCACCGGAACGGAGGAATCATGGACGCCGCAAGACGGACGGTTTCACGAACCGCTGTTACGGTGAAATGAAACTGGCTCCGGTGCGTGTTGCCGAAGACAAGTACCCGACCTCTGTCATTTCCATACCCAAGGAACACAAGACAGGAGCATTCTATCATCCGACACAGAAGCCGGTAGCCTTGATAGAGTACCTGATACGTACCTATACCAACGAGGGCGATGTGGTGCTGGACAACTGCATCGGTTCGGGTACGACCGCCATTGCCGCCATCCGCACGGGGCGGCATTACATCGGATTCGAGATTGAACCGACGTATTGCGAAATTGTCGGACGACGGATTCGGGAGGAACTGGAACGTGGTCATGGATTAAAGAAAGCGAAATAAGGGAAATAAAGAAATAAACAATATCAACAGAAACGATATGAACAAGAAAATAATTGTAACTGCATTTCTTCTGGCGGCAGGACTTTTTGCCACACGGAACGCACAGGCTCAGCGTACATACGAAGAGATGGAACGGCTGACTGTCAATGAACAGGTAACGACCGTCATCACAGCCACGGAACCGGTCCGCTTCGTGGATATTTCCACAGACAAGGTGGCGGGCGACCAACCCATTGAGAACATCATCCGGTTGAAGCCCAAAGAGACGGGACACGAGGACGGTGAAGTGCTGGCCATCGTCACCATCGTAACGGAACGCTATCGCACGCAGTATGCACTCATCTACACCACGCGGATAAGCGAGGCGGTGGCAGACAAGGAAATTCAGCTACAGGAACGGGATGCCTACAACAATCCTACGGTCTCGATGTCCACAGCCGACATGGTGCGTTTTGCAAGACGGGTGTGGAACTCGCCCGCGAAAATCCGCAACGTGGCGACCAAGGCGCACCGAATGGTAATGCGCCTGAACAATATTTACTCGGTGGGCGACTATTTCTTCATCGACTTTTCCATCGAGAACAAAACGAACATCCGTTTCGACATCGACGAGATACGGGTGAAACTGTCGGACAAGAAACTTTCGAAGGCAACCAACGCGCAGACCATCGAGCTGACGCCTGCCCTGGTATTGGAACACGGCAAGACGTTCAAGCACGGCTACCGGAACGTGATTGTCGTGAAAAAGATGACCTTTCCGAACGACAAGCTGCTGACCATCGAAATGACGGAACAACAAATCAGCGGGCGCAATATCAGCCTGAACATTGACTACGAGGATGTGCTGTCGGCCGATTCATTTAACACCGCTTTATTGGAGGAGGAATGACGATGAAAAAGACGATAATACTGATGCTTGCCTGCATGTGCGTCTTCATGAATGCAAGTGCGCAGCGTAACAGCGGCCGCCTCTCGCTTGGAGTGGGATTGCTGTATGAGAACGGCATGGACGTAACGCTTGCTTACGAACATGAAATGAACTACCGCCATGCGTGGGAGTTTTTCGCCAACGGCTATCTGAAATGGACGGAATGTAAATCTTGCGGTCATATTTGTCCGGAATCCTTCTGGCGCAACTATCGCACTTACGGTTTCGGTGTGGCGTACAAACCTTGTGTGGTGCGTGGACGCAACCATTACGGCAACTTGCGTATCGGAGCTTCGGCAGGGAGCGACACGAACAAGTTTCTTGCCGGAATCCATGTGGGTTACGAGCACAATTATGTGCTGCGGTCGGGATGCACACTGTTCTGGCAGGTAAAGAGTGACATGATGATAAAAGGGGCGGATTTGCTGCGGACAGGTATCGTGCTGGGGGTGAAACTGCCGATAAAATAAAGGAAAAACAAAAAACGAAAATAACATGATACGAAAGATTCAATGGTTTGCAATGGCAGTGACGGCGGTATTGTGCGCTGCCTGTGACGCCCATATCGACGTACCTGATACGGCGGTACGTCCGGGACATATTCTCTGCGAGGACGGTACGGCTTTATCCTACGTACAGTATGAACAGTCGGGAAAACGGGCAATAGCGGTTGTCTTCGATACCGAACACCGTGAAGGTACGGAAGGGAACGGCTATGCGGTTTACCTGTGGGACATTGCTCCGGCAGCTTTTGCCGACAGCCTCGGTGTCGCACAAGGGACGTCGGCCGACATCGAGGCTTTGGACGGGAACATGAACACCTTTGCGCTGTACGACACACGGGAGACGGCTTCGCCTATGGCGGAAGCGGTCTTTGACCTGTGGCGGTACGGACAGAGTGCCTATATCCCGTCGGTGGCACAGATGCGGCTGCTGTATGCCGTCCGGGAAACCGTCAATCCTGTCATCGAACGGTGTGGCGGCCATCCGCTGCCGTTGGATGAAAACGACTGCTGGTACTGGACATCGACGGAGGTAACCGGACAGGAAACGGCGAAAGCGTGGCTTTACTCGACAGGAAGCGGTGCGATGCAGGAGACCCCGAAGACACAGGCGCACAAGGTGCAGCCGATTATCACACTGAACAGGTAGGAACGAAAAGAGGGAAAGGACAAAGACAATGGAAGAAAGCAAGGAACTACAAGGATTTTACAAAATATTCCGTGCGGTCATCTATATCTCCGTGCTGATGGAGTTCTTCGAGTATGCCATAGACCTTGCCATGCTCGACCACTGGGGCGGCATATTGATTGATATACACGGGCGCATCAAGCGATGGATGATCTATAACGACGGCAACCTCGTGTATAGTAAGATAGCGACCTTCCTACTCATCTGCATCACTTGTATCGGCACACGCAACAAAAAACACTTGGAGTTTGACGCACGCAGGCAAGTGTTATATCCACTTATCTGCGGATTGTTCTTGATTGTGTTCTCCGTGTGGCTGTACCATCATACGATGGAAACGAGGCTCTACACCCTGCCGCTGAACATCATCTTCTATATGGCGGCTACGCTGGTCGGTGTGATATTGGTGCATATCGCATTGGATAACATCTCGAAGTTCATCAAGGAGGGACTGGGTAAAGACCGGTTTAACTTCGAGAATGAAAGTTTCGAGCAGAGCGAAGAGAAGGATGAGAACCAGTATAGCGTGAATATACCGATGCGGTACTATTACAAAGGTAAATTTCGCAAGGGATGGGTGTCGATAAGCAACTGTTTCAGAGGAACATGGGTGGTTGGAACTCCAGGTAGCGGTAAGACGTTCAGTATCATAGAACCGTTCATCCGCCAACATAGTGCCAAGGGCTTCGCGATGGTGGTCTATGACTACAAATTTCCGACACTTGCCACTAAACTTTACTATCATTACAAGAAAAACCAGAAGCTCGGCAAAGTGCCAAAAGGATGCAAGTTCAACATCATCAACTTCGTGGATGTGGAGTACAGCAAACGGGTGAACCCCATTCAGGCAAAGTACATCAATAATCTTGCGGCGGCGAGCGAAACGGCGGAAACCCTGTTGGAATCCCTGCAGAAAGGCAAGAAAGAGGGAGGCGGAGGCAGTGACCAGTTCTTTCAGACTTCTGCCGTGAACTTTCTTGCCGCCTGTATCTACTTTTTCGTGAACTACGAGCGGGAACCCTACGATGCAAACGGAAAGAAACTGTATGCGGAGAAACGGCAAGATCCGCAGACGAAGTTCTGGAAGCCGACGGGTGTCGTTCGTGACCGTGAGGGTGGCAGCATCGTGGAACCTGCCTATTGGCTTGGAAAATACTCGGATATGCCGCATATCCTTTCATTTCTCAATGAGAGCTACCAGACTATTTTTGAGGTACTTGAGACGGACAACGAGGTCGCGCCGTTGCTCGGCCCGTTCCAAACGGCCTTCAAAAACAAGGCGATGGAACAGTTGGAAGGTATGATAGGTACGCTGCGTGTCTATACCAGCCGTTTGGCTACAAAGGAATCTTACTGGATATTCCACAAGGATGGGGACGATTTCGACCTGAAAGTTAGTGACCCCAAGTCACCCAGTTATCTGCTGATAGCCAACGATCCGGAAATGGAAAGTATCATCGGAGCGTTGAACGCTCTGATATTGAACCGTCTCGTTACCCGTGTGAACACCGGGCAGGGGAAAAATATTCCGGTCAGCATCATCGTGGATGAGCTACCGACACTGTATTTCCACAAGATAGACCGACTGATAGGTACGGCGAGAAGCAACAAGGTAAGCGTAACGCTGGGTTTTCAGGAGTTGCCGCAGTTGGAGGCTGACTACGGAAAAGTGGGAATGCAAAAAATCATCACGACAGTGGGCAACGTGGTAAGCGGTTCAGCTCGCGCAAAAGAGACACTGGAATGGTTGTCGAATGACATTTTCGGCAAGGTGGTACAGGTCAAAAAGGGCGTGACGATCGACCGGGACAAAACGAGTATCAATCTCAATGAGAACATGGACAGTCTTGTACCCGCCTCGAAAATTTCGGATATGGCGACGGGATGGATTTGCGGACAGACGGCACGTGATTTCGTGAAGACGAAAACCGGTACGGGAGGCTCGATGAACATTCAGGAGTCGGAAGAGTTCAAGACTACAAAGTTCTTCTGCAAGACGGATTTCGATATGAGGGAGATAAAAGCGGAGGAAGCGGCCTATGTACCGCTACCGAAGTTCTACACTTTCAAGTCGAGGGAGGAACGGGAACGCATCTTGTATAAAAATTTCATACAAGTCGGACAGGATGTAAAAGACATGATAGCGGATGTACTGAACAAGCGTGGGGCGAAATAAATCAAAATCCCTGCAATAATTTACGTGGTTATTGCAGGGATTTTTGTATTCCATTCAGCTACCCGAAATCTTGCGGACATAAATGAATCATCTGACAGTTTCCGATTTGGAATCGTTTTCCGACAGCAGATTTTGTAATTTGTCGATGTCCGGTAGAGTCTTGCGCAAATTTTCCGGCATTTCTTGGGCTGTGCGGTATGTCGCCACGCCCATAGGCTTATCATAGTCGCGCACCATGATTTCGACAAATTGGCGGTTGGCATCCTGACATAGGACAATACCGATTGAAGGGTTCTCGTGCGGTTTCTTGTCGGTCATATCATATACAGTCAGATAACCGCTAAGCTGTCCGAGATAATTCGGGCGGAACTTGCCCCGTTTCAATTCCACGATTACGCTGGCATTCAGTTCTCTGTTGAAGAATACAAGGTCAGCAAACATTTCCTCTCCGGCAACTATCAGGCGATGCTGACTGTCGATAAAAGTGAAGTCGTTTCCAAAACGGAGAATGAACTGCTTGATATTGGTTACGATTTGGTTTTCGATGACCTTTTCGTTCCAGTCCTGTTCGCGTTCTCCCACATTCTCCAGATTAACCATTTCGAGCATATACTCATCCTTGAACGCCAATGTCGCTTTTACGGCATAAATGGCTTCGGGCAGCACTTGAAGGAAGTTGCTCGGCAAAGATCCGCGATTTGAATAGATGTCTTCTTTCAAGTAATTTTTGAGAGAGGATAGCGACCACGCATTTTGAGCGGCACAATGGATATAGAACAATCGTTCTGCGATGTCTTTTGAACGAGTCAGGATTTCAATATGATGTGAAAAGCTAATCTTGACAAAATCGTCCCAGGTAAATTCGGTATTGACCGGTTGCCCGATAAGTTGCAGCAGTAGATGCTCGTCAATATCCAATTCGCCCAACGCTGTTGGATGAATTAAAGCCGTACCCTTTTCCGACGAATGGTTTTCCAATTCGCCCAACACTGTTGGACGAATTAAAAACGTCCTCCATTCCTCATAGAATGAGCGCATCCGTTTCAACCCCGATTCAGAAAAGCCGTGCAGACCGGGCAACTCCCGTTGAAGGAGCTTTGATATGGTAGGCAATGCTTTAGTACCCCAACAGCCGATGCGGGAATTTTCAGACACGAATTTCCCCACTCCAAAATACAACGAGAGAGTTTCTTTGTTGACCGCAGCCGCACTTCTATACCGGCAGCGTTCGATGGCATGTTTGATTATCTCTACTGCCTCTGCATATTGTGTATAATCCGATGGGATAACTTGTTGTTCCATATACATACGTTTTTGTGCCGCAAAGGTACGAAAAATACGGGATATACAGGGCAGAATGCCAACATATTATAGTGCCGTGTGGGTCTTATTCGGTATTTTTAGCGTTCCGGTTTCCTGCACTCGCTTTGCTGCCAATCTACTCACTTAGATGTTCATGTGTCTGGGGCGTGCCGAGAAAGCCGGTAGCGGTGTGGATAAGATTGTGAGCGGTTGGCAGTCTTTGGGTTGGCCGCTTCCTACTGTAGCCGAGGAAACACGTCCGGACTATGTTGTGCTGACCTTGCAGTTAGGGATGAAAACCCGACAAGAAAACCCGCAAGAAAACCTCGCAAGCAGGATTTGAGAAAAGAGCAAATCTTGGAGTTCTGTGTTGAGCCGCAATCCCTATCTGATATTTTGCAACATTTAGGATTGAAAGATAGGGAAAATCTTATGGAGGTCTATATCAATCCGATGATTGGTGCAGGGGTATTGGAAATGACGGAGCCGGACAATCCCACAAGCCGTAACCAGATGTATGTAACGGTAAAAGTGGAACAAGAATTTCAAAAGTAAGTTTATAATAGGATATTGCGGCTTGGACGCATCCAACCTCATACAAATAACACTGCCCGCGTGAAAATGGGGGCAGTGTTATTTATATGGTAGTTCGCTTATTTAAGCTCGTGTACCGCTTAAAAGTTCGGCAAGTTGCCGGTCGCAGAATTTATCGTATTCCTCCTTGTCTGTACCGCTTTCGATAGCCCGGTCGATAACATCGCCCAGTTCGTCGAAGCAGACTTCTTCATTGACACACTTTGCATTGCTATCATCTTCTTTCAGTAGATAGACCTCGTAGTAATCAGAGCCGTTGAGAGCGATAACGACATATCCGGCGTGTAACCGTCCGTTTACTTTCAGCCGCAGTGCCGGTAATTCTTGGAATACCGTAGCGACAAATTCGCTGACTCCCCACGACATAAAGACGGGTATGGGGGTAAATGACAGTAATTGTTCTTTGATGGTCTGTGCGATGTGCATTACATACTCTTTATCCATAACTTTGATTTTTAATATGATTATTGATTTATGTTAGTTGAACCATTCGGGGTTATCCTCTTTTAATTCCGTGATGAGTTCATCGTCCGGTAATTTGAGGGTCTTCGCATCGGCGAAAAAGAAAACCTCGTCATATATTTGTTCGGCTTCCTTACTTGCAAAACCTTCGCTCTCGTCCTCGAAACTGCCCGGATGAAGTGCATCGAGCAGAGCGGTAGAGCCGATAAGTAGTTCTTCACCTTCGTTGGATTTCACGATACGGCAGATGTAGATATTGCCGTCAAATTGTAGTTCTTTCGTTTTCATACGCCTGTTATCTTAATGGGATATGTCTCCCGTTTGCCTTGAGGTATTCCATGATACACTTCGCTTCTTCGTGCGATGCACGGTTGCGGTCATCGTAATTGCGTGTCTCGTCTGCCATGACCACGATACACTCCTTTACCAACCTGTAAAGGCTTTGCTGCAGCGTGGGGTGCATTTCGGGGATAGCGGCTGCAAACCGTTTGGGATTGAAGCCGTAATCGTTCACTGCTCTTTCCCAGTCTTTGGCGAGCTGGTACTCCTTGCTTTCCTTGATGTTGTCCATAATCTTGAATTTTAATGATTTGTTTTTTATTCCCTCCGTTCGATTCCTTTCTGTCGGAACCGCTTTGGGATTTTATAGATGCGGTAAACGGTTGTCGGTACAGCTTCATACGGGAGGCTTTTCCTGCCAATTACTCTTTCTGAGGGAAGGAAGAATTTGCAGGAAATACATTTCAAGCCGCCGGATCAAGCGCGACGGCCGACCTTTGCATCTGATAAAACCAAACCGGGGCTGACAGGGAATGAAGCTGGGGAAACGCTATAAAAGGGAAGTTGAAAATGGTAAAAAAGAGAGGAAACGAAAGCTATGAATGGAGGAAGGGTGGGTGGTGACGGGTTCGTCAGAAAGTTAAAAGAGGTACTTGGGTCCTTTGTCCGGAGCATACAAAAATGAATAGAGGGCGGATTTCCCCCCCCCTATTCGTTATGACAACAACATTTGTCAGGCAGCTATTTCTTCCGTTTGCGGTTCGGTCTGTGCTTCCGCTTCGGGTTGCGGTTCATCGGGTTGTTCCGCTTCCTGCGTGGCTTGTTCCTGCAAAGCGGCTTTTTTTTCCTTAATGCGTTGGTGCCGCTTTTCGTACACTTCATTATATCCGTCTTGGATATTGGCAAGTTCTTCGGGCATATGCTTTTGGGCGAAGCCAAGCAACAGGGAGGCTGTGGCGTTGTTACCGAATGCGTCCTTGAAATTGGCAATCAGATAATCCCTGCGGATAACGGCTTTCTGCTTGGCGGTAAGGTTCTCGATGATGCGCATTTTGTCCTCGCTCGTAAGGTAGTAATAAGAACCTTTATCTTCAATTCCCACCTCATTGAAATGCTCTTTGCGGAGTGAGGAGAGCAGGAAGAAATACACCATTTTCTCCTCGTCCTGTCCAAATTTGCGCTCTGACATATCGACCTCTAAAATCCGCTTTTTGGTGTCTTCAACGGTCTTTTCGAGGGCAATCTCCTTGTTGCGTTTGTCCTGCTTTTCCAACTTCTCGATAGGTGAAAGCGGCATTTCGGTTGCTGTACCGTTTACGGTGGTAGCGGTATTTGCAACATAGCACAGTGTAATGTCGTTGCTCTCAATACGGAGATAGAGGGAGATTTCTCCTGCTTCGCTTCGGGTGCGGATTGCTTCGCATTTTTCGGTGTAACCGTTCAATTCCTGCCCGTAATCCTTTTCTGCATCCTCGTATTCCTCGGTGGTATCATAATCCTCTTTTTGAGGTGCTTGGGGGCTTTCGGGGTATTTCGTTGCATAGGTTTTAAGGCTTTCCACTTCGTAGCCCATAGCGGTAAGTCGGTCGATGACAGCTTCATTGTAATTGTAGCTTTCGTGGCAGAGGGGAACGGCAGGGTGCTGTTCCATGAGCCGCATAGCCTTTTCGGTAAGGTGCGATGTGTTCATTTCCACCAAGCAAGCGCGGTTGGCGCAATTTCCGCAACCACCCTCACAGAACAACATCATATTATTGGTATTGTGAGGGCATGAAAGACAAAGGGTTTTGTCGAATGAATAGCGATTGAGGTCTGCGGTGTATTGCCGTTCGATGCTTTGTGCCACCTCGGAAGCTTTCATGCCTCGCCAACTATTGTACTGCACCCCCTCTTTCAGATGTTGGTCGTACACCTCACGCTGTATCTCTTCCCCATAACGGCAGATTTCACTTGCCACGCTGATTGTGATTTCGTCCTGCTCCAACAGCAAAGCGATTTCGGGTATCAAGGAAACGAATTTAAGTCGTGTACGGATATATGCCTCCGTCTTGCCGAACTGCACGGTCAAGGACTGTACATCGTGGCGACCGCTGTCTATGAGCTTTTGGTAGGCGTTGGCTTCCTCAATCGGGGTCACATCCTTACGCTGCAGGTTCTCGGTAATCGCCATTTCCTCGGCTGTCTCGTCTGAAATTTCCATGACGATAGCCGGAATTTCCGCCAATTCAGCCATGAGGGAAGCACGGTATCTGCGTTCTCCGAATACAATCTCGAAACGGTTGTCCGCAATAGGGCGCACACCGATAGGCTGAAGCACTCCCTGCTGACGGATGCTCTCGGCAAGTTCCGCAAGGCTTGTCTCGTCAAAGTTCTTACGTGGGTTGTAGTTACTCGGCTGAATGTCTGCCAATGCTACCGATGTGATGTTCTTCTCTACTGCTTGAACTGCTGTTGTTGCCATAATCATAAAATTTAATTGGTTGATATTTGATTTTTTTATTTTCCCTTTTTTCGGTTCTTTTCTCTGCCTGAACCGCTTGGGATTTACAGATGCTTCAAGGGACTGACGAACAAGCTATTTTCAACGCTTTTTCCGGAAAATTACTCTTTCGCAGGAAGGAAGAATTTTACGAGAAATGCACTTCAAAGCGGTGAAATCAAGCGCGGCAGTCCAAATTTGCGTCTGGAAAACCAACCGGCGATGGCAGGAACGAGGCCGGACAAGCGGCAAGTGGAATAAATAAAAAAGTAATACAACCATGCGGTTATAAGAGGTAATAGAACAGGAGAACACCCAGGAGGGTATAAACAGGAAAAACGCTACCTTGTGGACGTGCCCATAAGATAGCGGTATGCTATAAAAGGTATATCGGATGGGGACTACAACCGCCGTACCGGTTATTTCTCGTGCTTTTCCAAATACTCTTTCATCGCCTCGTTCACGATGTCCCGTAGAGACATATTCTTTTCGATGGCGAGGTACTTCATCCGGGTATGAATACTTTTGTTTATGACAAAGTTGCAATGTACAGCAGGCTCTTTTTCCGTTTTGACCGGTGCAGGTTCTTTCTTTTGCGTGGACTTCCCGGTGGATGACAGCAAGCCGTCCAGTCCGCTTCTCATGCCGTTTTTCAATGAATCACTTTTGCCCATATCGTTTTTATTTTAATTTCAACACTTCTTTTGCTAACTCCATGTAGTCCTTTGCCCCGTTGCTGTTCTTGTTATACTCAAAGATATTCATGCCTTTTATCGGAGCTTCGGCCAATGATACATTGTCCCGGATGACGGTCTTGAATACCTTGTCGCAGAACGATTCGCTGATTAGTTCCGCCACACTTTTGTTGAGCGTCTTGCGCTTGTCAAACTGGGTGATGACAATGCCGCCGATATTTAGGTTTGGGTTCAAACGTTCCTTGACAATCCCGACCACATTTGTAATCTTTGCCATTCCGCGCATGGCGAGGAACTGCGCCTGTACCGGGATAATCAGGAAATCCGCCGATGTGAGGGCGTTCAGTGTCAGCAAACCCAGCGAGGGCGGACAGTCAATCAGGATATAGTCGAATTTACGGGTTTCAAGCAATTTTGCAATCAGCCCTTTTAGTATTAATTCCCGCCCCGGCTCGTTGATAAGCTCGGATTCTGTCGCCGACAAATCGAGGCAGGACGGTACAACGGAAAGACCGTTTTCCAACTCGAATACCGGTAAGGTATATTCGCCTTTCATCGCTCCGTACACCGTCCGTTCCTCTTCGATGGAGAGACCGCAGGATTCCGTGAGGTTTGCCTGACCGTCCATGTCGATGAGCAGTACACGCTTTTTCTTCTGCTGCAATGCGGCAGCAAGATTGATGGTGGTAGTTGTCTTTCCGACACCGCCCTTGTGGTTCAAAACTGCGATTATTTTTGTCATAATTTCGTGTCTTTATATCTGATACAAAGATAATACTATTTTTAGTATTTACTATTATTAGTGTATACTATTTTACTACTTTTGTATATTTTAGTATTATAGCATCTACTACTATACTAAAATACTGATTGACTAAATGTAGTGCATTCTATCATTTCTGATGGGATATTTCCTAATATCCTACTTTACTAACCTTAGTATATACTACATTTAGTATTTGTTGTATAACAGCAAAATAAGCTCATTTTGGAATTAGTCTTATAAATCATCATCATGCGCATTAGATAAATTCTGTCTCAAGTGCTTCCAACAAGTCGTGTATTTGTTTTTCCGCTTCCTCCATATCCGATACAATGTCCTTGATGTGGTAAGGTGCGCCATTTTTACCGTGCCCATCATTTCCAATCCATAGATAGGCTTCGTAATCCGGGTCAAAACCCTCGAAATATTGTTCCATGTCAGCAATGAGGGTATCAATGTCCTCACATTTCATTTCGGCACTGAAATTAAAATCCTGCCCATAGTTGGTATAGCGTTGGAAGTCGAACTGAATATTTGATTTATTTTTGTCATCCACACTTATACTCCAGCCTTTGCTTTGGGATATTTCCGTTACTTTTTGTATCTTTTCTTGAGCGGTCATAGTTTTGAGTTTATAGTGGGGAGACTTCACACCGTCCTACCGATTGCTTTAATCCGTTATTTGAAAGTAATACTCCTGCAGCTCGTCTGGCCATTCGGCGGTCATAGAGCGTGGCTTTCTGGTTGTCCCGCTCGTGCCATTGCCAAATTTTGTGATTAAGTACAAGGCACAGCTCTGTCCAATGCTTGTAGTTATCTTTCCATTCTGCCTTAACCTTTCTGTATGTGTCAGCTATGGCTTCATTCCCGAACTTGTCTGCCATAGAGAAGTCCTGCCAAAAGGTTGTCATCGGGTCATAGCCAGTAATTTCCGCTATATTCCACTTGGGAATTACTATTTTTAATATTTCCATACTTATTATTGTTTTTGTAATACTCATGAATCAAGATTACTATTTCCCTTTGTTCGGTCTGTTTGCGACCGCCGGGAAGATTTTTCTGCTTTCAGAAGGTGGCGGGGAACAATCGGACAAGGCTGATCCGGAAAAATACGCTCGACAGCGGAGAGGAAGATTTTTACGTGTCATTTGCGGCAGTATGCCGGCATTGGCAGGATTGGAGCCGCCGGTTACCTTTGCGGAAAATTCTGTTCCGTAGGTCGCACGGCAGCGGACTTGGGTTTAATGGGAATCCGTTAGAAAAGGAAAGATTTATGAATAAAAGAGTGAGGCGGCCAGCCGGGACGGACTTTCCGATGGACTGTCTTGGGACTACAGAGGGCAGGATTTATCCCGCCCCCTGTAATGCCAAGTCTGTCCGTGTCCGTCCTTTTGCAAAAAGGGGCTTCACGCACTTTATGTAACGTGTTACACAAAATGCGTGAGGCTGCTTGAAGCAAACTGGCCGCAGGATGTAAGGCTATATGAGGGAGAAAGGAATTTTATAAAAGGCCGTTGGTCGATCGGAACAACAAACCGTACCGAGACTTTGCCCGATACGGTCTTGCATATAACTCAGTCTATGTCATAGCCTATCATGTATTCATCGTTGATAAGCAGATAATAGTAGCCGTTGCCACAATTCCTGTATTCTTTGCTGAATCCAGCCGCCATATCTCCATTTTCGCGTGGCTCACACCATAACGTACCGTCATAGCCACAAAAGTCGAAGCGTCCGGTGGAAAACTTTTCGCCTTGCTTCAGTGCCGTTCTGAAACGAGCCATATCCCAACTGCTGCAATACTTCTCGATGGTGGCAAGTCCGATACACTTGCCGTCGATGCGTGTGCCGGTCGTGATGCGGTTCTCGTAGAGGGATTTATCCAAATCGGCATTAGCGATTTTGCGAAGCCAATCATTCGTATGCGTGGCAAGTCGGGCAAGTTTCTGGTATTTCAAGACCTGTTTCTTTCCTATGTCCGCTGCATCTTCGGGAGAGGATGACGGATAGTATATCTTCTCAATGCTTGCCCAATCCGTGAAGATGTACCCGCTTTTTCGTTTTCTTGGCGCAATAATGCCGATGACGTTTTCATTGCGGTTGATGAATAATCGCCTACGTTGTCCTGCAATCCTTACATATAAAGAGGTGGAATTCTGCTCGTTTCGGAGATAGGCTTCTGCCGGATGAATAGTTGTTGTTTCCATATTTGTATAAATTTTGATTTTTGCTGTTCCTATTTTGGTTTACCTGTTCAAAGTTCCGGGATTGTGCCGTTCTTATATAGAACACCGTCCCGATAATGGGACACGATGCCCGGCTTAAGTCCCATTTCCTCAAAGGCTATATGCCTGATATAGTCCTTGTATTCTTTGCCAATGAAATTCTTTCCACAAAGGTTGTTGAAAATCATAGGGACGGAAAAACCGTCTTCGCTCGATAATATCACTTTGTCGTCTTGTCTAATTTCTTCTACCATACTTGTTTACTTTTAATTGGTTGAACTATCATGCTGATTTTTCTTTTTCCCTGCTTTCGTTTGCCGTGCAGGTTTGTTTTCAGCTTTTTGAGGCAGCCAGAGGATGAAGCTGTGGCATCATAAGCCAAACCCGGATAGAAAACCGACCGTGTAACAGTCTGTTTTCGTCATCCGAATGCAATGCGGCTTGGCGATTATGCGCTTCGTCCTACATTCGCCGACGAAAAGAGTAAAGAATGACCTGCCGGTAAAAGCAAGGATTTTGTAAAAAAGAAGAGTCGTATATGATAGAAAAAACGGCTTGGGATGTGAGAAAATACCCTGAAAAATTTGCGGTGTATCGTATTTTATGTAATTTTGCAGTTGTATTTCAAAATTGCATAAACAGTATGGAGGCAAAATATATCCACAGGGAGCTATCCGCCGTGATAGAAGAGGCTTACCGCTATTTTTCAGTCATTACGGTAACAGGACCGCGCCAGTCCGGAAAGACGACGCTGCTCCGCAACTTGTTCTCATACCTACCGTATTACTCGTTGGAAAATCTTGATGTCCGGAGTTTCGCCGAAAACGACCCGGTCGCTTTTCTGAACCAGCACACGGAGGGCATGATTCTTGACGAGGTACACAACGCTCCGAACCTGCTGTCGTATATTCAGGGTATGGTGGACAATGATGCCGACCGGCGGTTTATCCTTTCGGGCAGTTCGCAGTTTGCCATGCTGAAAAAGGTTACACAGTCTTTGGCAGGACGTACCGCCGTTTTCGAGTTGCTCCCCCTGTCATACTCCGAAATACGGGAGCAGATCACCGATACGCCTCTTGACAACCTGCTGTTTAACGGGTTTTACCCTGCCATTTATTCGGGCCGTAACATACCCAAATTTCTTTATCCGGCGTACATGAAAACCTATCTGGACAAGGACGTGCGCGACCTGCTACAAATCAAGGACATGATGCAGTTCCACACATTCATCAGGCTTTGCGCCGGACGTATCGGATCGCTGTTCAAAGCCTCTGAACTGGCCAACGAAATCGGTGTCAGTTCACATACCGTTACGGCATGGCTGTCCGTCTTACAGGCATCTTATATTGTTTTCCTGCTACCTCCCTATTTCGAGAACACACGCAAACGGCTGACTAAAACTCCCAAGCTCTATTTTACGGATACAGGGCTTGCCTGTCACCTGCTCGGCATCGAATCGCCGGAACAGCTTGCACGGGACAAGATGCGTGGGGCGTTGTTCGAGAACTTCATCGTAACGGAAGCCTTGAAGCGGCGGTATAACCAAGGCAAGGAAAGCAACCTCTATTTTTACAGGGATTCGAACCAGAACGAGGTCGATTTGCTGTTGAAAAAACATTCGGGGCTATACGGTATTGAAATCAAGTCGGCGATGACCTACCATGCGGACTTCGAGAAGGCGTTGAAACAAATGGACGGCTGGGTCAAAGAAACCATACTGGGTAAGGCGGTGGCCTATGCGGGTACACTCGAAAATACTGCTGGAGAAATCAAACTTCTGAATTACAGTCACCTGGATGAGGTGTTGGCTTAACAGCCCTATAACAGTCCAGCTAATGCCGACACACACTCCTGCTGCATGGATTTGATGTAATCGAAGAGAACCGAGGGATTGATATTCTTGCCATTTAGCTTGCAGGTGACGTGCAAGTGCTCGCCTGTACTTCGTCCGGTCGAGCCGGTAATACCGACGGCATCGCGGGGACGGACTACCGTACCCTTGGCGGCCAGCACCCGTGAAAGGTGGCAATAGCTGACGGTGTAATTTCCGTGCCGCAGTGTCACATACTTGCCGGACGTCTTGTCTTGTCCCACTTTGACGACCACCCCCTCCATCATGGCCAATACCTGCTCGCCCCGTGCGTGCAGGTCGATACCCCCGTGAAACTTCCTCTTCCCGGTAAACGGGTCTTTCCGGTAGCCGTATGGCGATGTAATTCTGATGCGCTGCAATGGATAAGACACACTGAGATAACGGTCAATCCACAACTTCTTACTTTCATCGGCAGGTTTTGTCGAAGTCTCCTGTGCAGGAGCCATGCTTTCGGGTGTCGGCTCCGGCTTTTTCATACCCTCCTGCAAGGCTTCTACCTTGTATCTTTCTGGTGTCTTGGCAATCGTGTTGAACTGCGCCTGAACGGGCATCGTGCAGAATGAAATACCCGATATTGCTATCAGTAGAATTTTTCTCATTCGGCAAAGTTATAACGGGAATTTTCATGTCGGAAACAAACTACCGTCATTTCTTGTATTGGTTTGATATTTTGCGTCTATTAGTACGATTTTGATTAGATAATTGTACTAATGAAGATAAAAACAGCATATTACAACCATTTATATAGCTGTATTTTTGTCCGTCATAATAAGATGTCTCTATCTTTGTATAGTACAATTTTATAATATGAATATAGTATGAAAAAAGTTCAGATTGAATTTGATGAATTACCCTTTTCGACACTGGAACGATTCGGTCTTACAAGGGAAATGATCGAGGACTTGCCGATGCGTGTGTTGGAAGACATCTGCAACGGCCGGCATTCTCCCGTGCTTCCCGTGCGTGTCACTGACGAGCATGGCGGGCAAATCGAGAGCCGCAGCCGCTTTGCCTTTATCCGCATGGACGACGGTCAGGTGGATGTGGTGTTCTATCCGGCACTGAAATCCTCTCCACTGGAGCGGTATGACGAAGCACAGCAGAAACAGTTGCTCGACGGCAAGGCGATTGTCGCCGATGTGGAAATGTCGGACGGACGGAGCAGCAAGGCTTTCGTACAGATTGACGCCGAGACGAAACAGGTGATGTATGTCCCCACGCCCATCATCGCACGCAACCTGAAAGTGCTGGCCGAGGTCATGCGCCTCGGTACGGTGGAGGTAAACGGGATGCAGCACGGCGAGCCGCTGACGGTAGTCGTGGGCGGCGAGCCTGCCACAGTGGGCATCGACCTTCATGCCAAGACCGGCATCCGCATCTGTTCGGGCGACGCGCAGCAATGGCGCAACCAACCCAAGCGAGAGTGGGACAAATACACCTTCGGGTGCTACGGCTGCTGGGTCATGGACGATGACGGTAACCTTGACTACGTTTCGGAGGAAGACTACACCGAAGAGCTGTGGAACGAACAGAAGAAGAGCGGCGAGCGCAATCGTGCGACAGCTCTCCATAAGTAAAACATCAATCCGTACATTATGGCACAGAACGAATATTATCCCGAAGACGTACTTGTCGGGAAGATGCAGAGCGGCGAATACGGCTGGCTCGATTACGTCAATCATTTCTCCGCCGACTGGCAGGAGGAATACGCCCGTTACTGCGAGGAAAAAGGGCTTGCAGTCGGCAACGAATCCGCCGCCGAGTTCGTCCGCTTCAAGGACGAACAGTTGGAGGCAGCAATGGAAAGCGGAGACGCATAACGAAAACAATCAGACTATGGCGATACGAACGAATACCAATCCCCGGCAGATGGACTTGCAGCCCGAAATGCGCGATATGCTGATGCGCAACGGGCTTCAAGCCCATGTTGCACTTGACGATGCAGGGTATCGGCTGATCGTGCAGGGACATGACTCGCCCCTGCTGGTCTATCCGATCACCGAACGTCAGATGTTGGCACTCACGGACTGGGGAACGAACACTGCCAACAAGAAGGCCTACAACGTGCTGACGAGCATCGTGGGCAAGGACTTCTATATGCCCAAGAACTTCGTCCATGCCCGCAATGCCAACGGTCGTGTGGCTATGGGGCTGCACGGCTACCGCATCGTCATCGGCGAGTACGGGCGCATGGGGCGTATGGGAATGCCCCCGCCGTTCCTTGGCTGGACACCTCGCAACCAGTTGGGCTTCCACCTTCGCAGGGTCGGCGGCCAACTGTTCTTTCCGGGGCCGTCCATCGTACCCGAACGCCCCGACGGGCGCATGAAGCCCGGCGAACTGCAATCAGGCGGTTACGGCTTCTATTACAAGGGGCATCAACAGGAGCAGCCCGTACAGCAACGGGATGTGCTGCAGGACTTGCAGGCGGCTATCACGCCGATGGTCAGCCGTCCACGCAGCAAGGAACCGGCACGGCCGTACAAGGAGCTTATAGCCTCTCCGGTCTATTTCTCCAACGAGAAATGGGCGGAGTGCCTTGCCTCGCACGGTCTTGTCGTGGATGCGGAAAAGCAGACGCTGACCGTGCAGTCGGAAAGCGTCCAAGCCGATATGGTCTATGACCTGACGGAAGAGGAAGTGAGGACACTGGTTGCCGCACCCATCGAGGAGCAGCCCGTAGAGAAACGTCTGGAACTGCTGAACGGCATTATCGGGGCTGACTTTTCCGACAAAGTGACGATGGAGGCTCTCAACAGCGATCAACGCATCGCTATCGGTCTGCATCCCGAAGTACAGCAGGATTTGAAACAACGCCAACGGCAGGAGCAAGAGGCTTTTATGCCAGTGAAAACCTCGCTGCAACAGCAAGAGGAATCCGTACAGGGAAATATCGGTGCGGTAGTGGACGGGCGTGACCTCCAGTTTTTGAATGAAAACAAGGGATGGTATCGGGAAGAGAAACACGGGCGGGAAGTCGAAGTGAGCCAGATAGCCGTTCAACCGGCACAGACCGAGGGGAAATACAGGATGACCGCCGTTATCGACGGTCAGGCTATCAGCCATGAGATAACCCAACGGGACTACGACAAGTTCCTTGCTGTGGATGACTATCACCGGATGAAGCTCTTTTCCAAGATTTTCAGCGAAGTGGACATGAAAACACGCCCGGAAGCACAGCGGGGTCTCGGCACGAAAATCTTTGCCGCCCTCACCGCAGGTACGGTAGTCGCGGCGGGTGTCGCACACGGCATCCACCATCACTGCCATGCCCCGGAGTTCTACGGCGAGTGTTTCGGCGGTCCGCCACGCCCGTACTTCAAGCCGGGTGTCGATACGCCGAGGGATGTGGCCATCCGTTGTTTCGAGGCAGAGATGAACCGTGAAATCAATGATATGAGAATGGGGAGGTAAACCATGAGAGAGGGCGAACTGACTTATGACGATTTTCTGCGCAGGCTGAACATTCAGGACGTGCTTATCGACGCGGGCTATCACCTGAACCGGCGTGACGGCCTGCGCTATCCCTCGTATGTCCGGTTGGACAGCGAGGGGCGGCGCATCCGCAACGACAAATTCATTGTCACGCAGCAAGGGAAATGTTGTTTCAAACCGCAACAGCAGAAGTCGTATAACATCATTTCCTTTATCAAGGAGCATCCGCATTTTTTCGCGGAATACCATGCCGGTGTGTCTCCCGACCGACTGGTAAACCTTGTCTGCAACCGGTTGCTGAACCATCCCGTCGCTGACCGGGATACCCGGATTATCCAGCCTAAACGGGATGTGAAGCCGTTTGACATGGCGGATTACGACATTCACCAGTTCAATCCGCAGGATCGGGCGACACAAAAGAAGTTCTATCCGTTCTTCAAGCATCGGGGCATCGACCTTTACACGCAATACGCCTTCCACCGGAACTTTTGTCTGGCGACGAAACACCGTGAGGACGGCATGAAATACACCAACCTCGCCTTTCCGCTGACCGTTCCGAAAGATACGGGACAGGTTGTCGGTCTGGAAGAGCGAGGGCGCCCTCGCATGGATGGCAGCGGCAGTTATAAAGGGAAGGCGGAAGGGAGCAATTCGAGCCAAGGGCTATGGATTGCCAGCCCAGCCAAAACTACGCTTACCGAAGCCAAGCATATCTACTGGTTCGAGAGTGCATACGACGCGATGGCCTATTACCAGCTTCATCAGGCCAACGACAAGGATTTGCGGAAAGCGGTCTTCATATCTACCGGCGGTAACCCGACGGTGGAACAGATGCGGGGTGTCCTCACGCTCTCGCTTCCTGCCAAGCAACACATCTGTTTCGATACCGACCTTGCGGGAATCGAGTTTGCCAAGAACCTGCAACAGGAGATGTACCGGGCTGTCCGTTCCACCATCGAGGAGACACCGGAGCGGAAGCCTTATCTGGATTCCGTCGCTGACGGCAAGAACCTCGATGAAGGTGACATAGACCTGTTGCCCGACGCTTTGCGGTCGAGCTACGGGAAATATGAATCCGCATGGGAAGAAGCCATGTCGATGCGTTCGAGCGGCCTGTGCCATCCGGACGACATACGGGAACAGACGGATATCATGAACGGAAATTACAAGGAGTTCCGTGAAGGATTGCGGGAGTTCCTCGGTCTGGACAAGGCGAATGACGCCTCTTTTGTCCGTGAACAGCCTACCTATCCCAACAAGGACTGGAACGAACAGCTTTTGGCCGAGCAGAAACAGGAAGAGACGGTCGATGAGACACAGGCGAGAGAACAGTCACCGGAAGAGGAACAACAAACACACTTTCGCCGATGATGACCGATGCACCCACAGGACATTTCCAAAGTATCGTGCTGCAACCGCACGCCGGACAGTTCGTTATCGACGAGCTGCCCGCAATCGTATTGTGCTGTGCAGCATGGGTGTATGGTGGCATGGAGGGACTGCCTCTGACAGCTCTTGCCGTATCGGTTGCCGCATTGCTTGCTTTGGTATTGCTGTACCGTTTCATCTATCTGCGCCGGACACGCTACCACATCGGTAGCGAGCAGCTTATCAGCAGGCATGGGGTGCTGTCCCGGAAGACGGACTACATGGAACAATACCGTATCGTGGACTTTGTGGAACACCAAAACCTCATGCAGCAGCTTTGCGGATTGAAGACGGTACGCATATTCTCGATGGACAGGAATACGCCCCGGCTTGATTTGGTAGGTATCAGACACAACTTCGATGTGGTAACGCTTATCCGGGAACGGGTCGAGTATAACAAACGAAAAAAGGGAATATATGAAATCACGAATCATTAGCCTGGTCATTTTTGCCGTCTGCATGATGCCACACTGGGCGAAAGCACAAATCACGGCATCCAATCCGTTGGAATGGATGGCGTTGGCCGAGGGCAACGAGGTCATCAATGACCAGATAGAGAAACAGATAAACGGTCAGACGAAGACAGCGATGCTGCAGAACAGCATCGCCGCCGAGTTCAACCGCATTCACAAATGGGAGAAGCAATATAACAGCTATCTCAAGACGGCAAGCGGCTACGCTTCGTCGCTGAAAGCCTGCACCCACCTCTACAACGACGGCGTGAGAATCTTTCTCACGTTAGGGAAACTGGGCAACGCCATCAGGAACAACCCGCAGGGCATCATTGCCTCCATAAGCATGAACAACCTCTATATCGAGACGGCAACGGAACTGGTATCGGTCTTCACACTCCTGAATGACGCAGTGGCCAAGGGCGGCAAAGAGAATATGCTCACGGGAGCGGAACGCAGCAAGACCCTGTGGGCGTTGAACGACAAACTTTCGGCTTTCAGCCGGAAGCTACACCTGCTCTACCTGAGCATACGATACTATACCCTCAATGACATGTGGAACAATGTGACGGCCGGGATGCTCGACCGCAACAATGGGGAGGCGGCACGGATGGCCATGACCCGTTGGCGCAGGGCTGCCGTCCTCGCACGATAAAAACGGAACTGACAATGAAACGGACGATTTGGATAGGCATCTTATTGTTGTGCATCGGCATCGGCAAGGCACGGGCACAAAACGACCCTGTACTGGCCGGAATGATCCTGCTCTATACCGACAAGGCGGAAAAGGAGCTGAAGAACCAGGAGAAAGTCATGCTGATGCAGACCACCGGACACCTGTGGACGAAAGAGGAAGTGAAAGCCACGACCGACCTGCAACGGGAGTTCAACAGCTATCTGGACTCTTTCCGGTCGATAGTCTGCTACGCGGCGCAGATATACGGTTTCTATCACGAAATATCGAAGCTGACGGATAACATGGGTGACTTTACCAGACAGGTGAGCCGGAACAGCTCCCATGCGTTGGCCGTCGCCCTCTCCACGCAACGAAACCGGATTTACCGGGAACTGATCATGAACAGCGTGGAGATTGTGAACGACATCCGCATGGCGTGCCTTTCGGACAACAAGATGACGGAGAAAGAGCGCATGGAAATCGTATTCGGCATCCGTCCGAAGCTCAAGATGATGAACAAGAAACTGCAACGGCTGACCAAGGCGGTGAAGTACACGACAATGGGCGACATCTGGCGTGAAATCGACGAGGGAGCACGTCCGGTGGCCGGCAAACGGGACATAGTGGAAGCTGCCAAGCGACGCTGGCGGCAGATTGGAAGAAATGTAAGACCTTAAAAAACAGACAATGTATGGGCGTTTGGAGTACACTATTGAAATATGGCGGCAAGGCCGCAAAAGGTGTCGGTACGGCAACGGCGGCTACCGGCAAAAGTATGGGTAAGGCAGTGCTGCACCCTTCGCAGACCTTGCGTGGTGCAGGACAGGCAGTCAAGACAGCGACTATCGGCGGTGCGGTCGGTTATGTGGGCTGGGAGAAGCTGACCACCGACAAAAGCGTGGTGCGTATCGTGAGCGATGCCGTTGTGGGCGAATCCGTCACGGATACCATTGCAGGCACGGCGGACGGCGTGCGTGAACTAACGGGCAAGGCCGGAGAAGCCGTCAGTTCGGTCAGCGGTGCGGTAACCGGCATCGACAACAAACTGAACGGCGTGTCGAACTTTTTGCGACAGGCCTCCGGTGGCGGAGGTCTTGATATGTTCGGCAACTTTTTCCGCAACCTTGGCAGCGGCAACGTGTCAGGGTTGAGCATCGCCGGACTGGTTGCGGCGGCGTTCCTCATATTCGGACGCTTCGGCTGGCTGGGCAAGATTGCCGGCGCATTTCTCGGCATGATGCTCATCGGCAACAATGCGGGTGTCTTCCGCACGCCGGAGACAGAAAACGTGCAACGTACCCGTACACCTGACTTTTCGGCAGGGGAACAGGCACATGGCGGAGGAATGAGAAGATAGAATACGAATCAAAATGGAAACAGCATGAAATATACAGAAGAAATGATCCTGCAATCCGATAGCGGTTATTGTATGCCTTTCGAGGAACAGCAGGGCAAAGACGTGGAGCTGTCGCTCGGCTACGGCGAACAGACCGACCCGGTGACGGGCGAGAAATTCTTTCATCACGGCATTGACTTCAACGTGCGGTGCTATATGCTTTCCGCCCTTGCCAGCGGCATTGTGTCGGGCGTGGGCAACGATTCCGGACACGGCATCTGCCAGACCATCCGCTACGGGGAATATGAGGTGACATACGGAAACCTGTCCAATGTCTTCGCCCAATTCGGACAGCGTGTAAAGGCCGGACAGACGGTAGCTTTGAGCGGTGACAAACTGCACATGACCGTCCGCTTCAAGGGCGAGGAACTGAACCCGCTGGAGTTCCTGACGATGCTGTACGGGAACATACAGGCAATGCGTCAGGCCGGCGGACACGAGACAGACTATTTATCCGGCTTGGAGATGGAACTGAAAACCGATTATGAACGGGACAAAAGGGAGATAGAGGAACTGATGCTGCACTTCCTGCCGCACTATATGGAGGATTTGCGGCATGGAGCATACACCTTGCCCCGGAATACGGAGCAGTCGCTACGCCACATCTTCACGGTGGGCGCGATGAAGGAGTATTTCTACGAGAATATGCCGAGCATGGCCAATCCGCTCGGACTGGGACACAAGGCCATGCCGCTGGCCTGCAAGGTGCAGAACCTCCTTATTGCGGATTTCCTGCATTACCTCGCCCTGCGGCATGATGTGTACCTCTCCACTGCGAGCAGCGACATAAAAAAAAACTCCATGACGAAGCCCTGACCTATGGCGGCATCATAGACCCGTTGGCGGAACTGGACATCGACATACAGAGCTTCGACATACCGAGGCTTGTCACGGTCTATCCCGACCGGGCGGGTGTGCGCTGGTGGACCAAGGCATGGTTCAACAATCGGGAAGAGGGCGAGACATCCGTCGAAATCGAACGGGAGCAGGCGATACGGTTCATGCAGGACAACATCGAAAAGGACGCATGGCTGGAAGAGTTCTTTCCCCGGCAGATGGAGGTTTACCACAACGCCATCGAGCAGACGAAAGAACAGCTATTGAAACAGATAAATATATAATACACAACATGGATGGAATCAGACATAGCCGGCAATTCGCGGAAATAGAACGTCTTGTGAGCGATTATTTCCATTGCCATCTCGCTCCCGTCATGTCGAAAACGCAGGCTTTCCTCACGAAGAAGCAGGGCGAGGAAATGAGGGAGTATTCCACCTCATTGGGCGGCATACTCAGCGCAATGGCGTCTGCGGCACAGCCGATGGGCGACCCGTACCAGGTACTCAAGGTTACGGGCGAATGGAACTCGAAGACGACGGAGGACTACATCGGAATGTGCAAGGCGGAGATTACCGGCTCCAAGGAGATACAGCAAGACCTCGCATACATGGCCGGGCAATGGCGCGATACCGTCGTGCGGGAAATCGGGCGTGAACGGTACAACGAACTGTCGGAACAATTGGGCGGTGACCTTGCCTACGCCTATATGGACTACCGGGTAGAGGAACTGATGATCGACCGGCTGGTCAAGGAGCGAATGCCGAAATCGTCAGCCGACTACATCATCCGCAAAGCCGCAGAATCAAGCTTGCTCGGACTTTCGCAGACCTTGAACCGCTCGCCGCTTGCTGAGGAAATCGAGGCACGGGGCGAAGCGGCCTACCGTCCGAAAGGATGGGAAAAAGGTGCGGGTCGGGTATTGGGCGCAACGGCGGATGCCGTCATGATGGGTGGCGCAGGTTCGTGGGCGACATTGGCAAAGTTTGTCGGGGCGGACGTGGCTATCTCGGCAGTCGCCTCACGCTTCGAGCCTGAAAAGTCGCCCAAGCTCTCTGTGGAGCAATGTATCAGCAAAGGTGTGTTCGGTAGCGAACGGAACGTGTTTACGGACTTCCGTAAGGAGGCTGCAACAGTACAGACGGGTGATAGTGCGCTTATTGTGGCGGCCAACGAGCAGTTGAAGAAAAAAATACCTGTGATGAACTTTAATTTTTTGGAGTGGATGCAGACACCAAAGTTTACCCCTTTCCAAATGTCCGAAAAGCCCGGACACCCTGAAAAGAAAAATGAACGTGCCGAACGGTACAAGGATGTGCCGCTCATCGTCGCTCCCGGACAGGAAGAAGCCTATTTGAAGCATTTGGAGAAATATAAGAATGCAACGGCTGTAAAATCCACAAAGGAATCAACACAGCCGGAAATGGAACAGAGGGAAAAAGTGGAGAAAGAGGAACGGCAGGTGGTTATTCCACATGAGGAAGAAAAGCAAGAGAGAGAGGCTGTGCAGACCAACACGAACGGATGGAGCGGATTGCTCGGTACATTGGGATTAGAGGGATTGGGCGATATCACGGGCAACCTCGGATATGTCATGGCCATGCTGCCCGACATCCTGCTGGGAGCTTTTACCGGCAAGACGCAATCGTTGCGCTTTGGGGACAACCTGTTGCCGATAGCGAGTATTGTGGCCGGTCTGTTCGTGCGTAACCCGCTGCTGAAGATGCTCCTTGTCGGTCTGGGCGGCGCGAACTTGCTGAACAAGGCTGGACACGAGGCGTTGGGGCGTCCCATGCCGTCCGCCGACGTGCATACGGAAAACCAGTACCGCCGTTATCCCGACGAACCGCTCAATTCCCGTATCGTAAACCCTGTACTGCAAGGCAGCACGCTCATCGCCACGATAGACCGTGTGCCTTGTACCATCCAGCTCACGCCGACCGTCGCGGAGGCTTACCGTGCAGGGGCATTGCCGCTGAACACGCTGGCGAACGCCGTGCTTGCCAAGAGCGACCAGTTGCGCCATATTGCCTCGCAGAATTACGACGACGGACAGCGGGAGACGATTGTGCGCACACGGGGCATCCAATAAATCCATGAACAATAAAAGCATGATGATATGAAAGAAAAGTCGCAAATCGAAAAAAAAGCCGAAGAAAAGCAGACGGAACTGCTGTCTGCCGCACTGGGCGGGGCATCGAACGCCGGCGGCCATTGGCTCAACGTATCGGGCAAGGGATTTCCCCGGCTCTATCCGCAAGGGGTCTCGGCCAGCCCGTTCAATGCCCTCTTTATGGCCTTGCATTCGGACAATAACGGATGCAAGACCAACCTGTTCACGCTTTACAGTGAAACCAAGGCACGGGGGGCTGCGGTACGGGAGCATGAGCAGGGCGTACCGTTCCTGTTCTATAACTGGAACAAGTATGTCAACCGGAACAATCCGAATGAAACCATCGACCGTACCGCCTATCTCCAATTGGACGAAGAGCAGAAGGCACAGTTCAAGGGTGTCCACAACCGAGAAATCCGCACGCTTTTCAATATCGACCAGACGACGTTGCCCTACGTGGACAAGCCGGCTTACGAGGATGCGGTAAAGCAGGACGGCAGTGTTCAGGAAAGAGGATATGCCGAGGCGGACAACCGCAGGTTGCGCACTCGGTTCAACGACTTTCTATTGAAGATGCGGGACAACCTCGTTCCCGTGCGCTCGGACGGTAGCGGAGTTCCTCATTACGAGACGGACAAAGATGCGGTCTATATGCCGCGCCAAAAGGATTTTGAGCATTACCACGATTATGTGCAGGAAGCCTTGCGGCAGATCGTGAGTGCCACAGGACATCAACAACGACTTGCCCGTGAAGGCATGGTCATGAAGAATGGTGTGGCTCCGTCAGAGGATGCGGTAAAATATGAAAGGTTGGTTGTGGAACTGGCTTCGGGTATCAAGATGTTGGAACTGGGACTGCCCGCGCGTTTGTCCGATGCAAGCCTGAAGACGGTGGATTACTGGTGTCGGGAGTTCAAGGAAAACCCGTGTATAATGGACGCTCTCGAAAGCGACGTGAACAATGCGCTTGATGTTATCCGAAAAGCGGAACGGGGCGAGAAAATTGAGTACGCCACCCTGCGAAACAGACGGCAGACCACGACCATGCAGGAACAGATGCCCAAGCATTACTTTGTGGCGAATGAAATCCGCCAGCACCCGGACAAGGCGGCGAAAAGCATCGTCCTCGTCATCGACCGGGAGGCGAAATCGGCGGATGTCATTTTGCCGGCAGGAGCTTCGACCGAGGCGAACAACGAGATTCCCGGCATGAACAAGGGGCGTATCGAACGGGCATTGCAGAAAGAGGGTATCGAGCAGGTGCGTTTCTATAATACTGACGGTGCATTGGGTTACAGACCCGATGACAGCTATTTCAATGAAAAAATGGTGACACTGGCCCGGTTAAGGAACTACACGTTGGAAAAGCTCTCCACGCTGGACGTGTCGGAAGCTGTCAGACGGGCGAATGAGGTCGGGTTCGATGCCGTGCAGATGATTCAGGATGACAAGAACCGTTGGGCACTCTATATCAAGCCGGAAAACAAGGAGGGGTACAGCGTCTATCCCGACAAGGAGGATGTGAACCGTTTTTTCTCCACGCTCAAGCAGGCGATGGACAACATCGACAAGGTACGGATGGAGCTGGCGCACAAGTATTATGCACTGGCGGAGGTCAAACCCGACCTGAAAGTGGATTTGTTCGGCAGCGATACGCCGGAGATTGACCTGAACCGTATTCAGCGTGTTGCCATCTTCAAGACCAGGCAGGATGGAATCCAGTGTGTGGCAACCATCGACGGACAAAAGCTGCAGCCCCGCAGCGTCACTCCACAGCAGTGGCAACGGATGTGGGTGGCGGAAGACCGTGACGGCTACAAGCGGCATTTGGCGGCTACGCTGTTTGCCGATGTGCTGCAAAAGGGACAATCCGTCGGGGAACAGAAAGCGGAAGAGCAGGTACGGCAACAGAATGAGGTGGTGGCGGAAAATCGGTCGGAAGAGACGAATGATGAAAATATGTCTCCGAAACGGCAGTTTTGGGACAACCTCAAGGAAAAGCATCCCGACGCCCTGTATCTGATTCGTGCAGGAGAAGTCTATCGGCTTTATAATGAGGATGCGGCAAAGGGAGCTGATATATTGGGGATTACGATGAAGAAATATCCGGAACGTGGATTTTCGGCTTTCGCAGAGTTCCCAAGGACGCAACTGGACAGCTATCTGCCCAAACTTGTCCGTGCTGGTGAGCGTGTCGCCATCAGTGAGATAGAGCTACAGGATAAACGGCAGGACGAGCAGGAAACACATAGGGGTATTCATAGATAAGGAGTGACGATTATGACCAAGAATCAGGAATATGCACTGCAATACGCAGATTATGCGATGGCACAGATGCGAAGGTATGGCATCCCGGCTTCCGTCACATTGGCGCAAGGCATACTGGAAAGCAGCAACGGACAGAGCCGTCTGGCAAGGAACGAGAACAACCATTTCGGCATCAAGGCAACTTCCTCGTGGATTGCCGAAGGCGGCAAATACGGAATCTACACCGATGATAAGCCGAATGAAAAGTTCTGCAGCTATGACAGCGTGGGTGATTCATACGAGCATCATTCCCGCTTTTTGAAGGAGAACAGCCGCTATGCCGGTTGCTTCAAACTCTCCCCGGACGATTACAAGGGCTGGGCACAAAGCATTGAGAAAGCCGGTTACGCCACAGGCGGCAAGTATGCCGAGAACCTGCAGAAAATCATTGAGCAGAACGGCTTGCAGAAGTATGACAGACAGGTGATGCAGGAGATGACGGCACAAGGCCGGCAGTTCGGGGTGGAACACAATCCGCTCCAGACTTCCGAGAGTGCGGAACATGGAACGGGGTATTCGTTCCCGGTGGAACGGGAGGAATTTCTGTTCATTACCTCTCCGTTCGGAACACGGCAAGACCCGTTGGACAGCACAAAGCAACAGATGCACAAGGGCGTGGATATCCGTTGCAAAGCCGACGCGGTACTGGCTACGGAGAGCGGCGGCAAGGTCGTGGCGGTAAACCAGAACAAGAATACACCCGGCGGCAAGTCGCTGACGGTGGAATATGCTCGGACGGACGGCAGCAAGGTACAATGTACCTATATGCACCTCAAGGAGATTTCCGTCAAGGTCGGCGATACGGTACAGGCAGGCGGACGGCTTGGCACATCGGGCAATACGGGGACACGGACGACCGGGGAACATCTGCATTTCGGTGTGAAGAATATCTATGCCGACGGGACGAAACGGGATATAGACCCTGCGGCGTATCTGGCTGAAATCGCACAGAAAGGACATATCAAATTGCAAATGCTGCACAACGGAAATGACCTGCTCGTCAAATACAAGGCGGCGGAAGATACCGTGCCTGAAAAGAACCTTTCGCCAGACGGATGGATGAAAAAACTCCTTTCGTCGGAGGATAGCGGTGTGGGAATATCGGGATGCAACGACCCGATTGTGGAGATGGCGATGACCGCTTTCGCCTCCCTGATGCTTTTAGCCACACAGATTGATAACCGGGAGGAAGAGGAACAGAAGACGGCGATATCCGCCGCGATGGATCTTCGTACCATCGACCTGAAGCCGTTGTTGCCGAATATGAAGAACTGCGACCTGACTATCGGCGAGAACGGCAAGGCCATTCTGAAAGCGGACAACGGGGAACTGCATGTCTCGCGGGAGCTGACCGCTTCCGAGCTGAACCGGTTGTCTGCCACGTTGAACAACGGTACACTCACGGAAGAGGCCAAACAGATGCGTGTAACCGGTATGCTGAATACGGTTATCCTGTCGGAAGCGGCCTCACAGAATTTTGAGCAGGGGATGACCCGGCAACAGGGACAAACGGAAAACCTGCGAAGATAAAGGCATGGCGATATGATAAAATGCGTGATGATACAGCTATGCAAGTGTCTGGCGGGAGTTTCCCTCCTTGCGTTGCACCTCCGGTTCTGCTACCTGCTGTTGGGATGGATCGGGACGCTCGTTGTCGTGGGCGTGCAATTAGCCATCGCCGGATGGATGGTCTGGGCGATGATACGCGCACCCGACTGACCGCACTCTACAACAGTTCAACATCAATCAACCCATGTATCACTTGTCCGGATGATCCATGTATCATTAAAGACAAAAAACAGATGATTAAATGTAATGTTACGGTATGCGGCGTTATCGGCCGCGATGCGTCGGTTCGCAAGAATAAAGAAGAGAAAGAATTTCTGGTGTTTCCGCTCCGGGTACAGATTCCGGCGACGGGTGGCGGGCACACTATCGAGGTGGATGTCCGCAAGGAGGGCTGTCAGGAGGAAGCCGCCGGTTATCGGAACGGCTCCCGTGTAGAAGTGAGGGGTACGATGTATCTCAAACGCCGGGGCGACAAGCTATATTTCAACCTGTTCGCCGATGAAATCTGCAATGCCGCTACGGATGATGCGGATTGCGTCAAGGGCGAGCTGGTGTTTCGTGGTAAGGTCGGCCAGAACATCGAGGAAAAAAGGGATAAGAAAGACCAGCCTTATACGGTGTTCTCGGCGTTTAGCGCAGAGAAGGTCGATGACGGCTTCGAGTACCAGTGGGTGCGCTTCTTCTGTTTCGGTAAGGAGCGCGAAGCGTGGTTGCAGCCGGGTGTAAAGGTGGATGCCAAAGGTGAAATGAACCTGTCGGCACACAACGGGAAAATCAACCTTTCCTGCAAGATGGAGGAACTGACGCAATATGTGGCGGATTCGTCTAACTATAATCAATAAGGGTTATGGCCGGTTACAGAAAGAAGAATGCCGACGGACCGAACAGCGAGGACAAGGCTCTTGACCTGTTCGCCGAAATGATGATCGAGAAAATCGAGGGCATTCAAAAGGACTGGAAAAAGCCTTGGTTTACGGAGGGTACGCTACAGTGGCCCCGCAACCTTCACGGGCGCGAGTACAACGGGATGAATGCTTTTATGCTGCTTTTGCACTGCGAGAAAGAAGGGTACAAGATTCCCCGTTTCTGCACGTTCGATTGTGTTCAGAAGCTCAATAAGCCCGGAAAGGATGGAGAGGAACTGCCGCGTGTCTCCGTGCTTCGTGGTGAAAAATCCTTTCCGGTCATGCTCACCACGTTCACTTGTATCCATAAGGAGACTAAGGAGAAAATCAAGTATGACGATTACAAGAAACTCTCCGATGACGAAAAGGAACAATACAATGTCTATCCGAAGATGCAGGTGTTCCGGGTCTTCAATGTCGCGCAAACTAACTTGCAGGAAGCGAGACCGGAGCTGTGGCAAAAACTGGAGCGAGAAAATTCGCGTCCGGCAATCGAGGAGGGCGAGCATTTCAGTTTTGCCCCAGTCGATACGATGATAAGGGATAACCTGTGGATTTGTCCGATTACGCCGAAATATCAGAATGACGCCTACTATTCCATCACGAAGAACGAAATCATCGTACCCGAAAAGGAGCAGTTCAAATCGGGAGAATCGTTCTACGGGACACTGTTCCACGAGATGACGCACTCCACCGGAGCGGAAAACGTACTTGACAGGTTCAAGCCGACTACTTTCGGTTCTCCTGAATATGCCCGTGAGGAACTGGTGGCAGAGTTAGGCAGCGCACTGGTCGCACAGCGTTACGGCATGACCAAGCATATCAAGGAGGACAGTTGCGCGTATCTTAAAGGTTGGCTTGATGAGCTGAAGGAATCGCCACAGTTCATCAAGACAACGCTTCTGGACGTGAAAAGGGCAACCTCGATGATTACCCAGAAGGTGGATAAGATAGCGCAAGAACTGGAACAAAATGTCGGCGAGAAGCAGGAAAACGGAGCGGCAGCAAAGGAGAATACATTTTATTCTTCTGTTGCGTATCTCCAATTTTCGGATGACACGAGGCAGCTTGACGAACTTCGGGAGAAAGGCGATTACGAGGGATTGCTGACGCTTGCCAAGGAGTATTACGACGGCAATGGCATCAACGAACAGCATACTTATTTATCGGCCACGAACAACAAGGGTGACAGCCTTATTGCCGAGGATGAGAATTTCGCTGTCGTGTACAACGGGAGTGTCGGGGGAACCTACGAGGTGATGTTGAAATTCACGGAGCAGGAAATCCGAGACCATATCCGGCGTTACGGTGTCGATATCGCCGGAGATACAATAAAAGGGGTTGCCAGGGAGATGGCGGCGGAACAGTTCTCCGCTTTGGCGTATCAAAAGATTCCGGCCTTCGAGATGCCGAACGGTGAAGTGCTATATGTCGAATATAACAAGGAATCCGATACGCTTGATGTCGGGCAACCCACCAATGCCGGGCTGGTCGCGCAGCATCGTTTCCCTTACGACCACAATGTCGGGCTGGATGCCAATCTGCAAGCCGTGAACGAGAAGCTGAACGAGCTGGAAGAGTATCGGGCAGAACTACAAGAGGCAGAATACGGCAGCGGTATGCGCCGGTAAGGATGGAAAGAAAAAGATGCGGAACTAACGCAGAGCGGTATTAAAATGATGTAACGACTTGATACTTCAGGTCGTTACATTTTTGTATAGGAGAATAGGTAATGAGAAGGCAACGGTCTCTTTTCAGGCTATTGCGTTCAAATTCCGCATTTCAAATAACTTTCTGCAAGATACGAATAATTTTGGAAACAGGCAAATCCGAGAAAATGCAAGAATTTTTCAGATAAACTACGAATCTTCATGTTCTGCATCTTCCTCAAAAGGCCTCTTCACAGCGTATCGGAATTACTCCATATCTGCAATGAAGTTACAGACGCACCATATGCAGCGGATATCGTTCGCGTGAATCTCCGCAATATACGTATTCCATACGCTTTCCAGTCGCAATAAGCTGGTTCGGGCATCCGCTCGAACTGTGAACACCCCCTGTAATTTATCGGTCATAATGTAATACGAGTTGTTTTCGTCCATTTCGCACAGCTCGATGCGGCGAAGCAGCAGCAGGGGGCGAGGCATGAATCCCATCCGTTGTTCACGGTCGTCTTTGCAGCGCAGAATCATCTGTGCCCCTTTGCTTAGAAAGGTCGGAATCGGCAGCAGCGTCGACGACGTATCCTCTATCGATTCATAATAGGGAAGCCATGTAAGATGTACGGTTTCCACACGCAGTGCAGGCATACTCCCTTCCTCTCCGGTCAGCAGCCACGATATTGCATACTGCGGAAAATGGGCATGGATGCGACGTGCTACGCCGAGACTGATTCTGTTGTTCCCCCGTTTGATCTGGTAGAGGTTCTCGCCGCGCGGCAATCCGATATATTTGGCGAAACCGTTGATCGACATGCCCTGTTCGGCAAGTATGCGCTCGATTCGTTCCCAATAGACGTTCATCCTTTTTTCCTTCATGGCAAAGCGCTAATGTGCCTCGGACAATATCCGGATCATATGTTCGTTCCAGTCTTTCAGCACGGAAGTAATCACTTCGTCGTACGCCTCGATTTCGAAAATGTCGAACCGGCGCATGAACTGCACCAAGTCTATTTCATTCATGATCCGAATGTATTGCAACAGCACGTAGAATTGATGGAAATGTTTTTGAAACAGCTCCACGTCGGTCCGGAACACAGGATTGCAATCCGCCTCGACAGGTATAGGCGGCAGGTCGAACCGCTTGCCGTAAACATAATCGAAGAGATGGAGCGGCAGTTGCAGCAGAACGCACTCTTCGTTCGACTTGTAAAGTGCGGCGAATCGCCTGCGCTCGGTCTCGCTGCGGGCAACGGGCAGCAGCCAGAAGTCGAGAAACCGCGCCGGCAGTTCGTCGGACTGGACCCGACAATCAAGGCTGTCGACGAAACGTTTGGATTCGGCGAGCAGTTCGTCGAAAAGCGCCGGATCGATCTCCGGAAGCGGATGGGGAAGTGCAGTGTCGAAGCGCATGAGTTATGGATTTACGGTACGATCGTTATCATCGGCTGGCTTGAAACCAAAGATGCCGTGCGCACGATTGACGAGGGTTCGATTCAGGCGGTCCCGGCGACGGGATTCGGATTTTCAGAACCGCAGTCGTCGGCGGTTTCCGAGGCTGTGTCCTGAAGAGCCAAGTCGGCATACATTTTCTCGATGGCTTCCGACTCCATTTGTTGCCGCGACTTGTCGTGCAACAAATAAAACAGATGGTTTTCGCACGATTCGCGGACGATCTGCTGCAAATTCCGCAGATTGCCCGCATACCAGCGGAACCGCTTTTCGCTGATGGAGATCGTATTTTCGCGCGCCTCCCGCTTGAGGTTCGGAAGCGTTTCGAGAAACAGCCTGTTGCCTTCGTTGACCGGATTGAACATCTTGACCAATCTTCTCGAATAGGTTCTTGCCCGTTTGAAACTCGTCATCACATTGGAGGTGTGCGCGAAACTTCCGAAAAACACCGTCTCCTCGGCCCGCAGTAGAAACTGCCCCGCATACGAGAGCTGTACGGCCGCTAATATCGTCTTTTCTTCCGACCACAGGCGTTCGGCCTCGTCCAGAAAAGCCGATCCGTTCGTAAAAAAGTAATCGAAATGCTTGCGGGCGATTTTGTGCGCGCGGCCCCGTTCGAGACGGTTCGCACGAAAGATATTGAACTGCGCATTGTTCGTTTCGAAAACGACGGTCCCTTCCACCCGAATGTTCCAATAATACCAGCTGTCCGTATTGGTCTGGTTCAAGGTGACGATATCGACCGTTTCGATACGGATTTGCGGTTCCGTGCGCGTTTCCTCGGGCAGAAACGAGATTAAAGCGATACAACCGCCTTGCGAATCAAGTTGTTACATATTCATATAGGAGAATAGGCAACGAGAAGGCAACGGCTTTTTTCAACCTATTGCGTTCAAACACCGCATTTCAAATAACCAATTGCAAAATACATAAAACAGATCTAACAAATTTGCTAAAAAGTGCGACATGCTAACGCATGGATATTCCATTTTCTCAGGCATACAAGGTTCTTGTTCGTCAAAACACAAGATGCTCGAACCGTTTATGGGTCAATTATGATGAAAGAAATGCAGCCGAATCATCGCGACAAAGACAATCATTCACTTATTTTCTTCTTAAAGAAGAGTTCGGGCAATATGATCTTTATCTCTTTTGCAGCTTTCTCGCTCTGCCAGCAGACAATGAAATTTACCATTGCGCGCTTTAATTCGTACCCTTGTCTGTGCAGCCTTTCATAATGTTTCGACATAAAATTTCGAGAAAATTTCAACACGGATTGTCCATTTCCATCCAAACATTCGTCGCCCCTGACATACAAAGTATCACCGCTTCTGAGCGGAGCGATCTGCGACTGTCGATTAATGAAATAATCCAGCCATATATCACTATGAGTCAAGTGTATTGCCAATTCTTCCGGCGGCAGATAGTTATTTTTATCTTCAATATGCTCAACATTTTCTGAGGATAGGCCGTCGAGGAAATCAGAATTCAGGTGAATTGTCAGTTCCCGTCGTGCCCTTGTCATGGCAACGTACAATTGTCGGATTTTTTCGTCCGAGGACAAATTGAAGTTGTTCAGCATCAAGAAAACATGATCGAATTCTTTGCCTTTTACCTTGTGGATCGTCGAAACGAATATGGTCTCTCCGCTTTCACCGAAGAAATCATTCAGTTTAGACTCTCTGATAAAAAGCTCCAAATCGGACTTGTATCTTCTTTTAGGGTTTATCGTTTCAAAATCCCGAATTAAACCCAAACAACTTTCCAGTTTATTACTGTTCTGAAATACGGTCTGCAACTCCTTCTTCGCCCGGTCCCATACCGCATCGTCGATCAGAAAAATATCTTCCACCGAATGTAACCGGGAAAGAAAAAAACTGATCTCATCGAGTTTCAACAGGCTGAATCCGCTATTATCCTGAATCAACCTTGCCGGCATCCCGTTTTTAAGCAAAAGCCCTGACACCTGCAAAGCTTCGTCGTTCGTATACGTAAGCACACAAACGCTTCCGCGAAGTTCGGTGGAAAGAATATCTTTCACCAGCGGCTCAATAAGATTTTCACTCTTATAACGGACCACTTTAACTTTCCCGTTATCCGTCTGTTTGGCGATAATCGGATTTTCTTTCAACCGATGACGAATGCGTGTAACGAATTGATTCGTGAAATCGACGAGGTTGCTTTTGCTGCGAAAATTCTCAATCAGTTCGTATTTCATGGCTCCGTACTCCCGAATAAGCCTTTTGAAATATCGGGGGCTCGCATGCCGGAATTCATAAATACTTTGGTCATCATCCCCGACTGCAATAATCCGCATATCGTCGTTATGCTTGATAAGAGCTTCGATCAGTGAAAACTCATCTTCGTTCATATCTTGCGCTTCGTCGATGACCAATACATTTTTTGTAATGCGACTCAATTCCACATCCCCTTTTTCGATGCGTTCGACGGCGCATTTCAAAACATTGTCAACTCTTTCCAGACTGCCGATCTGCCCCAGCAGATCGAAGCAATAGGAATGGAAGGTCTTTATCTCGATGAAATTGGCGGCGTTGCCGATCAGTTTGAGTAACCGCTTCTTGAATTCGGTGGCCGCCGCCCGTGAAAAAGTAAGCATGAGCAACTGCTCGTGCTTGACATCCTCCATGAGCATCAGGGATGCCAATTTATGTACCAAAACCCGGGTCTTACCGCTTCCGGGGCCGGCTGCAACTACGATATATTTCGACTCATGATCCCGAATAATTTGTAATTGCGCAGGAGAGAGTTCGCCGAAAAGTTGCCTGTATTTGGCCGGAGTGATATTCCGTTTTATCTCAGATTGCCGACTGCCTTTGAAATACAAATTGAGAAACGACGCATAATTCAATGCGAAATAATCGTTCACAAACTTCAGTGCGTCCTCCGAACCGGCAAGCATCTTTTGGGCATATTCCCCAACGATATGAATTTGCTGAATCTTGTTTTCATAGAATCGCAGGAGTTTCTGGTAATCTTCGAGTTTATAGCGTTTCTTGTTGTCTTTTTCAAGCCGTTCGATCGTCAGTCTGTTGTAGACGACCAAGAAGCCGCCTTCGATTTTGAGAGCCTCGATTCGGGAAAGATAGAATAATGTGTCTTCGACCTCTTCCTGAGAAATTTTTCGTCCGAATGCTTCGATCGATCTTTCGAAAGCGTCTTTCAATTCGAGAACTGAAAATTCTACGAAGGCCTCTTCCTTGTCTGCCCCGGTATTTTCAGAGCTTCTGTCATAAAGAAATCCGACGATGAATTTCGCCAAATCATGGCGCAACTTCATTTTTTCCCGGAAAGTCTCTTTCGGCTGCATCCATGCAATCAGTACTTGATCCTTGGAAAACGCCGGACTTTTACGCTTGATCCAGTTCTTTATCGCCCAGAAATTCAGTATGACCTTTATCTTGTTCAGGGTGATATTTATCTCTTTCAGAGCCGCATCGTGTATCGCAGCTACGGCTTTTTCGTTGATTTCTTTCAGGTAAAAGACTTTCTCCGGATTGTCGAACATGTCGAGCAAGAAACTCTCGATCCAACAAGCCTCCTTTACGATCAGAAGAGACCGATTGCGGGACTCGCTTCTTTTGATGAATGCCGTCAGATCTTTTGCATCGGCCAAAATCTCCTCTTCACGCATCAGATTCACTACGCTTATCACCTCTTCCTTCTTGATTCCCAGATGGTCGCTGATATAATCGATCCGCGATTCCGCCACCTCGTCATCGGATTGCTTGCGGCTTCTGCTCGAAAAGAGCTTCTTGATAATCCGCACTGCATATTCCTGCCGTTTCCCGTCGAAACGTGCGGATGCCCGTATTTTCTCAATCGCCTCCTGCGCTGTTTTCGAGCGAATGCTGTTGGCAAAAACTCGCGGCATATTCTGGCCGCGTTTCAGATAGCCGGCATCTTCCAAAGCCGAGATTGCCGTAGTTACCCGAGTTTCGATTTCCGGAACGCTGTCATCCCACCCCGCTTTGCGTGCAATCTCCAATGCCGAATTCGACACCGTGGAACGGAATCGGGCGAGCTCCTTGATCGCCTTCCAAACCTGCTGAATCTCTTTGAACGAGAGTTTGGTCTGATTGAGAAGAACAAAGTGTTTATTCAAATCGTCTTCGTTGAACAGGACATAACACTCCGCCTCGATGCGTTCGTTACGTCCGGCCCGGCCTGCTTCCTGAATGTAATTTTCCAAAGAGTCGGATATGTCGTAATGAATGACCATACCGACATCCTTTTTATCGACGCCCATTCCGAAAGCCGATGTCGCGACCATAATCTGAAATTCACCGGCTATAAAGGCATTTTGATTCGCCGTTTTCTCCCGGGTGTCCATTCTGCCATGATAGGCCCGGGCCGGGAATCCGTCGCGGGTCAAACATCTCGCCAACTCTGTCGCCCGATGCGTACGCGAAGCATAGACGATCGTCGGACAACTCTTAGCTTCGAGCAGGCGCCTCAAAGTCTGATATTTCTGCGCCGCATCCGTCTGGGCCAACACCTTGAAGTGCAGATTCGTCCGAGAGGCTTTCGAAGCGAACACCTCGAATTCGAGCGAAAGTTTCTCCCGAAAATAACTTCGGATGTCCTCGATGACCTTTTGTTTCGCCGTAGCTGTAAAACAGGAAACGGGAATTGGCTCGGCCATATTCTTCTTTTCCTGAATCGATCGAATAAAATCGCCGATATATAGATAATCGACGCGGAAATCTTGTCCCCACGCAGAAAAACAGTGCGCCTCGTCGATCACGAATCGCACGACATTCCGCCCCAAAATCAACCGTTCGATCGTTCGCGAACGCAGCGATTCGGGAGAAATGTAAAGAATGGATGCTGATCCGTCTTCCACCCGTTCGAACGACTTCGCCCTTTCGATCGGATCGAGCAACCCGTTGATGGTAACAGCATCGGTAATCTCGGCTTTTTCCAAGTTATCGACCTGATCTTTCATAAGCGATTGTAACGGCGATATTACGATCGTCAAACCCTTGGCGTTTTCACCGCTCATCAGGGCCGGGAGCTGAAACGTAATCGACTTTCCGCCGCCGGTCGGAAAAACAGCCAGCAGGGATTTGTTATCCACAGCGGCTCGGACCGCATTCTCCTGCAAAGGTTCGCCGGCATAACATCGGAAAGAATCAAATCCGAACCAATGTTTCAGTCCTTTATGAATATCCAGTGCGCTATTGCAGTACGGACAACCTTCGACACAAGGGGTATTGCGCAGCCGGAACATGATGCGCTCGACATGCGGATAATTTTTCAAGACCCAAGGCGGAGTAATGGAATGCGTTTTCCGATGACGCACCAGAGAATCGATCAATGACAGGCAATAAGCCAATTCAATCGGATGTTTTGCGATCATTCCTGCCAAATCGGCATGTATGCAAATTTCCGCCTCGAATTTCTGACGGATCAAATCTTCGATATCTGTTTTCTCGGACGTATAGGAAATAAAACGGAAAAAAGCCTGAAACTCCGGCGTATTCCCCAGCAATCCGAAAAATATCTCTTTAAGAAGATCGTCTTTCCGCTGAAAAGCCGCGATTTCGTCATGGAATAAACACCGAGCTTTGACCGAATCGTTCAACGGGTTATTGACCTCGTCCGTTTGCAGTTTGTCGTCTTTCAGGAGTGCATGATAAGGTTTCGTCGGGAAAAGCAACGGAGAGAGTGGCAAGGTATCAATGACATCGGCCGGATTTATTCCTGCGTCCTGTAAAGCACTGCCGATATATTTTATATCATGATTGAGGATATTATGCCCACAAACGAATTGGGTGCCGCTGAGAAACGATACGAAATCCGAAAAAGATTTTTTGTGGAATTCGCATCCGTCGCTTCTAACACCGCCGATATCGAGTATTTGTCGGCTCTTCGGCTCGATCTCGGTATCGATAAATGCAATCGGGTATTTCATTTTACGAATTTTGTGATATCCGGCCCGTCCTACGAAAAGTAAAAACGAAAGTTTATCCAAATATAGTAAAAATGATTCATTTTACAAGACGTAAACGGCCCATAATAAATAATTTATTGTATATTTGCAATATAACTACTATTTTTACTCCATGAAATCGCGCCTCAAAAAACTCCTTAAAGGAGTTATTGTTTCGTCCATGGCGACTTTGGCGAACACCTACGGAGCCGAAGCAATGCCGACCTACCAGTTTTCGGACAATCCGTCCGATGATGCCACGGATGAATACGGAGAATCGTCTAAAAACGGGAGTATCAAGATGTTGCTGCATCTGAATTCGGACGATACCTATGCGTTGTCAGGACACCGAAGCCACAGTTCACATCGCAGTCATAGTTCGCACAGATCACACAGTTCTCATCGGTCGGGATCGTCCCATTATTCCCATTATTCGTCCGCTACTACCTCCGGAAATACGTCGTCGGCCGTATCGCCGGCCGATTATACCCTCGGTTCGAGAACCCTCTCAATAAATACCTACGGGGCGGATGTCAAAGCACTGACCGATTTATTGGTTAAGCACAAATATATTGCACGATCGTCTGTCGGTACGAACTATTTGGGGTATGTAGTCTATGATTCGGAGGTCAAAAATGCCGTGAGGGCTTTCCAAAAAGATGCGGGTTTGTCGCAGGATGGTATTGCCGGAAATGCCACGATTACCCAATTGCAAACGTGGGTTCCCAAAGTTTACAATTTGGGAGATCGGGTCTTGAAAAAAGAGATGCGGGGCGCGGATGTAACCCAACTGAAAAATATCCTGATAGACAAGGGATTTCTTGAAAAACCGTTTGTCAAAGGCGAAACATTGTTCGACACAGCGATTGAAACGGCGTTGAAAAGATTTCAAGATAGTATCGGTATCGATACGACGGGAACGGTCGATGCACAAACGTTTTACTTTCTGAAAAAACAAAATGACCGACATTGAATTGAATCCACAAGGTGAGGTCGTACTCAACGTCGACAAGTCGATTTACAACGAATCCGTCATCGATAAAGTACTGTATTGGTGGGCGGGCGATTACATAATCACCCGGCGAAACACCCCGGGCACGACCGTTCAGACGATTATCCTTTCGGCTTCGAATCCGATCACGCAGGAGGCATTCCATAAGATCCGAAAGAAACTGAGCGCAGATTTTGTCGATTATAAAAACCGGGCGATCATCGCTTCGGAAACCCGAGACCTGCGGAATATTCTTTACGCCAAGGCTTTCGCCAACAACGATGACTTTGTCGAATTCGAATTCAAAGATTGACGATGTATTACCTGCTGCCGTTCCGGTTTCATGTTTTCCGCAATCAGGAGTTGCTGACCAATGACCTTGGGGACTACCTGCTGTTGCCCCGCGGCAGCGTACAACGCATCGTCGATCGGGAGGTGCTCCCGGAGGAGGAATTGTACAAGAATCTGACAGCTTCATTCTTTATTTGCGAAAAACCGTTGCCCCGATTGATTGACACGATGGCGGTCCGTTTGGCTACCCGCAAGGCATTTCTCGATCATTTTACCGCGCTGCATATCTTTGTGTTGACACTTCGCTGCAACCAGAACTGTATTTATTGTCAGGCATCCAGTCAGGAAAGTTGCCGGAATGAGTATGATATGAGCGAGCAGACGCTTCTGCATGCTGTCGATCTGATGTTTCGTTCTCCATCCCCCTGCCTGACAATGGAGTTTCAAGGAGGCGAGCCTACGTTGGTCCCGCATCTTATCCGCCGGGCCATCGAATATGCCGAAGAGAAGAATCGGACCGCGAACCGCAAACTTACCTATGTAATCTGTACCAATAGCGTCAATCTGACGGACGAATTGCTCCATTTGTGCAGACAATATGATGCGGTTATCTCGACCTCGCTTGACGGTCCGCAGGACCTACACAACCACAACCGAGGAAAAACGGACAGCTATCAGCGCGTTGTTGCCGGAATAGCGAAGGCGCGCGAAGCATTGGGTGAAGGCCGAGTTTCCGCATTGATGACGACCTCGGAGTATTCGCTCGGCTTTCCGCAGGAGATTATCGATGCTTATCGAAAAAACGGATTTCACAGTATCTTCATCCGGGCGCTCAATCCTTACGGACTGGCGAAAGACAATGCCGATTGGACTGCTTATTACGATCGCTTCGTTGAATTCTACAAGCAAGCGCTGGAATATATCATCGAACTCAATAAATCGGGAGAGATGTTCATCGAAGAGTTTGCGACGCTTATTTTGCGTAAAATCCTGACGCCTTTTCCGATCGGGTTCGTCGACCTGCAATCTCCGGCAGGGATTATCAACGGCGTAATCGTCTATAACTATGATGGATATGTCTATGCTTCCGACGAATCCCGAATGCTGGCCGAATTTCGGGATTATACATTCCGGTTGGGATCGGTAACGGATCGGTACGAAGATTTGTTCTACGGTCGCAAGGCGCAGGAGATTTCCCGCCTGTGGGCGACGGAATGCATTGCCGGTTGTGCCGATTGCGCTTTTCAGTCGATTTGCGGGGCCGATCCCGTGCGCAACTACTCCACGCAGGGCGATATGTACGGATTCCGACCGACCTCGACTTTCTGCCGAAAACACAAGGCGATTATCGAACACATCTTCGGCTTGCTGACAGATCGTAGGGAAGAAGTGCTGCCGATTTTCAAAAGTTGGATCACGGGAACACGGGGATAATGAGGGATACGATCGACATAAATTCCAACGACAACGCGCTGTTCATCACTTCACAGTGCAACAACCGCTGCGTCATGTGCTGCCAGCCGCCTTTGCTGCGCAACGATCTCGACGGCTATTTTCAGAAAAACAAGGCTCTGATCGACTCCGCTCCGCGGGAACTGCGTTCGCTCGGGATTACGGGTGGCGAACCGACCCTGCTCGGTGACCGGCTGTTCGAGCTGCTTCGCCATATTCGTACGAAACTGCCGGAAACCGAAATTCACCTGTTGACGAACGGACGTGCTTTCGCCGACAAAGAATATGCCCGGAAACTCGCCGAATGCGGTGAGGGAAAGATCCTTCTCGGCGTTCCTCTTCATGCCGATTCTGCGGGCGACCACGATGCTATCACGCAGGTCAAAGGCTCTTTCGAAGAGACAATGCTCGGCTTGTATAACCTCGGACGCTATGATATCGGAATTGAATTGCGGGTAGTCATTACCAAGATGAACTATCTCCGGTTGCCGAAGTTGCCGGATTTTATCTACCGCAATCTGCCGTTCGTCGAATTCATATCGCTGATGGGATTGGAATACACGGGCTATACGATCAAAAACCGGGAGACGGTTTGGATCGATCCGATGGATTATCAGGCAGAACTCACGCAGGCGGTTTTGGAACTGCGGGATTGGCATATGGACGTTTCGATTTTCAACCTGCCGCGGTGTGTTCTACCGGAAGCGCTATGGCCCTTCGCACGCAAATCCATATCCGACTGGAAAACCCAATACCTCGATATTTGCCGGGAATGTACTGAGCGCCCGGAATGTTGCGGATTATTCGCGACATCCCGAATGCAAAGCCGGGGAATAAAAGTAATAAAATAAGGGAATTATATACAATTTCACACGCAACCAGCTTTATACAACCACTTTAGGGGATGGTCAACCGCTGCTGTTTCCGCTGCCGTAAAGCACCCCGGATGAACCACGGTCGGAATATCGTTCGTTAAGTAAAAACGTTTCATATTTCTTGCCCCTTCCTTATGTCCCGATTCGCGCAGAACGTCCGCAGCGCCTCGTCGTAGGCGTCGAAGTCCCAGAGGTCGAAGGGCGGCACCGACTCGCCCGCTTCGCGCCGTGCGGCAATCCACCTGAGCAGCGTCCGGAACTGCATGAATCGGTTCGCGGCATCGGGCTCCGAGGCCTTTTCCTTCGTCGATTTTCGGGTCGCATAGATCCATGCGAAGACCTTGAGCGACAGGTATTCGCACCCAATACGGTCCCGCAGCCGGCCGAGCGTATCCAAATCTTCCCGTAACATCAGATAACAGCAGCTCTTCTCCGGAGGCGCCGCAAGCCACTTGCGCAGGAAAATCTGCGGCAGACGGTCCGCCGGCAGGCTGAATCCGGTTCGTTCGATGTAGGCGACGCTCTGCACGTATTCTGCCGCAGGATTGAAATGATCTCTTTCGCAAACGAGGTAATCCCGACGGTCGGGCGGATAATTGAACGAGGCATATTGAGGCATCGCAAATCCGTATTGCACCGGAATCGGCACTCCCGACTGCACGACCTGTGCATGGAACAATCCCGCAAGGGCCCACCCCGCAAGGTGTTCGTTGAAAATGATGCAGTCGCAGCGTTCGATGAACCGACGGTACAATGCAGGCCGGGGCAGTGTCGCTTTGCTTTCGGGAAGGACCTCGCAGAAGTCCGCGGCGTCGATAATGCGGTTGCAGGCGGCCGTCCGTTCATCCGTCGCAGCACAGCGATGGCTGTCCCATTGGTGGGACGAGAGTATCACGGCGACCTCCAATCCGGGAAGCGTCGGGCGGCACTCCAAAAGATGCCGGACAACCGAGCGGTCCTGCTCGGTCGTGATGGAAAACAGGTACCGAACCCGCGGAAAGGTCCGCAGATAATGGGATGCGACCTCTTCGAAGTAGCGCGCCATGCTGCGGCCGTTGGCGCAGCCACCCAGCATGCCGATGGTGAAAGCGGGGATCATAGGGCTCGATCGAAGCGATTGAGGGTGAAAGGGAAGCGGAAAGTCGACAGCTTCGCCGCGAAGCTCCGCCGTGGCGGAGAACCCTGCGGGCTTTGGCCGTGATGGAGAACGGGCGCGAGGCATGGAAAGGTGACGCAACCTATCGAAAATGCCGATGAAGCAATCGATATCCTCGCGCCCGTAAAACAAGAGGGAAACGCCCGTCCGTTACCAGATTCGGGAGCCTTGTATGCGGGGGCACTTATGCCGGCGGGCGTTTCCGGGTGTATATTGATCGACCGTGTTGTCGGGATCGAGTATAAAAAGCGGAACGCACCGCCGTGGCCAAGTTTCCGGTATTCATGTACGGATTTCCGGCGGGCGTTCCGGTAGGGAATCATTCGCGCCGATTGTACATACCGGTTCCGCCGGCCATGAATAGTTTGGCAGGTGCAATCCGTATTTCGTTTGGTTGTCGGAAGTCGGCGCATAACGTTTGGAGTGATGAAGAATGCGCCCGAAAAGTATGGTGATGCAATCTAATATTGCATAAACAAGGTAAAAAAAAGAGGGCGCGGTGTCAGCCCCTCATTGCAGGTCGTGGAAAACCCGATTCAGAAAGCTGTCCTGCGCCCCTGTCGTGTCCCGCAAAATGCGGGACATAACAAGGACTGACAACCATTATACCTGAATCAAACCCTCCCGAAAGAGGTTTCCACGTTTGCAATGAGGTATAAAGAGTTGTTTACCCTTTATGATGTTATGTCCGTCGGCTATGCCGAGTTATTCAGTTGCAAAGTTAGCATAATTTCTGCTATTAATCAATTTACGATACAAATGTAAATAAAAATTCGACTATTGATTGGAATAAGAAATATTCACAATTATTCCCAATGCGCATCGTAGCATAAAGCACTCATTTACACATCTTTACACATCGGTTTGAGTACTATTCAGCCCATCGACAAACCGTTCAAACAGAGGATTTTGATGAATATCTGTCGTAAAATCCTTGAATCAATTCTCTAAAGGCATTTCATCCATTTTATGATTGAAACAGTTGGTCTGAGTTGGACTGACATGGACTATGATGGACTATCATAGACTTACATGGACATATATTTTGGAGTATCTCCTTTCGATTTAAATTGAATCTATATTCCACTATAATCCATGTCAGTCAACGGTAGTCCATTTCATTTTTTCCAATGTAAATCTGCTTCCTACGAAATAAAAGCTATGAAGTGATCGCAGGCAGAACCATGATTCAACAATGAAAAATCACAAGAGAATCAAGGAATGTTTCGGCGATTTCGAAAATATTAAATTAACCATAAATCAGAACATGAACGAATACACATTCTATCAAGATCATAAAGGTACGATCTGGCAGCGGAGCCATTTCTCAGTGAATGCCGAGTCTCTAAATAAAGCAAAGCAGATCATAGCAGCCAACAACCTGTCTTCGAACTTCGTCGGTGATCTGGACAACGGACAAACCATTGTTTTCCATTAGTCAGAGTACCTATACGATACTTTGAGCAGTATGGCTCCCGATGATAACAAAGGACATGCCACGATAATCGTCCTCGATTCGAACCATGAGACTATCTGCATGAACGGCCACGATCCGCAGGTGGACCGATCTGTGCGGAAGGAGCTGCGGGTCTTCGCCTGGCCTTACAAACTACTGCCCCGCAATGCTTCCGACGAAGAGATTCTCAAGGCATGGGAGAATGGGCCCATACCAGCCCCGGAAGATGAAAGGGAGATGTCCGAAGTAGAAATATACACGCCTGATGAGTTTTCCGAGAGGATCAATGACGATAAATACGCTTTCGGCAATTATTATGTTCGTTTCATTATAATAACCCTATGACCATGACAAAAATAGCAAAACTTGTAGCAGTAAGTCTGCTTACACGGATCATCGTTGATGAAACAGATTCCGAAGAGGAGAATCTGGCTACTGCCAAGCCTCAATTTATCTGCAAAATCAACACGGACCTTGGAGATAACGTCGAATTTATCGAAGAAGACACAGAATGTCCTTTCGATCCGGAAAAAGATTGAACATCCGGAAATCTATCGAAACGAGTTCATTAGATTTATGCATAATATAAACTCAGAGCATGGCTTCATTCAGCTATGCTTTTTTAATATCCAATAACAACTATGAAAACATTCGCAGATGTAAAACGAAAAATGAGACCCGGCACAAAGTGGCGTTGCATCCATCTTTTCGACAACACAGATATGGGTGTGAGAGCGGTTGGTAAAGCCCAAACCAATGCCGTAGCATTCCTTAAACCCAACGGCAAACTTATATGGCTCTTTTGGCCCAAGGCTAAAGACATACAAATCATCGACGAGAATACTTTTATCGTAACAGACAACGGTAGACCTATGCTGAAATATATCTTCGTAGAGTAATAATTTCAGCCATAATACGCTGTAGAAATCTTAAAAATTAAAGCCTATGCAAAAGAAAAGCAAAGGCCGGATATTGAGTATTACACGAATATGTGGGTATTGCGGCAATCCCTTCGAAGCCCATAACAGTACAACTCGCTTTTGTTCAAGAAAATGTTATAACCGGGACTATTATCTCCATCATGCCCAAATTATGAATCTAAAAAGGGCCGAGCTGTATAAAAAAACCTACAAACCTCGAAATCCGGCAAAACCGAATCCTCTACCTGCTTCAGGAGAAATCACTACTCCAGTGGACCTCATTTCCATCAAAGAAGCGGCGAGACGTATGTGTGTATGCAAACAAACGGTGTACAACTTAATCCATGCGAATCAAATCAGGGAAATTCGTTACACCTCACGTTTATCCTATGTAAAATGGAGTGAAATAGTGAATCATTTCAATCACAACAATCCGAAGATTCCGCAAATCACGTTGCCGAAAGGTAAACAGCCATTGCGCAGGGAAGTAATTGCAGAATTCGAAAAGGCAACGGCAAAAGCAAAACTCAAGGACTCTACTCCGCTGTGGCTAACGCCACAGCAAGTATGCGAAAGATACGATTTATCATCAATCAATATTGTCTACGCTTATGCCAGTAAATTTCATATAGTTAAAAAGAAAGTCCACCGGCATACATTGTATTCAAGCAAAGCCTTTGATGCCGTATTAGAACCTTATCCCGATAAAACGATGCCATCCGGGTATATAACCATAAAAGAGGCTTCACTGAGATACAATCTTTCTCTTACAGGAGTCCGAAAGAGACTTGACATTTTAGGTGTTAAACATACATGGTTTCAGAAATCGATTATTTTTCAGGAAGATGAGTTTGTGAAAAAATCCAAGAGACTTGAAATCGCCTGACAATTACCGCATTACAAAACACAAATAATTGATTGTATGGTTAGTAATAAATAACTTGCAATCCCAAAAAAACATAACATGAGAAGAGTAAAAGTTACAGTTCGCAGTCGTCCGATTTCCGGAGATCGACGCACGCTCTATCTTGATTATTACCCGGCAGTCCGCATTCCCGAAACGATGAAAATGATGCGGCAGGAAACATTGGGCATGTACCTGTATGATAAGCCGAAAAACCAGATTCAGAAACGGCATAATGAATCCACGCTTGCACAAGCGGAAGCTATACGCTGTCTCCGCGTCCAAGCTGTCATCAATGAAGAGTTTGGTTTTCTGGATAAACAACGCCTGAATACGGATTTTCTTGAATATTTCCGCAAAGAAACCCTCATGCGGAATTGTAGTTGGGCAAGTTGCTACAAACACTTCAAGACATTCGTGGGCGGTAAATGTACTTTTGCCCAGATCAATGTCGATTTATGCGTGAAATTCAGGGAATATCTTCTGAAAGCTCCCCGCTTTGATACTTCCGCCAAAGCACTTTCCGTCAATACGGCTTCGGGTTACTACCGCAAATTCCGGGGTTTGCTTGCCATCGCATTACGCGACAAACTGCTGCAGGAAAATATCAATTTGTATCTGGACCGTATCGATGTAAAGCCCAACAAAATTGAATTTCTCACCCAGCAGGAATTGCTCAATCTGTCGAAGGCTCCTTGTGAAATTCCCGTACTCAAAAAAGCGTCGCTTTTCTCATGCCTAACTGGATTGCGATATAGCGACGTGCAGCGCCTCGAATGGAGCAATATCGTTCCGAATCTCGAAGGCACGGGGTATAATATCCGTACACGGACAAAGAAAACACAAGCGGAAATATCTCTGCCGCTAAGTCCGGATGCCTTGGAGCTATGCGGAGAGCGTAGTGACGGCGTAGTTTTCATCGGACTTAACCGCAACATGCTCAATGCTCCTCTGCGCCGGTGGATCTCCGAAGCTGGAATTACAAAACATATCACTTTCCATAGTTTCCGGCACACCTACGCCGTGCTTCAGTTGGCAAGCGGGACCGATATTTACACCGTAAGTAAAATGCTCTCGCATAAGCATGTTACAACGACAGAAATCTACCTCGACCTGCTTGAAGAAACCAAGAGTAAAACCATCGGCCGCATTCAAATCCATAAAGATCACGATCCGGATGCAGCATGAAGAAATAGTACTAACCAATAAAATGTTTAGAAATGGACGAATCCACTAATTTGACATTCAACGACCTGCCGCAGGCAGTATGAATGATAGCGCAAGAACTGAAAGAACTCCGGGAAATGGTCGCGGTATTACAGCCGCCGAAACCCACGCGCCGGCCAATTCTTATCGATGAAGCCTGCAAGATTCTCGGTAAAGCCAAACCTACCGTATATACACTGTCCCGCTTAGGTGTAATTCCCAGTTGCAGACAGGGCCGAAAGGTTTATTTCTACGAAGATGAACTGCTTGAGTACATCAATTCCGGAAAAGTTACTACAGCCCGGGAAATACGGGAAACCGCAGAGCAGGCGCTATACAAAGGCACTCGACGCCGATAAATGATGAATACGGCAGAGACCTCACCATCGAATCAGGTGGTGAGGTTTATTGTTGTCTTAGAAATCTGATTTAAGTTAAAGCTTAAGTTAAAAGAAAGCCCAAAACACATTGTGCATCTTTGCCGTACAAAACGACAACCAACAAGCGGTGAAACAATGGATTCGGAACAACAGTTCAAAGAGATCAGAACCTTATGCGTTCTGATGATAGACAAGCTGGATAAGATTTCGGCTGAATTTCGGGAAATGTTTGGCGCACATAAACGAAACTCCGATGATATTATACTCGATTATCAGGATGTATGTCAGATATTGCATATCAGTCTCAGGCATTTGCGCCGACTGGCAAATTCGAATGAATTACCGGGCTTCAAAATCGGCAGACGGCGTTTCTGGCGTAACTACGACGTGCAGGAATATATTCGCAAGATAGAAAAAAATAAGAATCGCTAATCATATAAGTTATGCCCAAAGAGCCAAAGTATAAACTCATCGAAGAAGAAACGCTTCGGGAACTCTTATCCACACAGTTCCAACTCAGCTATTCTATTATCCTGCTCAGCTACATTTGCCAGAGAAATAAACTCGACACGACCCTTACTGCAAACGAAGCGGGTGGCATCATAAAATTATCTCCCCGCCAGATAAATGACGCCCGCAACCGCTGCCTGATACGGGCTGTAAACTGCGGGACATGCAAGCTATACAGCATCTTCGACCTTGCCATGCTTGCTGCGAACCTACACCGGAAACGGATGATTTCAAGTTTGAGACACGTAACCACCTATTCTGCTCAAACACCCCGGGAATCCAAATAATTCCCCTCTGCTTTTTCTTTTTAAACTCACCTTTCGAAGGGACAGACCGCTTGTGAAAGCCGTCTGTCCCGCTTTTTTATATTCTTATCCTAATTTAAAAATAATGCTTAAAAAACCACATAAATATGTTAGCACGATTCGGAGGCCCACTATATGTCACAGACGACTATATTCCTGGGATATATACTGAAATTTTCAACATACTGATACTCTCTGTCAGCCCCTCGGAGGTTCAACGACAATTACTACAGTTATGCTCCCGAAAAGGACATCAGAACCCCTATAATTATTTTAAATGGGGATTTTCGGGGTCCTATTTCTGGCTGCAGCAACGATTATCATACTGTTCAAAGGAGTGCTTTGCATTCAAACATCTGACGATAATGACTTATTCCCGGATTAATAAGCTCTTTATCAATAATTAATTCTCTAAGCGAAAATGACTTATGGTAAAAGAACCTTTATATCTGCCCGGTGATAAGCAGGAACTCTTCGACCGTTATTTGGATAAAACGGCTCATGCCGACCTGATTGAACGCCTCCGTGTTATCACCGGAGCCCTTCAAAACAAACTTACACCGCAGGAACTCCGACTACACCGTATCGATCGTACCGACGCAATAACCTTGTTCCACGAGCGACAAAAGCTCACAAAGAAAATGTTTCAAGCAGTAGTGACAGATTTTGCCGTGCGTGTCTGTACGAACCAGATTGAAATCTGCACGCAGCAATTCTATGAAGCGCCTCGCGGGAAAGAAGCCGAGCATATTGCGGCGTCCCGAATTCCCGACTTATGTGACGATACGGAGCTATTGGAACAAATGTACGAGTGGTGGAAAAACCTTCTTCCCGGCCAGAAAAAAGGCATTGCCAAAACCTTCGATGATGACTTTAACCCCGAATGGTGCTTCCGGGACAAGGAAGAAGAAACCATCCAATGTATTGATGCCTGCTGGCGCAGCTTGCCCTTGGAAACGCGCATAGATATATATCACTATTGTGTTTGACACACATGAAACTTAAATCCACCTTTTTGAACGTGAGACACACGTAAAACTGTACAACGAGCCTATGATAAAACCCACCGTTGTAAACCTGCCGCAGAGTTTGAATCAAACCTCCGGTATAATCTTTCATTTTGCCGGGAGCCATTCGCTCCCGGTTCTTTTTTCCAGTAAAGCATTTCAACATTTACCTTTTTATTTAAATCATTATGTCAAAGAAAATTAATTCGGCAATCGCAGCCGCAGCAGGAACCATCGCACAGAATGTTGCACCTGTAGCAACTACCGCAATCGCGCCTTTTCAGGCCATTTCGATGAATCTCGACATCTCGCTGATCGACCCTTCGCCGCTCAATCCCCGAACGATCTTCTCCGATGAAGGGATTCAGGAACTTTCCGACAGCATCCAAAAATACGGATTGCAATCAGAGATTCTGGTCCGCCCCAAGGACGGGCGTTACGAGCTTATCTTCGGAGAACGCCGTCTTCGTGCCTCAAAGAAGGCCGGACTGACGACCATTCGAGCAAAGTGTGAAGATTTGTCCGACAGTGAAGCGAAGATTCGAGCCTTCATCGAAAATCTGCAGCGCGAAAACCTCACCCCCATTGAAGAGGGTGATGCCTTTGTGCGCCTGCTGGACGAACCCGACATGACGGTGAAGCGTCTCTGCGCCGATCTGGGCAAGAGCGAAGGTTACGTGCGAACACGCATCAACCTTATGAAGCTGATCCCGGAGGTTGTCGAGCTGCTCAACAACAAAGAAATATCCCTCGAAATCGCAAAGGAATTTGCGAACTACAGCAAGGATATTCAGCAGACCGTTTGCAAGGATCATTTCAAGGATAACGGTTATTTCAGTTGGCGCGGCATCTCAGCCAAAGAATTCTCGGAACGGTTGTATTCAAGATATATGACCCAACTCGACAATTACAGCTTCGACAAGACAGAATGCAACACCTGCGAGTTTAATACCCTTCAGCAGAAGGTGCTTTTTTCCTTCTGCTCAGACTGCGGCGGATGCCAGAAAACATCCTGCCTGCAGGCAAAGAATGAAGCGTACATGGTAAAGCGGAGTGTAGATCTGATTACCAACGATCCGCGCGTGCATCTGATGAAAACCACTACCAGCAACAAAGCCGTCGTAGACCAACTGACGGAGATGGGACACGATATTTCGGACCTTGAAAAGTCGGTTTACAATTACGACAACGGCCCGCGAATGCCGCAAAAGCCGGATGCCGAGGAATCAGGGGATGCCGATGACTACCAGTGTGCGTTGGAAGAGTACGAGAAAGATCTGGAGAGGTTCAAGGAAAGATGTACCGAGCTGGAATACAGCGTCACGGAAAGAAAGGTTCTCAAATATGCCGTTATCGAAGATACGGATGTTAAAATCTACTATGAGAAAGTCCGCGCAGAGACAACGACACAAAACGGTGTAACCGTTACCACCGTACCCGTGGTACCTGCAAAGGACCTCAAGCAGAAAGATGAACGAAACCACGAGATTTGCATCACGCACATCACCAAAGAACTCAAAAAGGTCCTCCACTGCGAAAAGAAGGATTTCCCCAAGACGGAAATTACACCCCGGGAACAGCAATTCTTCCATTACATTCTCCTGAGCAAAATTTCAGATAAGCACCGGGAAATACTGGGTCTGAAAACCGACTATTCGTCCAAGACAACCGAACGGATGAAATATGCCGCAAACCTCACAGACGAACAGAAAACGATGCTCATGCGTATGACGATCATGTCTTACTGCGACGACATGTACGAGTACAACTGCAAACCCGATTCGGCGAACAGCGCGATCATCACCGAATTTTCCACCCTGCACTTCCCGGATCAGGCCAATCCTATCATTGACCGGTACAAAGGCATTTTCGAAAAACGCCATGTCAACCTGGTTAAGCGCATCGACGCTATCGAGAAACAAGCCGAGAACATGCGCATTCAATCGATGTTCGAAGCCGGGGCCCTCTGGAAAATGCCGGACGGCACTATTCTTAACATTCTGACCGGCGAAATCCTCGACGAAAACGTGGTTTTCCATGCCCTGCCGGATGCCGAAATCCCGGAGTATCCGATCGAAGAACAACCGGAGGGCGACTTCCCCGAACCGGACATTGAGGAACCCCAGACCGAGGATGAGCCCGAAGGAGAGTATCCGGATGACCCCTATGAGTTCATCCCCTTTGAGGACGCTGCCATGAAGACGGGCAAAGGCCAGAAGTCCAAGGCAAAATCCAAGGCGAAACCGAAGGCCAAGACGATGCGTATTTCTCCCAAGAAAACCAAACTCGCAGCCTGATATACATCACACACTTATCGAAGGGGACGGATTAATCCGTCCCCTTTTTATTTTTTATGTACGGGAAACACAGACCCGCCGTACACGGGCAATCCTAATGAATAAACCCACAAACCCTCGTGCAGCGCTATTTGCACAACGTGTCCGGGGATCACTCGAATGCTACCGGAGCCTGCATCTGGTAACATACGATTACGGCTCATCGCCGTCATTGGCCTATTGGATCGGAAAGCAGAAAAGGGCTGCCGAAAATCTACACTTTCTATCCAATGGTATACGATTGAAGTACATCGCTGAGCTTAGGCAAAAAACCTCCATTCTCTACCGTGCGAAGTACCGGTTACAAAGGTGGAAAACACGGTAAAATTGACCCAGTAGGGACGGATGAAATTGACCCGGTAAAA